>Ga0075418_10004547_pt1 | contig 15770 bp, 15 predicted proteins | sample SoiMetdeltSBSDD2_FD_81776 | JGI IMG/M metagenome (GOLD analysis project Ga0075418, IMG submission 81776) | Bulk soil microbial communities from a Populus tree surrounding site in Tennessee, USA - Soil MetaG P. deltoides SBSDD2 | ecosystem: Environmental > Terrestrial > Soil > Tree plantation...
AACGACGCTTGCATCGCGCTTGCGGAGGCGGTGGCCGGAAACGAGGAAGCGTTCGTGCAGATGATGAACCGCGAGGCGATGCGTCTGGGCATGAAGAACACGAAGTTCGTGAACGCCTCGGGCCTGCCGGACGCCCAGCACTACAGCACCGCGCAGGACCTCTACGTGCTTGCTGCCGCGCTCGTCAGGGACTTTCCAAAAGAATACGCGCAGTACTACTCGCAGAAGGAATTCCGCTACAACAACATCACGCAGCCCAACCGCAACCGGCTGCTCTGGATGGATCCGAGCGTGGACGGCGTAAAGACAGGGCATACCGAAGGGGCGGGCTATTGCCTCATCGCCTCATCAAGCCGCGGCGGGCGGCGGCTGCTCTCCGTGCTGCTCGGCTCCACCTCCGAGGCGACGCGGGCGCAGGAGTCGCTGAAGCTTCTCAACTGGGGCTATCAGTTCTTCGACAGCGTGAAGCTGTACACAGCGAACGACGCGGTGCGCGCGCTTGAGGTCTGGAAAGGGGCGGCGCGTAACGTGAAAGTGGGCGTGGGCAGCGATCTTTTCGTCACGGTGCCGAAAGGAGAGGCCGACAAGCTGAAAGCCGAGCTCGTCTCGCAACAGCCGCTCGTCGCACCGCTCAGCAAGGGCCAGCGCATCGGCGTGCTGCGCGTCACGCACGACGGCAAGGCGTTCGGCGAGTACCCGCTCGTCACGCTGGAGCCGGTCGCCGCGGCGGGCTTCTTCGGACGCAGCTGGGATACACTGCGCCTATGGCTGAAATGAAGGTTTTCCTGAACGGCCGGCTTGTTCCGCTTGAGCAGGCGACGGTCTCGGTTCTCGACCGTGGATTCATCTTTGGCGACGGCGTATATGAGCTGGTGCCCGTGTATTCGCGTGTGCCGTTCCGGCTGGACGAGCACCTGACCCGCCTGGAGCGAAGCCTCGGCGAGACCCGCATCCGCAATCCGTATTCGCGCCCGGAATGGCGCAAGCACATCTATCAGCTGATCGATGCCCAGCCCTTCGAAGACCAGGGGATCTATTTCCAGGTGACGCGCGGAGCGGCCAAGCGCGATCACGCCTTCCCGAAGGGCATCGAGCCGACCGTGTTCATGATGTCCAACCCGCTCACCAACCCGCCGGCGGCGCAGGTGGAGAAGGGCGGTGTGGCGGTGAGCGCGGTCGACAACCGTTGGCTGCGCTGCGACATCAAGTCGATCTCGCTCATCGGCAACTGCCTTCTGCGCCAGCTCTCCGCTGAGCACGGCGCCGCGGAAACGATCCTTTTCCGCGACGGGAAACTCACCGAAGCCTCCGCTTCGAACGTATTCGTCGTGAAGGGTGGCGTGATCCAGTCGCCGCCCAAGTCCAACCTCATCCTGCCGGGCATCACTTACGACGTCGTCGTGGAGCTCGCGCACGCAAACGCCATGCCGCTCGAATTTCGCGATATCGGCGAAGCCGCGGTGCGCGGCTCCGATGAACTATGGGTGACCTCGTCTTCGAAGGAAGTGCTCGCCATCGTCGAGCTCGACGGCACGCGCATTGGCGACGGACGTCCCGGACCGGTGTTCCGCCGCATGTACCAGCTCTATCAGGACTTCAAGCAAAAGGTCATGCGCGCGGGCGAGCGCGAGGCCTTATCGGCTTAGGAAACGTCGTGCCGGTCGTCGCCGATGGCTCGCCGTTAGCCTTTCCCTGCGATTTTCCGATCAAGGTCATGGGGCGCAAGCAGCCGCGCTTCGTTCAGTCGGTCACCGGTATCGTGCGCAAGCACGCGCCCGATTTTGATGCCGCCACCGTGGAGATGCGACCGAGCCGTCAAGGCACCTACCTCAGCGTCACCTGCGTCGTGCGCGCGACTTCGCGCGAGCAGCTCGACGCGCTTTATCAGGAGCTCTGCGACCATCCCGACGTGGTCATGGTGCTGTGACGGTTGTCGAAGACATCGTCGTCAAGCGCCTGGGTTTGACCCAGTATGTTCCTGCTTGGCACGCGATGCGCGAATTTACTCGGGCGCGGTCCGAGTCCACGCTGGATGAGCTTTGGCTTCTCGAGCACGCGCCCGTCTATACCATTGGGCAGGGCGGCAAAGCCCTCGTACCGGAAGCGATCCGCGTCGACCGTGGCGGCGACGTCACCTACCACGGCCCGGGACAGGTAGTGCTCTATACCCTCGTCGACCTCGCGCGGCGAGGGCTCAAGGTCAAGACCTTCGTCTGCCTGCTCGAGCAGGCGGTCATCGACCTCATCGGCGCGCGCGCGGAGCGCAAGCCCGGTGCGCCGGGCGTCTACGTCGACGGGGCTAAGATCGCCGCCCTCGGCATCCGGGTGGTGCGCGGCCGCGCCTACCATGGCGTCGCGCTCAACGTCGACATGGACCTTGCGCCCTTTTCGCGCATCGATCCGTGCGGCTACCCCGGGTTGCGCGTCACGCAGATGAAGGACCTCGGCTTTTCGCAGACACCCGAAATCGTCGGCGAGCGGTTGGCCGAGCTGGTTCTGGAGAAGCTCGATGCGTGAAGCCGGGGTAAAGGAGAAGGGCGCGCGCAAGACCATTCGCATCGTGCCGCGCGCGCCGCTGCCCAAGCCGCCGTGGATCCGCGTGCGCGCCGCGAGCCCGAACTCGCGCTTCTACGACATCAAGCGCATGTTGCGCAGCCAGAAGCTGCACACGGTCTGCGAGGAAGCCTCCTGCCCGAACATCGCCGAATGCTTCGGCAAGGGCACGGCGACGTTCATGATCCTCGGCGACATTTGCACGCGGCGCTGTCCGTTCTGCGATGTGGCGCACGGCCGGCCGCTCGCGCCGGATGGCGAGGAGCCGAAGCACCTGGCCGAAACGATCGCGCTGCTCAAGCTGCGCTACGTCGTGGTGACCAGCGTCGACCGCGACGACCTGCGCGACGGCGGTGCCGCGCACTTCGTTGCCTGCATCCAGGAAATCAGAAAAACCTCGCCGGCAACCACAATCGAAGTGCTCGTGCCGGATTTTCGCGGCCGGCTGGAGCGCGCGCTCGAGGTCCTGGTCGCGGCGCCGCCCGATGTCATGAACCACAACCTGGAGACGGTGCCGCGTCTTTACCGTACCGCAAGACCCGGCGGCGACTATGCGCACTCGTTACGCCTGCTGCAGGAGTTCAAGCGCCGGCATCCCGCGGTGCCGACGAAGTCGGGCCTGATGGTCGGTTTAGGCGAGACCGACGAGGAGATCCTGGCCGTGATGCGCGACCTGCGCGCGCACGGTGTCGACATGGTGACGATCGGCCAATATCTGCAGCCCTCGCCGCACCATCTGCCGGTCGAGCGTTACGTTGAACCGGCCGCGTTCGCGCGCTTCGAGGAACAGGCGCTCAAACTCGGTTTCCGGCACGCCGCCGTCGGCGCGCTGGTGCGCTCGTCCTACCACGCGGACCGGCAGGCCGAGGAAGCCGGGATCTAAGAGCCGAGCGCTCGCTCCACCAGGCCGTGGAGCTCGCTCCAGTCGGGCTGGCCGACGTAGCGCGCGAGCACGCGGCCGCGCCGGTCGATGACGAAGCTCGAAGGCGTCACCCGCACGTTGCCGAACTGACGCGCGAGCTCGCCCGAGCTGTCGAAGGTCACGTTGAAGGGGAGCGCCTTCGCGAATTGCGCCACGCGCGCCGGGTCGTCCTGGTGCACGGCGACCGCCAGCGTGTCGAAGCCGCGAGTCGCGAACTTCTTGTGCGTCTCGACGAGCTTCGGCATCTCGTGCACGCAGCTCGCGCAATACGTCGCCCAGAAGCTCACGAGCACGACCTTGCCGCGCAGCTCCGACTCGAGCTTCACATCGGGCGCCCGCCCGGACATCATCAACGCGATGAGCGCCGCAAGCGCTCCGGCGGCGGCGATAATGCTTGCCTTCATGAGAAGCGCAATTGTGGCGGTGCTTGCTTTCAGTTTCGCCGTGCCGGCCCTGGGCCAGTTGGCGGATATCACGCAACGCGAGGCGCTCGCCGGGCTGCGCACGGCGCTTGAGCGCGGTGCGCAGGCGGCCGTGGCTGCGCTCGGCAGGACCGACGGCTTCCTCGCCAATCCGCAAGTCCGGATCCCGCTCCCCGATTCTCTGACACGCGCGGAAAAGCTCGCGCGCCGCATGGGATATGCCGAGCAGGTCGACGAGCTTGTCGTCGCGATGAACCGGGCGGCTGAGGCCGCGGTTCCGGAGGCGCGCAAGCTCCTTGTCGATGCGGTCAAGAGGATGAGCGCGCAGGACGCCAAAGCGATTCTGACCGGGGGCGACACCGCGGGGACTGCCTACTTCCGCAAGACAAGCGATGCAGCACTGCGCGTGCGCTTCCTGCCGATCGTCAAGGACGCGACGGCAAAGGTCGGCGTGGCGCAGTATTACCGCGAGTTCGCCCGCCCCGCGGCGGCCTTAGGGCTCGTCAAAACTGAGGACGTCGACTTGGACGCGTACGTGACGCGCAAAGCGCTCGACGGCCTCTACTTCATGCTGGGCGAGGAGGAGAAGAAGATCCGCACGGACCCGATCGGCACGGGCAGCGCCATCCTGCGGAAAGTCTTCGGCGCGCTCTAGTGCGCCTGATCCCAGTTATCCCCGACACCGACTTCCACGACCAGCGGCACGTCGAGCTTGGCGACGGACTGCATCTGCTCGGGCAACTGCCCCGTAATTGCGTCGAGTTCACCCGAGGGTACCTCGAGCACGAGCTCATCGTGCACCTGCATGATCAAGAGCGCCTTCAGCTTCTCTTCGTCCAGGAAGCGCTGCACGGCGATCATCGCCAGCTTGATGAGGTCGGCGGCGGTGCCCTGCATCGGCGCGTTGATCGCCGCGCGCTCGGCGGCCTGGCGGCGCACTGGCGCGCCGCTGCGTAGCTCCGGAAGCCAGAGCCGGCGGCCGAACACGGTCTCGACATACCCGAGCTCGCGCGCGCTCGCGCGCGTCTCGTCCATGTAGCGCTTGGAGCCCGGGTAGCGCGCGAAGTAGCGCTCGATGTAAGTCTGCGCCGTGCCGCGGTCGATGCCGAGGTTCTGCGCCACGCCGAACGACGACATGCCGTAGATCAGGCCGAAGTTGATCACTTTCGCGACACGACGTTGTTCGGGATCCACTGCGGAAAGAGGAACGCCGAAAACCTCGGCGGCCGTTGCGCGGTGCACGTCCTCCCCCTCGGCGAAGGCGCGGCGCAGGTTCGCGTCCCCCGAAAGGTGCGCCATGATGCGCAGCTCGATCTGCGAGTAGTCGGCCGACACGATCTTCGACCCCGGCGGCGCGATGAAGCATTCGCGGATGCGCCGGCCCGCCGGGGTGCGGATCGGGATGTTCTGCAGATTCGGCTCGTTGGACGAAAGGCGCCCGGTGACCGCGGTGGTCTGCGAGTAAGTGGTGTGCACGCGGGCGGTTTTGCGGTTGATGCTCTTCGGCAGCTTGTCGGTGTAGGTGGATTTCAACTTCGCCAGCGCCCGGTGCTCGAGGATGAAGCGCGGCAGCGGATGGTCCAGCGCAAGCTCGGCGAGCGAATCCTCGTCAGTCGACGGCTGGCCCGACGGGGTCTTCTTCTTGACGGGGAGCTTCTGGCGGTCGAAGAGAATCTCCTGGATTTGCTTCGGCGAGCCTAGATTGAACGGCTGACCGGCGGCCTCGTAGGCCTGTCTCTCGAGCGCGAGGATCTCTTTTCCGAGCTCGTGGCTTTGCGTCTCGAGCTTCGCGCGATCGAGCAGCACGCCGTTACGTTCCATGCGCCAGAGCACCGGCAGCACCGGCATTTCGATGTTTCCGTACACGAAGCCGAGCTTGGCGTCGCCTTCGATTCTCGGGTGAAGCAGGCCATGCAGGGCGAGCGCGCAATCGGTTTTCTCGGCCGCGTACTGCGTCGCGCGCGTGACTTCTACCGAGGAGAACGCGATGCGCGCGGCGCCCTTGCCGGCGACTTCGTCGTACGAAAGCGTGGTCCAGCCGCAATAGCGCTGCGCCAGCATGCCGAGCTCGTGCTTCTCGTGCACCTCCAGCACGTAGGACTCGAGCAGCGTGTCGTGCACGCAGCCCGCGAGCCGCACGCCGTGGTTCGCCAGCACGTGCATGTCGAACTTCACGTTCTCGCTCACCTTGCGGCAATCCGCGCGCTCGAGCCACGGCTTGAGGAGATCGAGCGCGGAGGAGAAGCTCACTTGGCTCGGCGCGCCGGGGTAGTCGTGGCCGAGCGGCACGTAGACCGCTTCGTCGGCGAACGCGAACGCAATCCCGGCGAGACGTGCGCTCATCGGATCGTCGCCGTCGCAGAAGGTATCGAAACCGACGAGCTCGACCGCCTCCATCTTCAGCGCGAGTTCTTTGAGTTCCTCTTCGGTGAAAATTGCGCGGTACTTGCGCTTCCCGACGCTGGAAGCGACCTGAAACGACGGCGCCGCGGGCGCGACCCCTTCCACGTCCTTCAGCCAGGACTTGAACCCGAAGCGCTCGTATTGCTCGCGTTGGCGCGCGCGATCGGGCTTGAGCTCGAGTTCCGCCACCTGGATGGAAAGTGGCACGTCGCGCTTGATCGTGAGGAGCGCGCGCGCCTTCGGCAGCCAGTCGCGCATCTTGCGCAGGTTCTCGCCGGCAAGGCCGGTGATCTCGTCGGCGTGCGCAAGTACGCCTTCGAGCGAGCCGTACTTCTCAATCCACCTGCACGCGGTCTTGGGCCCGACCTTGTCGACGCCCGGGATGTTGTCGATCTGGTCGCCGATCAGCGCCAGGTAGTCGAGAAATTTCTCCGGCAGGACGCCGAATTTCTTCTTCACTCCTTCGACATCGAGCAGCTCGTTCGACATCGTGTTCACCAGCGTGACGCGCTCGTCGACCAGCTGGGCGAAATCCTTGTCGCCAGTCGAGATCACGGTGCGCCAGCCGTCGTGCTTGGCGCGCTCGGCGAGCGTGGCGATGACGTCATCTGCCTCGACGCCCTCGATGATGAGCATCGGCCAGCCGAGCGCGCGTACCGCCTCGTGCAGCGGCGCGACTTGCACGCCGAGGTCATCGGGCATTGGCGTGCGGTTCGCCTTGTACTCCGAGTACTCGGCGTCGCGAAAGGTTTTTCCCTTGGCGTCGAACACGCATGCGAGGGCGGCCGGCTTATAATCGGTCGCGAGCTTGCGCAGCATGTTCAGCACGCCGTAGATCGCGCCGGTCGGTTCGCCGGTCTTCGGGCTCTTCAGCCCCGGCAGCGCGTGGAATGCGCGGTACAGGTAAGAAGAGCCGTCGACCAGCAATAACGTTTTCTCAGGATCTTTTCCCGACATGAATCAGGACAGGCAACCGAAGCTGGCGGAGCTGGCGAAAGAGGTTCCCGCGCGCGAGGCGTGGCGGGTGTTCGGCATTATGGCAGAGTTGGTGGAGGCGACCGAGCGCCTGGTCGGCATCCATCCCGCCGTCTCGGTTTTCGGCAGCGCGCGCGTCCAGCCCGGCACTCCCTATTACGAGCTTGCGGAAGAAACCGCGCGGCTTCTTTCCGATGCCGGCTTCGCCGTGGTGTGCGGCGGCGGACCCGGGCTCATGGAAGCGACGAACAAAGGCGCGTTCCAGGGCAGCGGGCTCGCCGTGGGCTTGAACATCGATCTGCCGATGGAGCAGCCGTCGAGCCGCTATCAGCACATCAGCCTGCGCTTCAAGCACTTCTTCACGCGCAAGGCGATGTTCGCGAAAGTCGCCACGGCCTTCATAGTGCTGCCCGGAGGCTACGGCACCCTCGATGAGCTGTTCGAAGCGCTTACGCTCGTGCAGACCGGCAAGACGCGGCAGATGCCGATCATCCTCGTGCACGAGCCGTATTGGCGCGGGCTCATCACCTGGATGCGCGAGCGCCTCGCCGGCGAGGGCATGATCAGCCCGAACGATCTGGACCTGGTCCAGGTGTACGACCGTCCGCAGGAAGTGGTCGACGCCATTTTCGCGTTCTACGAGAAACGTGGCTTCGCGCCCTCGCCGCAGGAGCGCGAGGTGTTGCTGAACCTCTAAAGCATGGCGCGATCGCTGCTGGCGCTGCTTTTCGTAATCTCCAGCTCTTTGGCGCAGGCGCAGAAGCCGCCGCCGAAACTCGAGCCCTTGCCCGAGCCGCCGCCGCCACCGGCGATGGCCGAAGACGGCGAGCCGGTGGTGCGCATTCCTGTGCAGGAGGGCGACAAGGTCGAGGAGGTACGTGAGGGGGGGCGCGTGGTGATGCTTAAGGTCACACCGCCGAAGGGCAGGCCCTACTACCTGGTGGACACCACCGGCAACGGCAACTGGATGCGCCGCGATTCGCTCGACGATGGCGTGCGGGTGCCGATGTGGCCGATCCACACGTGGGACTGATGTGTCGGTCTTTACTCCAGTGTCGGAAGCCGACCTTGCGCAGTGGCTCAGGAACTACTCGCTCGGCGAGCTCAGGGTGTCCGAGCCGATCGAGGCGGGCATCGAGAATACGAACTACTTCGTCACCACGACACAGGGCCGGTACGTCCTCACCCTGTTCGAGCGCCTCCCGGCCGAGGAGTTGCCGTTCTATCTTCAGCTCATGGCGCATCTCGCGCGCCACGGCATCCCATGCCCCGCGCCGATCGCCGATCTCTCGGACCGGTATCTCGGCGTCCTGAACGGCAAGCCGGCCGCACTCGTCACGCGGCTTCCCGGGCGTTCGCTCCAAGATCCGCACCCGGCGCACTGCGCGGAGCTCGGTGCGCTCCTCGCTCGCATGCACCTTGCCGGCCGTTCCTACAGCGCGTTCCTTGAAAACCCGCGCGGTCCCAAGTGGTGGCGGCTGGCGGCGCGCGATGTCGCGCCATTTCTGGATGACGAAAAGAGGAAGCTGCTTGAGGCCGAGCTCGCGTTCCAGGCCGAGCAGCGCTTTCCCGATCTGCCGCGCGGACCGGTGCACGCCGACCTTTTCCGCGACAACACGCTCTGGGAAGACGGGCGCATTTCCGGGGTGGTCGACTTCTATTTTGCCGGCGTGGACTGCTTTCTCTACGACGTCGCGGTGTGCGCGAACGACTGGTGTCTGGATGGAGCCGGGCTGCAAGCCGAGCGGCTGCGCGCGTTCCTCGGCGCCTACAACGCGGTGCGCCCGTTCACCGCGCACGAGCGGGCGGCGTGGCTCGCCATGCTTCGCGCCGCGGCGCTGCGCTTCTGGCTTTCGCGCCTCTACGACCTTTATCTGCCGCGGCCCGGAATGCTGGTGCACGCGCACGATCCGGAGCACTTCCGGCGTATTCTCGAGGCGCGGGCCGGTTCGCCGGCGCCCTGGCTCGCCTGATGCAGCCGCGCATCGTCGACACGAAGCGCGGGGCACACTGGCTTGCCGACGGCTGGAAGATGTTCCGCGCCGCGCCGCTCGGCTGGATCGCGATCGTGTTCGCCTACTGGTTCCTGATGACCGTGGTGTCCATCCTGCCGCTGGTGGGCGTGGCGGCCGCGTCGATCCTCGTGCCGGCCTTCTCGGTCGGATTCATGGCCGCGGCGCGCTCCTCCGCGAAGCGCGGCCCGGTCGAGATGGCGCTCCTCTTCGACGGTTTTCGCCACTACCTGCGCAGCCAGGTGATCCTCGGCGTCGTCTATTTCGCCTGCCTCGGCATGGTTCTCGCTGCTACGACGCTCGCCGATGACGGCGCGCTTGCCGGATGGATGCTCACCGGCCGGCGCCCTGAGGAAGAGGTGCTTCGATCCGACGCCTTTCTGTCGGCGCTCGCGCTGGCCGCGGCTCTCTATATGCCGGTGCTCATGATGTTCTGGTTTGCGCCGCCGCTCGCCGCCTGGCATGCCACGGCGCCGGCCAAGGCGCTCTTCTTCAGCTTCTTCGCCTGCCTGCTCAACTGGCGGGCGTTTCTCGCCTACGGCGCCGTGACGCTCGCCGTGGCCCTCGTTCTGCCGTTTGCCGTGCTGTCCGTGGTGGCGCTCGCCTCGCTGCAGATCGCGGCGCTCTCGCTCGTGTTTCCGCTCCTGCTCGTGCTCCTGCCGACCCTCTTCGCGAGCTTCTACGCAAGCTACCGCGACGTGTTCGCCGCCGAATGAATCGCATTCGCGAGATTCCGTACAACTACACGTCGTTCTCCGACCGGGAGATCGCGCTGCGCCTGCTGGGCGCGGAGGGCTGGGCGCTCGTCAGCGAGCTGCGCACGGAGCGGCGTACCGGGCGCTCGGCGCGCATGCTCTACGAGGTGCTGGGCGAGATCTGGGCGATCCAAAGAAACCCGTATCTCGAGGACGAGCTCGTTAACCGGCCGCAGCGGCGCAGCGAAGCCATCGGCGGCATGCGCCGGCGCCTCGAGGAAATCGAAGCACGCCGCGCTGGCAATGCAAAGGTGGCGCGGCTTCTCGCGCTCGTACGGCGTGCGGTCGACGACTTCGAAGGCGAGTTCGCCGCGACACGGGCGCTGCGCGCCAAGGTGATGCGCCGCCTCACGCGCGTCACGCGCCGCGACAACATTCTTTTCGACGGCTTCGCGCGCGTCTCGCACGTAACGGACGCTACCGACTGGCGGGTCGAGATGCCTTTCGTCGTGCTCACGCCCGACAGCGAAGAGGAGATCGTCCACTTGGTCCGGGAGCTGGTTGCGCTCGGGCTCACGATCATTCCGCGCGGCGGCGGTACCGGCTATACGGGCGGGGTGATTCCGCTCACGCGCCGCTCGGCGGTGATCAACACCGAGAAGCTCGAGACGCTGAGCGGGATCGAGCATGTCGAGCTGCCCGGCGTGGCGCGCGCGCAGCCTACGGTTCGGGCGTCGGCCGGGGTCGTCACCAAGCGCGTGATGGAGCTCGCCGAGAGCGCAGGCCTCGTCTTCGCGGTCGATCCGACCTCGGCCGATGCCTCGTGCATCGGCGGCAACGTGGCGATGAATGCCGGCGGAAAGAAGGCATTGCTCTGGGGCACGGCGATCGACAACCTGGTGTGGTGGCGCATGGTGACACCGCAGGGCGAGTGGCTGGAAGTCGAGCGTCTCGAGCACAACCTCGGCAAGATCCACGACGCGCCGAGCGCGAAGTTCCGGCTGCGTTACTTCGACCAGCGAAAGCCGCTGCGCGAGCGCATGCTGGAGATCGCGGGCGCGCAGTTCCGCAAGGCGGGGTTGGGCAAGGACGTAAGCGACAAGTTCCTCGCCGGCCTCCCCGGCGTGCAGAAGGAGGGCACCGACGGCATCATCGTCGCCGCGCGTTTTCTCGTGCATCGCATGCCCGCGCACACGCGCACCGTATGCCTGGAGTTCTTCAGTCTGGCGCGCGATGCCGTGCCGGCGATCGTCGAGATCAAGAGCTACGTAGAGAACGCGAAAGGCGTGCGCCTCGCCGGCCTCGAACACCTCGACGAGCGCTATGTGAAGGCGGTGGGGTATGCGACCAAATCGCGCCGCAACCAGAGCCCGCGCATGGTGCTCATCGGCGACCTCGTCGGCGACGACGTAGACGCGGTGGCCGCGGCCGCTTCCGGTGTCGTGCGTATCGCAAACGCGCGCGACGGTGAAGGGTTCGTCGCAGTCTCGCCCGATGCGCGCAAGCGCTTCTGGATCGACCGGGCGCGCACCGCCGCGATCGCACGCCATACCAACGCGTTCAAGATCAACGAGGACGTGGTGATTCCGCTGGAGAAGCTGGGCGACTACACCGACGGGGTCGAGCGCATCAATATCGAGTACTCGGTGCAGAACAAGCTCGAGCTGCTAGCGCGGCTGGATGAGTATTTTTCGGCGCCGCTCGCGGTCGAGGACCGCGAGCTCCTCGGCGAGCGGCCGGCGCGCGCGCGCGAGCTCCTGCGTCGCGTGCAGGGGCGCTGGCAAGCGATCGCCGCCGACCTCGATCATTATTTTGTGGACCTACAGTCGTACGCGCTGCGCCTGTCATGGAAGACGGAGGTGCGCGACGAGCTGCGCCGCATTTTCGACGGCGCCGCGTTCCGGCGCGTTCTCGAAGGCGCCGAAGCGGTCCACAAGCGTGTATTGCGCGGACGCGTCTTCGTCGCGCTGCACATGCACGCCGGCGACGGAAACGTGCACACCAACATTCCCGTCAACTCGGATGATTACGCGATGCTGCAACGCGCCTACGAGGCGGTGGCGCGCATCATGCGCCTCGCGCGCGCGCTCGGCGGCGTCATCTCCGGCGAGCATGGCATCGGTATCACGAAGCTCGAGTTCCTCGACAGCGCTGAGCTTGAGGCATTTCGCGCCTATAAGGCCGAGGTCGATCCGCAGGGACGCTTCAATGCCGGCAAGCTCCTCGCCGGCGCGGACCTTTCCATTGCGTACACGCCAAGCTTCGCGCTGATCGGTGCCGAATCGATCATTCTGGAGCAAAGCGATCTGGGCCGCGTCGCTGGTGCGATCAAGGACTGCCTGCGCTGCGGCAAGTGCAAGCCGCCGTGCGCCACGCATGTGCCGCGTGCCAATCTGCTGTATTCACCGCGCAACAAGATCCTCGCCACTTCGCTTCTCATCGAGGCGATCCTGTACGAGGAGCAGACGCGCCGCGGCGTCGCGCTCGCGCATTACGACGAGTTCGGCGACGTGGCGGACCATTGCACCATATGCCACAAGTGCGAGCCCGCGTGTCCGGTCGACATTGACTTCGGAGACGTATCGATCACCATGCGCAACTATCTGCGCCGCGCCGGCAAGCGGCGCTTCAACCCCGGCACGCGTGCGTCGATGCTCTTTCTTGGGCTTACCGATCCGCGCGCGGTGAAGATGGCGCGCACGGTGATGGTCGACTGGGGCTACCGGTTGCAGAAGCTTGCGCACGAGGCGCTGAAGGGTGTTGCCCGGAAACAGACCGCCGCGCCGCCGCTCACGACGGGCGGCAAGCCGCTCCACGCGCAGGTGGTGCACTTCGTCAACAAGCCCATGCCGGGTCGGCTGCCCAAGAAGACGGCGCGCGCGCTGCTCGATATCGAGGACGCGCGCGTGGTGCCGATCATCCGCGACCCCGCCAAGGTCACCGAGGATTCCGATGCGGTGTTCTACTTTCCCGGCTGCGGCTCGGAGCGCCTGTTTTCTCAGGTCGGTCTGGCGACCCAGGCGATGCTCTACGAGATCGGTGCGCAGTGCGTCCTGCCGCCCGGCTATTTGTGCTGCGGCTACCCGCAGACCGCGGCGGGCGAGTCGGCGAAGGGCGAGCGCATCATCGTCAAGAACCGGGTGCTGTTCCATCGGCTCGCGACCACGCTGAACTATCTGGATATCCGCACCGTCATCGTCTCCTGCGGTACGTGTCTCGACCAGCTCGAGGGCTACGACTTCGGCTCGATCTTTCCCGGCGCGCGCCTTCTCGACATCCACGAATATCTGCTGGAGAAGGGCGTGAAGCTGAAAGACGTGAACGGGATGAAATACATGTACCACGACCCCTGCCACACGCCGATCAAGACGGCGAAGCCGCTCGCCGTGGTCGGTGCGCTCATGGGCGCCGAGGTGCCGCTCTCCGAGAGGTGCTGTGGCGAATCGGGAACCCTGGCCCTCACGCGGCCCGATGTGTCGACGCAGGTGCGCTTCTCCAAGGAGGAGTCGCTGCGCAAGGGCCTCGCGGCGCTCGCGCCGCAGGGCGATGCGGTGAAGGTGCTGACCTCCTGTCCTTCATGCCTGCAGGGACTCGCGCGCTTCGAGCAAGACACCGGTGCGCAGGCCGACTACATTGTCGTCGAGATGGCGCGGCGCATCCTGGGTGAAAACTGGCTTCCCGAGTTCGTCGCGCGCGCCAACGCCGGCGGCATCGAGCGGGTGCTGTTATGACAGAGCGAGTTCCGACCGGCATCACGCTGCATCAGAAGTCGCGCGTCATGGAAATCACGTTCACCGACGGGCGCACGTTTCGGCTGCCCTACGAATTCCTGCGCGTGTACTCGCCGTCAGCGGAAGTGCGCGGGCACGGTCCGGGGCAGGAGGTCCTGCAGGCGGGCAAGCGCAACGTCGAGATTCGCGGCGTCGAGCCGGTCGGCTCGTACGCCGTGCAGCCCCAGTTTTCCGACGGCCACAGCACGGGCATCTACTCCTGGGACTACCTATATGAGCTCGGCGAGAACTACGACTCGCTCTGGGCCGAATACCTGAAGAAGCTTGCCGCCGCCGGTGCCAGCCGTGAATAAAGCTCAGACCGTCCGCCGCGTTTTCGACTCGGTCGCCGAGCGCTACGACGTCATGAACGATCTGATGTCGCTCGGCCTGCACCGCCTGTGGAAGTCGTTCACCATCTCGGTCGCACGTCCGCGCGCCGGAGAGCGCGTGCTCGATATCGCCACGGGGAGCGGCGATCTCGCGGCCGCACTGGCGCGCCGCGTCCTGCCGGGTGGAGAGGTCTGGATCACCGACATCAACCGTCGCATGCTCGAGCGTGGTCGCGACCGGCTGCTCGACGTCGGGCTCACGCTGCCCGCGGCGCAATGCGACGCCGAGCGCCTGCCATTTCCGCCGGGCTATTTCGACTGTGTCACGGTCGGCTTCGGCCTTCGCAACATGACGCGCAAGGACGCGGCGCTCCGCGAAATGGCGCGCGTCTTGAAACCCGGCGGACGGCTCATAGTCCTCGAATTCTCGAAGGTTTGGAAGCCGCTCGAGCCGGCGTACGACTGGTATTCGTTTAAGGTGCTCCCCTGGCTAGGCGACAAGGTCGCCGGGGACGCCGACGCCTATCGCTACCTGGCGGAGTCGATCCGGCAGCATCCCGACCAGGCCACGCTCGCGGAAATGCTGCGCGCTGTTGGTCTTGCCGAAGTCGAAGTGTTTAACCTTGCCGCCGGTGTGGTCGCGGTCCATCGCGGGTACCGTTTTTGATAGCATGAAGGGTCTTGGAGGATTGCATCATGCGTAAATGGTTTTTGGTGCTCGCAGTAACGGTCTTCGGCAGTGCTTTCATTGCCACGGAAGTCGAGGCGCGTCGCCTGGGCGGTGGTCGCAACATGGGCGCGCAGCGCAACGTCACCACGCCGCCGCAGCAGACGCCTGCGAAGCCAGCGCAGCAGCAGGCGCAGGGTCAGCAGCAGGGCGCGCAGCAGGCCGCGCCGGCACAGGGCGGCAGCCGCTGGATGCCGATCCTCGGTGGCCTCGCGCTCGGCGGCCTGCTCGGCTACCTCTTCGGCGGCAGCGGGCTCCTTGGTTTCTTCTTACTCGCTCTTCTCGCAATCGCCGCGGTGCTCGGCGTGCGCGCACTGATGCGCCGTCGCGCGGAGGCGCCGCGTCCAATGCAGTTCGCCGGCATGCGCGAGACCGTCAACGTCAATCCATCTTCGGGCGGTGCAGTGCCGGTTGCGGCGCCGAGCCGAGTGCCCGGCGGATTCGACGCGGCGGCTTTCTTGCGCGGCGCGAAGCTCAATTTCTTGCGCCTGCAGGCAGCCAACGACGCGCGGCGACTGGACGAGATCCGTGAGCTCACCACCGAAGAGCTCTTTGCGCAGTTGAGCAAGGACTCCAGTGGCAGCCAGCATACTCAAGTTGAAGGACTGGACGCCGAGCTGCTCGAGGTCGTCACCGAGGGCCCGCAGCACTGGGCGAGCGTGCGCTTCACCGGGACGGTGCGCGAAGCGCCCGGCGCGGCACCGGAGACCTTCTCCGAGGTCTGGAACCTCGTGAAGCCGGCTGACGGCTCGAGCGGCTGGCTGCTCGCCGGCATCCAGCAGATGCATTGATCGAGGCTCTTCCCTTTCAAAAGGCCACCCCTGCGGTGGCCTTTTCGTTTGTGCTGAACCGTCTTCTGCGCGCACAACCGTGGGCACGCGGCCGGCTGGAGCCTTTTGCCGGCGAGACTGTCGAGGTGCGCGCCGGGCCGCTGCCCGCGCTACGCTTGCGCATCGCTT
>Ga0075418_10004550_pt1 | contig 15765 bp, 12 predicted proteins | sample SoiMetdeltSBSDD2_FD_81776 | JGI IMG/M metagenome (GOLD analysis project Ga0075418, IMG submission 81776) | Bulk soil microbial communities from a Populus tree surrounding site in Tennessee, USA - Soil MetaG P. deltoides SBSDD2 | ecosystem: Environmental > Terrestrial > Soil > Tree plantation...
CCGCACTTCTGGTTATCGGCCGAATGGTTCTCCCCCGACGGCGTACCTGGCGTGGCCATTCCGTTCTATCTCGCGCATCCGCGTCTCGAGAAACTCGAGCGGGCTCAAATGCTCGAGGTCGAGGGAGGCAACGAGGCGTGGTGCATGAAGATCCTGCGCCACGAGGCGGGCCACGCGATCGATAACGCTTATAAGCTTCGCCAGCGGCGGCGGCGGCAACAGCTGTTTGGGCCGTCCTACATGCAATACCCCGAGTACTACACGCCAAAGCCGTACAGCAAAAGCTTCGTGCTTCATCTCGATAGCTGGTACGCGCAAAGCCATCCCGATGAAGATTTCGCGGAAACGTTTGCCGTCTGGCTCGCGCCGGAATCAGACTGGCGCGAGCGCTACAAAGGATGGCCCGCGCTCAAGAAACTCGAGTACATCGACGCGCTGATGCGCGACCTCGCGGGAAAGTCGATGATCGTTCAGACCAGGCGCAAGGTCGAACCGCTTCACAGCATTCGAAAGACGCTGCGATCGCACTATGAACGGAAGCGTCGCCACTACGGCGTCGAACATCCGCATTTCTACGATCGCGACCTCAACCGTCTGTTCTCGTCGCGCCCGGAGCATGAGACCAACATGAAGGCCGCGCGGTTCATCGCGCGCCTGCGTAAAGAAGTGCGCCGCATGGTTGCCGCGCACACGGGTGAGTATCAATACACGATTGATCAGGTTCTCGAGAACATGATCAAGCGCGCGAACGAGATGAACTTGCGGTTGAAGAGACCCGAAGATGAAACGAAACTCGACTTTACGATCATGTTGACGGTGCAAACGATGAATTACCTGCACAGCGGCCGACACAGAGTTGCACTCTAAGATTGCTGATTTTCGATTGCTGATTGCTGATTGTCCGGATCGCGGATTGCGGATTGTGATTGCGGATTGCGGATTGTGATTGCCGATTGTCAGTTGTCAGTTGTAGCGCGGAGGCTTTAACCTCCGCGGTCACTCGCTCCGTAATACTGATAACGAGCGTGACAACGCGCTCGCTCAGTTCACGCCCCTACGACAGGACCGAGGTACTGGCCTTCGTTCCCGCGCATCCTTGCGTCGCCTCGCGTGGCGCTGCGTGGTAAAATACCCCCCTTCAACCGCCGTTTTCTGGAGAGATTCTATGCGTAAGCTCGTGCCACTGGCCCTTGGTACTGCCATGTGTCTCGGCGCGCTGACGGCTGCCGCACCCCAGAACCCGAAGGCGGCTCCGGCCGCGATCCCGACGTATACCAAAGACATCGCACCCATCCTCTTCAAGAACTGCACGAGCTGTCACAGACCCGGCGAGATCGGACCGATGTCGCTCCTGACCTACGACGACGTGCGTCCGCGGGCGAAGGACATCCGCGACAAGATCGACGAGGGGGCGATGCCACCATGGCATGCCAACGCTCCCCGCGGGACCTTCCTGAATGAGCGCGCACTCACCGAAGAGGAGAAGAGCACGATTTTCCGATGGGTTGCGAATGGCGCGCCTAAAGGCGACGCCAAGGACATGCCGGCGGTTCCCGAATATCCGCATGGCTGGTCGATCGGTACACCCGACGTTGTCTTCGAGCTGCCGGAATATCATGTCCCCGCCGACGATGTCGTTCCGTACGAATACTTCTACATCCCAACGAACTTCACGGAACCGAAATGGGTGCACGCGATCGAAGTCCGGCCCGGCAGTCGGAATGTGGTGCATCACGTGCTGGTGCGATACAAGGCAAAGCCGGACGTGCAGCGCGCTCCCCTGCTGAAGCTCAATCCAGACATTTCGTCAACGCCAACAGGTACCCCCGGACTTCATCCGATCAGGCGCGGCGATGACCTCCCAACTCGATTGCTGGCAACGTACGCACCGGGTACCAATCCGCAAGTGTTTCGACCAGGGACGGCACTGCGCCTCGAGCCAGGCGGGATCCTTGAACTGCAGATGCATTACACCGCGGCGGGACAGGACGAGATCGATCGCACGCGGGTCGGAATCATCTTCTCGAAGGATCCCTCTCCGCGCGAAGTCTTCGCCTCGCAGTTCATCAACTCGACGCTGCGGTTGCCGGCGGGTGCCTCGGATGTGAAGGTCGACGCGGATGTGAGCTTCGAACAGGACGCAACCGTCTGGGGACTCTTCCCGCACACGCACATGCGAGGCAAGAAGTGGGAATACGTGCTGCAGCTGCCGGATGGATCGAGAAAGACGATCCTGTCTGTGCCTCGGTACGACTTCAACTGGCAGACCTACTACATGTTCAACGAACCATTGCAGGTGCCGAAGGGATCCAAAATCCTGTCGACCGCGTGGTACGACAATTCCGCCGGCAATCGAGCGAACCCGGACCCGACGGTGGACGTAAAGTGGGGTGGACAGACCTGGGAAGAAATGCAGTACACCGGCATTCTCGTTTCGCCGGCAGTGTCGTCGTCTTCGACTGCCACATCGGGCAATCCGAGATGAACGCGAACAAACGAAAGGTAGTTGCATGAAGTCCTTTTTTGCCATTGGCGCGACCGCAATGATCCTGAGCGCCGCCATCGCCGGCGCAAGCGGTTCCCCCGATCAGACATCGTCGAAACCGACGGTGCCGACGTTCACCAAGGATGTGGCGCCGATCCTCTACAAGAACTGCACAACCTGTCACCGTCCGGGCGAGATCGGCCCGATGTCACTTCTCACCTACGACGACGTGCGGCCGCGGGCGAAAGACATTCGCGACAAGGTCGCCGACGGCGTGATGCCGCCATGGCATGCCGACAAGGCGCATGGAAAGTTTTCAAACGAACGCCGCCTCACCGACGAGGAAAGATCAGTGCTGCTGCGGTGGGCGAACAATGGGGCACCGAAAGGCGACGACAAAGACATGCCACCAGCGCCGAAGTACGTGGATGGCTGGTCGCTTGGGCAGCCGGACGCTGTCATCGAGATGCCGGTGGATTACACGGTGCCGGCGGATGGCTTCGTCGAGTACGAGTACTTCGAAATCCCGACGAATTTCACTGAGGACAAGTGGGTCGAGGCACTCGAGGTGCGACCCGGAGCGCGTGCCGTGGTCCATCACGTGATTGTGACCGCCAGGCCCGCAAAGCCGGAGCCGAGGCCCGGCGGATTCACATTTGCGAAGGGGATGGAGATCCCGAGGGGTCAGACCGGCTCACAACCAGGCGAAAAGCCGGTAGACCCGAAGCACGGTAAAAGCCAAAGCCTCTTCCCCGCACCGCAGCGACTTGGTGTATTCATCGCCGGCTTTGCTCCGGGCACGAGTCCGTTCCGCTTCGATCCGGGATCGGCCGTGCTGATTCGGGCGGGTTCAACGATCGTCCTGCAGATGCATTACACGACGAACGGTAAGGAGGCCGTCGATCGCACCAAGGTCGGTCTGTTCTTCGCAAAGCAACCGCCACAAACCGAGATGCGCCTGGGGACGTTGATCAATGGTCAACTCAAGATCCCCGCGGGCGAGAAGGATTATTCAATCTCGGCCGACATGACGACGCTGACTGACGTCACCCTCCGGTCTCTGTTGCCGCATACCCATCTCCGCGGAAAGAGCTGGGAGTACACGGCCATCTATCCTGACGGTCGGTCGGAGGTCATCCTGTCGGTGCCCAAGTACGATTTCAACTGGCAGACTGAGTACATCTTCGCGCAGCCGCTGAAGCTGCCGAAGGGGACGAGAATCCACGCGATCGCTCATTACGACAACTCCGCCACGAACAAGTCGAACCCAGATCCCACGGCCGATGTGTCATGGGGCGATCAGACGTGGGAGGAAATGATGTTCACGGGCATCGTCTACTCCATCGACGGGGTCAAGCCGGGCGAGAACTACAAACTCGAGCTTGGCGGGCGCGGCAACGGCGGTCAGTGAATAACAGGAAAGGCGCCTGCGCCCCGAGCGAGGCGCGAAGCCGCCGAGCGAGAGCGAGCGGGGGTGGGGCCCCGCGAGCAGTGAGAAAAGCAAGACAACCGGAAAAGGCCCTCGCGGTGCTCGCCGCCGGGGCCTTTTTTATTGGGGCGTTCACGCTGGGCGTCACTGCACACGATCGCATCACCACCAGAGTTACGTGGGATCGCGAGATCGAACCGATTTTTACAGCGCGCTGTGTTCATTGCCATCGTCCCGGCGGCCGATCGACCATTCCGCTGATGACCTATCAGCAGGCCCGGCCGTGGGCGGTGGCGATCAAAGAGGAAGTGCTGACCCGCCGCATGCCCAAATGGAGTGCTGCGCGTGGATACGGCGACTTCGCCAACGATCCGTCTTTGGCGCCGTTTGAGATCGCCCTCATCGCGGCATGGGTTGATGGTGGTGCTCCAGAAAACGAAAAGAACAAGGTAGGTGCCGCACCAATCACTCCCACCGCCAAACCTGCCGTCTTTACTCCTCCGCCAGATTCATCGGTTCGTACGATCTCCAGTGGCTGCGGCGGGCAGCCGGCGTCTGGAAAACTTCTGGCAATCCGTCCCATTCTCGACAAGAACGGCTCGGCAGCCGTAGCCGCCATCTTTCCAACCGGACGACACGAAATCATCGCGTGGATTCGTGATTACGATCCCGATTTCGCGACCACCTATTGGCTACGCCACGCGATGGCTCTGCCTAAAGGCAGTCGACTCGAGGTTCAGAGCTTGGGGACCTGCTCGATTCAGCTCACCTTCGCGCGCTGATCTGTCAGGGCCCCTCGACGGAGAGCACGAACGGAACTGTCGACACCACACCGCCCCGCTGGAACTGGAGCCAGAGCTTGTACAAACCTGCTGCCGGCATGAGCGGCTGAAATGTGATCACAGGACCTCGCGTCGCCGGCTCCTCCGGATGGACGTGATTTGAGTCGGTGAGATCGGCGTTGACCAGCAACACATGCCCCGGCGCACCGAGAAACGGCTCGAGATCGGAGATCGGCACGTTGGTGCTCGCGTCGGTCAGGGTGAATTTCAGAGTCGCTTCCTTCCCCGCCTTCAGCGACGTCGCGTCCAACCTGACACGGACACCGTGATCCACCTTGTCGGATGGCACGTCCGGAGTCAGATTAGGTGCCTCAGGAAACAGGCCGCCGCGATAGCCCGGCGTGACGATGGCGCGCTGGAGCATCTGGGGGCGTCCGCTCAGCGGAAGAAAGTCCGCGATCACCATGAACTGACCGGCGGGAATGTTCTCGCGCAACTCGAAAACACCATCCGCCACCTGGTCCGGATGCGAGTGGCGAAAGTATTCGAGCTTCCGATCGATGACGAAGAGGTGCAACAGCCGCTCGTGGATCGTCGCGAACGACGAGACAGGTCGCGCGGTGGCCGGGTCGCGAATGGTCAGGCGCAGTTTCGATGCACCGCGTCCGCCGGCGGCAGGCGTGACTGCGATCTCCATTCGATATTCGCCGACACGTGGCGGTGGAATCGGTACCAGGTCCATCCGGCACAGCGGACATTTGCCGGCAACCGATGATCTGATGTCGGGATGCATTGGACACCAGAAGGCATCGGGCGCATCGATGTCGCGAACAATCTCGACACCAACGCCGCCGGTTCGAAACAGTCGTGAGTCGTCGGTCTGTCGGGAGGGCTTTGCCCCTTTCGCGAGAAGTGACGAAATCACCAACGACGTGTCCGCCGTCGTGAACGCCACGTGGTCGAGCACTTCGTCGCCAAACAATTTCGCCAATACTGGACGTGCACTCGCGGCGGTCGATTCCACCTCGACTCCCCGGTCGGCGAGCCATGCACGCGCTGCCGTGAATGCCTCTTCAACGGACTGCCTGTCGCCGGTGGTCTCGTTGACGTCAAGGCGATCGAACAGCACGTACTCATTCCCGATGCGCGCACCGACGCCGAGCCCACGCAGCAGCACTCGAGTTCCGTTGAGAGATGTGGCCGCCTGATTCATCGATTGAGCTGGATCAGCGACGCGAAAATGAAAGTGATGAAATCGAACCGGCGGCGTCGCTTGATGACGCGAGATGAGCGTGGGAGGTGCAAGCGTAGAGAGAGCGAATGCAAGAACGATCGCCCCGGGAACATGCACAGATAGACCGCGATGGCCAGCTCTCATGGATCACAGCCGATTATAGAATTAGATATGCGCTTTCGTTGTCGTTCGAGGCTGCTGTTTCTGCTGCTCCTCACTGCTCCTTTCTCGACGTCAGGCGAGACCCGCACCGAGGACGGCGCGTGGGTCAACGCCTACCGCGACGCGGCGGCGCGGATCATTGGCGACGCCATGTCGAGCACGTTTGCGTGGGACCGTCTCGCGCTGATGGGCGACACCTTTGGCCATCGCCTGAGCGGGTCGAAGGGACTGGAGGATGCGATTCAGTGGGCGGCCGCGGAAATGAAGACCGATGGCCTGGAGAATGTTCACAGCGAACCAGTAAAGGTGCCGCACTGGGTACGCGGACGCGAAAGCGCGGAAATTACTTCGCCGCGGCCACGGGCGCTCGTGATGCTTGGCCTCGGCAATAGCATCGGCACGCCAGCCGACGGGATCGAAGCGGACGTGCTGGTCGTTCGGAGCTTCGAGGACCTCGATGCACACAGAAATCGCGTAAAAGGACGGATCGTTCTCTACAACGTGCCGTTTACGAACTACAGCGAAACGGTGCTGTTCCGCGGGAACGGCCCCTCCCGCGCCGCTGCGCATGGCGCCGTCGCGGTGCTGGTTCGTTCCGTCGGACCGGCCGGATTGCGGCTGCCGCACACCGGCGCGCTTCGCTATGCCGAGGGCGTGCCGCAGATTCCCGCCGCCGCAATCACCACTGAGGACGCCGACCTCTTGCAGCGAATGCAGGATCGCGGTACGACAGCGCGAGTCCGTCTCCGAATGGAAGCAAAGTTCCTCCCCGACGCCGATTCCTTCAACGTCGTCGGCGAGCTTCACGGCCGCGAGCGGCCTGAGGAAGTGGTCGTCGTCGGCGGACATATCGATTCGTGGGATGTTGGAACAGGATCGACGGACGATGGGGGCGGATGCGTCGTGACATGGGAAGCGCTCCGCATCTTGAAGAAATTGAACCTTCGGCCACGGCGAACGGTGCGCGTCGTCCTGTGGACCAACGAGGAGAACGGCACGCGGGGAGCAAATGCCTACCGCGATCGCTACCGCGATCAGCTGGCCAACCACGTGCTGATGCTCGAATCCGACAGCGGCGTGCTGCGGCCATCGAGCTTCGGGTTCACGGGCAGCGATGCGGCGCGCACTCGCATCAAAGAAATCGCCGGACTGCTGCGCGGCATTCAACTGGATCGAATCGTTTCTCCAGGCGAGGGGGCCGACATCGGTCCGAGCGTCCAGGCGGCGAATATCCCGGCGATGTCGTTGGAAGCCGATGGCAACTACTTTCTCATCCACCACACGCCAGCAGATACCATCGACAAGATCGACCCGATGGACATGTCGCGGGCATCGGCGGCGATTGCGGTGATTGCGTATGTCGTGGCGGAGATGCCGGAACGGTTGAAATGAGGAGCTGATCGCTTGTCTACTTAATCGTATACACCAGATAATCCGCTCTCTTCAGATCTGCTGGCTGCGGAGCAATCACGTCCAGGTTCTCCGTCGGGACAATCGAAACAGTCGCGACGCGACGACCGGCGAGACGACGACGAACGCGCTCGCCGGTGCCCTCACCAAATTCGCTATGGAATGCGCCGGTGACGTGAACGACGACACCTGGACGCCCCTCGAGCCTGGTGAACGCGGTGACGATCGACTCAGCCATCGTTTCGTCTTTGATGCACTGCGCCCAGTAGTAGCGCTCGGTGGTCGCATCGGCGCTGGAACTGGATGAAGGCTGATGACCGCCCATCTGCTCGGCGAAGCGATTGAAGTAGGCATCGTGAGGACATTGAAGGTCCGCGGCCGCTAACGACCGGTCGCTCGAATTCAGCGAATCAACCGCCGGCTTACCAACCTTCGCCACATCTGCGGCAATGCGGCGCGGGACATTTGCCGCCACAACGGGCCACCGGCGGGCTCGCGCGAACTCGACCAGCGGCCGGTAGTCGCTCGCATAGCGAGGCCATGGTCGCGAGTTCTTCAGAAATTCATCCTCCGCTGAAGACCCCGCCAGGTAGGTATCGACGGATCCCTGGACATCACGCTCGAACATCTCCAGCGACAATGTCACCGACACATTGCGGCGCGCCAGCGCTTCGAGCAGCGCAAGTTCGAGCCGATGCGTGTTGGGATCATCGTGCTGTTCACCGATCAGAATGACGTCGGCGCGGCCGAGATCGGCGGTCATCATCTCGAAGTCCGTAAACGTCGCACGCCGAGTGTCGTACACGCGTTGTGGAACGTAGGCGCTGGAGGCTGTGGGTGGAGGACTCTGAGCCGCCACCGTCGCCAGTCCGGCAAGCGCGATGCATGTGCCAGCCAGTACCGTCTTCACCTGTCAATTATCCTTCGTATAGGCCTCGCGCAGGTGCACGGGAGCCTTGGCCCGAGCGCGCAAGCGAAGATTGATCATCTCGACGAATACAGAAAAGCCCATCGCGAAGTAGATGTAGCCCTTCGGGATGTGCTGTCCGAAGCCTTCGAGAAGGAGCGACATGCCGATCAGAAGCAGGAAGCTCAGGGCCAGCATCTTGACCGTCGGGTGCTTGTGGACAAACGTGCTGATCGGCTCCGCCGCCAGCATCATGATCGCGACCGATAGGATCACGGCCGCAATCATCACCCACACCTGGTCCACCATCCCGACGGCGGTAATCACCGAATCGAGCGAGAACACGATGTCGAGAAGCATGATCTGCATGATCACGCTCGCGAACGACGCTGCCACGCGCCCGGACCCATGGCCTTCCTCGCCTTCGAGCCGCTCGTGAATCTCAAACGTGCTCTTGGCGATCAGGAACAGTCCGCCGCCGATGAGTATGAGGTCACGACCGGTGACAGGGTGCTCCAGGGCCGTGAACAGGGGGGTCGTCAGCTTGATAATCCACGCGAGTGAAAACAACAGCAGCACACGCGTGACCATGGCCCCGAGAAGCCCGACCCGGCGCGCGCGGGCCTGCTGCTCGGACGGCAGCTTCCCCGACAGAATCGAGATGAAGATGATGTTATCGACGCCAAGGACAATCTCGAGAAAGGTGAGCGTCGCGAAGGCGATCAAGGTTCCCGGTTCGAATGGCCAGTCCATGGCGATGTCATTCCTCTTGTCAAAAAGCGCTTTAGCGGCGCGGTCTTATGTCAGTGAAGGACGACAGGGTAAGCGATCAGACGCCGTACAATTCCGGATCCCACTCCAATCCTAGTTCGGATGGCGGACCCATGAATCCGAGGAGCGCCGAAGCCGCAACCACCGCTGGACTCGCGAGGTAACCCTCGCCGCCGAGCCCCATGCGGTTCTGCCAGTTGCGGTTGAACGAAGTGATGGCGCGTTGACCCGGCGCAAGCGCATCCGGCCCCTGACCGAAGCACGGGCCGCACCATGACTGGCGAATCTGACCGCCAACGGAGCGAAATACCCCCGCGATCGATTCACCACCGAGGCGTGGATCCGGAGACTCGATTTGACGTCCGACGCCGCCCGATCCTGGAAAAATCGCAAACTCGCGCTCTACTTTTTTCGCGCCGGCCTTGCGCGCGGCGCGCAACACGAACGCCGCCTGTAACAGGTCGTCGTAACTCCCGTTCGTGCATGAACCGATCAAGGCTTTATCGAACGTCACGCGCTCGCGCGCGACTTCTTCGGCAGGAAACGCGTTGCCCGGACTGAACGGCTTCGCGATCATCGGACGTACTTCGACGAGGTCGATCGTCTCATCGATTTGGTAGACGGCTTCTTCACCCGCAGTGATCGGCGGATACGGTAGATCGGTGATCCCTTTCCGCCGATACCACTCATACGTGATCTCGTCTGCCGCGAAGATACCGTTGAGGGCTTCCGCCTCTGCCATCATGTTCGCGATCGTATTGCGGTAGGCAATGGGCAACTGACGATCGGCGTCGACGAGTTCGACCGACATTCCCTGGGATTGCTGCGCGCCCCATCTCCGCAATAGCTCGAGGACAATGTCTTTGCCACCAACCCAGGGCTGAAGGCGGCCGCGAAAGACGACGCGACGTTGGCGCGCAAGCGTGAAGTAGATGTAGCCCGTGGACCAGCCGAAGCCGAGCGTTGTCGATCCAACACCAATCCCCACGGCACCGTATGCGCCGTACGCCCGGCTGTGTGAGTCGGCACCAGGAATGAATTGTCCCGGCATCACCAGGCCCTGCTCCGGGAAGTAAAAATGAAAAATCCCGTCACCGGGTGTCGCGTAGTACGGCTTGCTGATTCCGTGAAGCTCGGCAAATTGTCGCCCGATTCCTGTCTGCTTCTCGTCAGCCTCGACACCCGTGAACACGAAGTGATCGTTGGCAATCGCCGCCTGCCGCGGGTGAATCGTATTGCCGCCGGTGATCTGATTGAACGTGTGGATCGCAAACGGCGCCGTGCCATCGGACGCGGGCAGGAGGTCCGCATACACGCGAAGCGTCGTTCCAGGTTTCAATTCATCAGGCCGCAGTCGTTTGTCGACGCGGTGCGCCCAGACGATTTGCTCCGTCGTTGTCATACCTTGCGCGGACTGTTTGTCTGGCCAGTCGATCGACGGCGTCGAGAGTACCGACGACTTGAACTCGCGCCGGCCAACCTCGAAGATCCCGCCGCTGCGGCGAATGTCCTCTTCTTTATCGGAGAGCGGCACCGGTTCGTACGTCCGGCCGCGCGTAACGTTGGTCAGACGCCGGGTCACAGGATCGAAACTGAAGTCGTCACCATCCTGCGCTTCAGCGACGGCTTCAGGACTTTGGACGACGTGCAGCCCGAGATTGAAGCTGTTGCGGCGAAAGATATCGCCCATGTTCTGACCGCAGACAATGACCATCTGCAATCCGGCTTCTTCGGCGACTCCTTTCAGTCCCGCCGGACTCATTTCGCGCGACGAGCCGATCGCAAATCGATCGCCTGCGATGATGAAGGTCTCTCCGCGATGCACGCGCTCGCGAAAATCAGGCATCAGGTAGCGGAACGATCCTGCTTTCCATCTCTCGTCCAGCGTGTCGAGGCTCTCCGAGACGCAGTCGGCTGCCGGTGTGATCTGATCGGTGTCTATCGCGTCACGCTTCTTCGCGAACCTGGTGCCGGGCAGGCTCATCGGATCCCAGAACACGAGCGCTCTGCCGGTGATGACGCCGACCGGCCTCGCCTCCGAGCCGTGTGAAGGAGGATCAGGGAGCACGTCCGGTGTGACTCCGCCCTTCAACCTCGCCGCTTCAATCGTGTGCATACGCTCCAATGCTAACAGGGCTCGGTCGGATTGCCCGGTTGGTGGCCGTCACAGCGAAGAACCGGTAGCGGTGGGTAGCGCGGGAATCGTCTGTCGGTGAATGACAGTTCGCACAGGTAGAACTCCGACCCACGCGCAGTCCGCACGATGCGGGCGTGGGCGCAATCGGCACACAGCCCGACCCGCTTATCACCCGCTTGCCCGGACCCGCGCGGATCGTTCATCATGAATCCATGTTCATTTCGGAAGCGCTCACCCGCAGCGTGCGCATCAAGGTGCAGTCCGAGTATTCAGCCGATCAGTCCGCGCCGGCGAAGAATCAATGGTTCTTTCTCTATACCGTGACCATCTCGAATGAGGGCCTGGAAACGGTCCAGTTGCTGACCCGCCACTGGATCATCACCGATGGAACCGGTCACATCGAAGAAGTTCGCGGTCCCGGCGTCGTCGGCAAACAGCCAACAATCAAGCCCGGAGAATCGTTCGAATACACGTCGGGGTGTCCGCTCTCGACGCCGTTCGGGGTGATGGAAGGCACCTATCAAATGGTGACGCAGAGCGGTGACCGATTCGACGCCAAGATTGCGCCGTTCACACTCAGCGAGCCCTACACCGTTCACTAAAATCAAGCGGTGATCACCGCTTCTCGTCGACAAACGTCGCGTCAATAGAAAGCGCATCGGCGAGCAGTTTGAGATATTTCGTTCGTGAGATCTCAATCGCGCCAAACTGCTCGAGGTGCGGCGTGACCCATTGGATGTCGAGTAAACGGAAGCCACGGGAACGCAGTCGATCCACGAGCGCCGCCAGCGCCACCTTGGATGCGTCGGTCGCGTAATGGAACATCGACTCTCCGAAGAACGCCCCAGCGAGCGCGACGCCATAGAGTCCCCCGACAAGGCGGTCGTCCTGCCATGCTTCGACCGAATGGGCGATGCCGAGGCGGTGCAGCTCGACATAACTTTCACGGATCTCGTCGCTGATCCACGTCCCGGGATCATCGTCATTCCGATCGGTTTCAGCACACGCGCGCATGACCGCCTCGAAATCACGATCGATACCGACGGTGAACTTTCCGCTGCGGATGACACGCGCGAGTCGCGACGGGACGTGAAAACCATCGAGCGGAATCACGCCGCGCGGATCCGGCGAGTACCAGCGGATTTCGCCATGATCGACTGCCATGGGAAACCAACCGCTGCTGTAGGCGGAAACCAGCAGCCCCGAAGGGATCATGACCAGCTACTCGGCACGCAGCGCAACCGCTGGATCAACGCGCATCGCACGGCGGGCAGGGGCAAGGCAGCCGAGCAGTGCAGCGGCGAGCAGAATTGCGGGAGCGAGGACAAAGGTGATCGTGTCCCGCGCATCGACGCCAAAGAGCAACGTTTCCAGAAATCGGGTGAGCAGAAGCGCAGCGCCGACACCAATGGCGATGCCGGGGACGACGAGACGCAGCCCCTCACTCAGCACCAGGCCGACGAGATTCGCCGGCCGGGCACCGAGCGCGAGTCGCAGGCCCATCTCGTGAATCCGTTCTGCGACCGAATACGACACCACCGCATACAAGCCAACCACTGCAAGGGCGACGGCGAGAACAGCAAAGACGCCAATCAGGGCCATTTGAAATCGACGGTTGGCGACAGAGGTCGTCACGATCTGCTGCATCGTCCGAACCCGGGCAATCGGCTGATTCGGATCGAGCGCCTGCACCGCCTGCCGCGCGGACGCAACAAGCAGCGTGGGATCGCCGTACGACCGCAGCACAACTGCCATCTGCTCCCTCGGATCCTGGCTGAAGTACACGTACGCCTGAGGACGGAGTGCGCGATCCAACCCTGTGTAACGCGTGTCGCCGACGACGCCGGCGACCGTGTACCACACGCCGTCCCGATCGTAGTTCGTGAGTTTTAGACGATGGCCCACGGCGGGACGGCCGGGCCAGGCAGACCGCGCCATGGTTTGATTAATCCAGACACGCGGGACATCGGGTGACGGTTGAATGGAATCACCTTCGAGCAACGGGATCCCGAGCGCTTCGAAGTAACCAGCGGTAATCACGCGATAGTCGGAAATGATCTCGCGGCCTGGCTGCGGCCGCGGCTGCCCTTCCGCGGTCACTGGCAGCAGGGTCTCACTGCCACTGAGCGGCACACCGGATGTCAACCCCGCAGCTTCGACGCCGGGAAGCGACGCGAGACGCTCAATCAAGGACAGGAAAAACGTCGACGCTCGCGCCGGCGTGTATGCCGTCTTCGGCAGCGCAATCTCCATCGTCAGAATGCGATCGGTGCGAAAGCCGGTGTTCACGTGAATCAAGCGGACGAATGTTTGAACCAAAAGAACCGATCCGATCAACAACGTCACCGCAAGTGCGACCTCGAACACGACCAGCGTGTTGCGCGTGCGCGTCGCGGCTCTTCCCCCCACCATCCCCCGCGATCCTTCACGCAATCCCTCGGCGGTGTCGTAGCGTGTGCCGTGCCAGGCGGGAACGGCGCCGAAGAGCACAGCGGTCACGAGGGACAGGACGAGTGTGAACAGGAGAACGTGCCAGTCGAGACCTGCCTGCGCCGCGGTGGGCAACGAAGCTGGCGCCATCGTGAGAAGCGCGCGCAGCATCCACCAGGCAATCGCCAGCCCTGCGAGCCCTCCCGCTCCGGCGAGCAAAATGCTTTCAGCCAGCGAGGTCCAGACCAGCGTCGACCGCGGCGCGCCAAGCGCGTAGCGAACGGAAATCTCCCGCTGCCGCGCGGTCGTTCGCACGAGCAGCAGGTTCGCGACGTTTGCACAGGCGATGAGCAGGACCACGCCGACGGCGGTGAGCAAGGCAATCAGGGCCGGCCTGAGCGATCCGACGAGCTGCTCACGGAGTGTCATCACACGGACGGTCCAGCCCGCATTCGTCGCGGGAAAGTCGCGCGCAATGTCGGCGGCGATCTTGGCGAGATCGGCCTGGGCGTCGCTCGGGGTGAGGCCGCGCTTGAGGCGTCCGATGAGCGCGAGGCTCTTACCGCCGCGATTTCGGCGCTGCTCCGGCGTCAGCACGTCGAGGGTCCACACCACGGGACTCAGCGAAAACCCGAACCCTTGCGGCAGCTCGCCCGCCGCCGGAAAACGAAACCAGTCGGGAAGTACGCCCAGGATGGTGGCTGGTTCACCATTCAGCGACACCACGCGACCACTTACGTCTGGATCGGAGGCAAAGCTTCGACGCCACAGGCTGTGAGCGATCAGCATCACGCGATCGCGTCCCTCGTCGCCCAGTTGAAAACTGCGACCGACGACCGGCTGTACGCCGAGCACCTCAAAGAACTCCGCGCTCACGCGTACGGCGCCAATCCGCTCGGGCTCGCCGCGCCCGGTCAGATTCAGCTGCTCGGTGCGCATCGAGGCAAAGCGCTCGAACGTCCGGTTGCCGGAGTAGTAGTCGAGAAAATCAGCGGCAGACGACGGCAGTCGATCGAAGCCGAGCCGCTGTTGGATGTCGGTGCTGAACTCCCAGGGCATGAGAATGCGATCCGCCTCGGGATACGGAAGCGGCTGCAGGAGAACGCCGTCGACGACACGGAAGATTGCGGCGTTGGCTCCGAGTCCCAGGGCCAGCGCCATGATGGAGAGAGCCGCAAAGCCCGGCCGCCGGATCAACGCGCGAATCGCGTACTTGAAACTCTGCAAGGCCTTTTGGGTAACCGAATCTCTATTTTGTATGATGGCGTGTTGAGCCTCAAAGGAGAAACGATACGTGCCCAAGCTGACGGTCGAAGGATTCGGAACATTTGACGTCGAGAACGGCAAGCGACTCGTGCTCGCACTCGAGCAAGACGCACGCGTCGACCAGCTGCACGCCTGCGGCGGCAACGCGCGTTGTACGACGTGCCGCGTCGAATTCATCGAGGGGGAACCCACGAGAATGACGGTTGCGGAGAAACAGGTGCTCCTGGCAAAGGGAGCCGTCGGCGTACGGTTGTCGTGTCAAATCGTCTGCGATCACGACATGAAGGTCCGCGCCATCAGCCGTCTGGCCGGCAGCGGGCGCCCCGATCCAGGACCGACACCGGAGCCATACGTCACTCCGCCAGTCGAGTGGAGTGAGCCGCACATCACTGATCGGTAGCTTCTCGCTCTTCGCTGCTCGCTGCTCGAAGGGAGTAGAACAGCGAGGAGCGAGGAGCCAGCAGCGAATAGCGCCTAGCGCGAGTACCTCTTCCGAATCATCGGCACGAGATACTCGTCGAGCGCCCGGTCGAAGTCGTAGCGCGGCGCGAAACCCCAGTCGCGACGCGCGGTCGAATCGTCGACGTCTGCGGGCCAGGTGTCGACGATTCCCTGTCGCTGTCGATCGACGTCCCATTCAATTTGGGCCGCGGGAAACGCTTCAAGGACGCGGGTGCGGAATTCCACGGCTGACGGGTTGAAGGCCGCGACATTGTATTCGGTCCGGGACAGTTGTTCGCGCGGCGCCGCCG
>Ga0075418_10004553_pt1 | contig 15759 bp, 14 predicted proteins | sample SoiMetdeltSBSDD2_FD_81776 | JGI IMG/M metagenome (GOLD analysis project Ga0075418, IMG submission 81776) | Bulk soil microbial communities from a Populus tree surrounding site in Tennessee, USA - Soil MetaG P. deltoides SBSDD2 | ecosystem: Environmental > Terrestrial > Soil > Tree plantation...
CGAAGATTATGTATGCCCTGGCGCTTCAACAATGAACATGCAATCACACTGCGATAGCCGCCGGCACAGTGTACATATAAATTATGTCCATCATCAAAATTTGCCATTGTGCCCGGATCAGTCATCTCACTTAAAGGCAAGTTCGTTGCATCCGGTAAATGGCCCTCAGCAAATTCATTTTCCTTTCTTACATCAAGCACTACAAGGTCTGTATCAAACTGCATATCCATTAAAAGTTCATCAGCTTCTACTTCAACAATCATATCCACTTTTTCGCCAGATTTTTTCCAGCTATCAAAACCATCTTCAAGATGTCCTTCAATCTTTTCAAACCCAACTCTTGCTAAACGGATAATTGTTTCTTTTTCTTTCCCAGGCTCAGTTACAAGAAATATTGATCTATCAAATGGTAAAAGACTGCCGGCCCATTCAGCAAAGCGGCCATTCAAGCCGATATTTATTGAACCAGGAACAAAACCTTTCACAAATTCTGTTTCAGCTCTTGTATCAAGAACAATATTGTCTTCATTCAATATTTTTTTGAACTCAGAAACAGGTAGTTTCTTCATTCCCTGTTCAAGCACTTCATCCAAACTTTCATAGCCTTCTTTATTGATCTGCGCATTGATCGGGAAATATTGTGGTGGCGGAGCAATGCCATCCGTTACCACTTTTATGAATTCTTCCTTTGTTTTAGCTTCTAATGCATAGTTATGTTTCTTTTGTTCGCCAATCGTACTGAAAGTTTCTGTGCCCAGATTCTTTCCACAACTACTGCCTGCTCCGTGTGCAGGATAAACAATCACATCATCAGCTAATGGAAATAATTTATTATGAATGCTGTCATACATCATGCCGGCAAGATCTTCCATAGTAAGGTCCTCACCTTTTTGCGCCAGGTCAGGACGGCCAACATCACCAACAAATAAGGTATCGCCTGTAAACACACAATGGTCTTTCCCCTTTTCATCTTTTAATAAATAACAGGAAGACTCCAATGTATGACCCGGCGTATGCAAAACTTCGATTGTTATTTTACCGATAGAAAATTTTTCACCATCCTTTGCTACATGTACCGGAAATTTTGTTTCAGTTTTTGGTCCATAAACGATCGGGGCGCCAGTAACATTGCCAAGATCAATATGGCCGCTTACAAAATCAGCATGAAAATGTGTTTCAAAAATGTATTTGACCTTTGTTTTGCGTTCATTGGTAAGATGGAGGTATTCATCTATATCGCGAAGCGGGTCAATAATCGCTGCTTCACCATCACTTTCAATATAATAAGCAGCTTCGCTCAGGCAACCCGTATATAATTGTTCTATATACATACTCAAAGTTTAAATGCAAAGATAATTGAGATAAAAGAGCCAATGAAAGTAAGGGAAAATATTAACAAGGACCCTCATTATTATCCCAACAGATCGCTTACAAACTTGTTGAGATCCAATAGTCTTTGCCTGTTTACCGAATAATAAATGAATTTTCCTTCTCTTTTTGTTTTTACAAAACCTGTTCTTCGCAAAATGGCAAGTTGTTGGGAAGCCACAGCCTGCTCAAGAAGCAAGTGTTCGAATATTTCCGTTACCGTTACTCTTTCTTTTTCACCGATATATTTTAATATTATTTGCCTTAGCTTATGATTGACCGACCTGAGAATGATCGCAGCTTTTTTCACATCAAGTGTATCGATGGTAAGTTCCGGCTCTGGTCCCGAAGCCGGAATAATAGTAATAGTATGGCTGTTCATGACAAGTTGTTGGTTGTAGGGGTTATCCTCCCAAAGAGTCCCTCGGACAAAAGTACCATCCTGATAGCTACCGGGAAAAAAATCATTTTGCCGGCTTATAGAATTCCTTCAGATATAAGGGTTCTGCATAAGCAAGGTCAGCAAACTCCTGCTGTTTATATTTTTCATCTGACAAAGCGATCATCGATGAAGCATCTGCAATTATAGTACTGAATATTGCCCTTTCATTCTTTTTGATCGATTGGAATTTACTGCTTCCATTTCCAAAAAAACAAATGCTGTTGGATAAGAGTTCTTCGTCAAAGCTTTTTTCATTTAGCTCAACAGCTGCGGGCTCTTTTATTGTTTTCAGAGTTTTTGAATAGATCGCGGTAAACACTTCCATTCTTCTTGCATCTATCATCGGGCATAGCCAGTCTGCTTTCTCTTTTTTTGCGGCATTCGCCATCACCAGTAAAGTATTCAACGTGATCAATGGTTTATTTAATGCATAACAAATCCCTTTTGCAGCTGCCATTCCAATTCTTAAACCGGTATATGAGCCCGGTCCGCCGGTCACTGCAAGTGCGTCAACCGCTTTCAACTCTAAATTATTTTTCGCGAAAATTTCCTTGATCGCAACATGTAGCCAGGCTGCATGATCCTTTTGTTTTTCATTGGTGGTAATAGATAATTCTTTACCATCTTTTGCAAGACAAACGGACGCCGTATCAACAGCCGTATCAATATGTAAGATCAATGCCATTATTCTTCCGCTTCTTTTAATAGTAGATTCGCCGGTTGGTATCTTTTTTCTGTTAAGCTTAGTTCGGTAAGTAATGTGATAATATTTTTCAAACCGATCTTTTTTGCCCATTCAAAAGGACCGTAAGGATAATTTGTTCCCAGTTTCATAGCAATATCGATCTCTTCTTTTGTACTTACATTTTCTTCCAATGCAAAGTATGCTTCATTAATGATCATACTTACAACTCTTGACGAAATAAAACCTTTTATATCAGGCACCCATTCAACCTGCCTGTTTAAAGAGATCAAAATCTTTTCAGCTTCTTTTTTGTCTGCATCATGAATACAAGCAACCTCGGCAATATTTCTTTTTAAAAACCCAGGCCAGCCATTTATGCGAATGAAAGACGATCCAATTTCTGAGTTCGTCTTACTAACTGAATTGACAATAACCCGGTTGGGCAAAAAACGTTTCAAATAAGTTACATCATAACCATTATTTTCAAAAAGCAGATCGATCACAGCATCAAAATCGGTATGTGATGATAATTCAGCTGAAGATCCAACCCAATCAATCTTACAATCACCATTGATCCCGCCTGATAAAAGCTCTTCTTTTAATTCACCATTGGCCACAACAACAAGCCGCATACATTATTTTTTGCAAAGAAAGGGCATAAACCTAAATTCGTTAACCTTAAAATGAAATGAATGGAGAAACAGGTAATCAATACACCATCAGCCCCGGCACCGATCGGTCCCTATAACCAGGCCATACTTGCCGGCGATATGCTTTTTATTTCAGGACAGATTTGTATCGATCCCGCCACCGGCCTATTAAAGAACCAGGACATACAACAGGAAACACACCAGGTGATGCATAACCTTCGTGCAATACTTACCGCTTCCGACATGACTTTTCATAATGTAGTAAAGACAACAATTTTTATTACGGACATGAATCGTTTTTCAGAGATCAATGAAGTGTACGGAAAATATTTTGATAGCAACAGTGTTTTTCCTGCCAGAGAAACAGTACAGGTATCGGCATTGCCAAAGTTTGTGAATGTCGAGATCAGTATGATTGCAATGAGATAAGCCCCTGTCCTCCGCCTATCACGGAGTAACTTAGGTTTGAAAATACTTGAGATTTGAACAGTATTTTTATAAAGGATTTTTTTTATGTAACCACCAGTTGTACTACTATTAAACTTCTGTTGCGACGCTCCGTGCAGGGTTCTTATCGCTAATCATCATAACCAGTAAATCATGCGCCGCTTAGCACAAATAATTTTATTGAAACCGATCTTATGGTTCTCAAGAAAATTTACATCGCGGCCTGAGCGATCAAGAATATTTAAAGCATTATCTGAGTTATTTAGAAATATAAAAGAAGAACCGGGAAAGAAAGGAGTGGTCCTTGATCTAAAAGAGAATAGCCGCATCATTGTATTTTCTGATCAGCACCGCGGGGCAAAAAATGGCGCCGATGATTTTATGAAAGCAGAAGGAAGTTACCTGGCAGCACTTGATCATTATTTCCAGAATAAATTTCAATTTATCAGTCTTGGCGATAGCGAAGAGCTTTGGGAAAATACTCTAAGCCAGGTTAAAAAACATAATACTGTGACCTTCGAAGCGGAAAAAAAATTTATCCTGCAGGACCGGTTCTTTAAAGTTTTTGGTAACCACGATCTCTATTGGGATAATACATTACTTTCTTCTCAACAATTGAAAACCATTTACGGAAAGAAGCTTCGTGTATTTGAAGGAATAATTGTTGAGCTCAATAACAAAGAAAAATCCATAGAAAAGAACCTAAAGGAATCTAAAAAACCATTTACCTTTTTTAAAGAAACAAATACCGATGATGATAAATTGCCAATTGCCAACTGTCCCTTGACAATTTTTCTTACTCACGGCCACCAGGGTGATGCAAGCAGCGATGGTAATTGGTTCAGTAAATTTTTTGTGGCAAATATCTGGGCGCCGTTGCAAGCTTATTTAAGAGTGAATTTTAATACACCAGCGTATGATGAAGACTTGAAAACTTCACATAATCTTATTATGTATGAATGGTCGGCAAAGTATAAGAACATGGTGCTTATTACAGGTCATACACATCAGCCGGTTTTCGAATCACTCACCCATCCCGAAAGATTATATAAAAAATTGGGTGCTGCTGTAAAAGAAAGCCGTAACGAAGAGGCGAATGCGATCGAAGCGGAAATAAAAAGAAGAGGCAGGGATTATAAAACAACCCCTGCTCAATTTCTTGATATAAAACCGTCTTATTTCAATTCAGGTTGCTGTTGTTTTCGTGATGGCGACATTACCGGCATCGAGATCACTTATAAAAAGATCACATTGGTGAAATGGAGCCTTGCTAAGAATCGAGAGGTGTTGGAAGAAATTACACTGGAAAAGCTACAAGCGCTTATAAAATAATTATTGATTACTTATTATTAATTATTACAAATAACAAGAATCTTCCGAATAATCAGTAAGCAGTAATCAATAATTAATAATTTTCAGATTCAACATTTCACTGTTTTCTTTTTCTTACCAATATACCCTTTAGCTTCCAGCTTTTTTATATAGTCTGCTGCCGCGGGTACTTTACAAGCTGTTCCTTCCATATCAACATATACATCGCCAATTTTTTTTGAGGTCTCTACCGCTTCTTTGGTAAGTTCCTTTATGTGGCTACCTACGCCGATCACAAATCCATTCATTGTATAGCGAACACGATTAGGGGCATTATGAATTTCTTTTACGATCCTTTGCAATAATTTTTTAATGGCAGCAATGTCAAGTTCATTATCTGGTTTCATTGCAATTACTCCTGATAAAGTATTCCAGCCGGCGGAAGCAATTTTTTCCTTTGGTGAATCGATCCACTTTATTCCAAGCTCCCATCCATATTCACTTTCTGCTGCCACCCATGCCACGGTGTATTCACTAATACCATTGCTTTGGGAGTTTTCAGCCCATTGCTGAATATCTTTTTTGCTCATTTTAGATTCATCAGCAATAAGACCAGCCAGATACATAGCATCATAATTACCGGTGGCAAAAAGATCCATGGCAAGCCCATGATCTTTCTTTACCTGTTTCTGGATCACTTTCAGGTCAGCGATCTTTACACCATACACAGGTTCCGACGCTCCATGATTTAGAAATATTTTCTTTATTGACTCGGAACCTTTCTTTTTGAGCTCATTCATTACCTGGTCTTTGGTCATAACATAAGTTTTATACGTTAAGTTAATTGCTCTTTTATTTTGTAGTTACTCCACCCATCGCGGTAAAAACGCTGTCAATCGGTTCCCACAGTTCGATCTTGTTTCCCTCATTGTCCATTATATGAACAAACTTTCCATATTCATATTCCTGGATACTATCTACTATGGTTACTCCATTGTCTCTGAGTTTTTTTACCAAACCTTCAATATTGCTCACTCTATAATTGATCATGAAGTGTTTTTCAGAAGGATTAAAATAATCCGTTTTTTCATCGAAAGGAGACCATCTGAGATAATTGATCTCTTCAGGCCTGTTGGCATTTCTAAATTCGAATGGTGAACCCCACTCATCAATTGCCAACCCTAGATTTTTACCATACCAGTCGTTCGTCTCTTTAGGATTTTTGGAATAAAAGAAAATACCTCCAATTCCCGTCACCTTTGGTGTTGTGTCATTCTTTATTTGATCTGTTGTCATAAAAAAGTTTTTTAAGGTTTACTAATTCAGGCAACGGCAGTTTTACTTCTGCGTAGCGTCAGTGAAGAAATAATTGTAACAATAAAGCCAATGATAAATACAGTTCCGCCCATTAATAAAAACTGAAATACAGGGTTCGAAAACATTTCTTTTTCTTTCTCTGCTTTTTTAATGGCTGCGTCAAGTTTTTCCGCGGCAACAGATTTTCTTAAACCCTCTATGTATTTGGAATAATAATCTTCTTTCCAGGTTGGGTTAAGTACCTCGGTATAAAGAATATCGAAAAGACCGAAAGCTACTGCCGGAATTAGAACGATCAATACCCCGATCTTCAAACCCTGCCCAAAACTCAGGTAGCCACCATTCACTTTATCCCGGAAATGCCGGATACCAAGAAAAATAAAGATCATGGCCAGCAGCATTGTCAGGTAGCCGGCTACTTCCTGTAAGTTCTGATCGATATTCTTCAATAAAAAAAAGACCACATAGGATAAGATGATTATGGTCAGCGTGGCATAAAGTCCGTAGCGATAAATTGTTGATTTCATGATTTTAAATTTTTATGCAAACTACGATCGTAAGCTTCGGACGTCTTCATCCAAAAGAATGAAATACGTCCTCCTTTTGTTGGAAATCAATGCTACTTTGAAGAATTAAGTTACGATTTTCAATTTTTTTGCGGCCTGTACCGCTTGTGTTCTGCGTTTTGCATCCAACTTAAAAAGAATATTGGAAACATGAGTTTTCACCGTGCTTTCTGAAAGAAAAAGTTGTTCGGCTATCTCCAGGTTACTCAATCCATCTGCCATTTTTACAAGCACATCATGTTCACGTTGGGTAAGCCCGATCTTTTTGATCTGGTCATAATCTATTTGTGGCGAGTCCCGGTAGCTATTAGGAGAAATTTCATTTGTAACGGTTGACGATCTTTTTTGCGACTGGTTATTAAAATAGAGGCCGACAAAAAAGAAAATAAAAGCAACAATGGCTACGATCACTTCCAGCTTTACATTACCTTTAGTAAAATTCACTTCTCCTATTTTAAACAAGATCAGCAGGCAAAGAATCAGCAAACCAAAACCAATAATTATGGGACGCATAGAAATTGCAAATTATAAAAAAACCCTCCTGGTTGGAGGGCTATTTTATTAAAAGGGCTTTTCCTTCATCTTATTATTGCTCCGGTTGATATCCGGCAATTTTTTATCAGGATCAAGGATAACATCAATTACATTGGTTGTTGTTTTTACATGAAATGTCCATGATGAACCACGTTGCCAGATCTCTATCGGCAATTTAAGGTCATGCACTTTTCCATTGTCTTCTTTTATTTGGATCAATACCGGCATCGGCATTTTTTCAAGGTTCTCAATAGTGATATTGACACCGTTTGTTGGATCATTCCGGATATATTTTACATCTCTTACGGCCTGGTCAAGCTTCCAGGTGTTTAATACCCATCCGCGCCAAAACCAGCCAAGATCTTCTCCGGACACATTTTCCATTGTATGAAAGAAATCCCATGGAGTAGGATGTTTGAATGCCCAGCGACTTACATATTCACGGAATGCTGCATCAAATCTTTCATGGCCAAGGACCACATCACGCAATATCCCCAGCATGATACCAGGTTTTCCATAAGCTGCATTGCCAAGATCGTTTTGGCCAATCACGTCAGGTGCATTGAATAAACCATCCTGTTCATCGTTGAAAACATAGCTAGCAGCATCCCCTACAGAAAAATGAGAAGCAAATTCACCTTTATTAAAGTTTTCAGTAGAAAGGTCATTAATAAATGTATTAAAGCCTTCATCCATCCATGCATATTTTCTTTCATTATTTCCAACAATCATTGGAAACCATGTATGACCGAATTCATGATCAGTAACACCCCACAAATTTCCACCGGACGCGCCATAACCACAGAAAACAATACCCGGATATTCCATTCCACCGACTATGCCTGCAACATTTGTAGCCGCAGGATATGGATATTCAAACCATTTTTCTGAATAATGTTCAATGGAAGCTTTTACAAACTCGGTGCTGCGCTGCCACCCGTTTTTCTTAATACTTTCTACCGGATATGCACTAATAGCCAATGATTTTTTTCCACTGGGTAAATTAATTTTTGCGGCATCTAACACAAACGCTTTTGAGGCGCCCCATGCCACATCTCTTGCATTTGCAATTTTGAATTTCCATGTACAGCTTGGTTTTTTTGGCCGGGATGAAGCATCTTTGATTTCTTTTTCATCACGAATGATCACAGTTTTATCACTGTTCTTTGCTTCATTCCATCTTTTTATTTGCTCAGCTGTATAACATTCCAGCGGATTCAAAAGTTCTCCTGAGCCAACAACGATAAGATCGGCTGGAGCAGTAATTGCAAATTCCAGGTCGCCATATTCAAGATAAAACTCTCCTTGTCCAATATAGGGTAAAGTATTCCATCCCTGTATATCATCATAAACACATAAGCGGGGAAACCATTGCGCTACTTCATACACGATCCCATTCTTTGTTTTTAATCGTCCCATTCTATCAGTGCCATATTCCGGAACTGTAAATTCAAACTTGATCCTCATTTTTATTTTATTGCCAGAGGCCTTCAACGCATCATTGAGCCATACCTGCATCCTGGTATCGGTAACAATATATTTTGGAGTGTATGTTTTACCGGCATCCACACTTATTGATTTGATCACGTCCCCTTCAGTGAATTTTGTATTCGCCCAGCGGCCTCCGGCCTGTGTGGTAGTTGCAGACCCGCGGGAATCTTCACGGTAAATATTTTGATCAAGCTGAAACCATAGAAATTTTAGATTATCGGGACTATTGTTTGTATAAGTGATCTCAACATCACCTATCACTTTATGGGATCCTGTATCTAAGGTTGCGCTGATCTTATAATCGGCCCTGTTCTGCCAATATTTTGGGCCCGGTTCACCGCTTGCACTGCGATAATCATTTCCCGGGTAAGGATAGAATTGCGGATAAAATGCTTCTTTGTTGTCATATTTTGTTTCCTGGGCATATGGCGTAATAGTAATTACGGATAAAATAAATCCTGTAAAAATCTTCTTCATGTAGATATTTTTTAAATCGGCCTGTAAATTACTTTAAAAATATAAGTGAGCCATACCACCGTTAATATAGTAACTGAGTTTTATGTAAATGGTTTATTAAAACTATGGGGTGGTAATTTTTACGTTAAAAATGGAATCATAATCCGTGCCATTGTTAAACAAAGATTGATTCTGCCCTGGCGATGCTATCGGGTTTTCCTACATCCACCAGTCTGTCACCCGTATGATCATAACCCAAAATGAGATGCTCGGCAGCTAAAGAGAGATAAACATCGATCAATGAAAATTTCCCAGTGAATCCTTTTTCTTCCATCAGCCGGAAAACATCGTATTCAAAAACCACAACACAACTATATGCTTTTTCCGTGTATTTGTTCTTACGTATTGATATCTTATCTTCTCCTTTGGTTGCATTTCGCCAGCCACAAAGACGATCATTTTCATCAAATAAAAGATAACGGGATGTTTTTCTTTGCGTCACACCGAGAGTGATCAATGCTTTTCTCTCATTATGAAATGTGATCAGCTTATTAATATCAAGATCAGTAAGAATGTCGGCGTTGCAGGTGATGAATTTTTCGCCGGGAACAAAAAACTCTTTTGCTTTTAATAAGCCTCCACCAGTTTCCAGCAACTCATCTCTTTCATCGCTGATTGTGATCTTGCTTCCCCAGCCTTTGGTTTTTATTATTGTTTCAATTAACTGATCGGCAAAATGATGAACATTGACGACAACATCGTTAATTCCGTATTGTCGGAGATACTCAATATTTCTTTGCAGCAATGATTTACCATTGACAACAGCAAGAGCTTTTGGATGCGCATCAGTCCATGGTTTGAATCTTGTTCCTAATCCCGCGGAAAAAATCATTGCTTTCATTCCCCCAACCCCTAAAGGGGAGTTATGATCACTATTTTTCATTTTTCTTTTTTAATAGAAAATTTTCAATTTCCTGAATGACTTTTTCAGGGGTTTTTATTACTAAATCATTCTGAAATCTTAAAACGCTTAACCCATCATTTTGCAAAGCAATCTGCCTTTCTGCATCATTTGTCTTAACATCTTCGTTATTGTGTATTGAACCATCAACTTCAATAACTAATTTCAAAGAATGGCAATAAAAATCGAGGATATACATTGAATACGGATGCTGTCTGCGAAATTTATAACCGCATGGTTTGTTTTTTAGATATATCCATAAAACACTTTCTGCATGAGTAGCATTATTTCTAAGCTCTCTTGCCCTTTGGTATAAAGGTTTTATTGCGCCAGCATGCATTTTTTTATTCATATATTTTGAAGCTTCCAAACTCCCCTTTAGGGGTTGGGGGTATTGCTCCAATTCTTTTCATCCTGTATCATATGTCTTACTTCAATCTTAACCTTGAATTTGTTTCTTAAATGTCTTGCCAGCGCATCGGCAGCATATACACTGCGATGCTGCCCACCGGTGCAACCAAAACTGATCATCAAACTTTCAAAATCCCTTTTTAAATAATCTTCCACGGTAATATCCACTACATCAAAAACACTATTAAGGAATTCATTCATCTTGGTTTGTTGTTCTAAAAAATCTTTTACTGATTTGTCGCGACCGGTCTGTGATTTAAATTCTTCAATTCGTCCGGGGTTCAAAATACCACGACAATCAAAAACAAATCCACCCCCATTACCCGTTTCATCAATAGGTAATCCCTTTTTATAAGAAAAACTATTGATCTTTACTGTCAACGGAGTTTTTTCATTTGCCTGCAAAGGAGTGAATTGCTGAATGATCTCATCATCGACACAGATATCAAGCACTCTTCCGAATTCAGGTAAAGCAATACCAATGCTTTGATTATTGATGAACCATTTCAGGTTTGTTAATGCTAAAGGAATGCTTGTTAAAAAATGTGCTTTGCGTTCAAATAAGCCACGGAAACCATATGCACCAAGCACCTGCAGTAAGCGGATCATTACATAGCCATTGTATTGACTTTTGAAAATTGACCTGTTTACTTTTTTGTCAATTAGCTCTTCTAATCCACTTATATAATCATTCAATAGCCTTTCTTTCCATTCGTCATTCAGGTTGGCTCTTGCCTGCCATAGCATACTTGCCACATCATATTGCGGGGCGCCTTTCATACCTCCCTGATAATCTATAAAATGAACTGAATTATCGGATTTCACCATTATGTTCCTGCTTTGGAAATCACGGAACATAAAATATTTATATTCGGTGTGAGTTAGATAATTACTCAATGCTTCAAAGTCATCAATCAGCGCTTGTTTATCGTATGGTTTTCTCAATGCATCTAAAAAATAATATTTGAAATAAAGAAGATCAGCCATGATGGCTTGCTTGCCAAATTCTTTATTGGTAAGACAACGATCGTATTCCAAACCGATATCGCCAATTACATGCAGCTTTGCAAGAGCTTCTAAACTTTTTCTAAATAAAAAATAGATATCCTCAGTATAACCTTCCGCCTCCAACCGATCGATCAATGAAATATCTCCAAAATCTTCCTGCAGATAAAACATCCGGTCATCGCTGACGGCAAGGATATTTGCAACCGGTAAATTTTTATCATAAAAATTTTCTGAGAAATAAAAGAAAGTTTCATTCTCTTTTATATTTGCGCCATAAGTTCCGATAATAGTAGAACCACCTTCTTCGTGAAGTCGAAAATATCTTCTTTCACTTCCGGATTGAGGTAGTACATCAATAGAAGCAGCTTCTTTGCCACGCCATTGTTTATATAATTCCTGTATTGCCTGTATAAGCTGCTGCATGGCGCAAATGTAATGAACACCATTCAAACCAGAGGAGTTTGAAATCAAGGGATTGTGTCACTAACAGACATTAGCTTTTTCAACTACTTTTGTATTTCCTATGCCGTATACTCCAAAGAATAAGGTCAGGATCGTTACTGCAGCTTCGCTGTTTGATGGCCATGATGTGGCCATTAATATTATGCGCCGTATCATGCAATCGAAAGGCGCAGAGATCATTCATCTTGGTCATAATCGTTCGGTGAAAGAAATTGTTGAAGCCGCGATCGAAGAAGATGTACAAGGCATTGCTATTACGAGTTACCAGGGCGGTCATGTGGAGTTTTTTAAATACATGAAGGATCTATTGGATGAAAATGGTTGCGGTCATATAAAAATTTTTGGTGGTGGCGGCGGAACTATTTTACCGGAGGAGATTGAAGACCTGCACAAATATGGTATCGAAAAAATTTATTCTCCTGATGATGGAAGAAAGATGGGGCTTGAAGGCATGATCGAAGATGTGATCATGAAATGCGATATCCAGTTAAATGGTAAAGCCGATTATAAAACACCATTGAAATTAGAAGAAGTAAAAGATGTAAGAGTAATTGCGAGGGAGATCACAAATGCTGAGAACAATGGTGAGTCGGAAACCAGGAGTCAGTCCGCAAGGACTCCTTCGGAGGAGTCGCGAGTCAAAACGATACCTGTAGTCGGAATTACAGGAACTGGCGGTGCCGGTAAATCTTCTGTAACCGATGAGATCGTTCGTCGTTTTCTAAACAATTTTACTGATAAGACGATTGCCATCGTTTCTGTTGATCCATCAAAGAAAAAAACCGGGGGTGCATTACTTGGCGACAGGATAAGAATGAATTCGATTTCTCACCCCAGGGTGTATATGCGTTCGCTTGCGACAAGAGATGATAATACGGCCTTAAGCGGTGCAGTGAATGAAGCAATTGATATATGCAAAACAGCGGGATATGATTTTATCATTTTGGAAAGTGCCGGCGTGGGGCAAAGTGACGCGAGCATACTTGATTATTGCGATGTAAGCATGTACGTAATGACACCGGAATATGGTGCAGCCTCACAGCTGGAAAAAATAAACATGCTTGATTACGCTGACCTGGTTTGTATAAATAAGTTTGATAAAGCCGGGGCATTGGATTCATTAAGCGATGTAAGAAAACAATACAAAAGAAATCACCATTTGTTTACCGCAAAGGATGAGGACCTGCCGATCATTGGTACTGTTGCCAGTAAATTTAATGATGATGGCGTGAATCATTTGTTTAAAATGTTGCTTGAAAAAATTGAAGAAAAAACAAAAACAAGTTTCGGTAAATACCATTTCCCTGAAACAGCAAAGGTAACTCAGGCAATTATTCCTTCTAACAGGATAAGATATTTAAGTGAGATAAGCGAAAGTAACAGGAGCTATGATCAGTTAGTGAAAGAACAAGCAGCAATTGCCACCAAACTTTATCAATTGCAGGGAGTACTCGAGGAAATGAAAAACTTTTCATTTGCGCAAGGCTCCCAAGGGTATTCATCTGCTGTATTGGAAAAGATGAAATTGTTTTACGAAGAACAATTAACACCTGTTGCACGAAAACTGATAACAAACTGGCCGTCGAAAATAAAGGCTTACGAAAAAGACTTTTACGAATATAAGGTGCGTGATAAAGTGATCAGCCAGGAAATGTTCAGCAAAAGTTTATCGGGTACCAGAATTCCAAAGGTTGTTTTGCCGACATACAAGGACTGGGGCGACCTGCTTCGCTGGCAGGCGCAAGAAAATGTGCCGGGAAGTTTTCCATTTACCGCGGGTGTGTTTCCATTAAAAAGAGAAGGCGAGGATCCAACGAGAATGTTTGCTGGCGAGGGTGGTCCTGAAAGAACAAATAAAAGATTTCATTATGTAAGTGTTGATCAACCAGCAAAAAGATTATCAACGGCATTTGATAGTGTTACGCTTTATGGCGAAGATCCCGATCATCGTCCTGATATTTATGGAAAGATCGGTAATGCAGGTGTAAGTATTGCAACTGTTGATGATGCAAAAAAATTATACAGCGGTTTTGACCTTTGTGATCCTAAGACATCAGTTTCAATGACCATCAACGGCCCTGCGCCGATGCTTCTTGCATTTTTTATGAACGCGGCTATTGATCAACAATGTGAGAAATGGATCGAGGTAAATGGTCAATGGTCAATGGTGAATGATGCATTTAATAAGAAATATCAAAACCTTTCTAAACCCGTTTATAATAATACATCGTTTCCCAACAGTCTACCAAATGGAAATAATGGTCTTGGCTTGAAACTTCTGGGATTAAGTGGTGATGAAGTTTTGCCAAAAGAAATTTATGAACAATGCAAGCAAACTGCTTTGCAACAAGTAAGAGGAACCGTACAGGCTGATATATTAAAAGAAGACCAGGCACAAAACACTTGTATATTTTCTACAGAGTTTGCATTAAAGCTGATGGGTGATGTGCAGGAATATTTTATCAAGCAAAAGGTCAGGAATTTTTATAGCGTAAGTATCAGTGGTTATCATATTGCCGAAGCAGGTGCAAATCCAATTACACAACTTGCATTTACATTGTCAAACGGGTTCACTTATGTTGAATATTATCTAAGCCGCGGAATGAATATTGATGACTTTGCGCCAAATCTTTCTTTCTTCTTTAGTAATGGTATGGACCCTGAATACAGCGTGATTGGGCGAGTAGCGAGAAGGATCTGGGCAAAAGCAATGCGATATAAATACAAGGCGAATAAACGCAGCCAGATGCTGAAATATCATATTCAAACATCGGGAAGAAGCTTGCATGCGCAGGAAATAGATTTTAATGATATACGAACAACACTGCAGGCTTTATATGCTATTTATGACAATTGTAATTCACTTCATACAAATGCTTATGATGAAGCAATAACTACTCCAACCGAAGAAAGTGTAAGAAGGGCAATGGCAATACAATTGATCATTAACCGGGAGTTAGGATCCGCAAAAACAGAAAACGTTACGCAGGGAAGTTTTGCAATCGAAGAACTAACTGATCTTGTTGAAGAAGCGGTGCTTTCGGAATTTGATCGTATCACAGAACGTGGTGGTGTGTTGGGTGCAATGGAAAGAATGTATCAAAGAAATAAAATACAGGAAGAGAGTTTGTATTATGAGCATTTAAAACATACCGGTGAATACCCGATCGTTGGAGTCAATACGTTTTTAAATAAACAGGGTTCGCCCACCATTATTCCCAATGAAGTAATAAGAAGTACAAAAGAAGAAAAAGAACAGCAAATAGAAAACCTTCATGCATTCTGGAAAAGAAATGAAAACAGATCCGGTGAAGTGCTGAACAGGTTAAAGACTGCCGCAATTAATAACGAAAATCTTTTTAAAGAATTAATGGAAACTGTAAAGTATTGCTCTCTTGGTCAAATAACACATGCACTTTACGAAGTTGGAGGACAATATCGCAGAAATATGTAATGAAAAAAGTTTCCTCCCGGGAAGCTTGTTTACAAAGATTTATTTTTATTAATGAGTTGGAGCTGGTGTTCTTGTAACCGGTGAATGCTGCCCTTCTTTGATTTCCTCAATCATCTTTTTATTAAAGGCGTCAAGATCTTCAGGGCTACGGCTGGTAACAAGACCATTATCAACTATCACTTCACGATCTGACCAA
>Ga0075418_10004554_pt1 | contig 15758 bp, 9 predicted proteins | sample SoiMetdeltSBSDD2_FD_81776 | JGI IMG/M metagenome (GOLD analysis project Ga0075418, IMG submission 81776) | Bulk soil microbial communities from a Populus tree surrounding site in Tennessee, USA - Soil MetaG P. deltoides SBSDD2 | ecosystem: Environmental > Terrestrial > Soil > Tree plantation...
GCACGCCCGTGCACATCGACCACAGTACAACCTTGTCCTGACACCAGCAGGCGTCTATCGCTACAGGTCGTCAACGCCTGCCACGGAGAGGCATGGAGCCACACGTGGTCTGCGGCAGCCTGAAGCACGGCGTCGAGATCCTGCTCTGGATCAAGACCCAGGGGCGCCAGGCTAGACAGGAAGGGCTCGTCGGGCATGGGTGTTTCCTACCTTTCGTACGTACTTCTCCGCGAGAAACTGCGTGATCGTAGCAGATTGTGCAACAGGCTGCACCTTTCTTGCCGGCCACAGGACTGACGGAGGCATCGGAAATTGTTTTGACAGAGGTCCTACGGTTCTTTACAGTACAATAGACTTGTCCGCTGTAGAGATCGTTCACAGCCCTGGTGAGGTTGAGACATCCTATGCGCACCATGCCTTTCGGCGCCTTAGAGAAGCTCTTCCCTGTACAACGCCACGAGTGGCCGAAAGCCCTGATGTTGCTCAGCGTCGCGACCCTCATCGGGGTGGGGTCGAGCGTCAGCCGCGCAGCCTCAGAGGCCATGTTCCTGATCCACTTTGGGGTGGAGTACTTGCCATATGTGCTGCTAGCGAATCCGATCTTGGTGCTCGTGACCAGCACGATTTATAGCGCCTACGCCGACCGCGTTCCTGACAATCGCCTGATGATGTATACGTCTTTGCTGCCGGTGCCGTTGATCGTGCTGATGCGTGTCCTGATGTTTGGGGGGATGCACTGGGTGTATTTTGTGCTCTACACCTTTGTGCAGGCGTACGCCACCATTCTGGCAACGAGTTGGACGGTCTATCTGGCCGGACACTACGACGTACAGGAATCCAAACGCCTCTTGCCCTTTATTACGAGTGGCCAGTTGATCGGCACGGTCCTTGGAGGAGTAGGGGTGGCGCTGTGCGTGCCCCTGATTGGGGCTGCCAATATCCTCTGGCTGTGGGCCGGCGCCCTGGTGGCCGGAGTCGTTATTATCCAGAGTATCACCAAGATGTATACGGCGATCGACACCAAGGCGCGCAAAACTAAACGCGCCGCACCCAAGCCCAGCCTGCGTCAAAGTATTACCGAAGGCATTGCCTATTCGCGCTCCTCCGCCCTGTTCACAACCACGGCCATCGCCAGCATTGCGACCATGATGGCCCTGCAGGTCATCGACTTCGAGTACAGCAAAGTTATCCGTGTGGCCTTCCCTGACAGTACCAAACTGACGGCCTTTCTGGGCGTGTTCGACGGCCTCACAAACCTCCTGGCGCTTATGCTCCAGTGGTTCGCCGTGCCCTGGTGTCTGCGTCGCTTTGGCGTCCAGGGCACCAATTTGCTCTTCCCCTATGTGCTGCTCTTTGCTTTTGGCTTTATCACCGCGGCGCTTGGCATGCCAGTCTTTTCCTTACCGGCGGCGATGTTCGCGCGGTTTACGCGCGCCAGCTTACAGCCGACTCTGCGGGGCACCTCGCGGACGCTGATGCTAAATGCTGTGCCGCGCAAGACCGGGGCACTCGTGCGGAGTTTTAACACGGCCATGGTGATGCCCCTGGGGCAGGGAGCAGGGGCCCTCTTGTTGGTTATTTTGAAAGGCGTGGCCCTGCCTTGGCTCTTTCCCGTCCTGGGGTTGCTCATTACCATCGCCTTTATCTTCTACTCCTACAAGCAAAATAGGGCCTACGGTGAGGCGCTCCTCGATTTGCTCAAAGAAGATCGTATTCACCTCCTCGACCTCGAAGACGATGACATCCGCAAGCTCGATAGTACAGCAGTAGCAGCGATTAGCGAACGCCTCAAGAGCGATCAGGGCGAGACCACGTTGGCAGTCATCGAATTGCTACGGACGATTGGCAGTCCCCAGGCACGCACGGCGTTACTCTCGCACTTGCCCTTTCCTGCACCGCGTGCCACCGCTACCGCTTTGCAGGCCTTGGCAGCCATTGGTGGAGAGGATACGGACACGCTCTTACGTCCCTACCTGGAAGCGCCAGAGCCACAGGTGCGCATGGCGGCTCTGGAAGGTTTACTGAAGCTCGGCGATGCCACCGTGCGGCAGCATGCCGTGAGCTTGCTCGACGATCCTGATGTCGAGGTGCGCGCCGCTGCCCTGCGCGTGGTGCTCGCCAATCCACAGGGCGCGGATTATGCCCGCGCTTATCAGTCTTGGGAGGCGATGCTCGATACTCCCGACACCGCCACGCAGATCGCTGCCCTCTCCATTATGGCAGAGGTACCGGAGACCCCCATACATGGCCGTGTGTATCGTGCCCTCGACTCTGAGGAGCTCGAGGTGCGCCATGCCGCTTTGGGGGTGTTGCAGAAACTTGCTATTGCCGGACGGATCACCAGCCTCGATTCTGCCTTGCTACGGACTCTCGAGTCGGACGATGTTGAAAGCCGTGATCTGGCCCTCCAGGTGCTGACGGCCCTTGGTACCGATGAAGCTCTGGAACATATGCTCGTACTGTTGGACGATGAACAGCCGCAGGTCCGTGAGACCCTCATCCGCTCTGTAAAGAGCTACGGCAAGCGCGCTGTCGCACCGCTGTTCAATCGCTTGCAGGCCTCCGATACTTCGCTCATGGCGAAGGAAACCGCCTTGCTGGCCTTGGCCCGACTGGATAGTGTGCGGGCCGAACAGTTCCTGGCCTTCTGGGAAGGAGAGCTGCGGGATGTCTATCGCTACAAGCTGATGCTGGCCTCGCTGGATGCCGACGCACCGCTGGATGCCGATACCTTTTTACACGCGGCGCTGGAGAATGCCCACCACCAGCTCCTGTCCCTCTTAGTGCAGTTGTTGGCCGTATGGGCCTCGCCAGAAGTGGCGCGGCTGGTGGAGAGTGGTCTACAGGACACCGATCGCCGTAAACGCGCCAGTGCTCTGGAAGCTCTCGAGAGCCTGAGCGAGCGGCGCTTTACCCGCCTGTTTTTACCCATTCTCGAAGCCGATGATAGCCAGCACGAGGATTGGCGAGAGGTGGCCCGGCGCCAGTGGTCGCTGACCACCACGGATATCTCGGGACTGCTGGCAATGTGCCTCCAGGATCCGAATAAATGGGTGGCCATGGGTGCGGTGCTCTCCGGTCAGGCACGCGCCAGCAAGCTGGGGCAGGCGTGGACGGAGCAGCTCGAACAACTCGCTGATGCGTCCACCGATTCTGATGTCCTCAACACGGTTGGACATGCCCTGGGGATGCAGACGTTCGAGTCACATCAGGCGTTATCGCTGACGGACATCATACTCTTCTTAAAACGTATCCCGCTCTATAGCAGCATGACCCTGGACCAGTTGTGTACCATCGCAGCGTATATGGCCGAACGGGACATGTTACCCGGTGAGACCATTTTTCATGAAGGGGATAGTAACCAAGAACTGTACGTGATCGTCTCTGGCAAGGTCGATATCGTGAAACATTTTGGTGCCACATCCCGTACTCTGACGACCCTCCATGCTGGTGATTTCTTTGGTGAGATGGCCAATTTTGAAGACCGTCCGCGCTCGGCTGATGCTGTGGGGGCGGAGCAGGGGATCTTGTTCGTGCTCAGCCCTGAACGTTTTCGGCAGATTGTCCTTCAGGATCCGGCTATTTCCTTTGAAATTTTCCGCGTCCTATCGGCCCGTCTACGACGGTTTGATGAGGAAGCTATGGAAGCCTCGCGGAGCTTAGAGGAGCATTGAGGCTCAAGAGCATACGAGAGGCGCTCAGGAGGAACGTGATGTTTGATGACAATCGGATTGTACAAGCCGCCCAGTTCTTGCTTGAGGAGCACCGCACCCGTAAGCCCTTTGGCCCAATTCCAGCCTCGTGCGCTGCGCGTACCGTGGATGAGGCGTATGCCGTACAAGAAGCGTTTCACGCCCTCAGGGCGGCCACGCATGGCCCTGTCGCTGGCTATAAGATTGCGCTGACCACGCCGGTCATGCAGCAGATGGTTGGCTTCCATGAGCCCGTCTCTGGGGCCATTCTGGCTCGGACGATCCATGAATCGCCGTGCACCATACACAGCACTGACTACGGGCGCCTGGGCGTCGAGTGTGAAATCGCCGTCCGCTTGGCAGCCGATCTCCCCGTCACGTCGGCCTCCTATAGTCACGACCATCTCACGGCTGCCATTGGCGCTGTGATGGCAGCTTTCGAGCTGATCGATGATCGGCACGCCGACTATGCGCAATTCGCGCCCCAGATCTTCTCCATTATTGCTGACAACGCCTGGAATGGCGGTATTGTTCTCGGACCGCCAGCCCCAGATTGGCGGACTGTTGACCTGGCAGCAGTCCATGGCACGATGGTCATCAACGATGCAGTCGTTGGTGAGGGGCATGGTCGGGATGTCATGGGCCATCCGCTCGATGCCCTCGTATGGCTGGCCAACGGGCTCGCGCAGCGTGGCCAGAGGCTCACCCAGGGCATGGTCGTTATGACTGGCAGCATCGTAGCGACCAAGTTCGTGCATCCTGGGGATAGGGTGCGTTTCTACATGGACGGCATTGGCGAGGTATGCCTCAGTGTGGCCTAGCCGGGGATGGAGGTGGGTTTGACGCCTAAGCGATCCGGTTGCGGAAGTAGCGCTCTGCCCCGGGGTGGAGAGGGGCGCCGGCCTGGAGAGAGGCCTGGGCTGGGTCGAACTGCCTGGCAGCCGGATGGATGGAGCGCACGCGCTCCGGGTGCTCGCACAGAGCCTGGGTGATGGCAAAGACAACGTCTGTCGGCACGCTGGCATGAAAGCCCAGGGACGTCCCCATGGCGACTGTGGCCACTGACTCTGCAATGATCCCATAGGCCCCGACAGGGAGGTGGGCCGCGGTCCAGCCTAAGCCTTCCAGGGTCGCGATGAGAGCTGGAGGCAGCGCTAAAGCTTTCAAGGGCCTGAGGGCGTGGGCTGCCTGGATAGCAGGGGAGGGGATGCCCATAAATTGCCACAACACATCGACGGCATCGGCCTGGTATAAGGCCAGCTGCTCGTGATAGTTTGCCGCTGGCACCAGGCGACTGCCCCAGTGCTCGACGTCCACCGCTGAGACCCCAAAGTGCTGCAGCGTGAGTTCAAAAACCATGCGGTCCACCGTGCCAACGCGATCGACTGGCACACGCAGTGGCACACGTCCCTCCAACCACTCATGTAGCGTGTGTACGGGGCAAGCACGCTTGACCATGCACTGCAGATAATTGGTGGTCAGGTTCGCCACGCCTACCCGGAGGTCTGGGAAGGCGTGATCAAAAGGCGCCCTCCCGCCCAGGGCCGCGACCGTCATTGGAGGATTCAGGATAGCTACGGGAAGCTGTCCTGAGCCAACCAGCGCATGGTTGAGTACGCCGCCCCCCTCCACAACAGTGATGGTGAGAGCCGGACAGACCTCGTGGATCAGGTTGGCGAGTCCCTCCAGCAGCACATACCAGCTTCCCCCAAGCCCGCCCGCGGCGGCAGTGAGATGGGTTGGGGTGACGTACTCAGCCCCTTGACGTGTCTGTACGTTTGACATGGTTTGTTCTCTTATCTCGTTGTCTGGAACGGCTCATACACAGCGTGGACGAGACAGGTACCCATGCGGAAAATGTGGTTGCTTCCCCTGATGGTCCTGGTGAGCCTGGGCCTCGCGCTGCTTGTCCTGGAATGGCTCTATCGCTTGCAGCTTGTCGATACGTACAGGCCCGAGCTGCGTACGTTTAACCCCCCACAGGTGCTTGCATCCAATGCCAAGCCGACGCTCCTGGTGATGGGAGATTCCTTCACCGCTAGCCGCACGAGTTATGCCGGTATCCTTCAAGATACGCTCCACGAGTGGCGGATAATTAATGCTGCCGTCAGTGGCACCGGTGTACTGCAGGCATTGTACATGGCGCCGCAGCGCTTTGCGCAATTTCACCCGTCCATCTTTCTGTATCAGGTATACGTCGGCAATGACCTGTTTGATATACGCTATCCAACAAACTGGCGCACCATCTCCCTGGAGCGCAATGTGTATTGGTTCCTCGCCAACCACTTCCGTGTCGTCGGCTATCTGAACTATCGCCTCCGCCAGATCAAGGAGATACTCACTTCGCGCCAAAGCCACGCCTTGGCTCTCGCTGGCACTGCTGTAGCGGCCTCGGCAGCCGGGGATATCGGAGCATTCTCGGTCGAACGCTACGATACCAGGGTCAAAGTCTATGTGCGTGCTGAGCCATCATTGATCGAAGATTCCATTCTTGTGCAAGGCAATCGGCAGCACGACTATGCCATTTTCCTGGAGAAACTAGCGCAACTTCTCACCTACTGCAAACCAGAAGTGTGTCGTGCCTACATTCTAGTCATGCCGCACATCTGTCAGATAGATGCAGCCTATATCACGTATATGAGCCAATTAGGGGCACGCTTCACGACTCCGACAGCCCTGGGTCTCCCTGAGTATCCCTTCCTGGTGCGCCTGCGTGAGCGCTTTACTGCCTGGCCCAACGTACACCTTGTCAATCCTCTATCTAAGCTACGCGAGGTGCACGCCCAGCAGGCCGTATATTATGCCAATGATGAACATCTGAGTCCTGCCGGACAGCAAGAGATAGCCGCGTTGCTGAGACAGCAGCTCCATCTGCAATGACGCGAGCATTCCTAGCGGAGTAGCAACGTACGTAAGGTCCGCAGACTGCGACCAATGCGGGGTCCGTACCAACTCACCATCTTCCCGTCGATGAGAAAGATGCGCCCGTCACGTACTGCTGGCACCTCGGGAAACGGCGTAAAATCAGCCATATCAGCCGCGCTGAACGCATAGGGCTCGTCCGGCAAAAGCACTACCTCAGGGCGCAGTGTCGCCATTTCTTCCAGCGTGACGCGTGGATAGCGTCGGTCCCGCTCCGTAGAGCGCTCGCTCATCGCCTCAGGCCGTTGTCCAAGGTCTGCGGCCAGTGGAAAGCGGCGCTGGCGATGCGCAAAAATATTTTCGCCTCCGCAGACCTGCAGGACGTCGTGCACATACGTATCTTCATTGATCGTCATGTACGGGTCTTTCCAAATGGGACAAAAGACCCGTACCCGTTGGTGGCGTGCCACGAGTGCCACAGTCTCGGCATAATCCTGCTCGATGGCATGAATCTGTCCGGCCACCTCAGACCGACAGTCCACCAGGTCCGCCACGCGCCACAGCAAGTCGATACCATCGCACACAGTGTGTGGCGCGAAGACGTACACCGACACTCCGGCAGCGGCCAGTTGCTCGACGTCCTGGCGACGATTTTCTTCGGCCACCGCAAAGACGAGCTCAGGGCGCAAGGCGAGGATAGCAGCGATGTCAGGATTTTTCGTGCCGCCGATCTTTGTCTTAGCGGCCACCGCTGTTGCAGGTTCCGTACAGTAGTCGGTAATTCCCACCACCTGTGGCCCACAACCAAAACTAAAGAGCACTTCAGTAATACTGGGCACCAGCGATACCAGCCGTTGTGGCGTGTGCGCTATCTGTATGGCGCGGCCAAGTGTATCAATGAATGTGCGTGCGGTCATGCTGGTCTCCGCCTGGAGAAGCCAGCCAGGGCATAAGGCGTCAGCGTGGCTCCAGAGCAGAGAAGATGCCGCGCCAGCATCGGATGTGCTACTCTATTCCGTGTCATTGTAGTTTAGCATCTCCCACGCAGCCTATGACTCGTTGTCGTGCCGGCCCTCTTGCAGGAGCGTATCATGGAACATCACAGCCTACCTGTCAATGCGACGCTGCAAGCCCTTGCAGCACGCGCTGCCGACGTCTGGACGCTCGATGTATGTGGCGTGACGCGCTCCCAGACTCCTATTCCAGCCCTCGTGCACCGGGACGCTTACGTACCTACGGCACCGCGCACACGCGTCTTACTCGTCGGGGGGTTATCAGGACGCCTGGAAGACGTCACCCTGGCCTACAACGTCCTGGAAGCCTATGTAGAGGCCGGCAACCGTCTGGGCCAGACGCTGGCGTTGAGTGCGGTGCCGTGCGGTAACCCTGATGGGCTGGCCCTGGGTATAGGCCCAGAGAATGGCGCAGGCGGACAGCCTGAGCATGGCTATCCGCCACTGGATCAGTTTTTTTACGATCCGCACAATCCAGAGTGCCGCTATCTCTGGCGCTGGGCTGGCTTGCAAGCGCCGGATCTGCTCCTCGAAGTGCGCGCTGGCCAGGCAGTCGCCTGGGAAGCCTCAGCAACGGCCATGACGCTGGCCCCGGCGCTGCATGCTACCCTGGTGACGCCACCAGACTCCTTCCTGGCGGCGCTGGGGGCTGACCTCTCCAATGGCCTGGCTCCCAACGGTCTTGGTCCCATCCCTGGCCTGCGCCTGATCACGCCTCCTGACGCCCTGGGCGCACAGCTCAATCGACTCTGGTCACTCTTGCCCAACACCACAACCCTGCAGCCCTCACCGGCCCGGCGCCGGCTCGCGGCCCGCCGGGCACGCTCACCGCTCCAGGTCGCTCACAGCCTAGCTACGGTGTATGGGCACACCCTGGAGCCAGTAGTCTACACACAGGGTATGGCGATCAGCGGTCGGCTGCGCCTGTCCCGTCTGGATCCTACCTACGCAGACCCGGTACCCAGTATTGTGCGTCTGATCGAACCGTATGTCTCTGGGGCGGTGCGGATGTTTGACGCATCGGCCTCCACGGCTGCCTTTGCCGGCCTGATCTGGGCCATGCAGCTGGCCGAGGCCACGCGCGACCGCCGCTATGCGGACCTGCTTATCAGCATAGCCGAACGCTATCGCTCGGGAGCTGATGGCGGTGCGCCACCACCCTCTGATCCAGACTACCGCACCGAGGACATGTTCATGAACGGTGCCATGCTCGGGCGTGCCTTCCGGCTCTCAGGCGAGATGCGCTACCTGGATCTGCTCACGCATTTCCTCCTGACCGCACGCACGCAGCAAGAGGATGGCCTCTTCTGGCACAGTCGCTCAACCCCGTACTATTGGGGCAGGGGCAATGGTTTCGCCCTGCTGGGCTTCAGCGAGACCCTGAGTTTTCTCCCCACGGACCATCCCGATCAGGCAGCGCTCCTGGACATGCATGTGCGCCACCTCGCGGCCCTACGGCCGCGCCAGCTCCCGTCTGGGATGTTTGGGCAGGTGCTCAATGTCCCCGGTTCCTATCAGGAATTCACGGTGACATGCATGCTCGGCTATGCCATGGCGCGCGCTGTGCGCCGGGGCTGGCTCGATGCCTCGTATCGGCACACCGTAGACCTGGCCTGGCAGGGCGTGGCAGAGCGCATTGACGACGCCGGCGGCCTGGTGGACTGCTGCACCAATACTGGCGTGCAGGAGAACCTACAAGCCTACCTTGACCGTCCAGCAATTTTTGGCCGCGATGACCGTGGCGGGGCAATGGCGCTGTGGTTTGCAATGGAGATGGAACAGCTGACACGGACGCCACGGCAGTGATAAGGGCTATACTGCTCCCCCAGGGGGCTACCCTCTAGCACACTGATCCATGGCTTATCCACGGATGAGTGGTAACGCGTTTCCTCAGGTGCTAACGCATTGATCAGTGTGCTAGTGTTTTCCTATTCGCCACCTAGTGCCAATGCATCCAGCAGTGCGGCTGCCTCCCGCAGGTCGGTGGTGTCGAAACCCTCGGTAAACCAGCTATAGACCGCGGCCAAGAGCCGATGGGCCGCGGCGCGCTTCCCCTGTTGCTGCCATAGCCGCGCCAAGCTCATGGCAGCCCGCAGCTCCCAGGACTTGGCCTGCTGGTGGCGAGCCACGTCCAGGGCCCGACAAAAGCAGGCTTCGGCCTCCGTGTGCTGCGCCCCGGAGCGTGCCAACAACAACTGCCCTGTGAGCCGATGGAGTTCCGCTTCGTAGCTCCGCTCCCCCGTTTGTGCCACCACAGCCAACGCTTCCGTGAGCACCCCCAGGCCCGCTTCAGCCTGTCTCACCTGTCCATACGCCTCTGCCAACAGGGCGAGCTGCTGCGGCCGTCCCACTGCTGCCCCTGTGGCCTGGTAGGCCGCCAACCCCTGGTGTATGTGGGCGATGCCGTCTTCTCCCTGCTGCCGCGTGGCGAGCGCCCAGCCTCGCAGCAGACGCCCGAAAGCCAGTAGCTGAGCAAACCCCTGCTCCGTACACAAAGACATCGCGGCCTCCGCCTGGTCTTGTGCGGCCTGCGGCTCGCGGCGCAACAGATGGAGCCAAGCCGTCCAGTCCAGGGCAAATGCCAGGCTGAGCGGCTGGGCCAGCTGTCGAGCCCACGTAATGGCCTCGTGGCTTTTCTGCAACGCCTGCTCTGGGTAACCAAGCAGCCATAAGGCCAAGGCCGCCCAGGAGATGCACACCACCCCGGCGCTGCGGCCATACAGGAAGGCCGGATCATGTTCCTGTTGGGGGATATTGAGGGGCATCCCTTGCTCTAAGTGCACAAGCGCCTGCACGAAAGCACCGCAGTGGAACAGGGTAGACCCCAGCGACAGATGGGCGAACACGAGGAGCGTGGGGGCGTGCTGGTGGTGCGCCAGGCGCAGGAGTTCTTCCGCCAACGCCGCTGCCATCGGCAACTCCGCCCGCACCGCATGAAACGTTTGCAGACCTCGCAACGCCACGAAGAGCTGCGGGGTGTCCCCCATGCTTCGGCACAGGTCCCGGGCTCGGGCATACGCGTGTGCCACGTCCGGCGCTGCATAACCCCTGGTGGCGATCAACGCCGGGCCGAGGGTGGTCTGCAAGCTCAGCTCTTGCTGGGAGCGCTCGCGGGTGTCCGGTAAGGTTGTGAGCAACTTCAACCCCTTAGTGAGGAGTTGGATGGCCTCATGATTGGCCAACCGACGCAAGGCATTCTCGCCCGCTTGCTGCAGATACTGCACAGCCCGGTGGTAGTCTCGCCCGTGTTCAAAGTGCATCGCCAGTTCGGTGGCGATCTCACCCGCCCGTGCGCCATAGGCGGCTTCCAACAGGGTGCCCAGGCGATGATGCAATTGTATGCGCCGGACGACCCTTATGCGCTCGTATGCTGCCTGTTGATACAACGCGTGGGTAAACGTGTAGTGTGTGGTTACCGTCCCATCTGGCCATTGCGTCAGCCCGACCGGCTGCAGAACCTGGTACCGTGTCAGCGCCTCACACCAGATTTCCATCTGGGCTATGGGTGTTTCAAGAGCCGACGCCACCGCTACGTCCGCAAAGGTGATCCCGGCCACGCTCGCTACCTCCAAGACCTCCTGTACCTCTGTCGGCAAGCGCTCGAGCTGCTGCTCCAGGAGGGGTCGCACCCCCTCTGGCACTCCGAGCTCCACTGCGTCGAGGGGCTGCCGAAGATGCCAGTGCCCTGCGTGCTCAGCGAAGACTCCGCGCTCGACCAAGGCGGACACCATGGTGACCAGAAATAGCGCATTGCCATCGGTGTGCTTCCATAGCCACCGCGCCAGGGAGGTGGGGAACTGATGCCCTGGAAAGCGGGCGGTGAGATAGGCGGTCACTGCCTCGGCCTGCAAGGGTGCGAGCGGCAAGGCTGTTGCGTGTCCGTGCCGCTGCAAGTCCTGGGCGACTGTGTGTAGCGGATGACTATGTACGATGGTCTCGACAGGGCGGAATGTCCCGAGCAGGAGGAACTGGGCGGGCGCGCGGCGCCGTGCCAGCAGGCTCACCAGGTCCAGCGTCGCATGATCGCTCCAGTGGAGATCTTCGAGGACGAGGACCAGCGGCGTCTCGGCCGTGAACGTCTCGAGCACTTCGGCAAACTCGCGCAGCATGCGCTCCCGTGTGGTCCCCAGTAGCTCCTGCTGCAAATGGTCGCGGTCTGCCGCCGTCAGCAGCCACGGCATCTGCACCAGCCAGGTCGGAGCTTGCTGGCGCAGCAAGGAGCCCAGGCGCGCCCCCGCTGGGCCGCGGCAGAGCTGTCCCAGGGCTTCCAGGACGGGTAAATAGGGTTCCCCCAGTCCATAATGTTCGACACACTGCCCAGACGCGAGCCACACCGTCGGATCGGTGGTGAGTTGAGCCGCAAAAGTCTCCACGACTGCCGTCTTACCAATCCCCGGCTCGCCCGTGAGGAAGAGGAGCTGGCGCATACCCTGACGAGCCTGCGCCAGCGCCGCGTGCAGGCGTACCAGTACCGCCTCGCGTCCGACGAACGGTGTGGCTGCGGGTCGCACGTGAGAGCCAGCCGCCGCGGGGAGGGGGAGGAGCGGCGTCAATGGTGCAGCAGGACTGGTAAGGCGTAGCGCCTCTGAGGGCGTCGTCTGGGTGACCGGGGCGAGGAAGCGATAGCCCCGCCGGGGCACGGTGGCAATGAACCGCGGCGCCCGCACCATGTCACCCAGGGCTCGGCGCAACTCGCCAATGGCAACGCGAACCACCGCATCGCTCACCGCCGTCTCGGGCCACACCGCGTCGAGCAGCATGTCTTTAGTGACGAGGCGGTCAGGATGGGTCACCAGGTAGTGCAGTACCTCGAAGGCTTTGGGCGTCACCGTAAGAGCCTCCGCCCCGCGCCAGAGGCATGCATTGGCCAGATCGAGGCGAAAGCCGGCAAATTGCCACTCGGGGGAGGACATCCGCGCACCCTCTTGTGCCATACAGGGATAAACCACAGCACGGGACATGACCGGGGGTGAGTATTTCCCCTCTTTTTCCTAAACCTGCCAGCGCCGGCGGAGGGTCTGGTGGACAATCGGTGTCGCGGTAGTTGGCCGTGACACCGGAGGCTGGCATTAGGATATCTCGATGCATCATAGCACAGCTGTCGTGGGCCAGTATAGCCAAAAGCGTGGGGCTTTTCTCCAAGCATTCCCAGTGACGTTTAGGAGCTTTGCCTATGTCTCGATGCTCCAGGAACTCCATCCACTCCTCCCCGATCTGCAGACAGTCTGTGTCCTCGGCAGCTCGGGCACGCCCGACACCGTCTCTCTGGACGAGATGATCTCCGGCCAGCGTCCCCTCCCGCCACTCGTGCCGCTATCTGCCCCTGGGGCTCAATTGGGATACCTGCCCCTCCTCCAGGCTATGATGGTCGGGACGCGTGCCGTCTCAGTTCGCTCTGAGTGTACTTACGGGCGGGGCCTCCTATCCAGTCGCAACCCTGCGCGCCCTCCGGGCCCGGATGCCCGGCACTTGATCGAACTCTATGGCATGCTCGAGACTGGCTTTCACACCTTCACGCGCCTCACGGATGATCCCGAGGCGGTGACGGGCACCATCAAGCGTGGCATTCCTCTGTATAATTACCCGTGCTCATTGGTACCATAATATTTTTTTATTGACTGCCTTCCTTGAAGAATAGACAATGACTCCACTGCACTATAGGCGCACGTGCTATTGAGGTTTAGAGAACAGCCTCCACCCTAGAGAACTTCTGTACAAAGTGAGGAACAGCCATGACGGTTGACGCTTCTCCTATGACGCCTCCCATGAGCCGGCGCACGTTGCTGCGCACTGCCGCAAGCGCTACGGCGGGCCTGGCCGGCATCTTAGCGACTAAAACGCCGCCGTTGTACGCGGCTACCCGCACCGTGACTATGCTACAGGCCAATCACTTTGTGCCTGCTTCGGATGAGAACCTGAAGCGGTGGGCCAAGGAGTTCGAGAAGGCCAACAAGTGTCATGTCAAGATCGATTTCATCGCGCACCGCGATACCTATGTCAAGGTTGCTAAAGAGCAGGAGACGCGCACCGGGCATGACATTGTCTTTCTGTTCTTCAGTAAGCCCCATCTGCACCATGAGGCGCTCGAAACGCTCGATTTCATGGAAGATCTCGGCAAAAAGCTCGGTGGTTGGTACGATCTGGCGCGTGATGCGGCGCAGGTTGAGGGCCGCTGGGTTGCTCTGCCGTGGTACTATATTCCAGCCTGCATGACCTATCGTGAAGATCTCTACCAGCAGCACGGCTTTCCAACCCCCAAAACCTGGGAAGAATGGAAAGAAACTGGCAAGAAAATCAAGGCTGCCAGTGGCCATAAGGTCGGCATTCCCTTGAGCCAGACCGAGGACGCCAACATTAGCTATTATCCCCTCCTGTGGACGCATGGCGCCTCGGCCGTAAATAAAGAACGGCAGGTCATTATCAACTCTCCCGGTACACGTCAGGCTCTTGATTACGTCAAGAACCTCTATGAATCGTGCATGACCAATGAGGTCTTGTCCTGGGATGATTCGAGCAACAATCAGGCCTTTATGGGTGGTAACTATTCCTGGGTACAGAACCCCGTAAGTATCTATTACGTGGCCAAGGAAAAGGTGCCCGATATCGCTAAAGTCACTAGCCATGCACTGAGCCCGGGAGGGCCAGCTGGCGAGCATGGGGTGGCGGTGCCCATCAACTACGGTATCTGGCAGTTTGCGCAGGAGAAAGAGCTAGCGAAGCAGTTTCTGCAGTATCTGATGGACCTGCAGCGTCTGGAGGAGAATTTCCAGGCCACCCTGACTTACAATGCGCCAACTTACAAGGCTGGCGATAAATTTGACTGGGGGAAAGATCCCAAGACAGGCATGCTGAAAGACTTCGCTAGGACAGCGCATCTGGTCGGCTGGCCAGGCCCGGCGGACCGCAAGGCAGAACAGGCCCGAGCTGAGTGGATCGTCCCGAATATGTTTACTTATTATGCTACCGGCCAGAAATCCCTGGAGGACTCTGTGACCTGGGCGGAGGGTGAATTACGCCGCATTTACGCTGAGAAGGCGTAGAGCGGTAATGAAGCCCCCCAGTGCGAGGGGCTTTAAGTGTACAATGACTCTCTACCTTCGAAAAGCCACAATGGCTTCAACGTTATCCAAAGGAGCATAGGCATGCAGACAAACGATCACCTTCCCATGCTGCCCACCCCCGTGAGCCGACGGCGTGTGCTCCGGACAGCCGCTGGGGCCACGGCAGGAGGTCTGGCAGGTATCCTGCTGAGCAAAACGCCGCCGCTCTACGCGGCCACACGTACCGTCACCATGCTGACCTGGAACCACTTCGTAGCCTCTTCGGATGAGTATTTGCGCCAGATGGCCAAAGATTTTGGCAAAGAAAACAAATGCCAGGTGAAGATTGACTTTATCCCACACCGTGACACCTATGTGAAGGTGGCCAAGGAACAAGAAACCCGTGAAGGGCACGATATTACCTTTCTCTTCTTTAGCAAGCCGCAACTGCACCATGAAGACCTGGAGACTCTCGGCTTCATGGACGATCTCGACAAAAAGCTGGGGGGCTGGTATGACCTGATCCGCGAGGTCGACCAGGTCGATGGCCGCTGGGTTGCCATGCCGTTTTTCTATTCTTGCATGCCCATGACCTACCGTGAGGATCTCTACCAGCAAGCCGGCCTCCAGGCCCCGAAGACCTGGGAAGAGTGGAAAGACAGCGGCAAGAAGCTTAAAGAGGCTACCGGCAAGAAGGCGGGCATTGCCCTGAACCAGACCGAGGACGCCAATATTTCTCTCTATGCTATCCTGTGGTCGTATGGTGCCTCCACAGCGGACAAAGAGCGCCGGGTGATCATTAACTCCCCGGAGACCCGCAAGGCCATGGAGTACATGAAGGAACTCTACCAGACGACCATGACCGATGAGGTGCTATCCTGGGATGATGCCAGCAACAACCAGGCTTTCCTCGGCGGCAACTATTCCTGGGTGCACAACGCGGTGAGCATCTACTTCGTAGCCAAGGAGAAGGTGCCGGATATTTTTCAGGTGACCAACCATACGCTGACGCCGCATGGCCCGGGTGGCCAGCATGGCACGGCGATTCCGTTCAACTATGGCGTCTGGAAGTTTGCCAAGGAGAAGGAACTGGCCATGCAGTTCTTGCAGTACATGATGGAACCCAAGCGCTACGAAGAGATCTTCCACGC
>Ga0075418_10004556_pt1 | contig 15756 bp, 11 predicted proteins | sample SoiMetdeltSBSDD2_FD_81776 | JGI IMG/M metagenome (GOLD analysis project Ga0075418, IMG submission 81776) | Bulk soil microbial communities from a Populus tree surrounding site in Tennessee, USA - Soil MetaG P. deltoides SBSDD2 | ecosystem: Environmental > Terrestrial > Soil > Tree plantation...
CGATGAACACCCGCGAGCTCCGCGGCCCCCTGGCGAACTCGTCCCACACGAACACACCCCAGAGCGCGCCGACCATCGGGGCGCCGCTGCCGATGCCGACGCTGATCGCGACGCCGACCATGCCCGCGGAGATGAAGTTGAACACGGTTCCGCTGCACCACACCGCGCCGGCGAGGAGCCCGAGGACATGCCAGCTCGGCGAGCCGCGGAAATAGCCACCCAGCGTGCCCGCCTCACCGACGAGCGGCCGCCGGACCAGGAGCGGTATCGCGATCAGGGTCGCCAGGCAGGCACCCACCATGAACAGCGTCGAGACCGTGTACGAATCGAGCGCCGAGCTCCCGCTGATGGCCGCGGTGACGAACGGCGGAAAGAATCCGATCAGGAGCCCGGACACGAGCGCGGTCGTGATGCCCTTCGCCTTGTCGACCGTCGCGACGTGACCGAGCCGCCGATACGCCATGGCCGTAACCTGCGCGGCGATCAACAGGATGAGCGCGCTCACCGCCAGCGCAACCCCGTTCCCCACCGGTTGCAGCCAGTAGCTTGCGCCCAGCCCGATAACGATCGCCGGGATCGCCGCGATCGGGAACGCCACCGCCAGGCCCGCGATCACGATCGCGCTCAGGAGCAGGATGTTGCCGATGTTCCAGATGAATCCGCCGACGATCGCGAACGCCGCCTCGCGCTGCCCCGCCTCCAGCAGCACATCGAAGAACCCGAGTCCCTCGCCGGGCCCGAGGGTGAGGCCGTAGATCACCGACGTAATGAGAAACCCCAGCGAGTAGTCGATGTAGAAGTACTCGAGCCGCCAGCCAGGCAGCTTCTTCAGGAAGTTGGGCCACGAGCCCCAGCACACCATCGAGGTGAGCATCAGGATAAGAGCGACCAGGTAGGTTTGCGGTACGTACACGACCTGCCTCAGGGTTTGAGCGTCGGGCGCTGAAGTCCGGGCGTGGCGCCCGCCGGACGGCGCCGTGCGTGTGCTGCTAGAACACCGCGATCGGATTCACTGGAGAGCCGGTCCCGCCCTTGATCCGCAGCGGCGCCATCGTGACGAGGAAATCGCTGCGCCCGAGCTCCTTGCTGAGCTCAACCAGCGGCTCGAGCGCCGGGATGTCGAGCAGGATGAGCCCCATCGCGGCGAGCGCGATCGCGTGGAAATAGATGGCGTAGCGCGCCCCGTACGGGTTCGGGAACGCGTCGACGCAGTCACCCGAGTACACGGATATCTCGCGTGAGTGCATCCACTTGATCGCGTCCGGCATGATGCCGACGCGCTGACCGAGGTTCTCCGGCCCCTCGGCCGACTCGCGCTTCTGCAGCCCGGTGTAGACGAAGATGCAGTCGCCGGATTCGACGCGGACCCGCTGACGCTTCTCGGCGGCATCGAGATCCTCCGCATGCACGCCGTCGTCTGGCGTCAGCCACTTGACACCTCGCGCCGCGGCGATGTCGAGCAGCACGCCGCGCGTGAAGATCCCGTCTTTCTGCGCCAGCATGTCGGCGAACGTGAGCCCGGTGGCGAGCGCGATATCCGCCGCCCTGCGGCCGTTGTAGATGTCATCGCCGCGGTAGACGTGCGCGATGGCGTCGAGGTGCGTGAGCGCGAAGCCGTGCATGTCGAGCGTGAGCGCATCGACCGCGCCGATCGGGTAGTGCGCCTGGTAGCACATCGTGTGTCGCACGGGCGAGGGATTGTTGGGGGATTGCAGGGTGTTGAGGTCGCGCGCGAGCGACAGGGCGCGCCCCGTGCGCACGAGCGACGCCGCCGCGATGCGTTTCTGCGCAGTGATGTAGTTGAGCGTCCCGAGTTCGTCGTCACGCCCCCACCGCCCCGCGTTGTTGAGCTCGTCGAAGAGCGCATCGAGCGTGGCTTCCGGGGGAAACTCTCGCTTCGCTTTCTTGGCGCTGCTCGCTTTCATGATGGTCTCTTGCCTCTCGACGCTCGTCGCTTCCTGCAGACGCCCGCGTCAGTCCAGCCGGACGACTTCGTGCTGCTCGCCGAAGCGATAGAGCGCCTGCACGGCGCGCAGCGTCTCGAGGTTGTCGCGGCCATTGGTCAGCGGCACTCCACCGGTGGCCACCGCCTCGAGCAGCGAGGCCATCGGGCCGATGAAGGCCGTCGGAATCCAGCGCGTGGTCACCGGGTAGTGCAGCCAGCCGTCCGTCGGCAGCGCGCGCGAGTTGAGTTCGAGCGTGTCCGCGCGGCCGCGCGGATAGTCGTACATCAGTCCGATGGTGCCGCGGATGCTGCCCTGGGTGCCCTCGATGCGGAACTCCGCGCGCGGATCGCCGGTGCGGTTCTTGTGGAAGCTGCGCAGCAGCGCGCGTGTCTCGCCTTCGAATTCGAGCACGCTGATCGTGCGCGTCTCGCCCTGCTCCGGCTGGCCGGGCTCGCGCGCCTGGGTGCCGTACGCATAGACGGGATTCTTGCCGATCACGTATCGGACCGCGTCGATGAAGTGGATCGTGAACTGGTTGAGGTCGAGCCGCGGCAGCTTCGCGACCCACGCCCAGTTCTCCCAGGGCGTATAGACGTGGAAGTCCCAGGTCATCTCGAAGGGCTCGCCGATCCAGCCCGCCTTCACCATCGCGCGCATCGCGGCGACGCTCTCCGAGAAACGGAGCTGCTGGTTCACCGCCATGAGCCGCCTGGCCCTGGCGGCGTGGTCCACGAGGCGCACCGCCTCGTCGAAGTCGTACGAGATTGGCTTCTGGCAGAGCAGGTGCTTGCCCGCGTCGAGAAGCGGTCCAGCGATGCCGCACTGCACCCAGGGGAAGACCGCAATGTCGACCACCACCACGTCCTTGTCGCGGGCGATTTCGTCGACCGAGTCGTAGACCCTGGCAAGCCCGTGCCTCTCCGCCACGGCTTTGGCCTTCGCCTTGTCGAGATCGTGGATCCCGACGACCTCCAGCCCGTGCGCCTCGTACGCGGGGAGATGTGCAAGATCGGCGATCTCCCCGGCGCCTACGATCGCGATCGGCACCTTGTGACGCGCCGGCACACGGATCTCGATCGCTTCTCGGATCGGCGCAAAGATGTCAGGCATGAGAAGTACTCCGGGGCCTCAAGGGGCGGATCTCCGGGGATCTCTGCGACTTGTTGAGCCTTCTTGTGACATGTTAGCCTAGCCTGAATCCGCCGATCAATGGCGTCCAATGGGCTGTTTTGCTGACTGCTGACATGTCAGATCAGCCATTCCCTGCTTCCGGCCCGGACGGATTCGCGCTTCGCGACCGGGTTGCGCTCATCACCGGCGGAGCCGGTGGCATCGGGCTTGCGGTCGCACGCCGCTTCGCACAGGCGGGCGCCCGGCTCGCGCTCGCCGACATCCGTCTCGACGCGGCGCAACAGGCGGCCGAGTCCCTGGGCCGGCTGGGTCACCAGGCGATCGGCCTGGGCGGCGATGTCAGCCGGTCGGTCGAGGCGCAAGCGCTGGTCGGTAGCGCGATGGAGCGGTTCGGACGCATCGACATCCTGGTCAACAACGCGGGCCGCATGGGACGCGTGGCTCCGCTGTGGGAACTCACCGACGCGGACTGGAACGAGGTGATCGCCGTGGATCTCACGAGCGTGTTTCTCGTGAGCCGCGCAGTCGTGCCTCAGATGCGCGCGCGCCGCAGCGGTTGCATCGTGAGCGTGTCGTCGATCGCCGGGAAGGAAGGCACGCCGCGGCTTATTCCCTACTCGGTCGCGAAGGCGGGGATCATCGCGTTCACCAAGGCGCTCGGGAAAGAGGTCGTCGGCGACGGCATCCGCGTCAACTGCGTCGCGCCGGGCGTCGTCGAGACGCCGCTGCTCGATCAGCTGCCACCCGAGTCGACGCAGGTGATGCTGAGCAAGGCGCCGATGGGCCGGTTCGGCACCGCCGACGAGGTCGCCGCAGTGGTGCATTTCCTCGCCTCGGACGCGGCGAGCTTCATTACCGCGCAGTGCTTCGACGCGAGCGGTGGCCGCGCGACGTACTGAGACCGCGACGCACGACGCCGTACGTACCGGAGCCGCCAGAGTTGCAAGGAGCAGTCAGATGAAACGCAGCACCGAGCGCATCCTCACCACGCACACCGGCAGCCTCCCGCGGCCCGACAGTCTGGTGGAGCTGATGTTCGCGAAGGAGGAAGGGCGCACGGTCGATGCCCGCCAGCTCGCCGAGCGCGTGCGTCGCTCGGTGCGCGAGGTGGTCGAAAGCCAGCAGGCGGCCGGCATCGACGTCGTGAGCGACGGCGAGATGAGCAAGCCGAGCTATGCCACCTACGTGACCGAGCGGCTGACGGGTTTCGGCGGCGAGTCTCTTCGACCGAAGCTGAGCGACATCCTCGAGCACCCCAAGGTCGCGAGCCACTACTTCAACGACCCGGGCGTGCAGCGACTCAACATGAACCGGCCCGCGTGCAACGGCCCCGTCGCGCGCAAGGGCATGATCGAGGCCGACACCGACATCGGAAACTTCAAGCAGGCGCTCGCCGAGGCCAGGGTCGAGGAGGCGTTCATGACCGCCGCCTCGCCCGGCGTCGTGTCGATGTTTCTCGGCAACACGCATTACAAGACCGAGGAGGAATTCCTGTGGGCGGTCGCGGAAGCGATGAAGCCCGAGTACGAAGCCATCGTGCGCGCGGGCTTCCTGCTGCAGCTCGACTGCCCCGATCTTGCAATGACGCGCCATCGCGAATTCGCCGACCGCCCGGTGGAGGAATTCCGGGAATACGCGCGGCGGCACATCGAGGTCCTGAACGCCGCCACCGCGAGCATCCCGGCCGACCGGTTGCGGGTGCACCTGTGCTGGGGGAACTACCCGGGCCCCCACCATCGCGACGTGCCGCTGGAGCAGATCATCGACCTGGTGCTGAATGTGCGAGCGCAGGGGCTCGCGTTCGAAGCCGCGAACTCGCGTCATGCGCACGAGTGGAAGGTGTTCGAGAAGGTGCGTCTGCCCGAGGGCAAGGTCCTGATCCCGGGCGTCATCGAATCGATGTCGAACCGCATCGAGCATCCCGAGCTGGTCGCGGAGCGAATCGTCCGGTTTGCAAAGATCGTCGGCCGCGAGAACGTGATCGCCGGCAGCGATTGCGGCTTCGGCACCTTCGTCGGCGTGGCGCTCGTGGAGCCCGAGATCGCCTGGGCCAAGCTCGCCGCGCTCGCGGAAGGCGCGCGGCTCGCGTCGGCGGAGCTGTGGTAGACGAGTTCGCATTCCACGAGATCGGGCGAATCCCCGCGCCCGGGGACAATGTCGCGATCGCGACCCGGCGACTGCCGGCGGGTGGGCGCGTCGATTACGCGGGCCGCGAGCTGCGCCTGTCGCATACGATCCTCGAGGGCCACCGCTTCGCGATCGAGCCGATCGCGAAGGGGCAGTTGCTGCTCTCGTGGGGGCTGCCGTTCGGGCAGGCATTGCGCGCGATCGAGCCTGGTGAGTACGCCTGTAACCCGGGAATCCTCGAGGCGCTCCGGTTGCGCAACCTGGACTTCGCGCTGCCGCCGAGCGCTAACTTCGAGAATTTCGTGAGCCCGTACGAGCTGGACGAGAAGGCGTTCCGGCCGGGTGAGCAGGTACCGCTGCACGCCGAGCGCGGCACGTTCGAGGGCTACCCGCGCCCGGGCGGCCGCGGCGTCGGCACGCGCAACGTAATCGTGCTGCTCGGCACCACTTCACTCACCGGGAGCTTCGTCAAGGCGCTCGAAGCGCGGCTCCGGACCGAGGCAGGGCGGCATCCGAACCTCGACGGCGTCTCGGCGGTCGCGCACACCGAGGGCGGCGGTGGCAGTCGCCCGAACAACCTCGAGTTCGTGCTGCGCACGCTGGCTGGCTTCATCGTCAATCCCAACGTGGCCGCGTGCCTCGCCGTCGACTACGGCAGCGAAGTCTTCACTAACGCCATGCTCGAGGAGTACATGCGTGCGCACGGCTATCCGCTCGAGCACGTGCTGCACCGTTTCTACTCGATCCGCCAGGACCAGGCCGCCGCGCTCGACGAATGCGCGCAGATGGTACGCAGCTGGTTTGCGCCGGCAAGCGCGATGCCGCGCTCCCCCCAGCCGCTCACGCAGTTGCGAATCGGCCTGCAATGCGGCGGGTCGGATGCCTTCTCCGGTGTCTCCGGCAATCCCCTCGCCGGCTGGGTCGCGCGCGAGGTGATTCGCCACGGCGGCTCGGCCAGCCTGGCGGAGACCGACGAGCTGATCGGCGCCGAGTCCTACATCCTCGCGAATGCGCGCGACCTGGACACCGCGCAGCGGTTCCTGGAGAAGATCTCGATCTTCAAGGAGCGGGTCGCCTGGCACGGTCACAGCGCCGAGGGCAACCCGACCGGGGGCAACAAGTTTCGCGGCCTGTACAACATCGCGATCAAGTCGATCGGCGCGGCGCGCAAGAAGGATCCCGACGTGCGCCTCGACTACGTGATCGACTACAGCGAGCGCATGACGGAGCCGGGCTACTACTTCATGGACAGCCCGGGCAACGACCTCGAAAGCATCGCGGGCCAGGTTGCCTCGGGCTGCAACCTGATCTTCTTCACCACCGGCAACGGCTCGATCACGAATTTCCCCTTCGTGCCGACCATCAAGTTCGTCACCACGACCGGGCGCTGGAACCTGCTGTCGAAGGACATGGACGTCAACGCCGGGCGCTATCTCGACGGCACGTCGATGGAAGAGCTCGGCATGGAGACGTTCCACTACACGGTGGACGTCGCGTCGGGTGCGCGCAGCGTCGGCGAGCGCGCCGGTCACTCCCAGGTATCGATCTGGCGCGACTGGCAGCAGACCGACGCCTCGCGTCTCGACGAACTGCGCAACGCCCGGCGGCCGGACGGCCAGCCGATTCCGGTCGTCGCGGCGAGTGCGGACGAGGCGCACTTCAAGGCGTTGCTGACGCCGCGCGGCTACGTGCCGGACCAGGTCGGCCTGATCCTGCCGACGAGCCTGTGCTCCGGGCAGATCGCGCTCAAGATCGTCGGCGAGCTGAACGCGACGATCCCGGCCGGCGCGCGCGGCGTTTCACGCTTCGTCGCGCTGCCGCACACCGAGGGCTGCGGCGCCTCCGCCGGCGAGAACGAGGAACACCAGTTGCGCACGATGGCCGGACACCTGCTGCACCCGTTCGTGAGAACTGCTTTACTGCTCGAGCATGGCTGCGAGCGCACGCACAACGACCTGATGCGCCACGCGCTCGAGGAGCGCGGCATCGATCCCCGCCGCTTCGGCTATGCGAGCATTCAGCTCGATGGCGGGATCGACAAGGTGGTGCGCAAGGTCGAGCAGTGGTTCCTGCAGCAGCTGCCTGAAAAGCCATTCACCGAGCGCCACGAAGTGGGCCTGGAGTCGCTGTCGCTCGGGCTGCTGTCGATCGGTCCCGTGGCATCGCCCGTGGCGCACGCACTCGCGCGGATCGCGGCGGGCGTAGTGGGCAGCGGCGGCACGGTCGTCATCCCGGAAAATGCGTCGCTGCTGCAGTCGGCCGCGTTCATCGACGGACTCGGCTGGACCGCCGTGCCCACGCCGAGCCTCGAGTACGGACAGGCGGTTGTTCAGCCGGGACTGCACATGATGGCGACGCCGACCGCGGACGGCGTCGAAACCGTGACCGGTCTCGGCGGCACCGGCGTGCACCTCATGCTCGCCCACCTCGACGGTCCGCCGCTGCAGGGGCACCCGATGATCCCCGTGCTGCAGGTCGGCGCGGACACGCCGCAAGCGCACCGCTTCTGCCCGGATCTCGACGCCGTCCTCGATCCCCGACGCGACGACGTCGACGCGATCCGTCGCGAGCTGCTCAGGCTCGTATGCCGGGCCGCCTCATGCGATTACGCGCCGAGGCTCTGGGTCGCCGGCTGCGTCGACTTCCAGCTCACGCGCGGACGCCTCGGCGTGTCGCTTTGATGTTCACTCCAGCCACCTCGTCGACCGCGCTGCTCCTGATCGTGGTCTCCATGCTTTGCTGGGGATCGTGGCCCAACCTGCTCAAGACCCTGCCCGGCTGGCGGCTCGAATACTTCTACTTCGACTACACGATCGGCTTCCTGATTGCGATGCTCGTGATCGGCGCAACCGCGGGGTCGAGCGGCGCCGTCGGTTTCGACTTCCTCGACCGGCTGCTCGCCGCGGGCTCGCGCGAAGCGACGCTTGCGCTGGCGGGCGGGCTGCTCTGGAACATCGGCAACATCTTGCTGCTCAACAGCATCATGATCGCCGGGCTCGCCGTGGCGTTCCCGATCGCCTCCGTGCTGGCGATCACGCTCGGCGTCGGGATCAGCTATTGGGCACAACCGATCGGCAACCCAGCGTGGCTGATCGCGGGCTCGATAGTGCTGGTCGCCGCCGCGTTCCTCAATGCACAAGCCTACCGCGCGCTGGGCGGCAGCGCCGCGTCCAGGAAGCGGACGCTCGGGATCGCGCTCGCGCTCGCCGCCGGCTTTCTCGTCGGCATCTTCCCGCCCTTCATCGCGGCCGCGATCAGCGGCGAGCACGCGCTCGACACCTACAGCGTAACGATCTGCTTCATGATCGGCGCGTCGATTGCGACAGTCGTCGGCATCCCGTTGCTGCTCAGGAAACCTTTTATCGGTGAAGCCGCGAGCCTCGGCGGCTACGCGGAGGGGCCGGCCCGCGCGCACCTGTTCGGCTGGCTTGCGGGCGCAATATGGTGCACTGGCACGTTTGCGAACTTCGTCTCCGCCGGGTTGGTGGGTGTAGCGATCAGCTGGGGCATCGGCAGCGGCGCGCCGATGGTCGGCGCGCTGTGGGGCATACTGCTGTGGAGGGAGTTCCACGGCGCGAGCCGCCGGGCGTGGCTGCTGATCGTCGCGAGCCTCGCGCTCTACACGGCCGGCGTCGTGCTGGTCGCGATCGCCTACCAGCTTCGCTAGCAGATAAATTGGCTCAGAGCCGATTTTTCCGGGATCAGGCGGTGAACCCGCCGTCCACGACCATCGTCGCGCCGGTCATGTAGGAGGCCTCGTCCGAGGCCAGAAACGTGATCGCCGCAGCGATCTCTTCGGGCTTCCCGTAGCGCTTCAACAGGCAGCGTGGCGCAACGAGGTTCGTGAGCGCATCCTCGGCCGATACGCCGAGCTCGACCAGCAAGGCCCGCAGCGCGGGCGTGTCCGTCACACCGGGACACACGCAGTTCACGCGGATGCCGAACGGCGCCAGGTCCATCGCCATCGAGCGGGACATCTGCACGACCGCCGCTTTGCTGGCGTTGTACGTGACCCAGTCGGGCATTGCGATCAGCCCGTTGATGGATGCGACGTTGACGATCGCGCCGCCGCCGTTGGACTTCATCACCTCGACGGCGTGCCGCGAGCAGAAGCTCGTCCCCATCACGTTGACGCCGAGTACTTTCTCCCAGTCTTCGCGCGTCGCATCCTCCACGCGCCGGTGCAGGAACGACGCGGCGTTGTTGACCAGGATGTCGAGGCGCCCCCACAACTCAACGGCGCGGCGGACGATTCGTGCCGCGGCCACCTCGTCGGACACATCGGCGAGGACCGATGCGGCGAGGCCGCCGGCCGCCTCGATCGACGCGACGGTCTGCGCGGCGCCGCTGCCGTCGACATCCGCAACCAGGACGGAGGCGCCTTCGCTGGCGAACCTGAGCGAGGTGGCCCGACCGATGCCCGATCCGCCACCGGTCACGATGGAAACGCGATCTTTCAGTCTCACCCGTCTTCCTTCAGCTGCCCGCCGGCTTTCGTTTCGCCGCCGGCGCCCGTCGGGCCGCCCGCTGTGGCGGGCATCACGTTGCTCATCCGGCGCGCCATCGATTCCGCATGTACTGCGCTTTGCCCGAAGGGCAGATCATGCACGGGCGGGTCGACGATGTCGAAATGGCCGTAGTCGTCCCGCCCCCGCGCGAGCAGCACCATGTCGCGGGCGCGGCCCTCCTGCACGACGTCCGGCGACACGTAGCGGACCGCGAGCCCGATCCGGGATGCGTCGGACGTGTTCGGTCCGGAGCCGTGCACGATGCCGATGTGGTGCAGCGAGAATTCACCCGGCTGCAGCACGAAGTTGATCGCCAGCGACTCGTCGACCTCCACCGCGATCTCCTGGCCGCGCGACAGCATGTTGGCCTCGGCGTAGGTTTCGCGCTGCGGGAGCAGGCCGCGGTGCGTACCGGGGATCACCCGCATGCAGCCGTTCTCGCGCGTGCTCGGCACCAGCGCAATCCACGCGGTCGTGACGTTGAGCGGCGACAATCCCCAGTACGCCGCGTCCTGGTGCCACGACACGTACGACTTGTCGTGAGCGAACTTCGGGAACCATTGCGAGCCCCACACCAGGATGTTGGGGCCCAGGACCGATTCCACGCCATCCAGGACACGCGGATCGACCGTCATCTCGTAGACCCATCGCAGGAAGAGGTGAGTGTCGATCAGGTACTTCCCCCACTCCCGCGGCGGGCGCCCCTTCAGCGTCTCGCTGTGCGGCTGCCAGTAGTCGAGAAACGAGCGATGACTGCGCGCGGCGTCCTCGGCTGAGAACCCACGCAGCGGGACGTGGTAGCCGCGCTCGCGATAGGCAGCGCGCTCCTGGTCACTGAGCTTGGTCGATTGCAGCGATGCCAATGGCGGGTCCTCGCCCGGACGCGCGCGATCGCCTCTGAATCACGGCGCGTCTCAATCTAAAATGTAAGCTAGTTATGCGTCAACGCTCTATTGCGGCGGGGTCACCTCGAGCAACGCGTCGATCTGCGGCTCGAGCGAGCGGATCTGGGCTGCCAGGCCCTCGTAGTCGCGGCGGAAATAGGTCTGCGAGATGTCGTGCTTGACGAGCTGCTGCACGCTCGGTGGGATAGGCTTGTCGGCGCGAATTGACTGCAGCCACAACGCGAGAAGCTTTGGACGCAGCGCGATCAGGCTCGCGAATGCGCGATCGTGCGGATCCGCGCCGTCGCGCGGTCGCCGCGTGAGCGCCGCGGGCAGCGCGCCGAACGGCTTGTGCGGCTCCGCCTGGTACCAGAACGCGGTGCTCGAGTAGTCGTTGGCGAAGTTGTTCGCGTGACCGTGCTCGATCGTCATCCGGATCGACTTGCGGAAGCGTACCGGGTCGTTCACGTAGAACCGGTACATCGAGATCTTGCCGCTGTAGTCGAGGTTGCCGATCAGGTGAAAGCCCGTGTACGGGCCCGCGTACTCGGCCGTCGGGCACGCACCGCCGCCAAAGATCTCCTCGCTCCCGGTGCCGTGATACGACGGCGGCCAGGCCTCGCCGTCGATGAAGATCATGTCGTCGCCTTCTCCGTACCAGTGCGCGGCCGTGTTGTCGATGTTGAGAAAGATCCCGGCAAGGCTGCCGTGTCCTTCCGCGTCCAGCACGACGTAGTTGTCCTTCCCGGTGTCGTTGATCGCGCCGTGCAGCGTCGTGTTGACGGTCGGGCCCACCGCCTGTGTCGGATTCTCGCGATGCCACGTGGCGTGGAAGCGCCCGAGCCCCTCGGGAAGCGCGCTCATCCGCTCGTACTCGATGTGATACCACACCGCCCCGACCGGATCCGGTCCCTCGTTCGTGAGAGTGAACCGCGCGCCCTTCGCGTAGGGCATCGGAAAGTAGCTGTTGAAGCCGTAGGTGCCGAACACTCCGAGGTCGCCGGGATTGACCGTCACCATCAGCGACGAGAAAAACCGCGGTCGCTCCTGCCCGAGGCCGAAGAAGTCGCCGAACGGCACCTCGACGCAGGGCGTCTCCTTGCCGTCCCAGTACGCACGCAGCACGAGGTCGCGCAGGTAGTGGGGACCACCGAGGATGCTGAAGTACACGTGCCGCACGATGCCCGCACCGTCGAGCCGTGCGAGCTCGAGCGTCTCCCCCGCGGCGATGGGCTGGTAGTCGGTGTTGGCACCCGACCGATCGAAGCTCGAGACACGCGCAGTTGCCGTGTCGGTGAGCCGCATCATGCCGGTGAGCGGCGGTCCTGCGAGCTCCTGCGCATGGAGATCGAGCGTCACACCGATCCAGACGATGAACACCATCAGCGGTCGCATTGGAATCTCTAAGGCTTGATGCGCGTGCGGAGCAGGACCACGCGATAGGGATCCCACGTCGAGGCGACCCAGATCACATCGACGCCCTTCCCCGCCGGCCGGGTCCATTCCTCGATGATGTTGGCGCCGTACAGCCAGCCATAGTCGCCCTTCAGCATGTACACGGACGGCGGCTGGCACCCCTCGCCCGCGCACGCCGGATGATGCAGCACGCCTCCCGGTCCGAACTGGTCTGCGACCGGACGCTGCTCCGGATCGCCGCCCACGATCACGTCCTGCGGCGGCGTCCACGGTCCCCACGGGTCGTCGGCCGTACGCATGCGCATCGCGCCGTTGCCGACTACGACGCTCGCACAGTCCGTGCGTGCGAATACCTGGAGCACGCCGCAGTCCGGCAGCAGCTGCGGGATCGGGAACTTGCTGATCCCGCCGCCGTAGAACATCACCCACTTGCCGAGCTGCTCCACCCACGCGATGCTCATGTGGTTGACGATATCGTTGATCTCCTGCGGCTGAATGCCGTCCTGCGATGCATCGAGGTCGACGGCCGCCGCTTCGCTTTGGTCGCGGCTGAAGCGCGGCACGCCGTCCGCGCCGATACCCGAGTAGTAATTGACGTCCCAGGTGAAGCCGGGGCCGGCGGGCATGTCGACATACGCGAAGTACATCCCGAGCGTCGAGCCTTTGGAGTTCACGCCGATGAACCCGGGGCGGCCCCAGAGAAAGACGCGCCGGTTATCGCCGGCGCTGCTCGCACTGCGATAGTCCTGCTTCGCGCGGCCCGAGCCTTTCGCGGGCACGAAGTCCTGGACAGTCCGCACCGCGGGGTTCGTGAACTTGTTGGTGAGCCACTCGCGCGTGTCGGTGTACTTGCGCGGATCGGTCTGGCTCCGCACGCCGACGACCTGGCGGATCGCGTACGCGCCCACGCGCCCGAAATCCGTGTCGGACCAGATCGTGCTGGTCCGGTCGGTGCAGAGGCCACTGCCGGAGACGGGAGCACCACCAGCGTCGAACAGCGTGTCGCGCTGGCAGCCGGCCGCACTGTCGCTGCACGGCAGCGTCAGGCCCGGCTGCTTGTCGGGCGACACCCCGACGAAACCTATGCTGGTGTCGCAGATGAAGCCCTTGCTGCAATCTGCCGTCTTGCTGCACGCCTGCGGCTTGCCCGTGATGAAGAGACCGAACTCACGCGTGCCGTTGCTGAAGCCGCCCAGCGGTGTCTTGAAACTCTCCATCGGCTGCCCTGGATCGATGCCTGATGCCTGGCTCGTCCCCGCATCCTGTCCGAGCCGCAGGACGGGGACGTTTCCGCGCGCGATCCGGGCCGGGTCGGGCCAGTCGGCGAGATCGATCGTGCCGAACGTATCGTCGTGCACGAGGCTGATGGGTTCGCCCTTCTCGTCCGCGTGCGTGTCGCCGAACAGGAAGTGGATCTTCCCGTCATGCCGGTAGGTCCATCCGAGGTCGGTGCCTTCATACGCGATACGGTGCGGCTGCTGATTATCGGGATGCAGCTTTGCGTCGAAGCCGACGAACGGCCCCAGCACCTCGGTCGATTCGGGGCTCGGCGCGGCAGACACGACGCTCGCCGCGACGATGCCGCAGAGCAGGCTCAACGGTTTTCGTGACATGCGGATGCCCTCGTCCGGGTCTTGAGCTTCAAGGGTTCGCGTTCAGCGCTCGATGCGTGTGCGCAGCAGGACCACGCGATACGGATCCCACGTGGACGCGTTCCAGATGATGTCCACGCCGTTGCCCGCGGGCCGCGTCCACTGCTCGATGATGTTGACGCCGTAAAGGAAGCCGTACTCGCGCGGGTTCACGCCGTCCCAGTTCGTGTGCGGAGCACAGTTCGGGCCTGCGCAGTCGGGATGGCGCAGCACCCCGCCGGGCCGGTACAGCTGTTCCGGCGGACTCTTTTCCGGATCGCCGCCGACCAGAACATCCTGCGGCGGCGACCACGGGCCCCACGGGTCGTCGGCGGTCCGCATCCGGATCGCACCATTGCCGATCACTACGTCCTTGCACTCGGAGCGCGCGAAGAACTCGAGCACGCCGCATTGCGGGGTGATCGGCGTGGGCAACGTGATCATCCCGCCGCCGTAGAGCATCACCCATTTCTCGAGCGGCTCGACCCAGCTCAGGCTCATCTGGTCGACGACGTCAAAAATCTCGTCGGCTTGAATGCCGGCGCGGCTTGAATCGAGATCGGCTGCGGCGGCATCACGCTCGTTGCGGCTGAATTGCGGGACACCGTCCGCACCGGTGCCGGCGTAGTAGCTGAGCTCAAACCTGGAATCGCCACCGGACGGCATGTCCGCATACGCGAAGTAAAGGCCGAGCGGGCGGCCGCGCCTGGCAACACCGACGAAACCCGGTCGTCCCCACAGGAACACGCGTTGATTTCCGCCGCTGCCGGACGCGACCCGGTAGTCCTGCTTGTCGCGACCCGAACCGCGCGCCGGCACGAAGTCCGCGACGGTGCGCGGTGTGACGTTCGCGAACCTGTTCGTGATCCATTCGCGGATGGTCGTGTACCGTCTCGGATCCGCGGTGCTGCGAATGCCGACCAGGTTCTTGAGCGCCATACCGCTGATGCGTCCGACCTCGGTGTCCGCCCACGCGGTACTCGATGGATCGGTGCAGAAGCCGCTGCCCGATACGGGCTTGCCCGCGGCATCCAACATCGTGTCGCCATTGCACGACGGCGAGCCGTCGACGCAGCCTACGGTCGTGCCCTTGTCGAGGTCGGGTCGCTCGCCGATATAGCCCAGGCCCGCATCGCACACGAAGCCGCTGCTGCAGTCGCCGTTGACGCGGCACGCCTGCGGCTTCGACGCATAGAAGAGACCGAACTCGTCCCGGCCGTTGCTGAACCCGCCCAGGGGCGTCTTGAACGACTCGAGCGCGTGGCCGGGATTGATCGCCGACATCTCCGTGGTGCCGGGGTTCTGCCCGAGCCTGATCAGCGGGATGTTCTGCGGGGTGATCCGTGCCGGGTCCGGCCACTCCTTCAGATCGATCGTGCCGAAGCCATCGTCGTAGACCGACTTGCTCGAGGCCTCGATCAGCTCGCCCTTCTCCGTTGCGGCGGTGTCGCCGAACAGGAACTGCAGCTGGCCGCGGTGCTCGTAGCTCCAACCGAGGTCCGTCCCGTAGTACTTGATCGGCAGCGGCGACTTGTTGGCGGGATGAAGCCCTGCGCCGACGCCGGTGAACGGTCCGAGCACGGTCGTCTCACCGGCGGAGGGGTCGGCGACCGCGAACGGTTGCACGGCTGCGAGCAGCAGGCCGGCGAAGCTCAGGCAAGTGACCCGGTTCATTCTGCGTGACTCTCCTTCGGGCGGGATGGACATGCGCTGTGCTACTTGCGGATGTGGGTCCTGAGCAGCACGACGCGATACGGATCCCAGGTCGAGGCATTCCAGAGGATGTCGACGCCGTCGCCCACCGGGCGGATCCACTCTTCGATGATGTTGGCGCTGTAGAAGAACCCGTATTCATCCGCGTGGTAGGCGAACATGTCGCTGTGCGGCGCGCAGGTCGGGTCGGTGCACCCCGCGTGGCGCAGCGCACCGCCGGGGCCGTACTGTCCGGTCGGTCCGTCTGCAGGGATTCCGCCGACGATCACGTCCTGCGGCGGCGTCCATGGGCCCCACGGAGCCTCCGCGGTGCGCATCCGCACGGCGCCGTTGCCCATGTTCACGTCCGCGCACTCGGCGCCGACGAAGAGCTCGAGTACCCAGCACTGCCTGAGCACCG
>Ga0075418_10004558_pt1 | contig 15756 bp, 12 predicted proteins | sample SoiMetdeltSBSDD2_FD_81776 | JGI IMG/M metagenome (GOLD analysis project Ga0075418, IMG submission 81776) | Bulk soil microbial communities from a Populus tree surrounding site in Tennessee, USA - Soil MetaG P. deltoides SBSDD2 | ecosystem: Environmental > Terrestrial > Soil > Tree plantation...
CAGACCTTCGCCTTCGTCATGGCCGATGTCGATCACCTCAAGATCTACAACGAGCGCTTCGGGCATCTGGCCGGCAGTCAGGTGCTGGTGCAGGTGGCGCAGCTGCTGGTCGGTCACTGCCGCGGCACCGACATGGTCGGCAAGTACGGCGGCGACGAGTTCGGCATCATCCTGCCGCAGACCGGCGCGGAGGGCGCGCTCGCCGTCGGCGAGCGCATGCGGCGCGCCATCGAGCGCCAGCACTTCAAGCACGTCCAGCCCGGCGACGTCACTTGCAGCTTCGGCGTCGCCACGTTCCCGCACGATGCCCGCGACGTCTACGGCCTGATCCGTCAAGCGGACCAGGTGCTGTTCCTGGCGAAGCGCGCCGGCAAGAACGTCGTCCGGACGACGATCGAGGGCGATCCCATCCACACGGACGCCTGACACCCACTCCATGCATCGGGCCGCTGTGCTACATTCCGCACCGGCGCTGGAACATGCCTTGCTGTGGCATGGACTGGGCGGCGCGCGAAAGGGTTGCACGTGAAGTTCCTCGTCACCGGCGGTGCCGGTTTCATCGGCTCCAATCTCGTGTCCGCGCTGGTGCGTCGGGGCGACTCCGTCGTCGTGTTGGATGATTTCTCCACCGGCAAGCACGCCAACCTGGCAGAGGTGGCGGATCGGATCCGCCTGGTCGAGGGCAGTCTCACCGATGCCGACGGGGTCCGGGAGGCGATGCAAGGCGCCGATTACGTCCTGCACCAGGCGGCGCTCGCGTCCGTGCAGCGCAGCGTCGACGATCCCGTCACGTCCAACGCCGTGAATGTCGACGGCACCCTCAACGTCCTGGTTGCCGCGCGCGACGCCGGCGTCAAGCGCGTGGTCTACGCGGCCTCGTCCTCGGCCTATGGCGACACCGAAGTGCTGCCGAAGCACGAGGACATGCCGCCGGCACCGTTGTCGCCCTACGCGCTGCAGAAATGGGTGGGCGAGGAGTACTGCCGCATCTTCAGCGCGCTCTTCGGGTTGGACACGATCGCTCTGCGCTATTTCAACGTCTTCGGGCCGCGACAGGATCCCGCATCGCACTACGCCGCCGTGATTCCGATCTTCATCACCAAGATGCTGGCGAACTCGCCGCCCACCATCTATGGCGATGGCGAGCAATCGCGCGACTTCACCTACATCGACAACGTCGTCGCCGCCAACCTGCAAGCCTGCGAGGGGGCGCCCAAGCGCGGCCAAGTCGTCAACATCGCCTGCGGGGAGCGCTTCACACTCAACGATTTGTGCCGGAGCCTCGCCGCGAAGATCGGCGTCGACATCCGGCCGCGCTACGCGGAGCCGCGCCAGGGCGACGTGCGTCACTCCATGGCCGACGTCCGCCGGGCGGCTGAGGTGCTCGGTTGGAAGCCGCAAGTGGATTTCGACAGCGGCCTCGAACGCACCGTCGACTGGTACCGGAACGTGCTATCGGCTTCACGCTAGCTCGGGGCACGAGCTGCAGCGGCACGGGGGCTCCTGACGTGGAGCCCCCGTTTGCGATTCGCCCATCGAGCGAGGAAACCCCGTGAACAAACGGTTGCTGCAGGGACTCGGCGCCGGGTTGGCCGTGGCGGCGCTGGTCTATCTGGGTCTGGCGGTGTATGCCGACTGGGACGAGCTGCACGCGGCGCTGCGGCGTTTCGATTGGCGACTGATCGTTCCGGTGTTGGGCTTGTCGCTGATCAACTACTCGGTGCGGTTTCTGCGCTGGCAGGGCTACCTGCGCCACTCCTCCATCGCGCTCGCCGTGCCGCTTTCCTCGCGTATCTTCGCCAGCGGGCTGATGCTGTCGGTAACGCCGGGCAAGATGGGTGAGCTGCTCAAGGCCTACCTGGTGCGCGCGCACACGGGGACCCCGCTCAGCCGCACCGCTCCGGTGGTGGTGGCGGAGCGGCTGACCGATCTCGCGGCGCTGTTCGTCCTGATCTTCACCGGCAGCCTCGTGTACCACAGGGGATATTGGACCGTGGCGGCATCGGGAGTGGTGACGGTGCTGCTGGTGCTCGGCTTGGCGTCGCCGCGCGCCGCGCGCTTCGTCCTGCACCTGGTCGAACGCTTGTCGCCGTTGCGCCGATTCGGTGTCAAACTCGAGCACGCGCTGGAGAGCATGCGCTTCCTCCTGCGTCCGGCACGCCTGTTCGAGGCCACCGCACTCGGGGCCCTGGCCTGGTTCGCCGAGTGTCTCGGCTTTGCGCTCGTGTGTCGCGGCTTCGGGATCGACGTCGATCTGGCCTACACGACTTTCGTCTACGCGTTCGCCACCGTCGTCGGCGCGCTGGTGCTGCTCCCCGGCGGTCTCGGCGGCACCGAAGTCACGATGGTGTGGATGCTCGTCGATGCCGGCGCCGGCAAGGATCTGGCGACGGCTGCGACCTTGGTCACGCGCGTTGCCACCTTGTGGTTCGCCGTCATTCTCGGCTCGCTCGTGCTGCTGTTCGATACCCGCCTGCGGGTTCCTCGCGAAGAAATGCACTGACGCACGGAATCCCGCACCCTCCTCGCTCTTTGGACGCATCCCCGGTTGGATAGAAAGTTGCTCTTCCCTGCGTGGTTTTTCCCATCGAGGTTCCACGGGGTGACAATACCCGCGACGGGGGATTTGGCGCATGGATGCGCGACGGATCGGACTCTGGATCGTGGCGGCGCTCGCCTGCGTCGTTTCACTCAGCACGTTCCTGCCGATGCAATTCGCAATGGTCGCCGGCGCCGGATGTTTGCTGGCGTGGGGCTTCGTCGCGATGCGGCGGCAGCGGCGGCTGTGTGCGGAGGCCATTGCCGCTGCGCGTTCCGTGCGCGGTGCGCAAACGCAGGTGCCGCCCGCGGATTCCTTGCGTGATCCGGTGGCCGCTCTGGTCGCCACGACGCAAAGCCTTGCCAGTGAGCTCGACGCCGCCTACTTCAAGCTCGTCCATACCAACATTCAGCTACTGGCGCTCAAGGAGCTCGGCAGCCAGATCATCTCGGCGCTCGACCACCAGAAGATCGTGGCGGCAGTGATCGAGTATCTGGATCGCGGCGTCGGCTTCGCCGAGTTCGGCGTCTTCACGTGGTCGCCGGACAAGGGCGTGTTCGAGGGCGGACTGCGTCGTCGCAACGCGGGCGGCTTCGAGTGGGTGGACGAGAGCTTCGCTCTGCCCGAGGTGAGCGGCATGTTGTCCCGCTGTCTCGGGCACCAGCGTTCGTATTTGATTCGCGATGCCAGCACGCATCCGCTCGGATCCTTGCATGGCGAACCGCTGCTGCCGCAGACGGACGGCGGCTCCTACGCTGTGGTGCCGTTGCTGAAGAAAGCCCCCGTCGGCCCGATCTGGACGCGCAAGGGCTGCGAGGCCGAACGCTGTCCACTGTGTCCGGAAGCGGTCGTCGATGACTGGGTGGAGAAGTTCGCCAACGAACCAGACGCCGACTTCTGGCAGGGCGGTCGCTTCCGCTGCTGGGCCTGCACCGGCATGCCGCTGCTGGGCTGCATCGTCGTCACCGACGCCGAGCGCAGCATGTCACTGTCGCGTGTCGATCTGGTGATGCTCGAGACCTTGGCGGCGCACGTCGCCACGGTGCTGGAGAACGCGCGTCTCTACGAAGAGCTGCAGCGCGAGGAGCGCTTCCGTGACCACGTGATCGGTTCGATGTCCAACGGTCTGGTGTCGGTCGATCTCGACGGCTGCATCACGCTGTTCAATCAAGCCGGCCAGCAGCTGTCGGGCTACCACGATGCCGAGGTCCTCGGGCGGCCGAGCAGCAACTTCATCCGGGATGCCGCCGGCCGCGATCCGCTGCGCGAAGCCTTGGAGGGCGAACGCAGCATCCGCAGCGTCGAAGCGGTCCTGCACGCCGCGAACGGCGCGACGCTGCCGATCCAGCTGTCCACCGCGCTGCTGCGCGACGAGGGCGATCGCGTGCAGGGAGTCATCGGCGAGTTCGCGGATCTGAGCGCGATCAAGGACATGCAGGTGCAGATCCGCAATCTGGACAAGCTGGCCGCGCTCGGCCGCCTGTCCTCCAGCATCGCCCACGAGATCCGCAATCCGCTGGCGGGCATCACCGCGGGCATCCAATACATGACCAAACAGATGCAAGGCGAGCGCGCTCAGCATGCCGAGTTCGTCCTCGACGAGGTGGATCGTTTGAACCGCATCATCGAGGATCTGTTCACCGCCGGCCGGCCGATGGAGCTGCGCCTGCGCGACACCGACATGCAGGCGCTGGTCGAACGCAGCCTGCAGGCGCTCGCACCCAGCTTCGGCAAGTTCGATGTGCGCTGCCAGATGTCGGTGCAACCGGGGCTCCCCTCGGTCGCCATCGATCCCGGCCGTATCGAACAAGTCCTCATCAACCTGATCCAGAACGCAGTCGATGCCAGCCCGCCGGGTGGTGTCGTGGCCATCGAGTTGCGGTTGGGCACCAGCCAGCAACCCCACCTGCGCCGCACGCCGGGGGACAGCCTGGTCTTCAGCGTGCACGACCAGGGCGGCGGCATCTCGGAGGCCGACCGCGAAAGGATCTTCGAGCCGTTCTTCACCACCAAGTCGAAGGGAACGGGGCTCGGTTTGTACGTCTGTCACCACATTGTCGAAAGCCACGGTGGACAAATCGTGGTCGAAAGTCGTCCCGGAGACGGAAGCTGCTTCTACTTGTGCTTGCCGCTGGGACGAATCCTGATGGGAGGACCCAGTGAAACCGCTGATCTTGCTCGTCGATGATCAGGACTCGATCCGTTATTTCCTGAGCAAGACCCTCGTGGAGGAGGGCTACGAGGTGCGCACAGCGGCCACCGCGGCGCAGGCGCTGGAGACCATCGGCAGCGAGCTTCCCGATCTGGTGCTGCTCGATCTCAAGCTGCCGGATCGCACTGGGTTACAGGTCCTGGCGGATCTCAAGGACATCCTCGGAGAGATCTGCGTCATCATGATGACGGCCTTCGGCGACATCAAGACCGCCGTCGAGGCCATGAAGCTCGGCGCCTACGATTACGTCAACAAGCCGATCAATCTCGAGCAACTGATGTTCGTCATCGAAAAGGGCCTCAAGTCGCGCGAGCTCGGCCGCGAGCTGCTGCAGCTGCGCCGGCGCCACAAGCTCGACAGCGACTCCACGGTGATCCCGAGCCAGAGCCCGTCGATGCTGACGGTGTACAACACCGTGCAACAGGTGGCGAAGAGCGATTCGACCACCGTGCTCATCGAGGGCGAGAGCGGGACCGGCAAGGACGTCATCGCCAACATGATCCACCGAATCTCGGCGCGTCACGCGTTGCCGTTCATGGAGATCAACTGCGCCTCGTTGCCGGAGGAGCTGCTCGAATCCGAGCTCTTCGGCCACGAGAAGGGGGCCTTCACCGACGCCAAGAGCCAGAAGCTCGGCCTGATGGAGCTGGCCAACCGCGGCACGTTGTTCCTGGACGAAATCGGCGAGATGAGCCTCACCATCCAGGTGAAGCTGCTGCGCGTTCTGGAGCGCATGTCCTTCAAGCGAGTGGGCGGCACCAAGGACATCACCGTGAACGTCCGCATCATCTCGGCCACGAATCGCAACCTGGCCCAGGCGGTCGAGAACAAGACCTTCCGCGAGGACCTCTACTATCGTCTCAAGGTGGTGCCGGTCTACATCCCGCCACTGCGCGAGCGCAAGGAAGATATCCTGGTGCTGACCAAGCACTTCCTGCATCTGTACAACAAGCAGTTCCGCAAGGGCTTCCAGAGCATCTCGCAGGAATGTGCCGAGGTCCTGCTCAACTACGAGTGGCCGGGCAACATTCGCGAGCTGAAGAACATGCTCGAACGCGTGGTCCTGCTCGAGGACGGCGAGACGCTGGTGCCGGCGCAGCTGCCGATCGCGAACCAGGTGTCGCGGCATCTGTCGGCGGTGCGCCGGCTGGAGAACGCGCTGGCTCGGCCAATCCCAGATGATGGCGTCGATTTCGATCAGCTGATCAGCGACGTCGAGATCGATTTGATCCAGAAAGCATCCCGGCAGTGTGCCTGGAATCAAAGCCGCACGGCCGAGCTGCTGCGCATGAAGCGCGACAAGCTGCGCTATCGCATGAAGATCTACGACATCCAGACCGAGCGCCGGCGCGGGCCGGGCAGGCCGCACCGCGAAGATGGCAACGACGGCTTCGAACCCGGGAATGGCGACGACGGGGAAGAACAGCCCTCGCTGGATGCGGCTACACCGGGGACGGATGCGGCCGACGTCGGCGCCAAACAGTCCTAGGCCACGCCGCGGACGGGGAGCTGCTGGCCGCTCGAGAGCTTGTCGCAAGCCCGCTCGACGGCTTCGCATCGCTCCGCGTCTGGGCGATGAGCGACTCGCCGCGTCGGCGACTCGCCTCCATCGGCCCTAGCGAAAGACCGCCCGCAGCCCTATTCTGCCGCTGTCGGGAGGTCTGGGTTGCGCGTCTGGTGCTTTACATTGCTGCTCCTCGCCGGCTGCGGCTACAACACCACCGGGCGCAGCGCCGCCAACGTCGGCAATCTCTACATTCCGTTCTTTGCCGATGAGACGAGCGGCGAGCGCGCGCCCGATCTGGGCACGCGACTCACTCAACAGCTCGTGCTCGAATTCCTGCGTGACAAGGAGATCCGGGTCTATCAAGGCGAGGACGAGCGCGAGCTTGCCCAGAAAGAGCTTCTCGGTACCGTGCGGCGCCTGACCGAGGCCGTGCTGACGCGCAGCGCCGAGGAGACGGAGGAAGAGTATCGCGTCGTCCTCACGTGCTCGATTCAGTACACGGATGTCGAAAATGGCACCGTCCTGTGGCAGGACGGCGGTCTGTTCGGAGACGGAAACTACAGGATCGAGGAAGGCGAGCCGGGTTTCCAACGGGCGCTGGAGGAAGCCATGGACGAGGTTGTCGACAAGATCCTGGACAAGACGGTGCGCGCCTGGTAACTCATTTGACGCTGGCTCGTCGGTGCAAGACCTTGAGATCATTCTGGAGATCTTCGTGGCAGCACGCTCGCAAAAAAAGAGTTTCGGCGTCGACGACCTCCGGCGCGAGATCGAGAAATCGGGGCCTGAGCCGCTGTACGCGGTGCTCGGGGAAGAGCCGTTGCTGGCCGAAGAGGCCGTCGCCGCTCTCGTCGAAGCCACCGTCCCCGCGGCGGCGCGCGACTTCAACTGCAACACGTACTCGGGTGACGACGAGAGCGCTCGGCAGTTCTTGGCGCAGGCGCAGAGTTTTCCGTTCCTGAGTGAGCGGCGCCTGGTGATCGTGCGCCGCTTCGACAAGCTGCCCCTACGCGATGTGCGCGCCGAGTCCGCGGTCCTCGAGTACCTCGAAAGCCCGACACCGAGCACCGTGCTCGTGCTCGTGGCCGCCAAGCTCGACCGTCGCACGCGCCTGGCACAGGCGATCGAGAAGCGCTGTCGCATCATTCAGGTCGACGGCCTGCCAGTCGCATCACTGCCCGACTGGGTGCGTGCGCGCTTCGCGCTCCAAGGCCTCGACGTCGAACCGCGCTTCTGCACGTCGCTCGTGCAACTCGTGGGCGAATCGCTCCTCGATCTGCGCAACGAGGTGGACAAGGTGGCGTTGCGCTATGGGGCCGGCTATCGCATCGGCGCCGACGAGGTGACGTCCACCGTCGGACAGTACCGGCAGGAAGAGGTCTGGGCGGTGAACCGGGCGTTGCGCGCCGACAACATGGGTGGGTTCCTGCAGGCGCTGGCGCGTGTGCTCGAGGTGGACGATGACCCCATCCGCGTTGTCGCGGTGCTGGCGCGTCAAGTGAGCAGCCTGCTGCGGTTCAAGCTGCTGCAGGATCGGGGCGTGCGCCGCCCGGACGAGCTGGCGCGCCGCTTGGAGCTGCCACCTTTTGCCATCGCCGATCTCGCCGCTCAGGCGGCGTCGTTCTCGCGCAAGCAGCTGTCGCTGTGGTTGCGCAATCTGCAGCAGGCGGACGTGCAGATGAAGTCGGTGGCGCTGCCACCGCGTTGGGTGCTGGAGCGTGCCCTGGTCAACTCGTTCCTGGGACAGGATCTGGCCTAGTCACCCTGCGAGTGTGCATGCAACCGGGGCAGAAAGACTCGTCCGCCGGAGCTGCGGCCGGTGGCCGCCTCGGTCTCGCCTTCGGCGGCGGCCTGCCCTTCGGCCTCGTCGCACTCGGTGTCCTGCGCGTTTTCGAAGAGGAACGCATTCCCGTGCACCGGCTGGCCGGGACCAGCATGGGCTCCGTCATCGCCGCCACCTATGCGGCGCGGCTGTCGATCGACGAGTGCATCGATCGCTTCGCGGCGGCGTTCAACAAGAAGCGCATGTTGGCGGCGCTGCTGCGCGATTTGAGTTTTTCCGGCCGAGGCATCCTGCGCGGGCAGGAGGTCGTGCACCTGCTCGAATCCTTCATCGGCCGTGACCGCACGTTCGAAGACCTGCTCATTCCGCTGCGCATTCCCGCTTGCGACCTGGCCGACGGCACCGAGGTGGTGTTCGCGAGCGGGCCGCTGATTCCGGCAATTCGGGCCTCGATCAGCCTGCCCGGGATCTTCGCGCCGTTCGTCCACGACGGGCGGCAGCTCGTGGACGGTGCGCTGCTGCGTCCCATCCCCGTGCATCTCTTGGGCGAGGACGAGGTGGACGTCAAGATTCCGGTGCGCGCGGTGCGGCTGCGATCGCGCACCCAGCTGCACGACGACGTCCGGCGCGCCCACACCGAGCACCGGTTGTCGTCGCGTTTCACCAGGCAGCGTGAGGATCTATTCACTGTCATGTGGCGTGCCATGTCGCTCATCATGCAGGACGAGTTCGCCGAGATGATCTTCGACGACTTCGACGTCTACATCAAACCGAAGCTCGACCTCGATCTGTCGCGGGATCCGTCGCGGTTGCACGAGATCGTGCAGGCTGGATACGACGAGACGCGCCGTACGCTGCCGGCCATCCGCGCCGTCCTCGAGGCGGCCGCGACCCCACGCCCGCGCCGAGCACGCCGCAAACGCGGGTCGAGCGCGGCGGACCTGGATGCCGAGATCGAGGACTAGGAGGGTTGCAGCAAGATGATCTGGACGGATTCGTTCCCGCGCTGCACCTGCAAATGCAAATCACGGTCGGGCGCGTAGCGGGCGATCGCATCGTCCAAATCGGCCACCGAATTCACTGCGCGTTGGCCGACCAAACGAATCACGTCGCCGGGGAGGAGCCCTGCAGCATCCGCCTTGGAGCCCGGACGCACGGAAAGGACGACGGCGCCGTCCGTATGCGGATCGAGACCGAAACGCTGCACCAGCTGCGCCGAGAGATCGGCCACGGACATCCCCAGGTCGTCAGTCGACTGTGTGCCATCGGAGGGCGGCCGCTCCAGGTCGGCCCGCAGCTCCGCGGTGAGCTCGCCGAGGACCGCATGAACGTTGAGCTTCTTGCCATGGCGCAAGATGTCGAGCTCGACTCTTTGACCCGGGCGCAGCAGCGAGATGCGATTGCGGAAGGCCGAGACTTTTTCCGTCGGTTGCTTGTCGAGGGCGACGATGATGTCGCGCGCCAGCAAACCGGCGCGCTCGGCCGGGCTGTCCTCGGTCACTTCGCCGACGTAGACGCCCGCGGGTCGGGGCAGACCCGCTTGGCGTGCGAGCGAGCTCGTCAGCGGGCCGATGGAAACACCGAGCCAACCGCGCGTGACGTGGCCTTCCTGCAGCAAACGCTCGGCGATGACGCGCGCGAGGTTGACTGGGATGGCGAAGCTCACGCCTTGGAAGCTGCCGCTTTGAGTCGCGATCGCCGTGTTGATGCCGATGACTTGCGACTGCATGTTGATCAAGGGGCCGCCGCTGTTGCCCGGATTGACGGCCGCGTCGGTCTGGAGGAATTCCTCGTAGTCCGCGAGCGCCACGTCGTCGCGGCCTTTGCCGCTGATGATCCCCGTCGTCACGGTATTGCCCAAAGAGGCGCGGAAGGGGCTGCCGATGGCGAGAACCCATTCGCCGACGCGCACACGGTCGGAATCGCCAAGGCGTGCGGAGGGGAGGCCCGTCGCGTCGATGTGCAGGACGGCGATGTCGGTCTGTTCGTCGTGGCCGAGCACCTTGGCGTCGAACTCGCGGCCATCCATGAGGCGGACGGTGAGCGATTCGGCATCCTCGACCACGTGACTGTTGGTGAGGATGATGCCGTTCGACTCGACGATGAATCCCGAACCGTGGCTGCGCACGAGCGGGTCCTGGCTGCCGAACCAGCGGTACAGCTTTTCGTTGGGTGGAATCTTTCGCCGGCTGAGAATGGTCACCACGGCGGGGGTCACCGCCTGGGCGACGTCGGCGAAACGATCCAGGGCGTCACCCGTGCCAGGCGCGCTCTTGGTTTCGGGTCCCGGTGCCGGAAGGAGGATCGGTGCAGGTGCAGTCCCGCCGCTCGTGTGGGCGCTTCCGGCTACACCGCTCGGGGTTCCGGCAGCGCCGGAGCCGCGCGAATTGTGCTCTTTCAGATCGAGGGAGGGTGGGGCTTCCAGACTTTTCTGGGGCAGGGAACGAAGCCAATAGCCTGTCGCGCCGCCGGTCGCGAGAGCAGCCACGACGACAATGAACATGAAAAACGAAGACCCGGGGCGGACCTTCACGGGGTTCCCTCCGGTGCGGGCCCGGGAACCAATACGATGGCCCGGGCGGGCCGCGCACGAGATCAGTGAGCGCCGGTGAATTCGATCTCGTGCGTGCCGCGACCGGGCCAATCGTACCATGTGGAACCAGGGCTTGCCTCTGGGAGTTCCCGATTCCGATTCTGGCCTCGACCATGGTGCCAACTGGCCCAAATTCTGCTGCCCCAGGGAGAATCGATGCACGAAGGCACCACACGGCGGTACTGGGAGACCATTCGCCGGCTGCGTTTCGAGCAGGCCCGTCATCAACTCGGACGCCGGCTCGCGAAATTCTTGCCGCAGCCCGTTGCGTCGAAGGTCCCGCAGCCGTTGCCGCTCGCCGTGCGTTGGGGACCGCGAGTCGCGCGCGTTCGTCCAGAAATCGACCCCGCGGTCCTGGACGGCCGCTTCCGTTATTGGGATCAGGAACGGCACCTCGAACTTTCGCGCCCCTGGGAGGACGAGGACCTCGGGAAATCCTGGACCTATCCGGTGCACTATTTCGATTACTTGCCGGGCTTGGTCGATGGTGGGGGAGTTCGGACGGTCGATTCAGCCGGAGAACGAACTTCGAGCCAGCCGACCGCGATTCCCTCCGGGCGCGATCGCGATGCGTCACTTTTCGGGTTCGTCGAGTCGTGGCTCGATGCGCATCCGCCCGGCACCGGCATCGCCTGGGAGCCATACCCAACCGCATTGCGCTTGGTGAACTGGGTCGATGCAATCCACGCGCTGGGGAATCGCGCTCCGTCGATCTGGCAACAGCGATGCTTGCATAGCATCTACCTCCAGGCCGAGTGGCTGACACGCCGACTGGAGCGACATCTGCTCGGCACGCATCTGTGGAAGGACGCGAAGGCGCTGCTCATCGCCGCGAGTGTCTTCGACGATGAGCGCTCGCGGCGGTGGAAGCACACAGCCGCGCGACTCTTGCAACGCGAGCTGGAAGCCCACGTACGCCAAGACGGATCGCATGTCGAGCCCAGCATCATGTATCACTGCACCGCGCTCGAAGACCTGCTGGACCTGTTGAACTTCCATCATGCCGTCGACGCCGCCTTCGGTGCCCAGATCGAAGCCGTTGCCGGCCGAATGCTCGAGTTCGCCAACTCGGTCCAAACACCCGCGGGCGGTTTCCCCCTCCTCGGCGACGCGTGGGAGGGGGGAGCACCGAGCCCGGCAGAGCTGATAGCCTACGCGGGGCGACTCGGACTTCCGGCCCCAGCGGCCCCCGGTCCGGGCATATGTTCGCTGCCGCAGGCAGCGGTCGTCGCCTGGCGTGATGCGCGACTCTACGTGCTCGCCGATGTCGGCGGCGTCGGTCCGCCGCATCTTTCAGGTCACGGCCATTGTGACTCGCTCTCGTTCGAGCTCTGGGCGCACGCAACTCCGATCGTCGTCGATTCGGGCACCTGGAGCTACGAAGCAGGGGACAAGCGTCACGCCTGCCGTTCCACCCGCGCCCACAACACGCTCGAGGTCGACGGACGCGAACAGCACGAGATCTGGTCGGCGTTTCGCGTCGCGCGGCGTTCCGCGGTCGAGTTGCTTGCGGTCACGCCGTCGAGCGTGGAGGCCGCGCTCGTCCCCTGGTTCGACAAACGGTTGCGCCTCTGTCGTGTCTTCACTTTCGAGCCAGGGATTCTTCGAGTCGACGATCGAGTCGAAGGTCCCGACACACACCGCGTCGTGAGCCGCTTCCACCTGCATCCGGCCTGCGAAATGGAACGGAGCGGCGATCGCTTGCTCGTGCGCCACGGCCACGCTCGCGTGGCGATCAGCTGGCCATCCACGTCGGCACCCCACGTCGAGCTTCTCGTCGGCGCGAGCGGCAACTCATCGCCCACGGCGGAGCCCGTACCGAGCTACCACGCCGCGAAAGCGGGGGAGTTGCGTCCAAATGCTGTCCTTCAGCTCACGTTCGTCGGTGAACTGCCCCTTGTTTCGTGTCTCAGTTTCACCGTCCTGGATCGACTCTAGCTGCCCCTTTCTCGCCGCCGTCAGTTGTTGACGACCCTCGGCCGGAACCCAGGGCGCTCGTGGCTCTGTGAAATAGCCGTTGCTCGCGTGGAAGCACGAATGGATTTCGATTGACGGTGTTCGCCCCGGACCCCATGGGCTCCCAAGTGGGAAAACGTGGAGCCGCTGCACGAGCGGATTTCGATTGACGGTGTTCGCCCCGCAACCCCATAGGCGCTGGTGTCGGAAAACGTGGAGCAGTCGAGCGCACGGACTTTCGTGGTGGGTGAGGCACCCACGGATCACGATTGACTGACCTGCGGCGGAACCCATCACGCTCGTGGCGGAAAACGTGGAGCGTCGCGCCAGGCGACCTCATCCTCGGCCTCCCTAAGTGCATGTAAGTCGATGCCGCCTACCCGTTGGTGCACGAGCAGCGCACGACTCGCTCAATCGACCCGAAGGAAACTTCATGCCAGACGAGAAGTTGGCCTAACTTCTTGAGTTTTCACTAGAACATCGACCCGAAGTGTCAACGAACGCGACAGGTTTCGTCCACAGCGTTGACTGCGTGTTCCGCGCGCGCACGCGAGCTCCGCCCTCGTGAGGAACGCCTTTCACATCAAGGGGTTCGAGCCGAGGCGAGCGCGGCGACGGGGACGGCGCTCGCAGTGGTTGGGGACTGTGTCGTCATTCGGCGGTGGTAGTCGATCTGGCCCAGGTGATACGCGAGGTGGGATGCCAAGTGGGCGAGGAACTCGGCCGTTTTCACAGTGAACCCACCGACGGCCTCGGGGAAGTCGGCCTCGAGAGCGCACGCATCGAGGCGAGACAGTACAGCCGTCACGGAAGCGATGGTCATGTCGACGAGTCTCAAGATTTCGGCCCGAGAGACATCGCGTTGACTGAACTCGGCGGCGCGATCACGCACGTATCCGCTGTTTCCGAGTCGAGCACCGATGTAGTGCTGCAGGTTGCCGCATAAATGAAGAGCCAGGTTCCCGCCTGGATTCGAGATGCCCGGGACGACTCGCCACAGGTCGGCCTCGCGTGGATAAGCTCCGATCTCGGCCTGCAAGGTCCGGAGCTCACGGAGGAGAACTCGTTGAGTGAACTCGAGCGGTATGGTTGCCGGTGCCATGGGGCTCCTTTGCGAAGGTGGCGGCTATACTGCGGCCCAGGAGGATGACTTGGCAATCGCCGCCGTCGTTTTCGCGGTCACTTATCTGCTCATTGGCCTGCAGCGCATTCCTCGGCTGCATCTCGGTCGCCCTGCCGGCGCCCTCCTCGGTGCGGTGGCCATGGTGCTCAGTGGTGTCCTCGACTTCGAGGCCGCGAAGCGCGCCATCGACCTCGACACGATTCTCTTTCTCCTGGGAATGATGATCATGCTCGCCTACCTCGAGCTCTCGGGGTTTTTCGAGATCCTGGAACGCCGCATCATGGGCTATGCGCGCAGCGCTCGCATGTTGCTCCTGCTCGTCATGGGCTCGGCAGCACTGCTCTCGGCGTTGTTTATGAACGACACGATCTGTCTGTTGTTCACGCCCGTGGTCGTGCGTGTCACCAAACGCCTGGCGTTGCCACCCGTGCCTTACCTCATCGGTCTCGCAGTGGCGGCGAACATCGGCAGCGCCTGCACGATCGTCGGCAATCCGCAAAACGCGCTCATCGCAGTGCGATCGGGTATTGATCTCTTGCCGTTCGCGGCGAGATTGTGGCCGATCTCGCTGCTCGGGCTCGCCGCTGCTGCGATCATCCTCTGCGCGTCCTTCCGGCGCGAAATCACCACCTCGCGTCTGGCAGTCCCACCACCACGCGAGCCGAGAGCACCCCAGCGGTGGATGTTGCTATCGAGCCTGGCTGCGGGCATCGGCATGATCGTGGCGCTCGCGTGGGGTGCGAATCCGGCGGCGGCCGCGATGAGCGCTGCAGCAGTGGTCGTGTTCGCAGGCGCCGCTCGTCCGCGCACCGCATTGCAGCACGTGGACTGGAGTCTTCTCCTGCTTTTCGGTGGTTTGTTCGTCGTCATGCGAGGCGTAGAACAAGCGGGGCTGGCTCATGCCGTCGTGCGGGGGATCGCAGGCGACCTTGCCGACGGCGAGGCTTTTGCGCGTCTCGGTGTCGCTGTGACCGTGCTCTCACAGGCGGTCAGCAACGTTCCGGCGGTCATGCTGTTCGTGCCGACACTCGAGAGTCTGGGGCAGGGAGCCGATGGCCTCTGGCTCGGACTGGCGGCATTCTCGACACTGGCGGGGAATCTCACAATCATCGGTTCGGTGGCGAACGTCATCGTATTCGAGCTCGCGCGCCGGGAAGGGGTCGAGGTCGGGTTCCTCGATTATCTCCGCATCGGGTTCCCGGTCACGATCTGCACGTGTCTCATCGCCTGGGCGGTTCTCCGGACGGGATGACGCCGAACCGGTGTTGTGATCCGGTGATGCCCAATGATCGCGACGCTGACTGGCGCCGAGTTCGGGCTGCGTTGGGCCTTGCTCGAGCCTATGGGCCGCGATCTCTGACGATCGAGAGCGATGGAGCGCCCGTGAACTATGCAGGTCGATGAGCGATGTCCGCGTTCGAACGCACGCGGGGACAGTCGGCGTAGATTTCAACTGGTTGGCTTGACACCTGCGCGACGAATCTCGCGCCAGACACCCCATGCCAACCCCACAGCGAAACCCAGCGGACCTGTGATGAAGATTCCCAGGAGCGGCCCCTGATTCGCACCTGGGGCCAAGAGGATCGGCCCGAAAAAGCCGGCGGCGAAAGCAACACCACCCACGACCATCGCGGTACGCAGAACTCGAAGTGTGGAAAGCATCGATGGCCTCCGGATTCGAGCGAGCAATCGAGGTGCCGCGGCAGGTTCGGTCGGCCATGGGTGACGGGTAGGCTGGCGGGAGCGTCGCGTCGTGCTGACGAGGCCCGGAGGCTCATTTGTTCTAGTTTACATAATCCTTCTTCTGCGCCAAACCGAGTGGGTCCCGAGGGCCACCGCCAGGGGCCGCCCCCTCGGCGGCTACGGCCGGGCCAACTGGCGTTGATACTCGGCTTCGTCGTCGTTCCCCGCCGTCCCGCTCATTAACGGGCGTTGCCGCTGCGGCCGGCGATCCGGCCCTTGATGTCCGCGGTCTCGGCGGGGCTGAGTTCGGGGGTTGTGGTCGTGTTCGTCATGCCCAAGGCCTTTTCCTGCGCCGAGCGC
>Ga0075418_10004564_pt1 | contig 15743 bp, 11 predicted proteins | sample SoiMetdeltSBSDD2_FD_81776 | JGI IMG/M metagenome (GOLD analysis project Ga0075418, IMG submission 81776) | Bulk soil microbial communities from a Populus tree surrounding site in Tennessee, USA - Soil MetaG P. deltoides SBSDD2 | ecosystem: Environmental > Terrestrial > Soil > Tree plantation...
CCATCGATCGTGGCGGAATTTGCGCACACGGTTTACCGCTTCGGCCACTCGATGCTGACGGAGACCATCGACCGTCTCGACCCCGAGTTCAACAACAGCGAAATCGGTCTGATTGCCGCCTTCCTCAATCCCTTGGCCTATGTGGACAGCGGTGCCACGCCCGAAGATGCCACCAGTGCTATCGTGCGCGGCGTCACACGTCAGACCGGCAATGCCATCGACGAGTTTGTTACCGAGGCGCTGCGCAACAACTTGCTCGGTCTGCCGCTGGATCTTGCGGCCATCAACATCGCGCGCGGCCGTGACGCCGGCATTCCCACTCTGAATGCGGTGCGCCGCGACATCTATGAACAGACCGGCGATAGCCAGCTCAAGCCGTACCTCAGCTGGGGCGATTTTGTTCAGTATCTGAAGCACCCCGACTCGCTGATCAACTTCATCGCGGCCTACGGCACGCACCCGTTGATCACGCAGGCAACCACGCTGGCCGACAAGCGCGCGGCAGCCATCATGCTGGTGTTCGGCGGCGACGGCGAGCCGGCCGACCGGCTGGATTTCCTCAACAGCACCGGAGCATGGGCCAACGGTGCCAACGGCGTCACGATCACCGGCGTCGATGCCATCGACCTATGGATCGGCGGCCTTGCCGAGGAGGTGATGCCGTTTGGCGGCATGCTGGGTTCGACGTTCAACTTCGTGTTCGAGAACCAGCTCGAAAAGCTGCAGGACGGCGACCGCTTCTACTACCTCGAGCGCACAGCAGGCCTATCCTTCAATGCTGAGCTTGAGAGCAATTCATTCGCCAAGATGATCATGGCGAATACCAGTGTCACGCACTTGCCGGGCGTGGTGTTCACCACACCGGCCTTCACTTTGGAAGTCGACCAGAGCAAGCAATTCACGGGCCTGGGCGACAGCGGCAGAGACGATCCGACGGGCGGCGTTCTCCTCACTCCGCTGGTCATTCGCGACAACCCGGATACGGCCGGTCCAGACAGCAACTACTTGCACTACACTGGCGAGGACCATGTCGTCCTGGGCGGCACTGCTGGCGATGACATCTTGCTCGCCAGCATCGGTGACGACACCATCTGGGGTGATGCCGGCAACGACCGCATTGACGGTGGCGACGGCAATGATCAGCTGCGCGGCGGGGCGGGCGACGACATTATCACCGACACGGGTGGTGACGACAACATCCAGGGTGGTGACGGCAACGACGTCATCCATGGCGGCAACGGCGTCAACCTGATCATCGGCGGCTTCGGCAATGATTTCATCGTCACCGGCGAGGATGCCTCAGAAGCCATCGGCGGTCAGGGCAACGACTTCATCCTGGGCAGCAAGGCCAATGAACAGGACATGGGCAACGAGGGCGACGACTGGATCGAGGGCGGCACCTCGGACGGCGCCCCTGGCGACAACTTTGATCCGCTCGGAAACGACCCCATCATTGGCAACGATGTGTTCATTGGACGTGGCGAAAACGACAAGTTCAATGGTGAGGGCGGCGACGACATCATGGTCGGTAGCGTCGGCTTGGGCGACCGCTACATTGGCGGATCCGGTTTCGACTGGGCTACGTTCAAAGATGATAGCCTGGGCGTATACATCGACATCAGCGACCGCTTCTTCGATCAGCCGCCGCAACCAGGTTCTGGTGCGTCGGTATTGACCAGGTTCGACTTCGTCGAGGGTCTGTCCGGCTCGCAACATGCAGACGTATTGCAGGGTGATGACGTCGACGCCGCTGCGCTGGCAACGGCCGGCGCAACGGGCAGCGTGCTCACCAACATCGGCCTTATCAACGGCCTGCAAGACCTGCTTGGCCCAGGTGTGACGCAGTTTGACGGCGGCAACATTATTCTGGGTGGTGGCGGCGGCGACATCATCGAGGGCCGCGGCGGCAATGACCTGATCGACGGCGACGCCTGGCTCAACGTCCGCATCAGCGTGCGTCAAAACCTTGATGGTACCGGCCCGGAAATCGCCAGCTTCGACAGCATGGAGCCGATGATTCCCTTCATGCTGGACGGCACCTATAAGGCGGGCCAGCTGGTGATCACGCGCGAAATCCTTTATGCGGGGGGTCCGGATTACGACACGGCGGTATTCTCGGGTGTTCGGGCAAACTACACGGTCGTCGAAGCAGCAGATGGCACCGTTACAGTTACCGACAACGTCGGCACGGACGGTACCGATACGCTCAAGCATATCGAGCGGCTGCAGTTCGCCGATGCGGTCGAGCTGGTTGGAGGCTTGAACAACGCCCCGGTCGGCACGCCGATCATCACCGGCTCAGCGGCTGAGAACGAGCCACTTACCGTGACGATTGCCGACGTTACGGACGCTGACAACGTCAGCACGGGTGGACAGATCACGGGTCCTGTCGACTACTTCTGGCAGGTTGAGACGGTGGCCGGCAGTGGTGTGTTCGACGATATTCTGGCCGACTTCGCGGCCGGCGAGGTAGCCCGCGTCTACGGCGCAACCTTCACGCCAACCGCTGCAGAAGCTGGTCTGCGCCTGCGGGTGAGGGCAATCTACCAGGATCAAAACGGGGTGTTGGAGCAGGTGTTCTCGGCTCCCACCGGTCCGGTAGACAACATCAATGATCCGGCTACCGGCGTCGTTTTGCTGTCGAGCACGACCCCCACCGAAGGCTTGGCTATTGCCGCCTTCACGACAGGCATCCAGGATCTGGATGGTCTGACGGGCGCCGTGTTCAGCTTCCAATGGCAATCGAGCGCCGATGGTGTGACCTGGACCGACGTTGGTGACGGGACGGCCCTGTTTACGCCAACGGATGCCGAGGTTGGGCGAGTACTGCGTGTCGTTGTGTCGTTTACCGATGATCTGGGCGGGCTGGAGAGCATCGCGTCGGCACCAACCGACGTTGTCGGTGACTTGATTTTTGGCTTGGACATCGCCGAGACTTTCACCGGGACGGCGGGTCTCGACCAAATTTTCGGCGGCGGCGGCAACGACGTCTTGTTCGGGCTGGCCGGCAACGACGAGCTGTTCGGCGAGAATGGTAACGACACGCTGGACGGTGGGGTGGGTGGCGACGCCATGTTTGGCGGTACGGGCAACGACACTTACATCGTTGACGACGCAGCCGATCAGGTCATCGAGCTGGCCGGCGAAGGCGCTGATGTGGTGCGTACCTCACTGGCAGCTTACGCCCTTACCGACGATGTCGAGAACCTCGTCTACACTGGCATCGGCGCCTTCACGGGCACGGGCAACGCGCGCGCCAACGTGATCACTGGCGTGGATGGTGCGGACTTGTTGAGCGGCGGTGATGATAATGACACGCTGAACGGCAATGGCGGCACCGACACGCTCAATGGTGATGCCGGCAACGACATCCTCAATGGCGGGGCAGGTAACGACATCCTCAATGGCGGTACCGGAGCCGACACCCTCAACGGCGGCGGTGACGATGACACGTTGAACGGCGGGTTAGGCAACGACCAGCTCAATGGCGGGGCAGGAATTGATACCGCCTCCTATGCTGGCGAGACCGCCAACATGTTCATTAATCTCGTCAATGGTACGGCGCGGCGCGGGACGGCGGGAGCACCGGTAGAAGACAATCTCGGCAGCATCGAGAATGTGATTGGTGGTGCCGGAAACGACACCATCGCCTCGAACGGCAATAGCAACAGATTGGACGGTGGCGCCGGTGACGACACGCTGTCTGCTGGCGGCAGTAGCGATGTACTGATCGGCGGCGACGGCAACGACAGTTTGACCGGAGGCACCGGCAACGACACGCAGAGCGGCGGTGCGGGTAGTGACACCTTCGCCTACACGATCGGTGATGGTGCTGACGCCGTGGACGGCGGAGCAGATAGCGATCGGCTGAACATTCTCGGCACGGCGGCAGCCAATACGCTGGATGTGCTGTGGAATGGCAGTTCCATTACAGCCTTCGAGGGTGGCACGGTCACCGGCGTCGAACAAGTGACCGCAGATCTGCTTGGTGGCACCGACACGCTAAGTTATGCCGGGTCGACGGCCAGCGTCAGTGTCAATCTGGCGACTGCTAGCGCCAGTGGGCTCCTATCGATCGCCGGTACCGAGAACGTCACGGGCGGGAGCGCCGGTGACTTCCTAACTGGCAATGGCCAGGTCAATACGCTGAACGGTGGCGCCGGCAATGACACCCTGGATGGCGGCGCTGGCAACGACACACTGGCCGGCGGCGCGGGCGACGACACCTATATCGCCAACAATGGCGATACCATTACTGAAGCTGCCGGCGCGGCGGGCGGTATCGACACGGTGCTGACCGCGAGTGCGAACTTCACGCTCACAGCCAATGTGGAAAATCTCACCTACACAGGTGGCGGAGCTTTCACAGGCAACGGCAACGCATCGGCAAACGTCATCACGGGCGGCACGGGCAACAATACTCTGAACGGTGCCGGCGGTAGTGACACGCTGAACGGCATGGGGGGCAATGACACGCTCAACGGCGATGCCGGCGACGACCGCCTGACTGGCGGAGTTGGCAACGATACGATGAACGGCGGGACTGGCAACGACACCTTTGTGTTCGCGGCGGGCTTCGGCAATGACGTCATCAATGGCTTCGACGCCAATCCGTCTAACGGCGGCCAGGACCTAATTGACCTGACAGCCTACCATCTGACGGCTGCAACGTTTGCCAGCACTGTCAACATCGCCGATGTTGGAGCCGATATCTTGATCACGATCGGCACAGATACCATCCGGCTGGCTGGTGTGAGCGGCACGGGCGTCAATGCCGTAACGCAGCAGGACTTCATCCTGTGAAAAAAGGGGCCCGGTTTCCGGGCCCCGTGTCGTTCTCAGCACATATAGAATGTTCCCGGAGGCCGCAATGACGTTGCAAGCGCGACAGTCCGTTGTCCAGCAGAACGGCACTGACGGATCAGTTCTGGAGAAAAGGCAGCTGAACCAACCCACCCTTGTGAAGCCGAGCGAAGCACGCCATGCGCGCATGGCGCAGAGCTTTGCTCAGGTGGTTGCCGTCCTGATGCGTGACCCCAACTTCCGCACGCTGCCGCTGGCCGACCTCGAGTGGCTGGTTCTGCCCGCAGTCATGTCCGGACAGTTCAAGCTCGGACACGCTCGCGCGCAACCGGGACCGTCAAAGGACGGGGGCACCTTCGTTCCGGTCGCGGTAGCAATGTGGGCGCGCGTATCGCCTGACGTTGACAAGGCCCTGAGCGAGAATTTGCATAAGCCAATCCGCCTTAAGGCCAATCAATGGGTGTCGGGCAACATCGATTGGGTGATTGCGGTAGCAGGCGATCAGCGTACCCTGCCGGCTTTCCTGCAGCAGCTTTCCCAGCAAGAATTCAAAGGTAAATGCATAAAAATGCGTGCACGGACGCCCGAAGGGAAGATCTACATATAAGGGTGCTCGGGGCAGACTAAGCACAAACCTTGGCGCTTGTGCTTAGCCGCATCGACGCGCCCGGGATCAGCCACGCCGACAGAGCGCGCCACGTGCTTCAGTACGCGCGATTTCTGCAACCTGCGTGAGGAAAGTCGCGGGCGTGAGCCATAGCATCCCTCGCGTACGTTCCGGCCAAGACAGCCAATGAACAAACGTTGAAGGACAGCGGTTTAGACTGAGCCGTGACAGGCAAGCCTGTATGCACGCGGGACGCGAACTCACTGTCCGGCCGGCACATTACACACGTTCGACACACACGTGCGACCGCAATCGAAGGTGCCTCGGTCGGTTTTCAGCAACTCGCGGCTGCTTGACTGGATTCAGCCCGATCCGACAGGGAAGCTTGAGGCGAGGCAATGGTCGGCCGCATGGCGCATCGCCTCCCCGATCGGCGGACGGCAGGTACGCGCTGTCGAGGCGCATGGTTAGCGTCTGGTCTTGTTAATCCCGAGTGACCCAACCCGGCCCGCGGTGGATCCCGGCGCGTCGCCCATCCGCCCGCCACACCCTGTGCCGGCACGCCGGAGGCCGGCATGCACATTGGCCTCGCCCTGCGGCAGCGTCAGCCTTACCGTCATGCACAACACCCGCGGCCGGATCCTTGGCAGGCACGGGGATGAGGCATGGCTACTGCTGGCAATTGGCCGGGCGCCGAACGCAGCCCCGGCCCGACAGGGACGCGCACGGGAGAAGAGACGTATGGATGAAGCAACCCTTCGCGAAGCCGCGCTCGAGTATCACCGTGCGCCGACGCCCGGCAAGATTGCCGTAGTCGCCACCAAGGGCCTCACCAACCAGCACGATCTGTCGCTCGCCTACTCTCCGGGCGTCGCCTACGCCTGCCTTGCCATCAAGGAGAACCCGAAGGAAGCGGCCAACCTCACCAGCCGCGCCAATCTGGTGGCAGTGATCAGCAACGGCACGGCGGTGCTCGGGCTCGGCAATATCGGGCCGCTCGCCAGTAAGCCGGTGATGGAAGGCAAGGGCTGCCTGTTCAAAAAATTCGCCGGCATCGACGTGTTCGACATCGAGATCGACGCCACCGACCCCGACCGGATCGTGGAGGTGGTGGCGGCGCTGGAGCCGACCTTCGGCGGCATCAACCTGGAGGACATCAAGGCGCCGGAGTGCTTCATCGTCGAGCGGCGGCTACGCGAGCGCATGAAGATCCCCGTGTTCCACGACGATCAGCACGGCACGGCCATCATCGTCTCGGCGGCAATCCTCAACGGCCTGAAACTGGTCGGCAAGGATATCGCCAGCGTGAAGGTGGCGGTCTCCGGTGCGGGTGCTGCCGCGCTCGCCTGCCTCGACCTGCTGGTCAAGCTCGGGCTCAAACCCGACAATATCCGCGTCTGCGACATCAAGGGCGTGGTCTACAAGGGTCGCATCGAGGAGATGGACCCGGAGAAGGCGCGCTATGCCCGCGACACGCGCGCCCGCACGCTGGCCGAGATCGTGTCCGACGCCGATCTGTTCCTCGGCCTGTCGGCCGGCGGCGTGCTGAAGCCGGACTTAATTTCAAGCATGGCACCGCGCCCGCTGATCCTGGCACTCGCCAACCCCGAGCCCGAGATCCGCCCTGAGCTTGCGCGGCAGGTGCGCTCCGACGCCATCCTGTGCACCGGCCGCTCGGATTATCCCAACCAGGTCAACAACGTCCTGTGCTTTCCTTTCATCTTCCGCGGCGCACTGGACGTGGGCGCTACTGTCATCAACGACGCCATGAAGGTCGCAGCCGTGCATGCGATTGCCGAGTTGGCGCGCGCAGAGGCCTCCGACATAGTCGCCAGCGCTTATGGTGGGCAGGCGCCGCAGTTCGGGCCTGACTACCTGATCCCCAAACCGTTCGACCCGCGCCTCATCGAGCGCATCGCCCCGGCGGTAGCCAAGGCCGCGATGGACAGCGGCGTGGCGACCCGCCCCCTCGACGATCTGGAAGCCTACCGTCAGCGCATGGAGCGCTTCTCCTATCACTCGGGCAACAGCATGAAGCCCGTGTTCCAGGCGGCCAAGGCCGCGCCCAAGCGCGTGATCTATGCCGAGGGCGAGGAGGAGCGGGTGCTGCGGGCCGTGCAGGTCGTGGTCGACGAGGGGATTGCCTTCCCCGTGCTGCTTGGACGCGCCGAGGTGATTGCCCGACGCATCGAGACGCTGGGGCTGCGGTTGAAGGTCGGCCAGACCTGCGAGGTGGTCAACATCCTAAGCGACCCGCGCTATCCGGGCATAGTGACCGAATACTACGAGCTCGGTCGCCGCCGCGGCGTCACCGAGGCCATCGCCAAGGAGGCGATGCGAAGCCGCGCCTCGCTGATCGCCGCCATGCTACTGAGGCGCGGCGACGTCGATGCCATGCTGTGCGGCACGGTCGGTAGGTTCGATGAGCACCTCAAAGGCGTACGCGAGGTGATCGGCTGCCGCAAAGGCGTGTTCACGCTCGCGGCCATGAACATGCTGATGCTTCCCAACCGCCAGATCTTCATCTGCGACACCTATGTCAATCGCCATCCCAAGGCGGTCGAGATCGCCGAGATGACGCTGCTGGCAGCCGATGAGATGCGCCGCTTTGGCCTGACGCCGGCGGCCGCACTCCTCTCCCATTCGAGCTTCGGCAGCTCGGAGGCGGCGGAGGCGCAGCTGATGCGCGAGGCCCTTGCCATCCTCCTTGAGCACGACCCGGACTTGGTGGTCGAGGGCGAGATGCAGGGCGACGCCGCCCTGTCCAAGGTCGCGCTCGACCGGACGTTCCCCGGTTCGCGTCTGCGCACCGAGGCCAACCTGCTGATCATGCCCAACGTGGACGCCGCCAACATCGCCTACAACCTCCTCAAGGTGACGGCCGGCAACGGCATCACGGTCGGCCCGATCCTGCTCGGGCTCGCGCGGCCGGCGCACATCCTGGAGCCTGGAGTGACCGTGCGCCGGATCGTCAACATGACTGCACTCGCCACCGTCGATGCCGGTATGCAGCGCTAGCACCGGCACACGGCCCATTCCCCCTGACGCACGCGCTGTGCTGTCGAGCGCGTTGTCCACTGCCCATGAGAAATGGGGAGAGGCGGAGGTGCACCGATGCCTCAAGGCAGCACGTAGCCGCCCAGTGCAAGCCATCCCGCCCAGCCGCTCAGCACTCCAATCGTCATGACACAGAGTAGCAAAAAGCCTTGGCGGGCCGGGATGGCCAGAGCGAGCAGGATGAGCAGCGGACCTGCAACGAGCCGTAGCAGCCAAACAATCAGGTGGTCAGGACGGCTGAGGAACCGAGCAAGGACAACTGCATCGGCGCCCCGCAGGCTCCCGCCAAGGCCAAGGTAACCGAGGTCCACCCCCATCAGCGAAGGCAGGAATTGCAGCGGCCGTGCCAGCCAGATCACCAACACCAGCCGTAGCGGCGTGGCGCCCCTCAAGACGAGCAGCAATCCGGCCAGACCGACGATCCAGTCGACCACGGGGCCGGCCGCGACGAACAACAGCTGTTGCAGATGGCCGAGTGCGGCGCCACCAGGCAGGACCACGTGATCGAAATGCAAAGCGGCCGGCACGTCAAAACTGCGGGCAACGCGAAGCGCCCGCTCTCGTGCGCAAGAAATTCAACTGTGCGGCCAGTACCGATAACACCAAGAGTGGCAGCAGCGGCGCCGGCGTCATTGGCCTGACTTGCTGGGCGGGCATCAGTGGCCAGCTGGGTTGATCCCACCGTCGGGCAGGCCACCGGTCTGGCGCAGAGCTTCGCCCAGCACCATGGCTGCGGCGACGGCAACGTTAAGCGAGCGCAATCCCGGCCGCATGGGGATGCGCACGCCGGCGTCGGCGGCCTGATGCACCGCCTGCGGCACACCGGCGCTCTCCCGCCCGAGCAGCAGCGTATCCATCTGTACAAAGGCAAAATCGTTGTAGGCCACCGGACTGCGCGTGGTCAGCAGCACGAGACGCGAGCCACGCGACCGCCGAACCGCATCGAAGGCGGCAAAGTCTTGGTGCTGCTCGATCTCCACGTGGGCGAGGTAGTCGAGACCGGCGCGCCGTAGCGCCCGGTCCGTCATGTCGAAGCCGGCCGGCTGGATCACATCCACGGCCACGCCGAGGCAGGCGGCCAGCCTCAGGATGGTGCCGGCGTTCTGCGGGATGTCCGGTTCGTATAATGCGAGGCGCATGCTCAGGTTTTCCGAGCCATCAGGACCTCGGCGGCAAGTCCCTCGGCCCACTTCGCGTCCGCGAAATGCCCCTGCCGGACGTGCGCCAAATTGCCCTCGCATTGCCCGTCCGACAGTCTTGTGTGCAGCTTAGAACAATGCAAAAAGACCACGCGTCAATACGTCCTGTGGGGGAGGCGGGGCCGATCATCGACAATCTTAAAGAGCCTCGCAGTGCAGCCCTTGGGGTGCTTGGGGCGCCTCGAAACACGCGGGTTCGGGCAACCGGGCATCCGCTTCTTTCTGTGCCCTGATGGCGCGCAAGCCAGTCGCGCGGCATCGGAAAGCAAATCCAGCCTGAGTCTCTAAGGGAGGCAACCTTGGCGTCGCACACCACCGAAAACCCCAACCGGCGCGACTTCATCGTGATCGCCGCGCAGGCCTTTGCCGGGGTCGGCGCCGCGTTGGCATTGTGGCCGTTCATCAGCCAGATGAACCCCGACGCTTCCACGCAGGCCGCAGCCTCAATGGAGGTCGACCTCAGCCCCGTTAAGGAAGGCCAGGCCATCACCGTGCTGTGGCGCGGCAAGCCGGTGTTCGTGCGTCACCGCACGAAGGAAGAGATCGCCAAGGCGGTGGATGTCAAGATTTCCGAGTTGATCGATCCGAGCGCTCGCAACGACGACCTGCCGGAAAGGGCGCCCGCTACCGACGCCAATCGCACCAAGAAGGGCCACGAGAACTGGATGGTGCTGGTTGGCATCTGCACGCATCTGGGCTGCATCCCCAAGGGCCAGTCGATTGGCGACGCCCGTGGCAACTTCGGCGGCTGGTTCTGCCCCTGCCACGGCTCGCACTACGACACGGCAGGCCGCATACGCCTGGGCCCGGCACCGCGCAACCTCGAGGTGCCGCCCTACGATTTCACGTCCGACACCAAGATCAAGATCGGCTGAGGGTTCCGCAATGGCCAGCCACGAGTCCACGTATCAGCCGTCGAGCAGCTTCGAGAAATGGCTCGATGCACGGCTGCCCGTGATGCGCATGATGCATGCGCAGTTCGTCGACTTCCCGACGCCCCGCAACATCAACTACCTGTGGACCGCCGGCGCCCTGCTGACCTTCTGCCTCGCCGTGCAGATCCTGACCGGCGTGGTGCTGGCCATGCACTACGCACCCACCGCGGCTGACGCCTTCAACAGCGTCGAGCACATCCGCCGCGATGTGAACTACGGCTGGTTGATCCGCAACATCCACGCGGTCGGCGCCTCCATGTTCTTCCTGGCCGTCTACATCCACATCGGCCGCGGCCTGTACTACGGCTCCTACAAAGCGCCCCGCGAGGTCCTCTGGATCATCGGCGTCGTCATCTTCCTGCTGATGATGGCCACCGCCTTCATGGGCTACTCCCTGCCGTGGGGGCAGATGAGCTTCTGGGCGGTGACGGTCATCACCAACCTGTTTTCCTCGCTCGACTCGGTCATCCCGGGCCTCGGCACACGCATCGTGCAATGGCTGTGGGGCGGCTACTCGGTGTCGGGCACCACGCTGAACCGCTTCTTCAGCCTCCACTACCTGCTGCCGTTCGTGATCGTCGGCGCCGTCGGGCTGCACATCTGGGCGCTGCACGTGGTCGGCCAGAACAACCCGACCGGCCTCGAGATCAAGACGGCTTCCGACGGCGTGCCGATGTCGCCGTACGCGGTCATGAAGGACACCTTCGCGCTCGCCGTGTTCGTGTTGCTGTTCGCCTGGTTCGTGTTCTACCTCCCCGACTACCTGGGCCACGCCGACAACTATATCGAGGCCAACCCACTCTCCACGCCGCCGCACATCGTGCCGGAGTGGTACTTCCTGCCCTACTACGCGATCCTGCGCGCCATCCCCAACAAGCTGCTGGGCGTGGTGGCAATGTTCTCCTCGATTATTCTGCTGTGCTTCGCGCCCTGGCTCGATACCTCGCGCGTGCGCTCGGCCAAGTACCGCCCCGTTTACAAGTGGTTCTTCTGGCTGTTCATCTTCACGGTGATCGCGCTTGGCTATCTCGGCTCCAAGCCGCCAGAGGGTGCCTACGTGATGTGGGCGCGCATCTTCACGGCGTACTACTTCATGCACTTCCTGATCGTGATGCCGATCGTCGGGGTGATGGAGACGCCCAGTCCGTTGCCGCGATCCATCACCGATTCGGTGCTGGGCAAAGGGGCGGGCTCCGCCTCGTCGAAGCAATAGAGCGGGGGGACGCAATGTCGACGATGCACCGCGCCAAAGCCGGTCTGGCTGCCCTCCTGATCAGCGTCGCGCTGGCGGCGGGCTCCGGCGCCGCGCTGGCCGCCGACCCCGGTCACGTGACCATTCCGCGCCAGAAGTGGACGTTCGGCGGTCTGTTCGGCAAGTACGACGATGCCCAGCTGCAGCGCGGCTTCCGCGTCTACATGGAGGTCTGCGCGCGCTGCCACGGGCTGTCGCGCATCCACTTCCGCAATCTGGTCCAGGCCGGCGGACCAGGCTTCCCCGAAGCCGCCGTCAAGTCGCTGGCCGCCACCTTTCAGTACGACGATGCGCCCAACGACCAGGGCAAGATACTCAAGCGCCCCGGCTTGCTGACTGACCGGCTGCCATCGCCCTACAAGAACGAGCAGGAAGCTCGCTACGCGCAGAACGGTGCGCTGCCGCCCGATCTGTCACTGATCGCCAAGGCGCGCGCCGCCGAGTCCGACACGCCCTTCTACCGCCTGCCCGACAAGATGCTGACCGACATCGTCACCGGCTACCAGGAAGGCGGCCCCGACTACGTCTACTCGTTCCTGATCGGTTACGCAGATCCGCCGGCGGGCATGAAGATGGGCGACTTCATGAACTACAACAAGACCTTCCCCGGGCACCAGACGGCCATGCCCAACCCGTTCCTGGGCGGCGACGGCCTCGTCAAGTACGACGACGGCACGCCCACCACGGTCGACAATTACGCGCGCGACGTGACCGCCTTCCTGGCTTGGGCCAGCGATCCCACGCTGGAGGAGCGCAAGCGCATGGGCTGGCTCGTCATGTTCTACCTGATCATCACCGCCGTGCTGTTCGGCTTCGCCAAGCGACGCATCTGGCGGAAGGTGCACTAGGCCCGCCTCACCGGAGCGCGCTTCGGCGCGCCTGGCGCTTGCCACACCTGTAGCTCTCATTCCGCGGCTCGCCATGCGAACTGCGGCATGGCCGGGGCTGCTTAGCACGCGCCGACTGTTGCGATACAGTTTGCAGGGGAGCGAACCGCCAAGGCAGGCAATGACTGTTGACGTTTTTATCATTTCTTGGACTGGCCAACACGACAATGCCCGCTCGATCGCTCAATCGATCGGCAGCCTCGTTGACCGAGTCACGGTCATTTATTCCGACCGGGACGACCTTAAACGCTCCGGCCCCGGGGATTGGGTGCAGGTGCGGATGATTGGTTCTACGGACGCAAGTTCAAGGCGATCCTGGACCGCTCTAAGGGCAGCATACTTCTGCAGATCACCGCCGATGTTTCCTGCCAGAATTGGCCGGAACTGGTCCGCCGCATGACACAGCAGTTTGGCGAGATGGATGTCGGCGTCTGGTCACCCCTAATCTCGTTTTCCGGAAACAGCTTGAAGAAGGTCTCGATCGGGCCGGTCCATGACGGAACTACACATCCGGTGACTGCGACGGACTCGATCGTCTGGGCCATGCGGGCCGACGTCGCCGAGCACATGCGCCGCTTCGACTACCTCTGCAACAACATCGGCTGGGGGATCGACCTTGCCGCCGCGCTGCACCGCCACGCTTCGGGAAAGCTGGTGCTCATGGATACGGGCAGCGAGGTGGAGCATCCCCCGGGCCGAGGCTACAACAACAAGCCGGCTCGCAAGCAGTGCCGGGCATTCCTCTGCCAGCTGCCACTGTGCGAGCAGATGCAGCGCCTCTACCTGACGAGAGCTCTGCGCAAGTATCCGCGATGGCGGCGCGCCCTCTACAGGTGGACCCGCCGGCATCCGGAAGTATTCGTCGAGCCGGCGGCTGAACGCTGCGTGCTCGCTAGGCAAGACAGCCCTACTTGACGGACGAGAAGGCCGTCGGCTGCAGGATCATGCTGTTGATGTTGGCCACGATCGGGCCATCCTTCTCGCTGTCGGCGCGCGCCGAGATCCAGGCCGGGTCGGACATGAACGCGCCCCACTTCTTCTCGCGCTCTGCCAGGGACTCCCAGGCCAGCAGATAGTACAGGTCGTGGTTGCCGTTGCCGATCAACATGGTCCAGAATCCCGCCTGCTTGATGCCGTGCTTCTCCCAGATCTTCAGGGTGGCGCCCTCGAAGCGCTTGAGCAGGGCCGGCAGGCGGCCGGGCAGGCAGCTATAAATGCGCAGCTCGTAGATCATGACGCTCTCCTTGGGCTAAGGGTGTAATTCTAGGTGCGCGGCACCACATGGCAATGGCCGAGCTGCCGCGGGCGAATCCACGCACGGCATCCGATCGACACTGCGAGAGGAACTCCATGACCAAGAGCGTGCTCGGCATCGTCGGCGGCAGCGGCCTCTACGACATCCCGACCCTCAAGAAGGTGCATTGGGAGACGGTCGCCTCGCCCTGGGGCGAGCCGTCCGACCAGATCCTGTTCGCTGAACTGGACGGCCTGCCGGTCCGCTTCCTGCCCCGCCACGGACGCGGCCACAAAGTGCCGCCGTCGGCGATCAACTTCCGCGCCAACATCGATGCCCTGAAGCGCGCCGGCGTCACCGACCTCGTCTCCGTCTCGGCCTGCGGCTCGCTCAAGGAGGAGCTGCCGCCCGGACACTTCGTCCTGGTCGACCAGTTCATCGACCGCACCTTCGCACGCGAGAAAAGCTTCTTCGGCACCGGCTGCGTCGCACACGTGACGATGGCCGACCCGGTCAGCCCGCAGCTCGCCATCGAACTTGAGAAGGCCTGCACCTCCGAGAAAATCGCCTTCACCAAGGGCGGCACCTATCTCGTCATGGAAGGCCCGCAATTCTCGACCCGTGCCGAGAGCAACCTCTACCGCAGCTGGGGCTGCGACGTGATCGGCATGACCAACATGCCGGAGGCCAAGCTCGCCCGCGAGGCGGAGATCTGCTACGCGACGGTGGCGATGGTCACCGACTACGATTGCTGGCATGCCGAGCACACGGACGTGGACATCGCCCAGATCATCAAGGTACTCACCGCCAACGTCGACAAGGCGCACCGGTTGATTGAGCGGCTGGCGCGCGAGTTTCCACGCCAGCACCCGGTCTGCCCGAACGGCTCCGACCGCGCGCTCGATGTGGCCATCATCACCCCGCCCGACGCGCGCGATCCGGCCCTAATGGCCAAGCTCGATGCCGTGGCGTGTCGCGTGCTCGCAGGCAAGTCATGACAGCGATCGAGAAGCGCGCGCTCAATGCACCGGATGCGGTGCAGCCGACCGGCGCCTATCCGCAGGCGGAAGAGGTTGTCGGCGCCAAGCGGCTGCTGTTCGTGAGCGGCCAGATCCCCGTCCACGCCGACGGCACGCTGCCCAGGGAGTTCAAGGAACAGGCCCGGCTTGCCTGGGCCAACGTCGAGGCGCAACTGTGCGCAGCCGGCATGAGCCTCGACAACCTCGTGAAAGTGACGATCTTCCTCTCTGACCGGGCCTACCATCTAGAGAACCGCGAGGTGCGGCGCGCGGTGCTGGGCGACCGACCGGTGGCCCTGACGGTCATCATCACCGGCATCTTCGATCCGGCCTGGCTGCTGGAGATCGAGGCCGTCGCTGCCGCGTGACCCGGCTTTGCGTCTTGTCGTTTGGCGCGCAGGCCCTCGGCCGGACCAAACCGGCAGCACGTGGGCGAGGGCCGTGGCATTGCCGGTTCGAGCCGCGATGGCCGTCCTGTGCGGCTACCGGCGCGTGCGACGGTCGTATGGGCCGTGGGTGCGGACCACCCCGCCAACTACCTGGTAGCGCGCGATTGCCCACGGGCTCAATTTTCCGCCGGGCCGTACAGCACCGCGGCCGACCTCCCGTTGCATCGGGCCGCAGCGCACGGCGCGTTGCCGCGGTCGCGCAGAGCCGGCGCAAGGCGCTAGAAACCTGCCACGGCATTGCCACGACGTGCCCCGGCGAGAGCTTGGTGCCGCACGACGCGGCTGCCGGGCACGGGGTGGC
>Ga0075418_10004570_pt1 | contig 15725 bp, 13 predicted proteins | sample SoiMetdeltSBSDD2_FD_81776 | JGI IMG/M metagenome (GOLD analysis project Ga0075418, IMG submission 81776) | Bulk soil microbial communities from a Populus tree surrounding site in Tennessee, USA - Soil MetaG P. deltoides SBSDD2 | ecosystem: Environmental > Terrestrial > Soil > Tree plantation...
AACCGATGAAGACGCGCCGCTCGATCTTGAGCGCGTCGAACTCGCCAGCCGGAACCCTTACCCGTTCCCAGCCGAGCCCCCTGCCTTCGATCCGTACCGGAAAGCGCCGGCCGTCCCTGGGATCGGTCGCGGTCGCTTCCGAGGTCCAGCGCTTGCCGGGAGTGAGCGGGAACGAGAACGCCTGGTAGGCGGGGCTGTATTCGAATGTCTGCAGGTCGGTGGCCGGCCTTCTCAGCCAGTTCCAATCGCGATCGTAGACCTGTGAGCCGTCGCCCCGCTCCACCGTCCCGGCGACCTCGATGCGATCGCCCCCGACGCGGGTGACCTGGTGCCGCTGATCGTCGCGCGGCAGACCGGTGAAGCCGTCGCGCACCCGGTACGTCCAGCTATCCCCCGCGGCAATGCTGGGCGAGGGTACCGAAGCGGGCATGCCGGCGGGCGGCTCCTGCGACAAGGGGGCGGTAGCGCAGCCCCCGAGCGAGAGCGCAAGCAGGCAGCCCGAAAGAACGCTCGTACGGCTCAGGCGGGAAAGTCGATCTGTGATGGCAAGGATTTGAATCATCATGGTTTTCTCCTCCATTACCCCTGGTCCCGAGGGGAACCGCTGGACCCGCTGCCACACTGCGGTAAACACCGCGCACAGCTCCCGCATTCCCGCGGCACAGCCCTGTCGCCGCGGCTCAGAACTTGTATCCCCGGTGCAGCGCGACCACGCCCGCTGCAAGGTTGAAGTAGTCTACGCGCTCCAATCCCGCCTGCTCCATCATCGACTTCAGCTCGTCCTGCCCGGGATGCACGCGGATCGATTCGGCCAGATACCGGTAGGCCTCGGCATCGCGTGCGACCAGCCTGCCCAGCCGCGGCAGCACCTGGAACGAGTAGCCGTCGTAGAGCGGCGCCAGCGGCCGCCACACCCTGGAGAATTCCAGCACCAGCAGTCTGCCGCCGGGCCGCAGCACGCGATACATCTCGGCGAGCGCGGCATCCTTGCGCGTCATGTTGCGCAGACCGAAGGCGACGCTGACACAGTCGAAGCGATCGGACGGGAACGGCAGCCGCTCGCCGTCGCAGCGCACCACGGGAATGATCCGTCCCGCGTCGAGCAACCGGTCCCGTCCCGCCGCAAGCATGGTCGCGTTGATGTCGGTCAGTATCACCTCGCCCCGCGCTCCGACGCGCTCCGCGAACAACCGCGCAAGGTCTCCCGTGCCGCCGGCGATGTCGAGCACGCGCGCGCCGGGCGTCACGAAGCTCTGCGCCACCGCGAAGCGCTTCCACAGCCGGTGCAGCCCCGCCGACATGAGATCGTTCATCAGGTCGTAGCGGGAGGCGACCGAATCGAAAACGCCCGCGACGCGCCGCGACTTTTCGTCCTCGGGGATCTTCTGGTAGCCGAAGTCGGTGGTCTTGCTCATAGAACTGCGTGATTGGTGATTGGCGAATAGTGATTGGACCCGGGATCAACCGGCGCAACGCCTGCTTGCATGCGCTAACACCAATCGCCAATCACGAATCACCATTCACGCCTTTCCGCCGGCAGGTTCGCGGCTTGCCCCGGCCGCCGCCATGCGCTCGAGGTAATGCCGCCACATCTCCTCCTGCTTCAGGCCGTAGTCGTAGAGCAGCGTCCAGGAATAAATGCCCGTATCGTGCCCGTCGGAGAAGTAGAACTGCACGGCGTAGTTGCCGACCGGCTCTACCCGGTCGATTCCGACATTCTTCTTGCCGGTCTGCAACACTTCCTGCCCCGGGCCGTGCCCGCGCACCTCGGCCGAGGGCGAATAGACCCGCAGGAACTCGCACGGCAGCCGGAAAGTCTTACCGTCCGCAAACGAGATCTCGAGCACGCGGGACGCCTGGTGCAGTTTAATCTCGGTTGGCTGGGGCGCGCTTGCGTGGGGACCGGGCATAAAGCTCCTGTCACAAGACTGTAACCGTTGATACATAATATCCCGCGCAATGTCTGCAACGATACTGGTGGTCGAAGACGAGCCGGCGATACAGGAGCTCATCTCGTGCAACCTCGAGCTCGCCGGGCACCAGGCCCTGCGCGCCGAGAACGCGGAGCAGGCGCTCGCGATGGTGCGCACGGCGCTGCCGGATCTGGTAGTGCTCGACTGGATGCTCCCCGGCATGAGCGGCATCGAGTTCGCGCGCAGGCTCCGCGCAGACCGGCGCACGCAGGACGTGCCGGTGATCATGCTCACCGCGCGTGCCGACGAGGCGGACAAGCTCGCCGGCCTGGAATGCGGCGCGGACGACTACCTGACGAAACCCTTCAGCCCCCGGGAATTGAATGCGCGCGTCAAGGCGGTCCTGCGCCGGCGTGCTCCGCAGGCGACCGACGATCTGGTGGAATCCAGCGGGTTGAAGCTCGACCCCGTCAGCCACCGCGTGAGCGGGCACCAGCAGAACCTTGCGCTCGGCCCGACGGAGTTCCGCCTGCTGCACTTCTTCATGACCCATCCCGAACGCGTGTATTCGCGCGCCCAGCTGCTCGATCACGTCTGGGGCGACCACGTGTTTGTCGAAGAGCGCACCGTGGACGTGCACATTCGCAGGCTGCGCAAGGCGCTCGAGCCGACCCGCCACGACCGGCTGATCCAGACGGTGCGCAGTGCGGGATACCGGTTCTCCGCCAGTTCCTGATCTCCGTCGCGGGTGCGGGCGGCCGCGTGAGATAATCGGCGCGGCCCGTTGCGGCATCTCCCCATGAACAATGCCTGGGGCGCGCATCTGAACATCTTTCTCATACTCGTTGTTGCCTGCGCCATCGCGTGGGCTGCGGGCGGCGTCCAGGCGGCCCTGGTCGTCGCCGTGGTGGTGCTCGCGGCGCTGCTCCTGCACCACCTGCGGCATATCGCGCGCCTCGCCCGGTGGCTGCGCGACCCGGATCCCGAGACGGTGCCGCCGGGGCGCGGCCTGTGGGACGGCGTTTTCGGTGACCTCTACCGGATGCTGCGCCGCCAGCGCCAGAGCGAGTCGCAGCTGACCGCGTCGCTGGAGGATTTCCAGCAGGCGGGCGCGGCCATGCCCGACGGGCTCGTCATATTGAACGCCTCCGATCGCATCGAGTGGTGTAATCCCATGGCCGAGCGGCACTTCGGGCTCGACCGCGCGCGCGACGTCGGGCAGAGCATCACCTACATGGTGCGCCAGCCCCAGTTCCTCGATTACCTGCAGAGGCAGAACTACAGCGAGCCGCTGATCCTGCGGCAATCGCGAGGCGGCGACTACGTGCTGTCGGTGCAGCTCGTGCCCTACGGCAACCGGCAGACGCTCGTCATCAGCCGCGACGTCACCGATCTCGAGCGCGTGGAGACGATGCGCCGCGACTTCATCGCCAACGTGTCCCACGAGCTGCGCACTCCGCTTACCGTGCTGTGCGGCTTCCTCGAAACGATCTCGGATTCCGGCGTGAGCGACGGCGAGTTGCTGCGCCGTTCCCTGCCGCTCATGACGGAGCAGGCGCGGCGCATGCAGCGCCTGGTGGAAGACCTGCTGACGCTGTCCCGGCTCGAAAGCTCGCACAATCCGCCGCGCGAGGAGGAGATCGACGTGCCGGAGCTCGCGCGGGCGCTCTACAACGACGCGCTGGCGCTCTCCGCCGGACGCCACCGCGTGCTGCTCGACGTGGCGACGGGCGACTGGCTGCTCGGGGCCGAGGAGGAGCTGCGAAGCGCGTTCGGCAATCTCATCAGCAATGCGGTGCGCTATACCCCGGAACGCGGCGAGGTCGAGATCGCCTGGCGGCGCGACGGCGCCGAGGTGAGATTCAGCGTGCGGGACTCGGGAATAGGCATCGCCGCGCAGCACATTCCGCGGCTGACCGAGCGCTTCTACCGCGTGGACCGCAGCCGGTCGCGCGAGACCGGCGGCACGGGTCTGGGGCTTGCGATCGTGAAGCACGTGCTGAACCGCCATCAGGGACGGCTCGAGATCACCAGCGAGCCGGGACGCGGGAGCACGTTCTTGGCGGTATTTCCCCGGGAGCGGGTGATGGTGCGGGAAGCGCCCGCGGCGCTCGCCCACAGCGCTTGAAGACAGTGACCTGTGACCAGTGACCAGCGCTCGACGCGTGAATGCTGCGTATACAAGCAGCTGACTACCGGTCACGGGTCACCGGTCACCGGTCACGCAGTTACACGATGACAATCGTCCCGCGATCGTAGTCGCTGCCCTTCTCGAGCAGGTTGAGCAGCTTCGCGACCTGCTTGCGGTCGGTGTGAACCTCCACGAAGCGCCCGGTCTGGAACCAGCCTGCAGGGAGCACGAGCGTCGTGGGAGTGCTCGGAGCAGCCACTTCGGGAAGCAGCAGCGCCCGTTCGTAGCGCCCTCCACCCACCGGGCTGAAGTTGGACGGCCGCACGAGGACTGCCTGCGGCACGCCCGGCAGCAGGCGGACGCCGCAGCGCAGCCGGGCGTCCTCCTCCATCCTCAGCCACTGCACCACGCCCAGCTGAAAGTGCCGGCCGCCGGCACGGCGCAGCGTGAGCAGCTGGTTGTGGCTGATGCGCGCCTTGCCGTCGGGCGCGCGCTGTATGCAGGTGAAGCCGGAGCTGCTGTGGTTGACGGTCGCCCATTGCTCGAGAGCCGCCTCTCGTTCCTTGGCTCCCTTCTCCTTGTCCTGGGCGTGGGATGTCCGCGCGATGTAGCCGTAGGTATCCAGATCCTGCTTCTCGAGCGAGGTGAGGTCACCGGCCGGCCGCGTGCTCTCGCCGCCACCGAGCTGGATGTGCGAGGCGTTCAGCCCGAAACACACGTGGACCGGGTCCTCGCTCGCCGCCCGCTCCTCACTGCGCGCGCTGCCGGCGCGACACCACTGGACGTAGAGCAGCATCAGCAGGTTCTCGCAGCCGGGCTGGCGCGCGTCCTCGCCCAGGCCGAGCTGGAGCGGTGTCTGCCCCTGCTTCAGGAGATTGATGGTCTGCCGCAGCGTCTTGGAAAGCTGTTCCAGCTCGAGGTAGCGCAGGCCCGGGTTCGGTTGCAGGTCGGCCGCGAACGCCACCCCCTCGCCGCCGTTCAGGTCTACCGCGAGGAGCGGCAGCTGTCCCGACGGCGGCGCCTGCACCGCGAGCCCCACCAGCGTCGACCAGCGCTCGAGCCAGCGCTCGACGAACGACAGTTGCCGTGCCGCAAGCGAGTACGGATTCGCCAGGTGGGCGAGCAGCACCTGGACGTAGCATTCGGCGCAGCTCGAGTCCGGGTCGCGTTGCGCGAACGTGTCGTGCACGCGGATGCGCGCGAAGCCGTGCTGCTCGGCGAAGGAGTAGAGCTCGTGCAACGCGCGCCAGGCGATTGCAGGCGGCTGCCGGTAGGTGCGGCAGTGCTCGGCCAGCACCTCCCCGGCGAACCGCAGGCAGCGCATCGTCACGAGCGCCGCGTGCGGCGCGATCGCGAGGTCGCCTTCGCGATACGACTTCAGGCACTGCTGGTAGTTCTGGCTCATTCCGTTCCACAGCGCGAGCACGTTGTTCCAGACCATGCTCTCGCCCGGATCGAGCGGCACGCCTCTGCCGGCGTAGCGCTTGCCGGATTCGCTCTGGACGAAGTGGACGGAGTCCCTCATCGCCTCGAGGATTTTCAGGCGCTCCAGCGGCGCGATTTGCGAGGCGGCGAGACTGGCGAGCTGCGCCGTCAGCACCTGCTGCGTGAGCTGCACGTTGGTGAGCGTGAGTTGCTCCAGCCATTGCCTGCAACCCTCGCTGTTGGCGAACTGAAGCGGCGCGGACTGCGCCGCAAGCGGTTGTGTGCCGGTCATGAGATTCCCCGGATATGCTTCACGCGCGGGCCTTGGATGAATCCCCCGGAGGCGATGGCGCCGGCCCGGCGCGATTGTCGCGGCAGCTTCGCGGCTTTCTTACAGAGCCGTCCCGCTTGCCGCCCAATTGCGCACCGCTTCCGCAGACAGCTTATCCCAATTGGCTCAAGGATGTACGTGAATTAGTTCACCGTGCACTCAAAAATCAGGCAGAACCGGCGGAAATAGATCACGTTCACGTGGGATAGAGGCGCGTCCGCGCCCGAAGTTCCGCCGCCGCGGTAGCGCCCGCAGGATGGGGGACCCCTACCCGGTAGCCCGGTACTAAGCCGCGAGGGTTGCGATGATCCAGTAGCGCGCGCCCTTGCCGAGCGCGATGAACGCCAGGCTCAGCCACGGATCGAGTCGCAGCCATCCGGCCGCGACACACAGCGGATCCCCGATCATGGGCACCCACGAGAGCAGCAGCACCGGTGCGCCGTACTTCCGCACCGGCGCGAGGCCCTTCAACGGCTTTCCCTGGTGAACCTCGGGAATCGCGCGCCCTATCAGCCAGGACGACATCCCGCCCAGTGTATTCCCCGCCGTCGCGACTGCCACCGGGAGCCAGTACGCGGCGGGATGGAGCTTCAGCACCGCGTAAAGAACGGCCTCCGACCCGCCCGGCAACAGCGTTGCGGCGAGAAAACTGGAGGCGAACAAGGCCCACAGGCTGGCGTCTTCGCTCATGTGACGGTGAACGGTGAATCGTGAATGGTGAATCGTAAACCCGTGCGTACGAAACGATTTACCATTTACCATCCACCATTTACCATTGACGGTTCACCAGTCAGGAGAAACGAATGCAGCAGCGCAAACTCGGCAAGAACGGCCCGGCGGTGTCCGCACTGGGGCTCGGCTGCATGGGCATGTCGATCAGCTACGGCGAGCCGAACGACGAGGAATCGATCGCGACCATGCACCGCGCCATCGATCTCGGCGTCAACCTGTTCGTTACTTCCGACGCCTACGGCAACGGCGTCAACGAGGAGCTGGTTGCGAAAGCGATCAAGGGCCGGCGCAGCAAAGTACTCGTCGCGAGCAAGTTCGGCAATCTCGCGCTCGCCGGCCGGGGCGCAGACGGCGGCGCGCCGGCGTTGACCGGCGGTCATCCGGACTACGTGCCGCAGGCGTGCGACAGGAGCCTGAAGCGGCTCGGCGTGGACGAGATCGACATCTACGGCATGCACCGCATGGACAAGACGGTGCCGATCGAGGACACGGTAGGGGCCATGAAGCGCCTCGTCGAGCAGGGAAAAGTGCGCTACCTGCAGCTCTCGGAGGCCGGCGCACAGACGATCCGGCGCGCGTGCAAGGTGCATCCCATAACCTGTATCGAGACCGAGTATTCGCTGTGGAGCCGCGACGTGGAGAACGAGATCCTGCCGGCGTGCCGCGAGCTCGGCATCGGCTTCATGGCGTACGCGCCGCTCGGCCGCGGTTTTCTCACGGCCACGATGAAGACGCTGGATGCGCTGCTGCCCAAGGATCGGCGCCGCGAGCACCCGCGCTTCAGCCCCGACAACATCGCCAGGAACGCCGGATTGCTGGAGCCGCTGGAGAGAATCGCGGCGGAGAGGAAATCGAAGCCGGCGCAGATCGCCATAGCATGGCTGCTCGCGCAGGGCGGGGACATCGTGCCGATACCGGGCACCAAGCGCCGCTCCTATCTTGAGCAGAATTGCGCCGCGGCGGACATCGCGCTCACGAAGGAAGAAACCGGCGGCCTGAGCAAGGCCTTCGCTCCCGACGTGGCCGCCGGGACCCGCTACCCGGAGAAGCAGCTCGCCGGGTTGGGAATCTAGGCGGTTCAGACGGGACCGCGCCCGACAAGACCGCGCCGATGACGGTGGACGCAACCCCGGCAGCCGCCGGCTCCCTGCTGATCAGATCACCCGCAACAAAGGGATGGGGACGATGTAGCGGCCACCCTGGGCGCGATACTCGGCGGTGTTCTTCACCATTTCATCCACGAAATTCCAGGCGAGGAGCAACAGGTAATTGGGCGGTGACGCCGCCAACCGGTCGCGGCTGACGATCGGGAGATGGTTGCCCGGATACAGTTTTCCCTGCTTGGCGGGGGTGTCGTCCACGACATAATCCAGAATTTCCTTCCCGATGCCGCAGTAATTGAGAAGCACATTGCCCTTGGCCGAAGCGCCATAGGCGGCGAGTTTTTTTCCTTGCGCCTTGAGGGAGTGCACAAACGTCGTGAGTTCCTCCTTCAACGTCGCCACGTGCGATGCGAACCGCAGATAGGTGGCCTCCTCGTGCAAACCCAGTTCCTCCTCCCATCCGAGGAGACGCTGCACCGTAGCGGAGGGCGCCGCGCCGCTTTCTGCGGGAAGCGCAGTGATGCGGATGGAGCCGCCGTGGATTTCGAATTCCTGCGCGTTTACGACCGCGAGGCCGTTCTCCTCGAGGGCGCGTTTGAGCGGGCGCAGGAGAAAATAGGAGAGATGCTCGTGGTAGGCCGTGTCGAACTCGGCGCGGTTCATGAAATTCACCATGTAGGGAACTTCAAAGACAAACGCGCCGGCGGACTGGATCAGGGACGCCACGGCACGGATGAACCCGTGGAGATCATCCACGTGTGCCAGTACATTGGTGGCGACTACCAGCCGGGCCGGACCATGTTCCTTCCGAATGCGGTCGGCCACCGCCTGTGACCAGAATTCATGGAGCGTCGGAATCCCTGCGTCATTGGCCAGCTTTGCGAGATTCACGGCGGGCTCCACGCCGAGCACCTTGCACCCGAGTTTCTGGAATTGCGAGGCGAGGCAGCCGTCGTTGCTCGCGATCTCGACCACGAAATCCTGCGCCGCAAGCGAGAGATCGCGTTTCAAGCTCGCGGCCATCTCCCCGCAATGATGCTGGAAGGTTTTCGAGACGGACGAATGGTAATCGTATTCGCTGTAGAGAATCCTCGGGTCCACCACCACGCTGAGCTGCGAGAGAGAGCAGGAGCGGCAAAAATGAATCTCGAGCGGAAAGCGGGGCTCGTCCCGACTGGCGGCCGCGGGATTCAGATAACGGTTCACGAGCGGCATGAGGCCGAGGTCGAGAAAGGGGACGAGCTCCTTTCCGCCGCACACGCGACAGGTGTTCTGTCGCCGGCTCATGTCGCCGTCCCGGCTCATGACGGGCGACCCAGGATGTAAGTGGCGAGGGCGACGCGCCACGAGGACATCTTCACACCGCGCGACGCGAGCTTCTCCGTCCCCAACACGCTGTTTCGGGGACGTCCGGCAAGCCGGGGCGTGCTGGAAACTTTCAACGGCTCGACCGCGCGCGTAACGCCGGCCAGGCGCAGGACTTCCCGTGAAAACTCGAACCACGAGCACGAGCCGGTGTTGGTTGCGTGAAACGTTCCCAGGGCTTCCCTTTCCAATAGCGGGCCGACGGCGTCGGCAAGCTCCGATGCGGACGTGGGCGTGCAGACGAGATCGTCGCGCACCATCAACGGCTCGCCGCGCCGGGCCTTGCCCAGGATCGTCTCCACGAAATTCAGTTTTCCACCCGGGCTGCGCGCATGCCCATAAATGCCGCAGGTGCGGAGGATGCAGTGACGGGGCTGAAGCAGGCGCACGGCCTGTTCGCCGGAAAGTTTCGATAGACCGTAGATGCTGAGCGGATGGGCTGGATCATCCTCGAGATACGGACGATCGAGTTTCCCGTCGAACACATAATCCGAGCTGAAATGGACGAGCAGGCAATCCATTTCGCGACAGGCCCGGGCGAGGTTCGCGACGGCGGCGGTATTGGTGGCGAATGCGGGAAACGGATCTTTTTCCGCCGCCTCTACCTGGTTGTACCCCGTGCAATTGATCACGGCGTGCGGATGGAATGGTTCCATCGCCGCGTGCAATGCCTGTTGGTCAGTGACTTCGAGATCGGCATGCGAAAGTCCCTTCACAGTCCACCCCGCGCGTGCGCCGCACACGCGCATGAGCTCGGTCCCCAGCTGTCCCGTCGCGCCAAGAATCAGGATTCGTTGCATGAACACACAGAATGACAGGCGAGGGAGAAGGGCCGTTAGGCAAACGTTTCTGCGTCCCGCAGCAGGACGCCGGCGCGATCCTTCGCAGTGAGCAGCGCGTCGCCCGTCAGCGGCCACTCGATACCGATTTCGGGATCGCTCCAGAGCACGCAGCGTTCGTGCTGGGGGGCGTAATAATCGCTGATCTCGTAGAGGATGTCCGCGGAATCGGACAGGACGAGAAATCCGTGCGCGAAGCCCTCCGGGATCCAGGCGAGGCGCCTGTTTTCCGCCGAGAGCGGCGTCCCCGTCCATCTGCCGAAGGCGGACGAGCTCCTGCGCAGATCGACTGCGACGTCGAACACTGCGCCCGCGACCACCCGCACCAGCTTGGCCTGCGGTCGGGCGATCTGGTAGTGCAGGCCGCGGAGCACGTTTTTCCGCGAGTGCGAGTGGTTGCTCTGCACGAAGCGCGGACTCAGCCCTGTGCGTTCCTGGAAAACGCGCTGGTTGTAGCTTTCGAAGAAAAACCCGCGCGTGTCTTCGAACACCCGGGGTTCGAGCACGAGGACGCCGGGTAAAGTGGTCTCGATTACATGCATGAGCGAGAGAGTCGGTTGGAGCATAATAGGTTACCGACGCACTCGCCGCAAAACCAGTCCCTGCCAACCGATTCCAATTCATTGCCGGCGCTGCTCGAATCCGCGATGGCCCGGCAACGCGGCGGCGACCTCGCGGGCGCGGCGCGCCTGTATCTGCAGATTCTGCAGCGGGAGCCGCGACATTTCGAAGCGCTGCATTGCCTGGGCGTGGCGCGGGCGCAGGCCGGCGATCCCGCCGCAGCCGAGCGCCATCTGGCCGACGCTGTCGAGGTCGACCCGGGATCGGCGGAGGCCAGGCTGCATCTTGCGCATGTCCTGATGGCCCTCGGGCAGGCGCAGAACGCGCTGTCGGCCTACGAGCAGGCATTGACCCTGAAGCCGGAGTATCCCGAGGCGCTCTACGGGCACGGCAACGCGCTCGTCGCGCTCGCGCGCCACGCGGAAGCGGTAGAGAGCTACGACCGGGTGCTCGCGCTCGTTCCGAACCGGCCCGAGGCGTTGACCAATCGCGGCAATGCCCTGCACGACCTCGGGCGGTTCGACGAAGCCCTCGCCAGTTACGACCGCGCCCTGGCGCTCCTGCCCCAGGCGCCGCTGCTGCACAACAACCGCGGCAACACGCTGCGCGAACTCAAGCGCCACGCGGAAGCGCTGGCGAGCCTCGACCGCGCCCTCAGCCTCGATCCGCGGTACCTCGATGCGCGGGTCAATCGCGGCGCGGTCCTGCAGGACCTGAAGCGTCATACGGAGGCTCTCGCGGAATTCGACCGGGCGCTCGCGCTCAATCCGCGCGCGGCTGCTTTGCACAGCCTGCGTGCCGGCGCGTTGCACGACTTGAATCGCCACGCCGACGCGATCGCGGGTTACCAGCGCGCGCTGCAGATCGAGCCGGCAAATCCCGATATTCTGTACGACTACGCCGGCGTGCTGCGCGACCTCACGCGCTACGACGACGCGCTCGCGAGCCTGGATCGCGCGCTCGCGGCGAGGCCGGACTTTGTCAAGGCCATCAACAACCGCGTCCAGTGCCTGCGCGCGCTGCGCCGGCACGAGGAGGCGGTTGAGGCCATCACGCGCCTGCTGGCGCTGGCGCCCGGCTGGGACTACGCGCAGGGAGACCTGTTTCACTCGCGGGCGCATTGCTGCGACTGGGCGGACCATGCCGCGCGCGCGCAGGAGCTGATCCGGGCCGTCGCGGACGGCCGCAAGGCGGACACCCCGCTCGCTTTCCAGGCAGTGACGGACGCCGCCGCCGCGCAGCACCGCTGCGCGGAGATCTATGCCACTGACAAGTATCCCGCGCGCGCACCGCTCTGGAGCGGCGTGCCCTACGCGCACGACAGGATCCGGGTGGCCTACGTGTCGGCGGATTTCCGCGAGCACCCGGTCTCGTATCTGATGGCCGGTGTGTTCGCGTGCCACGATCGCGGGCGATTCGAGGTCACCGGGATCTCGTTGCAGCCCGATGACGGCAGCCCGGCGAGCCGCAGCGTCAGGGCCGCGCTCGGCAATGTCGTGGACGTGTTCGGAAAAACCGACGCGGCGATCGCGGCGCTGCTGCGCGAGATGGAAATCGACATCGCAGTGGACCTCATGGGCTATACACTCGGCGCCCGGACCGCCATATTCGCGCATCGTCCGGCGCCCGTTCAGGTGAGCTACCTCGGCTATGCAGGAACCTCCGGCACGCGCTACATGGACTACCTCATTGCCGACCGCATCGCCGTGCCGCCGGAGCGCCGCGCGCACTACTCGGAGCACATCGCCTGGATGCCGGACAGCTTCCAGGGCAATGGCGAGCGGCCGCGCATCGGGGCGACGAGGCCCGCACGGTCGGCGGCGGGATTGCCCGAGGCCGGATTTGTTTTCTGCTGCTTCAACAACAGCTACAAGATCACGCCTGCGCTGTTCGAGCGCTGGCTCGCCCTGCTGCAGGCCGCGACGGGCAGCGTGTTGTGGTTATATGCCGGCGATCCCGTGGTGCCGCGCAACCTGCGCGAGGAGGCGCGCCGCCGCGGCGTCGATCCGGCACGGCTCGTTTTCGCCGAGCGCCTGCCGTACGCGGAGTATCTGGCCCGCCTGCGCCTGGCGGACCTGTTCCTAGATACCCTGCCGTTCAATGCCGGGACCACGGCCAGCGATGCACTGTGGGCCGGCGTGCCGGTTCTGACCTGCCCGGGCGATGCTTTTGCCGCGCGGATGGCGGCGAGCCTGCTGACCGCCGTGGGCTTGCCGGATCTCATTGCCGCGAATGCAGATGACTATTCGGCGCTCGCGCTGAAGCTGGCGACGACGCCAAGCGTGTTGGCAGAAGTGCGCGATCGGCTCTCGCGCAATCGCGCGGATTGCGCGCTGTTCGACACGCAGCGTTTTTGCCGGAACCTGGAATCCGCCTACCGGACGATGTGGGAGCGCTGCCGCCGCGGCGAAGCGCCCGCCGGCTTCGACGTCGAGCCGGGCTGATCAATCCCTGAGAGCGCCTAGGTCAATTCGACCGTCATTCGCTCCGTGGCGGGTATCCCCTTTTCCCCTCTGTGGGAAAGCCAGGATTGGGGGCCCAATGGATCTCCGCCTTCGCGGGGATGGCTTGTTCAGGAGTTCCACGGCGTTGGGCGAGGGCTTCGCCGCGTCCGGCGCGTTCCGCCATATCCTGCTGGAATTCGGGCGGCCCGTACGCGGACACCGCTTGCTGTTTGGTGTAACGGCCGTTCTCCACGACCTGTTCGGAGTGGAGGAGCATGCGGTTGTTCTCCTCGGCGAACTGCTGCAGCCATTGGAGCGCCCGCGGCGGAATTCTCCTGCCGACCGGCACCGCGACGTCCACCGGCAGTCCCCGCCACGTGTGCTGGTTGAACAGCACGATCACTTTCGAATTGCTGGGCTTCATCCACTCCGGCAGCGGGCTCCGGTCCATGCGCCAGCCGCAGATGAAATGCACGCAGGGATCGACCGGCCGGTTCCGGTAGTCGCTGCACCCGGCACCGGTGCTGTGAGGGCAGGGACGCCCCGGGAAAACCGGAGTGCCTTTTACCTGGATCTGGAGCCAGCCGTCGCAGCAGGCAGTGCACGGCTGACATTCGCGTGGGGCAGGACTTCGTGCCAAGGGGGTTTCCTGATAGCAGTTGCGATTCAATTCGCTGGCCACACAAGCACGCGAATCCGATTTGCGTTGGTTTCCTGTGCGCCGATCGATCTTAGCTATCGCGACGGGAGGAAACTCGTACGGATCAGTAAGCTGTACGTAAGGTTTCACGCAGCCACGGAACCCGGGTGCACAACGAAGCCGAGTTGCCTCGCGCGTTTCCCGCGGTTCGCTCACCTCTGCCCGTTTTTGTGTCGGTCATCTCATTGATAATATGCGTTAATATCAGATGGTATGCCTCTGCAGCCGTCGTCTGGCTTCTGTTGCATGAGTGCAACAAAACGCTTGACGCAATAGGAAAAAACGCCCATTTCGATTGCCCCGGCGCGGGGCCGTCTGGCACACTACGTTCAACCTCGTGCATTGGAGGGGTCTCAGGGTAGTCGTAAACACGTGATGCGATTGCGCTGGTGCAACTAACTTCAAAGGAGATTGCAGGAATGAACAAGAAATTGATGGCGGTGGCAGTCGCGGGAGCGCTCGCTACTCCGATGGCTGCACTTGCGCAGACGAGCACGGTGCAGGTCTATGGCTTGGTGAACGTCGAATACGGCTTTGTCAACCAACCCGATATAAGCGCCACCACAGGCAGGTCCAACGTCGACGCGTTGAACTCCGGTGCGTCGCGACTCGGTTTCAGGGGAGAAGAGCAACTGGGCGGCGGGCTTTCCGCATGGTTCCAGTGCGAGACCGACTTCCGTTTCCTGGGCGGTAACACGGAGACGTCCGGCTCGTGGTGCGATCGCAACAGCGCGCTCGGCATGAAGGGCGCCTTCGGCAATATCTACATCGGCACCTGGGACGCGCCGATGAAGCGCGTGGCCGGCATAACCCGGATCACCAACGAGACGGGCTGGACCGGCTCGCAGTTGATGACCTTGTCGAACGCCGGCGCGTTCGGGGGCTGCTTTTCGCTGCGTAATCCGCACAGCGTCAACTACGACACGCCGAACTGGGGCGGTTTCTCGGCTAGCTTCCAGTACACGACGCTGCAGACGGCGCGCAACGCTCCCGGCAACGAGGCCAATCTTGCACCCGGGAACGCTCTTAACAACAATTCGGTCCCGACCCCGAAGGGCCGTAAAATGAGCCTCAGCGGCCAATACGTCGGCGGGCCTTTTGCTGTCGTTGCCGCGTATTCGCGGTCGGATGACGACCGCAGTGACACCAGGGCTGCTTTCGGCTTTGACGGCGGCAGGGACAAGGCTTGGCTGATCGGCGGTACCTATACCTGGGGACCGGTCAAGGTCGGCCTCACTTACATCGATGCCGAATACGACGTCTCGAACGGTGCCTGGCCTGGCGCCTTGGTCCAGAATCGCGAGCGCAAGTCGTGGAACCTGGCGGGCGAATGGAACATCTCGGGCCCGCACGGTCTGCGAGCCGGCTTCGCCTACGCGGGCGACGTCGACCGCTCCGGCTCCGCAGTCCCGGGCGCAGCCGGCGCAGCCGGAAACAACAAGCTCGACGACGGGGCCAAGCTGTATCAGATCGGCTATCTCTACAGCTTCTCGAAGCGCACGAACGCCACCATCATCTACGCCTACATGAACAACGACAGCTTGGGCACCTACGCCCTGACCGGCAACAGCGGCACGGTGCGGGCGGGCGATAATTCGGGCGTGCTCGCGTTCCAGCTCCAGCATACGTTCTAAGAAATCGCAGCACTGCAGTATCGCGGGGGGCGCTTCGGCGCCCCCTTTTTCTTGGCCGCGGGCCGCGGGCCGCGAGCTTCGAGCCGCGAGCTATACGTTGCGAGCCGACTTCAGCCGCTGCGCCAGTCTGATCAGCATTCGCCGTACTGCGATCAGTTGCTTGCCCAGACCTTGGTGCTCGACGCTTGAGAGGTAGCAAAGATCAGCAGCAAGTAGCAGATGGTAATCAAGCTCGTCAGCCGAACCGACGGCGATTTGCAAATGCCTCGCGAAGTCCGCGTCGCTGCCTCGTCCGCAACCCTCCGCGATATTGGCCGGAATTGATATCGCCGCGCGGCGTATTTGAGAGATCAGTCCAAACTGTTCCTCTCTAGGGAATGCTGTCGTTACCCTGTACGCAGAGAGGACAAGCTCGTGTGCTATCCGCCAAACTTGGAGATTTCGAAAGTTCTGCATGTACCGTGTAACGCACGGTTCATGGCTTGGCTGACCGGCCAAAAGTCATAGTACCTACGAACCGCTACTCGCGTCCGTAGCCCGTAGCCCG
>Ga0075418_10004572_pt1 | contig 15722 bp, 11 predicted proteins | sample SoiMetdeltSBSDD2_FD_81776 | JGI IMG/M metagenome (GOLD analysis project Ga0075418, IMG submission 81776) | Bulk soil microbial communities from a Populus tree surrounding site in Tennessee, USA - Soil MetaG P. deltoides SBSDD2 | ecosystem: Environmental > Terrestrial > Soil > Tree plantation...
ACGGCGCGCTGCGCGGCGTCGAAGTCGAGCTCGGGTCCGTCGAGCGCGGCGACCTCGCTCATGGCTGCCAGCGCGCCTGCGCGGCGGCGCGGCGGTGCGCGGCCGCCCCTCCCGCCTCGAGGCGGAGGGCGACGAGGCGCAGGCTCCAGACGTGGAGCGCGTGCTCGCGCGTGAAGCCCTGCGCGCCCGAGAGCTGGTGCGTCTCCGCGAAGAGCGTCGCGGCGGCGGCGAGCGCGTGCGCCGCGGTCGTCGCAGCGGCCTCGGTCGGCGCGCCCTGCGCCGCGGCCTCGTAGACGAGCCAGCGGCTGCCCTCGACGAGGACCGCGCAGTGCGCGAGGCGGTGCTGCACCGCCTGGAAGGATCCGATCGCGCGCCCGAACTGCCGCCGCTGCTTCGCGTGGGCGACGGTCGCGTCGAGCGCCGCCTGCATCGCGCCGAGCGCCTCGGCGGCGAGTGCGACGCGCCACCACGCGAGCAGGCGCTCGCCGGAGCCCGGCCCGAGCCGCTCGCCGCGCGCGCCGAGCGGGCGCGCGAGGCGGCCCTGCGGATACCCGTAGCCGGAGCGCAGCGGCGCGACGTCGCCCGGCTCGAGCGCGATCGCGCGGGCGACGTCGCCGTCGCGCAGCAGCAGCGTCCGCGCCTGCGCGCCGAAGCGCACCGGCTCGGGGCCCTCGGCGAGCGAGAGCGCGACCGGGCCCGCGAGGCGCCGCCCCGCGACGAGCGGCGCCACCAGCGCGCCGGCCCCGATCGCGACCGCGCCGGCCGCGCGCGCCACCGCCTCGACGACGAGCGCCGCCTCGAGCGGGCCCGCGAGGAGCGCGGTGTCGAGGAAGCCCGCGTCGGCGAGCGCGCTCTCCAGCGCATCGTCGTGCTCCTGCACCTTCGCGAGCGCGGTGGCACGCGCGGGGCCGGCCGCGCGGGCGAGCAGGCGCTCCACCGCCGCGACGATCGCGGCCTGCTCGGAGGAGGGCGCGAAGTCCACGCGGCTACTCGCGCGGGAGGCCGAGGAAGCGGGCGGCGACGAGGTTCAGGTGGATCTCGGTCGTCCCGACGGCGACGCCGGCGGTCATCGCGAGCCGGAACTGCGAGTCCGCGAAGTGGCCGTGCTCGAGCGCCTCCGGCCCGAAGAGCTCCTGCGCGAGCTCGGCAACCGCGCGCTCCGCCGAGGTCCCCGCGATGCGCGCGACGTTCGTATCGGCGGTGGGCGGGCTCCCCTTCGCGCGCCCGTCGATCACGCGCCAGGCGAGCAGGCGCGCGGCCTCGCAGAGGGCGCGCGCCTCGCCGAGCCGCTCCTGCACGCGCGGGTCGGCGAGGAGCCCGCGCTCGCGGGCGCGCCGCGCGAGCTCGTCGAGCGTCGTCGCAGCGCGCGCATAGCGCGCGGCCCCGACCCGCTCGTAGGCGAGCGCCCAGGTGACTACGTCCCAGCCCGAGTGCTCGGGACCGAGGCGACACTCGACCGGCACGCTCACGTCGCGGAAGAAGACCTCGAAGAAGTAGCGCTCGCCCACCACCGAGGGGATCTCGCGCACCTCGATCCCGGCGAGATGCATCGGGACGAGCAGCACCGAGATCCCGCGCTGGCGCTGCGAGGCGGGGTCGCTGCGCGCGACGAGGAAGCAGTGGTCGGCCTGGTTCACGTAGGAGGTCCAGATCTTGGCGCCGTTCACGACGTATTCGTCGCCGTCGCGGACCGCGAGCGTGCGCAGCGCGGCGAGGTCCGAGCCGGCCTCGGGCTCCGAGAAGCCCTGGCACCAGAACGCGCGGCCCGCGGAGATCGGAGGGAGGTGGCGGGCCTGCTGCTCGGCGCTGCCGAAGCGCATGATCGTCGGCCCGATCCAGTTCACGTTCATGTACTGCGAGCTGCGCGGCTCGCCGCGGCGCCACATCTCCTCGCCGAGGATCGCGTGGCGCCACGGGCTCGCGTCCGCGCCGCCGTACTCGCGCGGCCAGTGCGGCGTGAGCCAGCCCCGCGCCGCGAGCCGCGGACAGAACTCGCGCGCGAACGCGGCCTGCGCGTCGCTCCCGGGCCCGTCCTTCGCGATCTCGTCCCAGTCCGGCGGCAGCGCCTCGGCGAGGAAGGCGCGCAGCTCGCGGCGGAAGGCCTGCTCCTCGGCGCTCCAGGTGAAGTCCACGTCGACCCGCGCTCGACCCCGCGGGACCACGGTAGAGGAGCCACCGGGGCGGGGCAAAGGCGCAGGGCCTCGCGCACGCGCGTTCCCGATCGCGAATCGCCCGGATCCGAGGCCAATGGGCTCGCGGACGTGTCGCCACCCGCCGCGCGCGAGGATACGCTCATCGCGCGGGGGTCTGTCGCCGGTCCCGCGGCGACGGGAGACGGGGGGTTGGATTGCGCGAGGGCCGCTGGGCCTCGGCGCTCCGGGTCGCGGCTGCGGCCGGAGCGCTCCTGGGCGGAGCCGACGAAGCGCGGGCGGCCGGGCGCCTCGAGCTGCTGCGCTTCGAGGATCCGAATCCGGATCCGTCACCCGTCGTGGGCTACCGGGTCTACGTCGAGTCCGACGCCGCTCCCGCCAGCTCCTTCGACCTGGGCGTGCCGCCCGCCGCCGCCAACGGCCTGCGCTCGTTTCCGTTGCTCGTTCCAGACGGCGCGACGGTCCGGGTGACGCTGACAGCCTACGACGCCGCCGGTGCCGAGAGCCCGCGCTCGAACGCGATCCTGCGCGCCCCCCGCCGCGCGGCCTTCGACTTCGACGCCGACGGGGGCTCCGACCTGCTGCGCATCGACGCGAGCAGCGGAGCCGTCTCGCTGCTGGGGCGAGGCCGTGGGGAGGCTCCGGCCGCGTTGTCCCTCGCAGCCCCAGCGGCGTCGATCGTCGTGGCGCGCGGCGACTTCGACGGAAACGGCGCCTGCGACCTCCTGTGGCGACGCGACGGTGAGCGCGGCCTCACCGCCTGGCTCCTCGACGGGGTCGGAAGCGTCGAGGTGGCCGACCTGCCGACGCCCGGCCCGCTGCTGCGGGTGCTGGGCGTCGGGGACCTGGACGGGGACGGTCGAGAAGATCTGGCCCTCGAGGAGTGGGGAAGCCGAGACCTCCACCTCTGGCTCCTCGACGGCGCCACCCTGCGCGAGGGAAGCGTGATCCCCGGTCCGCAGGGCTCGTGGGAGCTCGTCGGCATCGCGGACGTCGACGCCGACCGCCGGAGCGACTTCGTGTGGTGGGAGCCGTCGAGCCGTGCGGTCCGCATCTGGCACATGAACGGCGCGAGCGTGCTCGAGGATGCGCTGCTGCCCGGCAGGCTCCGGGCGGATGCGAAGCCGATCGGCCTCGGCGACCACGACCGCGACGGCGCGGCCGACCTCGTGGTGCGCCTCGCGTTCGGAGGCTGGATCGCCGCCGGGCCCCTGCGAGACCGCCTCGGACCCCTCTCCGTCGTGGCGACGACCGGGGGCTGGCACTTCGAGGCCGCGGCGGGACACGACTTCGACGCAGACGGGCTTGCGGACCTCGTCGTCGTCGACCTCGCGACGCGGGGCGTCCGCGTACGGCTGCTGGGACCGGCCGCGGCGACTGCGCCCGACCCTCCGCTCGACTTCTCCGGGGCGGCCCTGCCCGGAGACCTCGCCCACCAGGTGGGCGACAGCGATGGCGACTGGCATCCCGACTCGTGCGACGCAGACTTCGACGAGGATGGCACGGTCGGGATCGCCGACTACCTCCTCTACCTGCGATGCGTCCGGGAGCCCGCCGTCGGGGCGTGTGCGCCCGCCGACGTCGATGGGAACGGCTTCGTCGGAGTCGGCGAGTACCTGCTGATCGGGTCTTCCTTTGCCCAGCCGGTCTGCGGCGGGGAGGACGCTCCCTAGCCCTCAGCTCGCCCCTCTTCCGCTGAGCACGGCGGGAATGGTTCGCAGCAGGAGCGCGGCGTCGAAGGCCAGCGACCAGCGATCGATGTACTCGAGGTCGAGCTTCACCCACTCGTCGAAGCCGATCGCATTCCGCCCGCTCACCTGCCACAGGCAGGTGAGACCCGGGCGCATCGAGAGCCGGCGACGGTGCGCGGGATCGTACTGGGAGACCTCCCACGGCAGCGGAGGGCGGGGGCCCACGAGGCTCATCTCGCCCCGCAAGACGTTCCACAGCTGCGGCGTCTCGTCGATGCTGAAGCGGCGCAGGATGCGGCCCACCCGCGTCACGCGCGGGTCGTCGCGGACCTTGAAGACCGGACCGTCCATCTCGTTGCGGTCGGCGAGCTCCTCCTGGAGCGCCTCCGCGCCGTCGAACATCGTCCGCAGCTTGAGCATCCGGAACTTCCGGCCATGGAGCCCGCAGCGCACCTGTCGGAAGAAGGCCGGGCCGGGCGAGTCGAGCCGCACCGCGATCGCGGCGACCGCGATCAGCGGAGCTGCGAGCAAGAGCGCTGCGCTCGCCCCGACGAGGTCGAAGCCGCGCTTGATCGCGCGCTCGATCCGACCGTGGTGAACCGCGGCGAAGCTCAGCGTGAGGTCCCTGCCCAGGCGACTGACGCGGGGCGGCGGAAGGAACTCGCCGAAGAGGTCGGAGAGCAGGGTGAGGGGCACCCCGGTCACGGCGCAGAAGGCCGCGATCTCGCCGACGCAGGTCGCCATGGACCAGGGGCAGGCGACGATCACCTCGTCGACCACGTGGTCCGCGAGCAGGCGCTCGAAGTCCACGGGCTTGTGGACCATCGAGGGCGGGATCTCCGGCGAGATCGCAGCGCCGGCATCGTCGACGTAGGCGATGACGCGCATCCCCCACTCGCGGTGGTCCATGATGCGGCGGGTCACGTCCACCGCGCGCGGTCCGGAGCCTACGACGACGACGTAGCGGACGTTCCGGCCCGAGCGACGCGCGAGCCGGAGGACGCTGAAGACGAGCGTGCGCTGGGCCATCAGCACCGCAAGCTGTGCTGCTGCGCACGCGAAGGCGAAGCGAGGGCCGAGGGGAGTCTGGATCAGCGCCGTGACCATGGCCGTCGCGGCGGTCGGCAGGACGCTCGCCACCGCGAGCTGGCCGAGCACCTGCGCAAGGCTCCTTCGGCGCTGCGAGCGATAGAGGCCGGCCCAGTCGAGCAGGATCGGCCACGTGAGGCACGCCGCGACCGCGACCAGGGCCAGCTCGGCCCGCCCCGCCGGCCAGGCACGCACGATCTGCGGACCGTGCGAAGCCCAGAGCGCTGCCAGGAAGACCGAGGCGACCAGCCCGAAATCGGTCCAGCGGAGGAGCCCCTGCAGCTGACTGGCCCGGTGTCGGAGCAATTTGTCCTTCCCGCGCGCTGCCCCCCCCGGCGAACCAACGACGCGATCGCAAAGAGACCACATTCGACACGCGCCGTCCATGGTGGAGATGCCCTAGGTGTTTGCACCTAACAAGAATCGGGCTCCGGACCCCGGCCTGCGACCCCTCGGCCGAGCCTGGTAGAATGTGGGGAAAGCCGTACTCCGCCGTCGGATGCATCGGGGGAGCCAGGCCAGGCATCGCCGCTGGGCGCACCGCAGTGCGCCACGGAGCGCACGGTCGCATGTACGAGAGCTTCTTCGGGCTGCGCGAGCCGGCGTTCTCCCTGACGCCCGATCCGCGCTTCCTGTGGCCCTCGGAAACCCACCAGGAGGGCCTCTCGACCCTGATCTACGGCATCAGCCGTCGCAAGGGGTTCATCCTCCTCACGGGCGAGGTCGGCGCGGGCAAGACGACACTGCTGCGTGCTGCCCTCGACGAGCTGCGCCAGGACCTGCCCGATCCGCAGGCCACGGCGATGATCCTGCACACCGGGCAGCTCTCGGGGCTCGACCTGCTGAAGCTCATCGCCGTGGACTTCGGCATCCGTCCCCCCCGCGCAAGCGATGCGCCCACGGTCGCGGACTACACGATCGAGCTCTCCGAGTTCCTGGTCGACCGCTGGCGCCGTGGTCGGACCACCGTCCTGATCGTCGACGAGGCCCAGAACCTGGGCCTCGAGGCGCTCGAGTACATCCGCATGCTGTCGAACTTCGAGACCAGCTCGGAGAAGCTGCTCCAGATCGTCCTCACGGGGCAGCCCGAGCTGCGCGAGAAGCTGGCCCAGCGCGAGCTCCGACAGCTGCGGCAGCGGATCGCGCTGGCGCACCACGTGGAGCCTCTGGCGCCGGCCGAGGTCGGAACCTACCTGCGCCACCGCGTCGAGGTCGCCGGCGGCGACGTGGACCAGACCTTCGCCCGCGGCTCGGACGCGATCTTCGCCGCCTTCTCCTCGGGATGCCCGCGTCTGATCAACCTGCTCGCGGATCGCGCGCTGCTCTCCGCATTCGCGCGCGAGCTGCGGCCGGTTCCGTGCGAGCTCGTCGAAGCGAAGGCTCGAGAGATGGGCGATCTCCAGCTCGCGCGGCCCGACGCGCCGCGCGCTCCCGAGGCCTGAGGTGGGCGAGATCACGGACGCGCTGCGACGCTCCCGGCACGAATCCCGTGCGTCCGGAGAGCTGCCGTCTCGTGCAGACCCGGAGGCCCGGCCCGGCTGGCCCGTCGAGACGCCTGCCCGCCCGCCGGCGGCGGCCGAAGCCGCGCCGGACGCCCGGGCGGTCGCCGAGATCTCGCGAACCACCGCAAGGGCCTGGACGGCGCGGGCCGTGCTCGTCGCGGAGCAGCAGGTGGTCGCGGAGAACTTCCGACAGTTCGCGCTCCAGGTGCGGCCGCTGATCGAGCGCCGGGCGAACCGCGCCGTCCTCGTGACGAGCGCGCTCCGCCTCGAGGGGAAGACGACGACCGCCTCGAACCTATCCCTCGCGCTCGCCTCGCTCGCGGCCGAGCGCCGCATCGCGCTCGTCGACCTCGACACGCGCCGCCCGTCGATCGGATGGGGCTTCGACATCCGCCCCGCGGTCGGGATCGACCGCGTGCTCACCGGGGAGGCGACGCTCGCCGCGGCCCGCATCCGCACCGACGTCCCCGCCCTCGACGTCTTCGCCGTCGAGACGCCCCGCTCGAACGCCCACGAGCTCCTCTCGGGTCAGCGCCTGCCGCAGGTGCTGCGCGAGCTGTGCGAGGGCTACGACACCGTCGTGATCGACGGCCCCCCGGTGCTGCTCGTACCGGACCCGCTGCTCATCCTGCCGCACGTCGGCTCCTGCATCGCCGTCGCGCGCTCGGGGCTCACCCTCCGCTCGGCGTTCCGGGAGATGCTCTCCCGGCTCCCCGAAGACCGCCTGATCGGCTGCTTCCTCAACGACGCCCCGGTACCCCGGCACGCGAGGCGCTACGCCTCCTATTACTACTCGGCCGACCCCGCGGCCGATCGGCAGAGTTGACGGCGATGGCGGAGCCGGAAGCCTTCGAGGCCGAGGGTGGCGTCCCGGAGGTGCTGCGCGATCCCATCGGGACCCTGCGTCGCCGTTGGCGCTGGATGCTGGGAGCCTTCGTCGCCGGGGTGATCGCGGTGGTTGCCTTCGTGGTGACGATGGAGCCGCGCTACCAGGCTGCGGCGCGCCTCATGGTGACGACCCAGCAGATCCGCGAGGACCTGGTGCCCAACACGCTCCAGGACGACATCATCGAGCGCCTCAACGCGATGCTCGGCGAGGTCCTCTCGCGCGATCGCCTCGCGAGCCTGATCGAGAAGTACGATCCGTACCCGGACCTGCGCGACTCGACCTCGATGGCCGAGATCGCCGAGCGCGTGCGCGCGGACGTCAAGTTCGAGGCGGTCGCCGGGCTGCGGACCACCGGCAAGGAGCAGGCCGCGCTCTTCGCGATCCGCTTCGAGGCCCGGACGCCCGAGGCGGCCGCCGGCTTCGCGAACGACCTCGCGAGCAACCTCGTCAACGAGAGCATCAGCACCCGCACCGAGCAGGCGAAGCTCGCGGTGGGCTTCATGCGCCGCGAGCTCGAGCGCGCCGAGGAGGCCCTGCGCGAGCAGAGCCATGCGATCCGCGAGTTCAAGGAGCAGCACCGCGGGGAGCTTCCCGGCGAGCTCGAGGCCAACCTCGCCAAGCTCGAGCGCCTCCAGAGCCAGCGCCAATCGCTCGCGCTGCAGATGGCGGAGGCCAACACGCGGCTCGCGATGCTGACGACCCCCACGGGCGCGGACCTGCGAGAGAGCGAGAGCCCCGCGATGCACCTCGAGCGCCTCCGCGCCGAGCTGCGCGAGCGCCTCGGCTCGCTCACCGAGAGGCACCCCGAAGTCCAGAACCTGAAGCGCCAGATCGCGCAGCTCGAGGAAGAGCTCGGCGTTTCCGGCGCGGGCGAGGCCGCGCTCCCGACGCGCCCCTCGCTGATCTCTGCGGAGCAGCACACGCTCGAAGAGCTCAAGCGGCAGCTCGCGCAGACGGAGGCGGAGCTCGCCGACCTCGACCACAGGGTGGCGGAGACACCCGCCCGCCAGGAGGAGCTCGACGGCATGGTTCAGCGCGAGGGCGTGCTGCGCGAGACCTACGTGAGCTTCCTCAAGAAGCTCCAGGAGGCGGAGCTCTCGGAGAACCTCGAGTCCGCGCAGCACGGGGAGCGATTCTCGGTGATCGAGCAGGCGGAGCCACCCTCGGAGCCCGCGCGCTCCCAGGCCGCGTACCTCGCCGCCGGACTCGTCGCCGCCCTCGGGCTCGCCGGCATGGTGGGGATCGCGCTCGAGCTGATCGATCCGGTCCTGGTGACGCCCCGGCAGCTCGAACGCGAGAGCGGCCTGCCCGTGCTGGGATCGGTGCCGCGCATCTCGTAGGAGTGCCTCTGCCGTCAGTCCCGGAAGCCGTGGTCCTTGAGCAGCTTGTAGAGCGTGGGGCGGCTCACGCCGAGGAGCTTGCTCGCCTGGGAGACGTTGCCGCCGGCCTCGGCCCAGGCTCGCGTCAGCGCCCGCCGCTCGGCCTCGTGGACCGCGTCCTCGAGCCGGGGCGTCGGAGCGTCCGGGGCCGCCGCGGCCCCGAGGTCGAGATCCCGCGCGGAAACGCGGGAGCCCTCGGTCATCACGACGGCCCGCTTCATGCGGTTCTCGAGCTCGCGGACGTTCCCGGGCCAGGCGTGGGAGGCGATCGCGGCGACCGCGTCGGCGGCGAGACCCTGGAGGGGGCGCTCGTCGCGAAAGCGCTCGAAGAAGTGCTGGGCCAGCACGACGGCGTCGTCGGGACGCTCGCGCAACGGGGGAATCTCGATCAGGAGCTCGCTCAGGCGGTAGTAGAGGTCCTCGCGCAGCGCTGCCCCCTCGCCGCGCTCCTGCACGTCGCGGTGGGTCGCGCTCACGACGCGCGTGTCGAGCGGGATCTGCTCGCGCCCGCCCACGCGCTCGATCACTCGCTCCTGGAGGAAGCGCAGGAGCTTCGCCTGCACCCCCATCGGCATGTCGCCAATCTCGTCGAGGAAGAGCGTGCCCCCGCGCGCGAGCTCGAGCCGTCCCACGACGCGCCGGTCCGCCCCCGTGAACGCACCGCGCTCGTGCCCGAAGAGCTCGCTCTCGAGGAGCTGCTCGGGGATCGCCGCGCAGTTGATCGCCACGAAGGGCCCCGAGGAACGGCGGCTCACCGCATGGAGCGCCCGGGCGAGCACCTCCTTGCCCGTCCCGCTCTCTCCGAGAAGGAGCACGCTGATCTCGCTCACGGCCGCGCGCTCCACGAGCTGGCACACGCGCCGCATCGCGACACTCACGCAGACCACGCCGGGCAGCGGCTCTCCACGCGCTTCGCGAGCGAGCCTTCGGTTCTCCTCTTCGATGCGATGCAGCCGGAAGGCCCGATCGACGAGGACGCGGATCTCGTCGGCATCCACGGGCTTCTGGTAGAAATCGTGCGCGCCGAGCTCGATCGCGCGCAGGGCATGCGCGCGCTCCTCGCGGCCGGTCACCACGATCACCTTGGTCTCCGGGGCGAGCCGCAGGATCTCCCCGAGGGCGGCGAGCCCCTCCGAGGCTCCCTCGGCATCCGGCGGGAGGCCGAGGTCGAGGAGCACCACGGGGGGGTGCGTCCGGCGCAGCTCCTCCAGCGCCTGGGGGCGGTCGCCCGCCGTGGCGAGGGCGTGGCCGTCGAAGGTCCAGCGCAGCTGGCGCAACGCGGACGCATCGTCCTCGACGATCAGCAGCGGCGGGGCCTTCTTGCCGTCCGACATCTCGCCTCGTGCGCGCGCCGTCGCAGCATCTGCGCGACCGGTTCGGGTGGCGCTCGCGTGGGCACACCTGTTGCGTCGCATTGTATGCGCGCAGCGCCCGCCGCGCCGACTTGCCGTGCTCGCGGTGCTTCCGGAGCACGACGGTGGTTCTGGTCGCGCCCCCCCTGCGTCCGGACGCTTCGCCCTGGCGCGCTGGAAGCGACGGGCCGGCTGGAGGCCGCTTGAGCACCGTCGGCCCTCCGGCAGCTGGCGCCGGACCGGCCCGACCCTTCGACCGAGGTGCGCTGGGACTCGCCGGATTGGTCTTCGCGCTCGCGCTCTGCGTGGCCCTCCCGGCGATCTTCGGGCTGCGCTTCCTCTTCGAGCGGATCGAGTTCTACGCGCACGGCTTCCTCGTGCCGCTCGTGGCGGGATATCTCGCCTGGGGAAAGCGCCGGGAGATCCGGCAGGCCCTGCTCCGGCTCGAGCCCCCGCGTTTCGGAGCCCTCGTCGCCCTCGCCGCCGGCAGCTTCGAGCTCTTCATGATCGTCGGCGACGTGGGGTTCCTGGCCGGAATCGGGATCCCGCTCGTGATCGGCAGTGCGGCCTACGCCGTGGGCGGTCGCAGGCTGGTTCGGCCGCTCGCCCTTCCGCTGGCATTCCTGGCGCTGATGGTGCCGCCGCCGCGCTTCGTGCTCTACGAGATCCTCTTCCGGCTGAAGCTCCTGGTGACCCGCACGGCCGTCGAGCTCCTCCAGGCGGTGGGAACTCCCGTGCTCGCAGAAGGCAACCAGATCGTCGTTCCGAACCACACGCTCTTCGTCGCCGACGCCTGCAGCGGGCTCACGTCGATCGTGACGATGCTACCGATCGCGTGCACGATCGCCTACTTCCTGACGCGCGGCATCTGGCGCCGCAGCGTCGTCGTCGCGAGCGTGCTCCCGCTCGCGCTCGGCGCCAACGTCCTCCGCGTGATCCTCACCGTGAAGCTCGTCCCGTGGATGGGGATCGAAGCGGCCCAGGGGAGCCTCCACCAGTCCTTCGGCCTCGCGACCTACGCCGTCGGCACGCTGGCCCTCGTGGGCGTGGCGAGGCTCCTGCGATGAGGGTGCGCGTGAGGCTCGCCGCCGCGGCGATCGGGTTCCTGCTCCCGGGGCTCGCGCTCGCGAGATGGACCGCTTCGTCCGCGTCCACCGCGGCCGTCGTCCGTCTACCCACGCTGCCCGAGTCCATCGCCGGGTGGACGCTCTCCGGGGAGTCGCACATCAGCGACATCGAGATGGCGATCATCCGGCCCGACGCCCACATCGTGCGCTGGTACCAGGCGCCGGACCGATCCCCCATCCTGCTCTATGTAGGCCTCTACGGAGGCCGCGCCGGCTACGATGCGGGCGCGCACGACCCGGAGGTCTGCTACCCCGCCCAGGGCTGGCAGATCCTCGGCTCGCGCAGCGTCGAGGTACCCCTGGCGAACGGCGAGTCGCTGCACGCGAAGCTCCTCGACGTCCACCTCGGGACGGATCGTCAGGCCGTGCTCTACTGGTTCCAGCCCGCCGCGCGCTGGCCGGCGACCGCGGCAATCGACCAGTTCTTGCGCATCCTCGACGCAATCGCGGGTCGCCCACAGTACGCCTTCGTCCGACTCTCGATCCCGGCAGGCGGTAGCGCTGCAGAGCCCGAACGCGACCTCGCCGCCTTCGCCGAAGAGATCGCGTGGCCGGTTCGCGAGGCGCTGGACGGGAGCCACCCGACGGGTCCGGACCGGCAGGCTTCCGGCGACCCGCCGCCGGCTGCGAGCTGAAGAGGCGCACCCGGTGAAGATCACCGTTCCCATCGCCCTCTACGGCTGGCCGCTGATCGCGCTCGTGTTCTTCGCGCTGCTGACGCCACGTCGCGCGGTCATTGCGACCTTCGTCGCCGGCTGGCTGCTGCTCCCCGCGGCCTCGATCCCCATCCAGGGCCTTCCCAATGTGTCGAAGGCGTCGAGCATCGCCCTCGGCGCCCTTCTGGGAGTCCTGTGCTTCGATGCTCGCCGCCTCGGCTCCTTCCGATTCCGCGCGATCGATCTGGCCGCTCTCTCCCTGACCATCGTTCCATTCGTGACCTCGCTGACGAACGGCCTCGGCGTCTATGACGGGCTCTCGGGCGCGCTCACGGGCGGGCTCTTGTGGGGGGTTCCGTGGCTCATGGGACGCCTCTACGGGGCAGACGACAACGCTCTGCATGATCTGATGATGGGTCTCATCGTGGGAAGTCTGGCATACGTGCCGATCTGCCTCTTCGAGATCAGGATGAGTCCGCAGCTCAATCGCTGGCTGTACGGCTTCATACCCTTCGCCTTCGATTCGACCAAGCGATTCGGCGGGTTCCGCCCGGTGGGATTCCTCAACCACGGAATCGAGCTCGGGACCTTGATGATGTCCGGATCGCTCACCGCGCTCTGCTTCTGGGTCACCGGCAGCAGGCGTCGGGTGATGGGCGTCCTCGTCTCGTGGCTCACCGTTCCCCTGACGCTCGTGACGATCCTTGCGCGGGCGTTCGGGGCCTGGGGGCTGTGGAGCGTCGGAGCCCTGGTGCTCCTCGGCATGAAGACGACGCGTAGCGGGCTCCCGATCCTGCTCTTGATCCTCACACCCGCGGTGTACATCGGCACCCGGCTCTCGGGCGTCCTTCCCGACGAGCAGCTGACTGCGCCAGTCGCGGCGCTGAGCGCGGAACGATCCGAATCGTTCGGCACGCGTCTTTCCAACGAGAGCCAGCTCATTTCCAAGGCCCTCGAGCGACCCGTCTTCGGCTGGGGTCGGTGGGGCCGCAACCGCGTCTACGACGAGCAGGGCAGGGACAGGTCCCTCACAGACGGCCTCTGGATCATCCTGTTCGGTCAGCAGGGCTTCGTCGGACTCGCCACCTGGCTGGCGATCGCGCTCGTGCCCCCGACGCTCGCGCTGCGCCGCATCGGAGTGAGTGCCCTGCTCGCGCCGACGTCTGCGCCGGTGCTGGCCGCGATCGTGCTGCTTCCGCTGCAGACCGTGGACTGGCTCTTCAACGGCTTCGTCAATCCCGTTTCGTTGATGGTCGCAGGATCACTGGTCGATGCCGGGCGTACGGCCCGGCGCGCTCCCCGACGTACTCGAGCACCCCGGCACCTGCGGAGGTCGCGGCCAGAGCCGCTTCGCGCCGGGCCATCCTCCTGTGAGGGTCGTCACGATCGCCTCGGTACGCTCCCCCGATCCACGACCGAAGCGGAGGCTCGACGGGTCACGGAGTCGAAACGTGAGAATCCGTCGAGGCCTGCACCCGTCCGCCACCTGCTTCGGGCATGCGCGAGGTCCCGCGTGAACACGCATCTACGAGTCCTCTTGCCCCTGCTCTTCCTACCGATTGCGTCTGCTGCGCAGGTGACCGGTGCCGTCTCGGCGAATCGGACGGGCGGAGTCGCGCCGCTCGCCGTCTTCTTCGACGCGACTGCCACCCGTGACGGCGACCCCTCGGTGAGCGCGTTCCACGATCTCCACTATGAATGGGATTTCGGAGACGCTTCGGGAGCCTGGCCGGTATCGGGATCACCCAGGGGGAAGGCGTTCGGACCGGTTGCAGGGCACGTGTTCGAGCCCGCCTCCTTTCCAGACGACTGCGGGGGTGGCCCGCGGACCTGCAGGCGCTTCTCGGTCGACCTCGTGATCCGGGATCGAGCCGGAGGCCACGGAGTTCCCCCGATCACCATCGCGGTCGAAGATCCCGAGTACCGGTTCGCAACCTCCACGGTATGCATCTCGAGGACCGCGGACGCCACCGGTTGCCCGGCGGGCGCCAGCCAGCGGCTGAATCAGACGGGAACCTTCGAGAGCATCCTCGCTGCCGCCATCGACAGCGGAGGCTCCCGACGCGTGCTCTTCCACGCGGGCCAGCAATGGACTCACACGACCACCTATCGAATCAACGCCCCCGGACCGGGGCTGATCGGAAGCTTCGACTCCGAGGGCATGTGCTCTGCAGCCAACCCATGCACCCAGAAGGCGGTTGCTTCGTTCACGCCCGCGTCGGGAACGGGGATCTCCTTCAACGACGATGACTGGAGGCTCTCGGACCTCGAGTTGCGGGGAATCGGATCTGGAACGCCGATGGCGGTCGGATTCATGCATACGAAGGACCACCAGGGCGTCGACTACAACATTCGCAACACGGTCCTGCGCCTCGATGTCCAAGGCTTTCTGGTCGGATTCAGCACGTCAGGGGCCTGGCCAGCTCCCGACGTCGTCACGAAGGAGCTCGCCATCGTCGAAAACCACTACTCCGCCGGAGTCTCGGGCAGTGGCGGCAACTGCGTCTACGTCCATGCAAGAAAACTGATGCTGCTCGGGAACGATTTCGATCGGGGCGGTGCGATGGAGCACGTGGTGCGCGTAGCGCTCGGCGAGAAGGCAGTCATCTCCCACAACCGGCTGGCCAATCCTGCGGCGACGAAGCACCACCTCAAGGTCCATGCGAGCGGGGCGACGGACGGCCTCGTCTCGAAGCAGATCGTGATTTCCGACAACTGGTTCGACGGTGGACACAACCCGTGGGTCCTGGCGATCGGTCCTTCGAGCGGATCCGCCGACGAAGTCGTCGAGGACGTGATCGTCGAGCGAAACTACTTCAAGGCGAGCCCGGAGACCCAGATCTTCGTCCTGATCTGGGGTCCGGGCGTCACGGCCCGCAGCAACGTGCTGGACTCGACGGCCTCCTCGGCGGGTTTCATCTCCTTCCTCGTCGACAAGCGGGAGACCCAGCCGCAATCGGTCGACGTCCGAGACGACCGCATCTACAGCAACACGTGCTACAGCGGCTCGATGAACTCGCAAACCTGCGTGTTGAACGGCGTCGGTGCCGTGGGTTCGAGGGTCTACGACAATCTGCTCTTCGCTCCGGCATCCCAGCAGAGAAGTGTTCTCGCGGACAGGGGGACGGGGACCTCCACGGCCGGAAATGTCGATGCATCGCTCCTGCCACTTCCATTCACCGGACCGCTGGCCTCCCCGGTCGGCTTTCGCCTGATCCCGGGCTCCCCGCTGGCCGATGCGGGGGTGAGGGTGGGAGAGGCGGTCTACGCCGATTTCGGAGGAGCGCTGGTGAGCCAGGGAACCGCGCCTGGCGTCGGGGCATGGGAGAGCGGAGGTCCGCCGCTAGCGCCCCTCTTGTTGCAGCCCTGAGGAGGCCGAAGCACGATCCACGCTGCGCGATCGCGAGAGCCTTCTCGATCTCGGAGCGATTTCACAAGAGTCACGGTGGCCGGGTGACACAGCCTCCTGACCACCCGAAGGCGCACTGAACGCGCCGAGACCAACGTCCTCCGCCACCTACACTCGCCCGGTTCGCGGAGCTCGACCCGATCCGTCGGGTCGGGATCCGGAGCGGACCCTCCGCTGCGGGAGGGAACGTCCGGATGCGGCCCACCCCCCGCCACGTTCTGCTCGACCGAGGAACGACTCCCTCGCGGCAGCTTTCCGCAACCCCTTCGGGGCCCGGCCTGGCGAACACCAGCCTTCCGCAGGTCCACTTCCCGACCAGCACCCTGGACTCGCGGCGTACAGCGGTGTCTACTGGGTCTCGGCGGGTCTAGAGCTTCACGAGGTACGGCGAGAGAGGGCAGGACCCAACGCAGATTCGACCCGCGATGACACGCAAGAGCTCCGGCTCGGCACCGACTGCCTACCGCGCCGACATCGA
>Ga0075418_10004577_pt1 | contig 15717 bp, 15 predicted proteins | sample SoiMetdeltSBSDD2_FD_81776 | JGI IMG/M metagenome (GOLD analysis project Ga0075418, IMG submission 81776) | Bulk soil microbial communities from a Populus tree surrounding site in Tennessee, USA - Soil MetaG P. deltoides SBSDD2 | ecosystem: Environmental > Terrestrial > Soil > Tree plantation...
GACTTCCACACCCGAGGAGATCGAATACCTCGCGCGCGGGGAGTTTGTCCACGAGCGGCCGCCGCCCCGGCAGGGCGACACCGTACGACTCTCATGACCGCGCAGCTGCTGGCCGTTCGGGACGACATCACCACCCTCGCCGTGGACGCGATCGTCAATGCGGCGAACGCCTCGCTGCTCGGCGGCGGCGGCGTCGATGGCGCCATCCATCGGGCAGCGGGACCGGAGCTGCTGCGTGAATGCCGGACGCTCGGCGGCTGTCAGACCGGTGATGCCAAGCTGACCAGCGGTTACCGACTGCCAGCCCGATACGTCATTCACACGGTGGGGCCGGTCTGGCACGGCGGAGACGCGAACGAGGCCGAGCTGCTCGCCTCCTGTTACCGGCGTTCGCTCGAAGTGGGCGCCGCGAACGGGATCGAAACGATCGCGTTCCCGTGCATCAGCACGGGCGTCTATGGCTACCCCGCCGAGCCAGCCGCACGAATCGCCGTAACAACCGCGCACGAGACGTCTGCCGTGTTGCCATCGATCAGGGTGATCACCTTCTGCTGCTTCTCCGAGACGGATCTGCGCCTCTACACTGCGCTGCTGGGCGAATCCCGAGCCGAATGACAGCATCACCAGGACAGCCAATGACGGTCGAACAGCGCAACCGCGAAACGGCGCTCGCGATCATGAAGGCGATCGGCGAGGGCGATTCCGCGTCACTGTTCCGGATGTACGCGCCCAACGCGCGCTTCTGGCAGATCGGGAAGCACCTGAAGACCGCAGGCTGGCACGACATGGAGGCCACTGGACGCATGGCCGCCAAGGTGTTCGCGCGGCTCGCGAGTCCGCCGAAGATGACGATCCTCTCGACGACCGCCGAGGGCGATCGTGTGGCGATCGAGGCCGAGAGCCACGGTCGCCTCGTCGATGGGCGCCCGTACGAGAACCAGTATCATTTTCTGCTCCGCTTCGACGCGGACGGTAAGGTCGTCGAGTTCAAGGAGTATCTGGACACGCTGTACGCGTTCGAGACGCTCTTCGACGGCAAGACGGATCTGTAGGCATGCGCTGCGCCGCAGGAGTCAGCGATGAAGGACCTTGAATCCCGCACAGTCGTCATCGCACCGCCGGCGGCGCTCGCGAAACTCCCCGGGCCGGGTGGTGCCGCGTACGCAGAGCTCTTTGGGCACGGCTCGCTCTCGGTCGAGGTCTATGCGCCGCGCGGCGAGGACAAGCAGGAGCCGCACACCCGCGACGAGGTCTACGTGGTGATTTCGGGCCGTGGCGAGTTTCTCTATGGCGAGCGTCGTGCGCCCTTCGGAGCCGGCGACCTGATCTTCGTGCCGGCGCATCTGCCTCACCGCTTTGAGAACTTCACCGTCGACTTCGCCGCCTGGGTCGCCTTCTACGGCCCGGAGGGCGGCGAGCGGCCATGAGCAGGCGCAGCGGCATGACAGGAAGTGAGATGCGGGCTGTCCTCGTCGCGATCGCAATCGTCGGCGCGTGCGACCGAAGCACGGCGCCGACGGACTTCAGGCCTCGTGCGGTGCCAATAACGATTGGCGCCGCAGCGTTCGTGGCGTTGTTAAGCGGCGAGCGTGCCCTTCGCCTTCGCGGCGTGAGTCGCGATCAAGTCCATCAGTGCGGGCGAGAGGCAGTCATAAGGCTCCAGCTTCAGCTCTCGCAGGCGCGCCCGCACAGCGCCCATCTGATCGGGCTTCGTTCCCGATTCAATGATGGACGAGACAAACGCCGCGAACTCCGGGGCAGCCCAACCCTTGTCCTGCGACAGCTCGACGTGGATGAAATCGAACCCGTAAAAGGGATGACCCTTGTTCTCGATTCGGCCGTACATGTGCACGCCGCAGCCGGTGCAGGCATGCCGTTGAATTGGCGCCGAGGCGTCGACGGGCTTGAGCTTTTGGGCACCGTTCGTGACGTTGAGCTTGTCGCGCCCGACGACAGCCACCAGGGAGAACAAGGCGCCTTGTGGCTTCCAGCACTTGGTGCAGCCGCAAACATGATTGAACGCGCAATTCCCCTGGATGCTCACCGTCACAGGGTTCTGAGAACACTTGCAGGTGAGGGTTCCCCCTTCGAAGCTCTCAGACCCCGCCTTGACTCCGTTATCCACTGCGGGATGGATCGAAATAGCCATAGCCGTTCTCCTTGTAATTCACGCGTTGCTCAGAATTTCACGACACTGCGGATCGATTCACCCGCGTGCATCAGGTCGAAAGCGCGGTTGATGTCACCGAGCGGCATTGTGTGCGTGATCAGGTCATCGATGTTGATCTTTCCCTCCATGTACCAGTCGACGATCTTCGGCACATCAGTGCGGCCGCGCGCGCCTCCGAAGGCCGTGCCCTTCCACACTCTGCCGGTGACCAGCTGGAAGGGGCGCGTCTTGATCTCCTGTCCCGCGCCCGCCACACCTATGATCACCGAGACACCCCAGCCACGATGGCAGCATTCGAGTGCCTGGCGCATCAGATCGACGTTTCCCACACACTCGAAGCTGTAGTCGGCTCCGCCATCGGTAAGCCCGACGAGGTACTGGACCAGATCACCGCCTACTTCCTTCGGGTTCACGAAGTCGGTCATACCGAACTTGCCTGCAAGCGACTTGCGCCCGGGATTGATATCGACCCCGATGATCCTGTTGGCGCCCGCAAGCCTCGCCCCCTGAATCACGTTGAGGCCGATGCCCCCAAGCCCGAACACGACTACGTTTGCGCCCGGCTCCACGCGCGCTGTGTTGATGACGGCACCGATTCCGGTGGTGACACCGCAGCCGATGTAGCAGATTTTTTCGAACGGAGCGTCCTCACGAACCTTGGCCACCGCGATCTCCGGCAGCACCGTGAAATTCGAGAACGTCGAGCATCCCATGTAGTGATGGATCTTCTCGCCCCCGATCGAGAAACGACTGGTCCCGTCCGGCATCACACCCTTGCCCTGAGTCGCACGAATTGACGTGCAAAGGTTGGTCTTGCGCGACAGACACGACTTGCACTGCCTGCACTCGGGCGTATAGAGGGGGATGACGTGATCGCCTTTCTTGAGGGAAGTTACGCCTGGCCCGACATCAACGACGATGCCTGCGCCCTCGTGGCCGAAGATCACGGGAAAAAGACCTTCGGGATCCATGCCGGAGCGCGTGAATTCATCCGTGTGACAAATGCCGGTCGCCTTGATCTCGACGAGTACTTCACCTGCCTTCGGCCCTTCAAGATCCACTGTCACGACTTCGAGCGGCTTGCCGGCGGCATAACCAATAGCAGCTTTCGTTTTCATGGCTTCTCTTGAGGAGAGCTCGCCGCCGACTCGATGAGATTGCCCTTGTCATCGAGCAGGGGAATGCGGTAGCTCATAAGGATCGTGTCGATCTCGCCTCGATGGCCGGCGATCCATGCGTCGAGTGTCTCCTTCCAATCCTTCTCGCCGAAGCGCACGCCCATCGAGATTTCGTAATCGAATTTGATGCCTGTATCGGACGTGAAGGGTACGGCGCGCCACGCGCCTTGGCCGGAGTGCCGGTCGACGAGAAATCCGGCGATGGGCCCCCAGACAATTGCAAGGTCTATCTTCCCCGCGACGAGATCGCGCTCGATGATGCCGGCAGGATTCTCATGAGGATCGCCGCTTTGCTGCGCATAGGATTCGGCCTGAGCGAGCATCCCGTTGCGCAACAGCCAATCCGCAGCCGGGGACCGCGCAAAGATCCCGATGCGGAGCGTGCGACGCTGCTCTGGCGGCAACCTCAATAGGTCATCCGGACTCGCGAGTTTCTCCAGATTCCCCTGCGCGGGAAACACCATGGCATACGTCGAACGCATATAAGGTTGCGTGGTGGCCGTCAACTCATAGCCCTTCGGCACGCCGACAATCACGTCGCACTTGTATTGCTGGGTGGTCTCATCGCGTTGACGCAGCGTGTTGCGCACGAAGCCCATGCGCTGTGGGAAGAACGTGTATTCCACGTTTTTGCCGAGATCGTGAGCCAACTTTGCCGCGATCCGGTTCTCGTACCCCTCGCCGCGCTCATTCGACAGGGGCAGGTTGTCCGGGTCCGCACACACCCGCAGCACGCCGGCCTCGTTGTTCGGCTGCGTCGCTGCCCTCAGCGCCCCTGAGCACATCGCGGCCAGTAAAATCGCGGACAACGTTACTGCACGAATGCGCATGCGGAAGGTCTTCGAGTCAAAGCTCGCGGGCAGTCTGGTACCGGACGACCAGGTCTAATTCTGCTCGATCGCGGTCAGACGGCCCGGCTGGATCTCGCCATCGGAGCGGCCCTTCAGATAAGCGTAAAGGCCCTCCCAGTTCTTGGACACCATGTCGCTCCCGCTGAAGGGCGGCATGCCCTTCTCGGGGCTGCCCTTCATGACCTTGTCATGGAACTCCGCCTTCGACAGCCTTTTCAGCGACTCGATCAACGACGGTCCAACCATGCCCTCCTGCGCCGCGCCGTGGCACCGCTCGCATGCGAGCGCGCGCCACGTCTTCCAGCCCTGCAGTGTGGTCGCGTCTACCTTGTTGCCCTCCTTTACCTCGTAAAGCGGGCTCGTCGACGCGGCCGCCTCCGGCTTGTCCGACGCTAACGCGGCGGCAGTCAGCAATACGGCCGCCAGAACCACGAGGCTAACGAATCTCAATTGATGGCTCCAGGGAGACCGCGACATGCCGCCCAGATCATGGGCGGCATGTCGCCGCGTCGCATCGTTTCGCTTTCGTCAGCGATCAAGGAGCGTCGGGAAGCGCGAAGACGAACAAGCTACCGCCAAGAGTCGTGAACTTGGCGAGGTCCTTGTATCCGCCCACGGCGCCGAGTCCTTCAGTCGGTTCTGTCAGACCCGCAGCCATGCCGATGCCCGCCCAGCCTCCGATGCCGGAGAGGATGCCGACGTACTGCTTGCCTTCGTATTGATACGTGAACACGTTGCCGATGATTCCGGACGGCGTCTTGAACTTCCACAGCTCCTTGCCATCGGCTGTACTGACCGCCTTCACGTAACCTTCGAGCGTGCCGTAGAACACGATATCGCCGGCCGTAGCGAGCGCACCGGACCATACGGAAAAGCGTTCCGGCTTCGACCAGACGATCTTGCCCTGGGCCGCATCCCAGGCGATGAAATTACCCATTCCACCGTGGCTGCCAGGTGCCGGGTACATCGTCAGCGTCGCCCCGACGTACGGCTGGCCCGCCGTGTACTCGACCTGGAACGGTTCGTAAGTCATGCACACGTGGTTGGTCGGGACCATGAACAGGCCGCTCTTGCGGTCGTAGCTTACCGGCTGCTGGTCCTTGGACCCGAGCGCCGCCGGGCAGATGTCCTTGACATTGACATCCGGACCCGTCGTGCCGGGCGAGTACTTCTTATCGACCACCGGACGTCCGCTCTTCATGTCGACCTGCGTCGCCCAGTTGACCTTCGGGTCGTACTTTTCGGCCACGAGCAGCTCGCCGGTCTCACGGTTCAAGGTGTAGCCGAAGCCGTTGCGGTCGAAATGCACCACCGCCGGCACTTTCTTGCCCTTGATGTCGAGATCGACGAGAGGGACCTCGTTGACGCCGTCATAGTCCCACTCGTCGTGGGGCGTCATCTGGTAGACCCACTTCGCGACTCCAGTGTCGAGATCGCGCGCAAAGATCGTCATCGACCACTTGTTGTCGCCCGGACGTTGTGCAGGATTCCAGGTGCTCGGATTGCCCGTGCCGTAGTAGACGAGATTCAGCTTCGGATCATAGGAATACCAGCCCCAGGTTGTCCCGCCGCCGATCTTCCACTGGTCGCCTTGCCACGACTTGAGCGAGGAGTCCTTGCCGACCGGCGCCATCTTGCCGTTGGTCCAGGTCATCGTCTCGCTAGGGTCGATAAGCATCTCGGCGTCTGGCCCGGTGCTGTATCCGGTCCAGACCTTCTTGCCTGTCTTGATGTCGTAGGCTATCAGGCGACCGCGCACGCCGAACTCGCCGCCGGAAATGCCGGTGAGCACCTTGTCCTTGAAGACGTGCGGAGCGTTGGTATTGGTCTCGCCGATCTTCGGATCGCCGTTCTTCGCGCTCCAGACGACTTTGCCAGTGTTCATATCCAGCGCGACCAAGGTCGTGTCGGCCTGTTGCAGAAAGATCTTGCCGTCACCGTAAGCGAGGCCGCGGTTGACGGTATCGCAACACATGACCGGGATAACATCGACGTTTTGCTTCGGCTCGTACTTCCATTTGAAAGACTGGTCCTTCAGATTCACCGCGAACACGTTGTTGGGAAACGGCGTGTGCACGTACATCGTGTCGCCGATCACCAGTGGCGATCCTTCGTGGCCACGCAACACGCCCGTCGACATGCTCCACGCCACCTGCAGCTTGGCAACGTTGCCGGCGTTGATTTGGTTCAAATCGCTGTAACGATGGTTCGCGTAGTCGCCGGCCTGCGAGGCCCAGTTGGACGATGAGCCCATGGCTTTTTCAAGGTCGCTCTGGGCAGATACAGCGTTCGAACATGCCGCCGAAGTGAGCACTGCGGCACCGACCAACACGCTAAAACTCTCGTATCTCATATGTCCCTCCCGGCCTGTGATTCTTCCAAATACGCGATAGGTCCACGTTCTTGTGTGGGGTGGTTGTCTGGCTTTTCGATAATCGAAAGTCCACCCGCGCGCGATCGCCGGGGCATGCGGCTCCCGGCCAAGTGCGTATCAATACACCCAACGCGCCGCGGCTACAATATGAGCAGCTGGAGCAACCCTACCGGCCGGGGTACGATCGGTCGGGTACCGGCGGTGGGACGAAGCGAGGTTGCACATGGCAAGGCGAAGGCTGCATACCGGATGCAACGCGCTTCTGGCGCTCATCGCGGCCACCGCCCTGAGCCGGGCGGATACACCTCCGCAGGATGACCGCGCCGGGCACGACTACCCCACCGCCGCTCGCGTCGAGTACGTTCAGGAGTGCATGCTGAGGAACGGCGGCGAACTGTCCTACCTCTACAAGTGCTCGTGTGCCATCGATCGGATTGCGAACGGACTGACCTATGACGATTTCGTCGAATGGGGGACCTTCGCGCGCAACGCCTCGCTGGCGGGCGAGCGGGGTGGGGTTTTCCGCGATTCGGACCAGGCCCGGGAAAATGCCAAGCAGTATCGAGCCCTTGAGGCCGAGGCCTACAAGACTTGCGGCCTCCAAGTCCGGGACTAGCCGGGTCCAGATCGGGGGTGTCGCACCGGGTCGTGGGTCATCCGCCGCCCACAGGCGGAGCAGGGCCAAGGGCGACGCCCCATGGCGAGCGCCCGACCGGTATTTTCTTGATGACCTGCAGGCTGGTCGTGTCGATGACACTGACATCGTTGGAGGGCCCATTTGCCGTGTAGAGACGCTTTCCATCCGTTGACAACGCCATGCCCCAGGGGCGCGTCCCAACCGGGATTTCCGTAACGAGCTTTGGCTCCGCGAGTGCGACAACGGCAACTGTCCCGCCTCGGCCCGTGCTCAGATACAAGCGGCCCCGGGCAGGATCGAGCACGACAGCCATCGGACGCGCTTCCTTGCGCAGCTCGAGCAGCCGCTCGACGGGCGCTCCGTCAGGGACTGACATCCGGTACAGCGAGGCATCGAATTCACCGGATACATAGGCCATACGGCCGTCGGGAGTGAATGCCGCATCGCGCGGACGGTGGCCCACAGCCACGGAGCGCACGACCTTGAACGTGCGGGCATCGATCACCGAAACCGCATTGTCAGACTCGCTCGTGACCAGCACCCATCGTCCGTTCGGCGAAACGCTCACGCCTTCCGGTTCTTTCCCGACCGGTATCCGCGCCTTGATACTGCCGCTGCCCACGTCAAGAACCGAAGTCTGCGCGGCATCTTCGTTCGCCACGAAGAGCAGCCGGCCATCCGTGCTGAGATCGAACTGTTCCGGGTCCGAGCCAGCCTTCAACACCTTGACCATCTTCAACGATGCTGTGTCGATCACGGCGATGCCGTCGGCACTCAGATCGCGCTCGAATTTCGCGCACTCCGCGTCCGGGATGGTGGGCGGACACTTCGGCAGACCGCTCACGGCCACGTAGAGTTGCGAGCCGTCCTTGCTCAGTTTCAGCCCCCGCGGACGCTTGCCGACCGCAACGGTCGCAATCGCTTCAGCCTTGTCGGTGTCGATTACGGTGACGGTCTGTCCGTCCTCGTTGGAGACATATGCGCGGCCAGCATTGGCACACGGCGGCAGGGCGAGAAGGCCCGCAAGTCCCAGCATGCGCAGCGCGGCAGGACAAGTAAACAAGGCGGCTGGTGTCACCGCAGGCCCGATGAGCTCGGCACTTCCACCCATACCCCTTGCATCATCCGCGCATGTCACGAGCGGGGCATCCTGAGCGGCCCGGGGCCCGTTGGCAAGGGCAGGCTGACCCATGAATCCGCCGGAACCGACCAATGCCTGGGAACATGAGCAACCGTTTGAAGGAACCGCGTAGTGATAGCCGGGTGCGCTGGATTCGAAGTTGTGTGTACACTCCGCCGTGAAAAAAATAGGTTGCCGGTCGAGACAGGATTCAGTGTGTTGTGATTAATACAGCCATTCCTTTGAGGTGAACCAGCAAAAGGGAGTTCAACATGAACATTCGCAACGGTCTCGTCGCGTCTGCGAGTGCATTGGGACTGATGCTGACGTCCCAGGGCGCAGGCGCATTCGACATGATGGAAGTGGGCGAATGGAAGGTCGAGTTCAGTGGGAACGTCAATGGATTCCTAAGCGACGTCAGTTGCGAGTCCGATCCGGCGGGACCCGTTCTGTCGGGCCTCGCCTGCGGTTCGCTATCCGGAGGAGACTACGACGACAATAACGTCCGCACGGGCCTGCTGCCGTCGTGGTTCGGCTTTCATGCGGAGAGAACTGAAGAGAACACCAAGTACGGAATTACCATTGGCTTCCAGCCGGGCATTGACTCGGGCGCGGATCTCACGGGTGCCCCAATTGACGGCGGTCTCGGCCTCAACTCTACGAATTTCCGCCAGGTATTCCTCGAGTTCTCCGGCACGGACTGGGGAGGCATCAAGATCGGCCGAGACCTGGGCCTCTTCGGTTCGGATGCCATCTTGTCAGACATGACGTTGTCAGGCGTCGGCACCGTGTCCGACTTGACGCAAGGCGGCGGCAACACCTCGCTGGGCCGCATCGGCGTCGGCTACCTGTACGCCGACTGGAAGGGTCAGGTGCAGTACTCCTCGCCGAACTGGAGCGGCTTCAGCTTCAACGTGGCGGTCGTCGATCCCTGGGGTCTCGTCAATCTATCCGGCGTGAGCCTCGATGCCGGGAGCTTCTCTCAAGAAGGCAGCACCTATGGGTTAGAAGGCAAGGTGGCCTACGCGTGGGAAGGGGACTTCAGCGGGAAGGTCTGGGCGAGCTTCATCAGTCAGGAGCTCAAGAGCACCAACCCAGCGCTGAATGACGAGGACGCCCTCGGTTTCGACGTCGGCGCCAAAGTTGGCTTTGGCGGCTTTGAGCTCGTCGGCTATTACTACACCGGTGAGGGTATAGGCAGTGCCGGCTTCCTATTCGACGCTGTGGATGCGGCAGGCAATACGCGCGACTCGGATGGCATGTATGTGCAGGGCACTTACAAGATTCCAGGCCCGGGCACCAAGATCGGTGTGAGCTGGGGTGAGAGCAATCTCGATCGCGGTTCGGCCGATCCGGCCGGTACGAGCCTGTTTGAGACGAACGAGTCGATCGTGTTCGGTATCTATCATCCGCTGACCTCCGCGTTGCAGCTCGTCCTGGAGTACACACAGACGGAAGCCACTGCGCACAACGGGAACGAGGCCGAAGAAAAGGCCATCGCGGTGGGCGCGATCCTGTCTTATTGATGGTTCATTCGGCACGCGACAAGGCATAGTTCGAAGGGTTGAGGCGGCGGTGCCCCGGGCACCGCCGCCTATCCCGGCTCCCCAAGAGAACAACGATGGAGAACGGCACGACGGCGGCGCGGCTCCTGGACCGACGCCGAAGACATCTCTGCGGTGCCCACGGAGCGCATCTCGCTCGACTGGGCCGTTGCAAGCTTGTGCTGGTGAGCGGTGCTCTTGCGCTCGTGTGCGCGGCCGTGGTCTGGGGAGCGACAGAAGCTCCGCGCGGCTCAGTCGTGCTTTGGTCGGGCGATGACCAGTGGGTGAAGATCGAGCCGCAGGATGATCCGGCTGCGGCACCGAACGATCACCCCGTCCAGCTGGATAAGGAAGCGATCACCAATGCGCTCGAGGCGCTGCAAGTCCGCGTCGCGGATCCGGACACAGGCACCGAATCGGATCGGCCCGTATTCACGCCGGGTGAGCTTGCAAATCTCGCTCCGCACGTGGCTTCGGGGCTCGCAAGGGCCGGGCCTCGACAGGACGTGACGTTCAGCACAATCGACAGTCGTCCACTCGCCGCGGGGGGGCTGATTAGGAAACCCGGTGTCAACGCCGGCCGCGTTTTCTACAACGACGGCAGACTCAACGTTATCTTCGGCGAGCTACAGTCCGACTACCGCAAGAAGAACGTCTACGGTCAACGCAGCGAGGATTTCACTCCGCGCCGGCAGGGATCGCGGGGCGAGGCCACCAAGCAGAAGTGGAACCTTGCAGCCCGTCCCGGCCTGGAGTTTCATTCAGCGAATGATGGGGCGATTCGCAACGACTGGGTGGTGATCGATACCGCGGTTGCGGGCTCTGAAGTGCTGGCTGCGCCGCAGCCCGGCAATGCCCCGCCGCGGGAACCGGCATCTGCGCCGGTGGTGGCCGCGCCGGTGCAGTCGCCACCGGCAACTGTTGCGGCGCCAGCGCCGGTACCGGATGCTGCCACGGCGCCCGCCGCGGCGCCCAGGACAGGGACGCCGAATGCGGACCTCGAGCAACGTCTGCGGAAACTCAAGGAGCTGAAAGATAAGGGCCTGATCAGCGAAGAGGCTTACCGCGCCAAGATGCAGGAGTTATTGTCGGAGCTTTAGTCACTCTGAACCAGCGCATCAGGCCTCAATGAGACCGCTACGTATGGCAAGCAGCGTGAGCTCCGACTGATTGCCGACCTGGAGCTTCTGCTTGATGTTGTAGAGGTGAGTGCCGACGGTCGAAGCGGAGAGCTTGAGATCCTCGGCAATTTTCTGGACTGTGGCGCCCCGAGCAAGGCGGATGAACACGTCGAACTCCCGCTCCGATAGTTGCTCGATCGGGCGCTTTGCTGTCCCCTCGATCTCCGCAAGCGCGAGTTTCTGCGCCAGGCTCATGTCGATGTAGCGCCGACCGGCTGCGACAGCAGTCACGGCTTCGACTAGAGCTTCGGGTGCACTGCGTTTGGAAAGGAATCCCATGGCTCCTTCCCGCAGCGCTCTCCGTGCGTGCATGGGATCATCGTGAGCAGAGAGCGCCAGCACACGAGCCTCTGGATGACGCGCGCGAATTCGCCGCAGCGCCTCCAGTCCGCCCATGCCTGGCATGGCGAGGTCCAACACGACAACATCGGGCGTGAGCTCGAAAAAGCGCTGACACGCCGCCTCGCCGGATTCCGCCTCGGCGACGACCGATATCTCCGCCAGGGACTGCAGCAGGAGTCGAAATCCCGTACGGACCACGGCGTGATCGTCGACCAGTAGAACACGGATCATTTGCCGCCCGTCAACGGAATTTCGGCCGTCAGGCACACACCGTGCGGCTCACGATTCGCGACCGTCAGTACACCGCCCAGGTGCACCACGCGCTCCCTCAATCCGCGCAACCCAAAGTGTCCGGGGCGTGCCCAGTCCGCTGGCAGTCCGACTCCGTCATCGTTGATCATGACGACCATTCGATGTGCATCTGACTGCACGCTGACGTCGACGCGGGATGCTTGGGCGTGCCGTAGCGCGTTGATCAGGCCTTCCTGCACAACTCGGTAGATCGCGAGTGTCACGCTTGGACCTGGATCGGCCGAGAGTTCTTGCCTGAGCAATAGCGCTATCGACGGAGTTCGGCGCTGCCAGTCTCTCACCAGGCTTTCGAGCGTTTCAGCCAGCCCGAGCGTATCCAGCGAAAGCGGCACCAGACGAGGGATGAGTCCATGCATCGCGTCATACAGACGTGCAGCCTCCTCGGCAATCAAGCGCGCGGCCTCCCCGGGATCACGTGCGGCCCCTTGTGTCACGATGGCGAGCGCGAGACTGCGGATTGCGGTAACCGACTGGCTGAACTCGTCGTGCAGTTCATGCGCGATCAATCGTCGCTCCTCTTCGACACGTTGTTCCACGAGGTGCGCCATCTCGCGCCGCTCTTCGAGCTGGGTCTCGGCCTCGAGCGCCTTGCGCTCGGCTTGTACCTTATCCTCCACGGCTTGTGCCATCCGGTTGAACGCACCCCCGATGGCATGGGCTTCGAATCCGGGCAGCTGTGGTAACCGGAACGCGAGATCGCCCTGCTGAATGCGTTGCAGACCATCTGCAATGATTGGAAACGGCGCAAGCGAACGCCCAACCAACCGGAACGCAAGCCCATTCACGATGATCAGCATGATCGTGGCCACGGTGAGCAGCCGTGTGATCTGGTCCCATGCGTCGAGCACGGCGCGAGAGGAGTGCGCTTCAACGATCAACCGCACACCGCCGGCAAGCGGGAACGTATGTCGGGCGGGAGCCGGTACCAGCAGATGGGCGAACCATGCCGGCGCTTCGCGCCCTGCCTTGTAGGTTGGTGGGGGCGATCGATAAAGGACATGACCTGCAGGCGATTCCAAAACGATGTCGTTTGCGTGAACGCGACCCAGTTGTTGTAGAAACTGCAACAGCAGCTCAGGCCCCCCCTCACGCGAATAGATCGATGCAAGGCGGCCCAACAGCTGCGACGCCGCGCGGTTCGCCGCCTCGATCTCTTCGCGCACGGAGGTCCGAGCGGTCAGGATTTCGGCAGCAATCAGGACGATCACGAAGGTGGCGGTCAGGCCGGTAACCACCAGATTCAGGCGTGTCCGCAGCTTCATAAGGCGCTGCTTTGTGAGGAAATTTCCAACGGTGGTCTGATGTTAGCAGCGCCGTTCGGCCTCAGCGCAGCCGGCATGCCCACCACTCATGAAAATCATGAGGCCAGTTTCATGATGATCTCGATTCCGCTGACCGCTTTCCTGCGGAACATGCAGCTTGCGCCAGCGCAAGATCCTGATCCACTTGAACATCACTCGATACTCGATGCACATCCCGCCGGGCACGACGTGCCGGTCAGGGCAGGGCGATCGAGGCGACCTGCGCATGCAAAGGACACCCATCATGTTTGGCGTGAAATGCCTCATCGGCGCGTGCATCGCGGCTCTGGCCTCGGCCGGGGCCAGCGCACAAGAAGCCGAGAAACCGCAACCAACCGAGACCCTGGTCGTCACGGCGACGCGCATCGAAAAGTCGGTGTACGACATTCCGGCGGCGATCGACGTCGTGAGCGGAGACGAATTGCGCGCGCACAGACCAAACGTGGACCTATCCGAAGGGGTCGGCCGTATCCCCGGCATCGTCGTGCAAAATCGCTACAACTATGCCCAGGATCTGCAGGTCTCCTCGCGTGGCTTCGGCGCGCGCGCCCCTTTCGGCGTGCGCGGTGTGCGTCTACTTCAGGACGACATACCGCTCACCATGCCCGATGGGCAGGGTCAGACGGCTCTCTTCGATCTCGATGGGGCCAACCGCATCGAGGTCCTGCGCGGCCCGTTCGCCGCTCTCTATGGCAACTCCTCGGGTGGCGTGATTCATCTGCTTTCCGCGCTCGAGTCGAAGAAGCCGCAGTTCCGGGCAAGCGGGACGAACGATGAGGACGGCACGTGGCGTGGAGCGGTGAACTTCTCGGGTGCATTCGGCCCGACCGATTTCTCCGGCAATCTTGCGCGCTTTGACACCGAGGGTTTCCGCGATCACAGCGCGGCTCAACGCGATACCGCGAACCTCTGGCTTCGCTACCGGCCGGATGAGGCCTCGACGCTCACCGTCCTCGGCAATGCACTGGATCAACCCGACACCCAGGACCCGCTCGGCCTCACGCAGGAGCAGCTCGACGCCGACCCCACCCAAGCGGGCCTTGGTGCCGTTGAATTCAATACTCGCAAGAGCATCCGACACTTGCAGGGCGGGCTCACCTACGCGCGGGAGCTTTCCGAGCAGGACAGCGTTCGCGTGCTCGGCTATTTCGGGGACCGCGAAATCGAGCAGTTCCTTGCCAACCCCAGCGACGCGATCACAGGCTCAGGGGGCGTCGTAGACCTCGACCGCAGGTTTGGCGGCACGGGGTTGCGGTGGAATCACGCCGGGACCCTGGCCGGCGCACCGTACGAGTTCACGCTGGGTGCCGAGTACGATCGGATGAAGGAGCGGCGACGCGGTTATGTGAACGCGCTGGGCGAACGCGGCGACCTGCGCCGCGATGAGGATGATGTCGTCTATAACTTCGATCAGTACCTGATCGGCTCGTGGAACCCGACCGAACGGTGGCAGATCGCGGGCGGTCTCCGCAGAAGCGAGGTGCACTTCGAATCGACTGACTACTTCATCGTGGACATCAATCCCGACGACAGCGGAAGCCGCGAATTTGAGAGTACCCAGCCCGTCGTAGGACTCCTGTTTCAAGCGACGCCCGCGATCGGTCTCTTTGCCTCCGTCGGTGAGGGGTTCGAGACGCCTACGTTTTCGGAGCTCGCCTATCGACCTGATGGCTCACCGGGGATGAATTTCGCCCTGGAGCCCGCGGACAGCACCAATATGGAGGCAGGGGTGAAGATGCGTCTTGGCGAGCACTCGCGCTTGAACGCCACGCTGTTTCGCTCGGACACCAACGATGACATCGTGACGGGCCCGGCGCTATTCCCGGGCCGCAACACCTTCGTCAATGCCGAGCGCACGCGTCGCGAGGGTGCCGAGTTTGCCGCCTCCACAGCAATGCTCGATTCGGCATTGACGCTCGACCTTGCGTACACCTACACGCGCGCGCGATTCGAAGAGTTCGTGAACTTCGAGGGGCTCGACCTTTCCGGAAATCAGTTGCCAGGCGTTCCAGAGCATTCCGTCTATGCGGCACTCGTCTGGCGCCACGCGGCGTCTGGCTTTTCGGCCGGTGTGGAGGGCAGATGGGCTGATCGGGTGTACGTGGATGATATCAACTCGGCATTCGCGGAATCCTACGTGGTCTTCAATTTCCATGCGGGCCTTCGCCAGCGCATTGGCGCGTGGCAGTTCGAGGAGTTCTTGCGCGTAGACAACGTAGCCGACGAGAACTACGTGGGCTCGGTCGTCGTGAATGCCGTGAATGGCCGCTTCTTCGAGCCGGCACCGCCGCGCACTTTCCTCCTCGGGTTCACCGCGAGCTTCTTCCCACAATGAGTGCGCAATGTGCCGATATCGACACGCTTCGACGAGCGCCCTATTGCTGGGCGCTATCATCGTGTTCGAACCGGTATTGTCCGCCGCCCAGGGGCAGGACCAAGAGGAAATCCTGAAGAGATCATCGTCGTGGCGCCCTACGGCGCACGCCTGTCGCGCGAGCGGGTGGCGGCCAACGTACAGAGTATGACGGCCGAGGAGATCGAGCGCTCGCAGTCGCTCGACCTGACGGATCTGCTGAATCGCAACTTTGGCAGCGTAAGCATCAATCATGCGCAGAACAACCCGCTGCAACCCGACGTCAACTTTCGCGGATTTACGGCCTCGCCGCTGTTGGGCATGTCGCCCGGGCTCACGGTGTATCAGAACGGA
>Ga0075418_10004578_pt1 | contig 15714 bp, 13 predicted proteins | sample SoiMetdeltSBSDD2_FD_81776 | JGI IMG/M metagenome (GOLD analysis project Ga0075418, IMG submission 81776) | Bulk soil microbial communities from a Populus tree surrounding site in Tennessee, USA - Soil MetaG P. deltoides SBSDD2 | ecosystem: Environmental > Terrestrial > Soil > Tree plantation...
GGAACAGGGCGACGACGGCGAACCAGTCGGCCAGCGCGCCGACCATCGACGCTTCGGCCGTGGCCTGCACGTACCCGAGCCAGCCATGGGCGCCGGTGATCGTGACGACCGCGAACGCCACCGTGACCGCGGCGAGCATGCCCGTCGCCCGTCGCCGCATCAGCGCGAGCCGTTGCATGCGCTCGGCCTCGGTGCGGAGGGTCGGGAGCGGCGCGTGCGTCGTTGCGGCCATGAGGCAGGCTACGGCGCGACCCACACGAGGTCGTGCTCTTCATGACGACCGCGCACGCCGGGCAGGCCTTGCGCGTTCACCGCGGCCAGCAAGGCGTCACCGTCGTGGCTGACCGTCGACGTGGTCCACGTGGGGCCCTTGAGTGCGAGCCGTTCGAGCGCGGCGCGGCGCTCGTCGGCGGGTAACTGGGTGAGCGAGTGGCCGTCGTACCAAAGGAGGTCGCATACGGCGACGGTGGCCGGATGCCGTTTGGCGTGGGTGAGGACGCGCGCCCGCGAGAGGCCGGGCTTGCGCCGCGCCGCGAGCAGGTCGGCATCGGGACGACCGTCGTCGCCCAGGATCACGACTTCGACGTCGAGCACCATCGGCGTCACGTCCTGCCATTCGGCCATGCGCGCCAGTTCGACGAGCGGCCCACTGATCTCCGCGCTGTCTTCGTCGACGGCCCACGCGACCCGGCCACCTTCGATGCCGACGTTGGCGCGGAAGCCGCCCCACGCCGGCTCGAACACCCAGCCGTCGCCGCCCGGCAGCTTCGCCTCGACCGTTGCCGTTGTCGGCGCGAACGCGTCCGGGAGCAGGTCGCGCGTCGGATCCTCGGGTGGATCCATGCGGTGGATCATCCATTGATTGCCGCGCGTCTGGAACAGCGCGTAGCGACCCCGCGCCCGCTCACCGTGGAAGTCGACGGTGAGCTTCTTGTCGGTCAGCTCGTGCAAGTCGTACGTACCGCGGTCCCAGATCTTCATGGTGCCGCCGCCGTACTCGCCCTCGGGGATCTCGCCGTCGAAGTCGAGGTACTCGATCGGATGGTCCTCGGTGTGAACGGCGAGGTGGTTCACGCGCGGATCGGGCGGCGTGCCCTTCGGCACCGCGAACGACAGCAACACGCCCTCGTGTTCGAACCGGTGATCCCAATGCAGGGCGCGGGCATGATGCTCCTGGATCACGAACCGCCGCTCCTCCCCAGGAACCACATCTCCGCGCGGCTCGCGAGTCTTCTCGAAGTCCCGCATCTCCTGGTAGCGCTCGAGCTTGCCGGGCATGCCGACAATTCTTCCCGGGTACAGACGGTGCATGCCCCGTGCAATCTGGACTGGGTCGATCAGCTTCGGCCTCGTCAACGTGCCCGTGAAGCTCTACACCGCTGCTCACCAGGAGGATCTGTCCTTCCATCAGCTGGAAGAAGGCACCGGCGCCCGCGTGAAGTACAAGCGGGTGTCGGAGAAGACCGGCCGCGAAGTGCCGTGGGAGAAGATCGTCAAGGGCTACGAATTGGGCAAGGGCCGTTATGTGGTGATCACGCCCGAGGAACTGGCCGGCTACAAGCCCTCCGCCACCAAAGCGATCGAGATCGAAGACTTCGTCGACCTCATCGACATCGACCCGATCTACTACGGGAGCACTTACTACGTGGCGCCGGCCGGCGACGGCGAAGGCGCGCGGAAGGCGTACAAGCTCCTCCTGGAGGCCATGGAGAAGCAGCAGAAGGTCGGCATCGCTCGCTTCGTCCTGCGCACCAAGCAGTACCTCGCCGCGGTGCGCCCGTACGACGGTGTCCTCGCGCTGTCGACGATGTTGTTCGAAGACGAGATCGTGCCGCGGTCGGATATCAGTGAGATGAAGAACATGCGGGCGACGGTCACCGACCGCGAGGTGAAGATGGCGAGCCAGATCATCGACTCGCTCTCGACCGACTGGAAGCCGTCGCGGTACAAGGACACCTACCGGACGAGCGTCCTCGAGTTGATCAAGAAGAAGGCCAAGGGCGAGGAACTCGTCGTCGACGAGGCCGAGGCGCCGGCCGAGAAGGTCGTCGACCTGATGGCCGCCCTCGAAGCGAGCCTCGATGCGGCCAAGAAGGGCACGAAGAAGAAGGCGCCGGCCAAGAAGCCGGCCCGAGCCAAGACGGCGAAGAAGAAGGCGGCCTAGGCCCCGGCGGCTTGCCGGAACACCAAGTCCCAGCCGTGCGCATCGATGCCGATCTTGCCCAACCGCGTCGCTGCGTCCTCGAGAACAGTGGGGGCGCCGGCATCGCCGAGCGCCGCGAGGCCGATGCCGTGTGCGAGCCGCACGATCGCTTGGTCGAGCACGTCATCGGTTGCATCGACGATTGCGGTTGCGTCCTTCAACGCCGCTTCGGCCTCCGCGGAGCGGCCGAGCTGCAGGAGCGCGAAGGCTTGGCCCAGCGTGGCCGTGATGCGGTCGAGGTAGGTGCCGGCCGATAACGCAGCGAGGGCGTCGGCGGTGCTGAGCGCGCGCTCGGGGTCGCGGCCCGCCGCGTAAGCCAGCACCAGCACCGCCTTGGCGTAGGCCCGCTCGCCTTCGGTATGCGCGTCGCGGTCGGCCTCCTCGAGGTTGGCGATGCCGTCGGCCACGCGCCCAAGTTGCAGGGCGGTGAGCCCGACGACGACGCCGCGTTCGCCGTAGCCGATGCTGTCGCCGGTGAGCGGATCGGAGACGATCTTGCCTCGCAGCGCCTCTTCGGCCATCTCTGGATCGCCGAGTTGCACGGCGGTCGAGGCTGGGATCAGGCCGACGAAGTTGGCGGAGCCGGCTACGTGCGAGCGCATAACGTCGAGGCCTTCGCTGACGCGGCCCGACATCACCAGCGCCCGCGCCAATGTGCCCACGAGTTGGCCGGCTTGCGCGCCGTCGCCTATGGCGTGGAAGAGATCGAGCGACTGGCCCGCGTACTCGGCCGCTTCATTGACGCGGCCGGCAAACAGTCGGACGTTGGCGAGGAGCATGTAAGTCATGCCGAGGCCCCAGCGGTCGCCGCTCTCGCGGGTCTCGGCGAGGATCGACTGGGCGAGATGGCCTGCCTCCTCGAAACGCCCCTGGAAATAGCGGACGAACCCGAGCAGGCCCAGCGCCCAGCCCAGCCCGCCCTGGTCACCGATGGCGCGGAACGTCGCCGCCGATTCGTCGAGCCGCTCCTCGGCGTCGGTCATCTCGCCGCGGGTGAACGCGATCCACGCCAAGTTCTGGAGGGCCCACGCTTCGCCCCGCCGGTCCCCGATGGCGCGGAACGCTTCGAGCGACTCGGCGATGGGCTGTTCGGCCGCGTCGGCGTCACCGCTGCGGAGCTTTGTCATGCCTAGTTGGCGCAGCGCGTCGGCGGCGCCGGCGTCGTCGCCATCAGCGTGGAACAAGTCGACTGCCTCGGTGAGCGACGCGACCGACTCGGCAAAGCGGCCTTCGAGCTGCTCGATGTGTCCGCGCGTTGCGAGCGCCCTTGCGCGTGTCGACGCGTCGGCAGCCTTGACCTCAGCCAGTACGGCATCGACATCGAGGCGCGCCGCCGGAAGATCGTGCATGCCCGCCGCCGCCTTGGCGCGATACAGGCGCACGCGGTTGCGGTTGTAGTCGTCATGCGGGTCGAGCAGCTTGGCCGCCCGGTCGAGCAATGCGCGCGCCGGCAGGTGCTGCTCGCGCTCCATGACGCGCATCGCTGCTCGCTCGATCGCCTTCAGCGCGCGGTAGCGAACGTCGGCGGGGACGCCATCGATCGCGCCCAGCTCCAACACGATCTCGGCGGTCGCCGCGAAGTGGTAGGCGATCTGCTCGAGGTCCTCGTCTTCGCGGCCTACTTTCCGGCGTTGTTCGGTCAGCCACTCGCCAACCCGCGCGTGTCGCCGGGCCCGCTCGGCCTTGGTGAGGGTGTCGTACGCGACCTCGCGGACGAGATCGGAGCGGAACTCCCACTCGTCACCTTCCAGCATCAGAAGGTCGCGGGCGGCGAGATCGCTGACGACCGGCGCAGCATCCGGCTCGCCGCGCGCGTGGCCGAGCGCTTCCAACGTGTTCACCGTGCCCGTGCGGCCGACCACGGCCGCGTCCTCGAGCGTGGATCGCGCCGCCGGCGTGAGGCCGTCGATGCGGGCCGCGACGAGCCCGCGCAGCGTGGCGGGTAAGTCGCCGCCTAAGCCGCCGTCGGCTTCGGCGAGCAAGGCCACCATCTCTTCGAGGAAGAACGGGTTGCCGCCCGATCGCTCGAGCAGCAGGTCGCGCAACTCAGAGGACAAAGGTGTCTCGAGCATGCTTTCGAGTAGTCGCGAGGCGGCGCCGGCGTCGAGCGGATCGAGATGCAAGGTGACGACGTTGTACCGGCCGGGCTTGGGGACCCACCGATCCTCGAGCTCCGGGCGGGCGGTGACGACGATGACGACAGGCAGCCCGATGGCCCGCTCCAACAGGTCGTCGATCAACGTCAACAGCAGGTCGTCGGCCCAGTGCAGTTCCGACAGCACGATGACAAGTGGCCGTCGCCTCGCCAATCCCTGGATGATGGCTTGGATGGATCTGCGTGCTTCGTGCGGCGCGCGCGCCGGGTCGAGGTCCTGCAACGCGCTCTCATGGCCCATCAGGTGCAGCAGCCCGTCGGCGAGCCGCTCGACCTCGCCGTCGTCTCGGGCGAGACCGGTGACGTCCATGATCGCGTTCCGGCACTTGTCGAGCGCCGTATCGGCGTCGTCGACGTCCTCGATCTGGCACACCTGTCGCAGCGCCTCGGCGATCGGCCACCACACGTTGGCCTCGCCGTACGGGACGCACCGACCCTCGAGCAAGGTGGCGTAGTGCTCGTCGACCGCGATGCTGGCGATCTCCGCGGCCAGGCGGCTCTTGCCGATGCCGGCCTCGCCGAGGAGCACCACGACGTGGGCGCGGCCGCGCGTGACCGCGGTTGTCAACGTGTGGCGCAACAGACCCAGTTCGGAGTCGCGCCCGATCAGCGGGCCCTTGGCCCGCCGCGGCCGCCGGCCGGGCGGCGCCAGGGCCGCCAGCGCGACCCATGCTTCGACCGGTTCCTCGCGGCCGCGCGCTTGCACTGCCCCGAGCGTGTCGAACGACACCACGTCGCGTGTTGCCGCGTGGGTCTCGGGGCCAACGACGACTTGGCCGGCGTCGGCCACTGTTTGCAGGCGGCTGGCAACGTTGACGACGTCGCCCATCGCCGTGTAGTCGCCACCGGCTCGCAGCGCGCCGACCAGTACCTCGCCGGTGTTGATGCCGACCCGCACGCGAATTTCCATGCCGGCCTCGGTGGCGTACTCGGCCATGCTGCGCTGCATCTGGAGGGCGGCTCGCACCGCGCGCTCGGCGTCGTCCTCATGGGCGATGGGGGCGCCGAACAGTGCCATGAGCGCGTCGCCGACGACCTTGTCGACACGGCCGCCGAACGCGGTGACGTCACCCGCGAGCCGTTCGAAGCAGCGGTCGACGAGGTTCTTCACGTGCTCCGGATCCCGGCTCTCGCTCAGCGTCGTGAAGCCCACCACGTCGGCGAAGAGCACGGTGACGATGCGGCGCTCGTCGCCTCGTGCCCGCAGCGCATGCCCGCAGGACGAGCAGAAGCGAGCGCTGTCCAGTACTGCGGCCCCGCATGACGGGCACGTCATGCCGCCACATTAGAGGCGACCTGGTTGCTAACCCTCTTCGAAGTCGACCGTCGGCACGCCGGCGCGCACATGCAAGCGCGCCGGCAAACCGATGAGGTCGATGGGATCGCGATCGAGTTGCGTCGCGCGCAGTGTGATCACGTCGCCTTTGTGCGCGCCGCTCGTCACCGTAAGTTCGAGACGAACAGCATGCGCGCGCTCGTCATCAATCGCGTCGATAATGAACACGTCGTAGATGTCGTCGGGAAGCATTGACATGGTGTGCGTCATGTTGACGCGTCACGCGTTGTTGTGGAAATGCTTGACCTTCACGCGACAACCCATTTGTATATAACGGACTTCACATCAACACGGAGGTGTTGTGTACAGGAGTGAGTTGGTCGGGAACGTCGCGGCGGCGACAGATTTCGCACTCACTTCGCGCGCGACACCGAAGCGTGAAGTGGAAGGTGGCCAAGTCGGCCAAACAGGCAGTCAAGAAGCGTTAGCGAAAGGCGGCACGGAATGACACCGGCCAAGAAGCGCGCGCCGGCCAAGAAGGCCACCAAAAAGCGCGTAGCGAAGAAGAGCACTGCCAAGAAGGCCACGGCCAAGCGGTCGACGGCTAAGAAGGCAGCGAAGAAGCGGGCACCGGCGAAGAAGGCCACCAAGAAGCGGGCAACCGCCAAGAAGGCCACGAAGAAGCGGGCGCCGGCGAAGAAGGCCACCAAGAAGCGGGCAACCGCCAAGAAGGCCACGAAGAAGCGGGCACCGGCGAAGAAGGCCACCAAGAAGCGGGCAACCGCCAAGAAGGCCACGAAGAAGCGGGCACCTGCAAAGAAGGCCGCAAAGAAGTCCGCGGCGCGCAAGTCACCTGCGAAGAAGCGTCCCGCCAAGCGGGCCGCGAAGCGTCGCTAGTCACTTCTTCGTACAACAGCTGTGTGAAGACGGGGCCCTTCGGGGCCCCGTCTTCGCGCGTTAGCGCGTCGCGTTGACGATCGCGAGGTGGCGGGGATGGGGACCCCGCCACATTGCGGCGGGTCGTCCCCGGAGCGAAGCGTAGGGGCGGGGGCCCGCCGCCATGTCAGAGCCGATCGATCTTCTTGAAGGCTTCGCCGAGAGGGACGTTGCCGAGCGCGCCGAGCTCGGCCAGTCGCTCGAGCATGCGAGTGCGAAACGCGTCGACCTGTTCGTTGGCCTTGGGATCGCCGATGTGCATGGTCGACTCGAACTGGCTCTCGTGGGCGAGCAGCGCCGTGAGCTTGGCGTCCTCGTAGCCGGCGACGTTCTCGACGTGGTCGGGCTCATCGGCTTCCCATAACAGCAGCGTGGTGGGGCGGTGGGGCGCCACGTCCTGCTCAGGGAAGAAGTGCGGGTCGCGCGCGGCGACGATGCCGTCGGTGACGAGAAAGCCGGCGTGGCGATGATCGGGATGCAGCCGATAGCGCTTCCACGGATCGTGCCCGAACATCACATCGGGCTTGAGCCGCCGGATCCAGTACGCGACCTGGGCGCGCTGTTCGAGGCCCGACGCCAACTCGCCGTCGGTGTAGCCGAGGAACACGACCTCGCCGTCGCCGCCCAGCGCACGCGACGCGGCGCGCTGTTCCTCCTGTCGCGTGGCGATCAATGCGGTCGTGTCGGCCGACGGGTCCCACGAGCCCTTGCTGCCGTCGGTGCACACAAGGTGCATCACGTGACACCCGGCCGCCGCCCACTTTGCGAGCGTCCCGCCGCAGCCGAACTCGATGTCGTCGGGATGGGCGCCGACCGCAAGCGCCCGTTTCGGCACCTCGAGGTCGCCGGTCACGCGTGCGACGGGAGCAACAGGTCATCGGGCTGATCGACGTCCCACGCCAGATCGGCCCGTCGGACGATGTGCAATCCCAGCTCGCACCGGCGGGCTTCGCGACAGTGCAGGCCGAACGAACCGGGACCGTACGCGAAGCGGAAGCCGCGACCGGTGGGGATGCAGGCGACATTGGTGCCGTCGTCGCGACGGTCGGGGACGAGCGTCACGCCGCCGAAGCGCGACAACTGCGTCATGTCGTTGGCCATCGGCAGATCGGCGTGGGCGACGATCACTTGCGCGGCGCCGAGACCGGCCAGGTGGTCGACGCCGAACTCCACGGCCCGGTTCAACCCGCGCCCGGGGGCGGTCACGACGATGACGTCGTGGCCCGCCGCCCACTCGACTACCTCGGGGTCGTCGCACACCACGGCGACGGGCAGGTCACCGCACGCGGCGATGACACGCTCGGCCATGGTGCGGGCCAGGGCGCGCCGTTCGTCGGCCGACAGCGCAGGCGCGAGCCGCCGCTTGGCGTCGGTGAATCCCTTGACCGGGATCAGGACGGCGACATCCATCGTTTAGGCCATGACCTCGAAGACTCGCGTGACGGGCTGCTGGCGGAGCAACGCTGTCACTCGCACCAGCGCTTCGCGCACCGGGCGCGACGACATGGCCTCGTCCATCGCCTCGGCGCTCGACCACCGCGACAACGCCGCGCCCTCGACGAGACCACCGGCGCTCGGCTCGCGGCTGATCAACAGCTCGACTCCGAGGCACCCCGTCATGCCCGTGAACGCGGGCGTGACGTCGTCGGCGAAGAACTGACGCACCGCCTCGATGTCGTCGGGATCGACGGCGCTCTGGAACACGCGCAGGAACTCGGTCATCACGGCCTCCACGACGTCTTGTTGAACATGCCGGCCAGCTCCGGGCTGCTGAGGAGACGAGCGGCGGGCCGGTCGAACTCCGCCGCCAGCCGCTCGCCGCGACCGGGATACTTCATCGTCACTCGAATTCGGTCGGCGGTGATCTCGAGCACGTTGTACGACGGCGGTGTGTAGCCCCGTACCCGGTAGGACGACACCGTTCCGGAGTTGACGATCAGCACCCCGTTCACCGACCACACGTGCGGCACATGTTTGTGGCCGGAGAGCACGAGGTCGACGTCGACGTCGGCGAGCAGGGCGAGCACGTCACCCGCGTCCCACACCGTGTTGCGCTCGCGGCCCGTTCCGGGGACCGGCACGAGGTGGTGATGGAGCGCGAACACTTTGATGTCGGCCGGACCGGCGAACTGTTGGGTGATCCAGTCGTAGCGCTCGCGACCGACCTCGCCCTCGGCCAGGTCCGGCTTGGACGAGTCGATGGCGACCATGCGCGCGGTCAGGCTCGGATCGCCGCCGGCGACGCGGACGACGCGATCGCCTTTGGCGGGGACGTCGCCGGGCCCGAATGTGTCGCGGAAGTGGAGGTAGCCGACGTTCTTCGAGTCGTGATTGCCTGGGATCACGACGACGCTGAGGCCCGCCTCCGACAACGGCTCGAGGAATTGCTGGGCCATGCGAAACTCGTTGGCGTAGCCATCGGTCGTGAGGTCGCCGCCCACCAGGACGAGGTCGGGCCGTATCGCGATCGTCTCGGCCACGGCCGCCTCGAGCAGCGACGCGTCGAAATGCACTGACCCGCAGTGAATATCGGATAGCTGGGCTATGACGAAGGCCTCGCGTTGCATCGCCGTGAAAGTCTACGGAGGATGGCGACGATCAGATCCCGGTCCCGCATACCCCCGCTCGTGTGGCGCCTCGGTTGGGTGAGCCTGTGCACGGACGCGGCCACCGAGCTGCTGTATCCGTTAATTCCGATCTTCCTGACCGTGACACTCGGTGCGCCGGTCATCGCCCTCGGCCTGATCGAGGGCATGGCCGACGGCGTGGCGACCGGATTGAAGGCGTGGGCCGGGATCGTCGCCGACCGTGTCGGTGAGCATCGCAAGATGGTGCGGGCCGGGTACGCGCTCTCGGCCGCGTCCAAGCCGCTCCTCGGCCTGGCTCCCAACTGGCCCGTGTTCGCCGTGTTCCGCGTGTCGGATCGTGCTGGCAAAGCGGTGCGCGGCGTCCCGCGCGATCTGATGGTGGCCGAGGCGGTGCCGCCCGAGGATCGGGGCCGGGCATTCGGCTTCCACCGCGCCATGGACACGTCGGGCGCGGTGATCGGCCCACTCGTCGGGCTGGTGGCGCTGGCCATCCTGGGTGAGGACCACTTGCGGCCGGTGTTCCTCATCGCGCTCGTGCCCGGCTTGGCCAGCCTCGCTCTGCTCCGGTCGCTCCCGAAGACCGTCCGGCCCAGCGGGAAGCAATGGGAACCCGGGACGTTGCCGTGGCGCGGCGCCTTCGGCGGCTTCATGGCCGTCACGATCCTGTTTTCGATCGGCAACTCGTCGGACGCGTTCTTGCTGCTGCGCGCCCACGACCTCGGCCTGTCGACGTTCTCGGTCGTACTCGCCTACGCGCTGTACAACGTCGTGTACGCGGCGCTGAGCTTGCCGGCCGGCATCCATTCGGATCGCGTCGGTCCGGTGCGCGTGTTCACCGGTGGCCTCATCGTCTTCGCCGGCGTCTACGCCGGGTTTGCCTTCATCACCTCGTCGGCCGGCGTGTGGCCGCTGCTCGCGGTCTACGGGGCGTACATGGCGCTCACCGATGGGATCGTGCGCGCGCTGGTCGTCAACCTGGTTCCCGACAACGTGCGGGGTAAGGCGCTCGGCGTGCACCAAGCCGCCACCGGCGCCAGCGTGTTGATCGCCGGCGTGACGGCGGGCGTGCTCTGGGACAAGGTGTCGCACCGCGCTCCGTTCCTGGTCGGCGCAGGCCTGGCGCTGTTCGCCGCGCTGCTGCTGCCCCTTGTGACTCGTGGCGATACCGTGGCCTCGACATGACTGAACGCATCGCCGTAATCGGGGCCGGCTCGTGGGGGACTGCGGTCGCCGCGCTGGCCGCGCAGAACCGACCGACAGTGCTGTGGGCTCGCCGCAAGGAACTGGCCGACGAGATCCACACCGCGCACACGAACCAGACGTACCTCGCTGAACGCGCCCTGCCCGATCAGCTTGAGTCGACCGCGTCGCTGGAAGAAGCGCTGGACGGCGCCGACCTCGTCGTGATGGGCGTGCCCTCGCACGGCTTCCGCGCCGTGCTGCGGGATTTGGCGCCGTTCATGCGCGAGGGCGTGCCCGTCCTGAGTCTGACGAAGGGCGTCGAGCAGGACACGCTCAAGCGCATGACCGAAGTCATCGGCGACGAGCTGCCCGGCCATCCCGCGGGCGTGCTGACGGGGCCGAACCTGGCCAAGGAAGTGCTCGACGGGTTCCCGGCGGCGACGGTCGTCGCGCTGGCCGACGAGAAGATCTGCACCGACCTGCGGCCCCTATTCGCCACGCCGTCGTTCCGCGTCTACACGAACTACGACGTCGTGGGCTGCGAGGTCGCCGGCGCGCTCAAGAATGTCATGGCCATCGCCGCCGGCATCGCCGACGGGCTCGGGTTCGGCGACAACACCAAGGCCACGCTGATGACCCGCGGCCTCAATGAGCTCACGCGGCTCGGGATCGCGCTCGGCGGCCAGCCGCTCACGTTCTCGGGGCTGGCAGGGATGGGCGACTTGGTGGCGACGTGCATGAGCCGTCAGAGCCGGAACCGCCACGTCGGCGAGCAGCTCGGCAAAGGCCGAACGATCGACGAGATCATCAGCGAGATGAATATGGTCGCTGAAGGCGTCAAGACGTCCCGCGCGGTTGTCGGCCTCGCCCGTTCGGTGAACGTCGACATGCCGATCGCCGAAGAGATCACCGCGGTGATTGACGGCAAGCAGACGGTGGCCGAGGCGCTGCAACGGCTCATGGAACGCGACGCGGGTCACGAGTTGGAAGGGATCGCGTAGCGCGGTCGCATGAGCATTCGGGCTTGGCTGTTGCGCAAGGCAATGGGGCGCATGCGCATCACGCCCGACATCGTTCGCTACCTCTCGACCTTCCAGCGGTTGGGCGAGAACGTCGAAGTCCAACTCCCTGGCGAGCTGCTGCCCGTTGGTGCGCGCACCGCGTTCCGCGCCGTTCGCACGCGCGCCGCCGCGCAACTGGGCGTCGACTGGGTGTGGCCGTACTGGCTCGAGCGCCAGCTCGACCCGCGTGCGCGTTCGTTCGTGCCGCGCGGCCACTTGCCGGTGCTGACCAACGTGACGCATCGCAACTGGACCGCGGTCGGCAACATCGGATCGCCGTGGGAGGGGATCGTCGATCCCCGAGGCCTCGTGACGCCGTGGTTCGACGGGTGGTCGCTCGACTGGTGGATCGGCGCCGACGATCGGTGGCACGTGCCGTCACGCGAGGCGTCGGTGCGCCAACGGCTGGTTGACGCCACGCCGGTGGTCGAGTCGGCGATGCGCGTCCCGGGTGGCGATGCGATTCACCGGGCGTACGGCGTGGCCGACGGCGACCTGCTCGTCGTCGAGATCGAGAACGCATCGCCGGCCCCGTTCGTCGCCGCCTTGGCGGTTCGCCCGTACAACCCCGAGGGCCTCGCCGTCGTCGAGCGCATCGAGTTGCACGACCGCACGGTCACCGTCGACGGCCGTCCCGCGTTGTTGCTGCCGCGAGCCCCGGCCCGCACGGCCGGCTCGACGTTCTACGACGGCGACTCGGCCAACGTCGTCATGCAGGGCCAGGCGGGCGAGGCGTTGCCTCGTCCCCTGCGGTGCGACGCCGGGCTCGCCCAGGCCGCATTCCTGTTCCCGGTCCCGCATCGCACCGCGATCCAGGTGGCGATACCGCTCGCGCCCGGGAAGCGCACCCGCCGCCGCGGTCTGGCCCGTCGTCGGGCGGCGCGAACGCCCGACATCCCGTCGCCGCTCCCGACCGCGGCCGCGGTGGCGCGTGGCTGGGAGGCGCTGAGCCGCCGCGGCATGCAACTCGACCTACCGGCGGGACGGCTGGCCGAGGCGGTCGACGCCAACCGACGGTTCCTGTTGCTGTTCCACGACGGCGCCGACATCACCCCGGGACCGTTCACCTATCACCGGTTCTGGTTCCGTGACGCCGCGTACATGGTGAGCGCCCTCGACCGGTATGGGTTTCATCAAGAGGCGGGAGAGGTCATCGAGCATTTCGTCGACCGCCAACACGCCGACGGCTTCTTCTTCAGTCAGCGTCAGGAGTGGGACGCCAATGGCGCCGCCCTGTACGCCATGGCCGAGCACTGGCGGCTCACCGGCGACCTCGACATCATCGACCCCGCGGCCGTGGACCACGCCGTGCGCTGGATCGAGCGCATGCGCACGCGGAAGCGCCGGCGCAATGCCCCAGGGTTGCGCGGCCTCATGCCACCGAGCGTCTCGGCTGAACACCTCGGTCCGCTCGACACCTACTACTGGGATGCGTTCTGGTCATTGAAGGGACTTGTCGACGGCGCGGCGATGTTGCGAGCGACGGGGATGTCCGAGGCGGCGCAGCGCGCCGAGACGTGGACCGCCGCGCTGCGTCGCGACCTCGACGCGTCGCTCGCCGTCGTCGCTGATCGGCTCGGCAACGCGGTGATCCCGGCTGGCCCCCGCCGCCGAATCGATCCGGCGATCATCGGCTCACTCGTTGCGTGCTGGCCCCTCGAGTTGCTGCCCGCCGATCATCCCGGCATTGCGGCCACGGCCGAGGCCATCCGCGAGCGCTTCTGCATCGATCGCGCCTTCTTCCAGGGCATCAGCCACACCGGGCTGGGTACCTACCTCACGATGCAGCTGGCCTTTGTCGAATTGGAAGCTGGTGACCGGCGCGCCGTCGATCGCCTCGAGTGGCTCGTCGAGGCGGCGACGCCGACCCTCACCTGGCCGGAGGCCATCCACCCGCAACTCGGCGGCGGCTGCATGGGCGACGGCCACCACGGCTGGGCGGCGGCCGACTTCCTCACCTTCGTCCGTCGCCTCCTCATCCGCGAGGTCGACGGCGGGCTCGCGCTCTGCACGATGTTGCCGACCGAGTGGCGCGGCCAGCCGCTCGACGTGCGGGACGCGCCGACCCACCACGGGCGGCTGTCGTTCTCCGTGCGGTGGCACGGTGATCGCCCGGCGCTGATGTGGGAGCTCGCGGGGCGCAATGATCTTCCGGTGCGACTCACTGTCCCCGGCCTCGACCCGTCCTGGTCGAGCCAAGCGCGGACGGGCGAGGCGCTGTTGGGTCCGGTCGCGGTGGGGTCGCCGTGAAGGAAGCCCGGGCGTTCCTCCAGGCGCACGGCATCAGCGACGCCGACATCGACAAGGCCGTCGCCGCCGGCACGGTGCACCTGCTCGTCATCGAGCACCTGGCGTCGCCCGGTGAGGCCAAGTACACCGAACGCGACATCGCTGAACTCAGCGGCATCACGCCGGAGGATCTGCACCGCTTCTGGCGGGCGCTCGGTTTCCCCGATGTCGAGCCCGACGACCGGCTGTTCACCGATCGCGACTTGGACGCGCTGGTGTCGGTGGCCGGCGCGATCAGCATGGGAGTCACCAGCCTCGACGTTGCCATTCAGCTGACGCGCGTCATCGGCTCGTCGATGGCCCGCATCGCCGAAGCCGAGGTGCAGTCGTCGGCCCATCGTGAGCCGGGCGAGAGCGAACGGATGGCCGAGCTGTACGCGCTCACGGGTGGCGGTCCGCTGGGCGGGCTGGCCAACAACTTCGAGCTGGTGTGGCGCCGCCATCTCCAAGCCGCGCTCCGCCGTCACACGATGGAGCACGGCGAGGGCGAGAACAACCTTGCTGTCGGGTTCTGCGATCTCGTCGGCTTCACCGCAATGAGCCAGCAATTGAGCGACGAGGAGCTGGCCCACGTCGTGACGCTCTTCGAGGAGCTGGCCTACGACACCGTCGCCGCTGGCGGGGGCCGCGTCGTCAAGATGATCGGCGACGAGGTGATGTACGTGGTCGAGAACCCGGCGATCGCCGCCCACATCGGGCTGGCGCTGGCCGACGCCTACTCGGACGAGGAGACCTTGTCCGACGTGCGGGTTGGTGTGGCGTACGGGTCGGTGTTGGGGCGCGAGGGCGATTACTTCGGGCCGGTAGTCAACCTCGCGCACCGGATCGTCAACATCGCCTACCCCGGCACCGTCGTGGTGTCGACCGAGGTCGCCGACGCGATTCGTGAGGACGCCGATCTGGAACTCCTTGCCCTACGGCCGCGGTTGCTGAAAGACATCGGCCGCGTGCCGTTGTTCGCAGTCAGCCGCCCCGGTGAGGCCCGCGTGTCGTGGCGCGGGCGGTCGCGGCGACCGGCGCCGGCGCGCGCATTAGCCAAGGCGGTCCTGGCCGAAGCGGCCCGGCGCCAAGTCGAACGCCATGAGGCCGAGCGGGAAGGCGCCGCCGGAGCTGCCGACGCATCTGGAGGACATAGCCCGGACTGAGTCCGGGCTATGTCCTCCAGAACGCCGATTCGCGCGCCGAACCTCTCCAAAATTGTTCGGACGCGCCTTTTGGGCGGGTTTGGTCGGCCCGGTTCCGGATTTTGGAGAGGTTCCGGGGCTGCGCGGCTGCTGGCGCGACGCGAACGGGACTCAGTCGCGGATGCGGGCGGTGGCGATGGCCCAGGGCCCGAGCGGGAACCCGCCGTCGAACGGCGCAAGCGGTCCGCCCCGTAGGTCGACGAGCCAGCCGGTGCGACCGGGCAGGTTCACGTCGGTCGCGGTATCGGTCGGATTGAACACCCGGACCTCGAAGCCGCCGGCGACCCGCCGCAGGGCCGACACCTCAGCGCCGTCGACCTCGAACGCGGATCCGCTCGTCGGCCGGTCGCCGCCGCCGTCGGCCACCACGACTTCGAGCGGGAGGAACACGTCGTCGACGATCGCGAACGGGTCGCGGTCGCCGACGTGCACGGCGTAGCGCGCTTCAACCGGGCCGATCATCTGCGGCCCTTCGAGGCGGATGGGCGGCCCGGCGGGCAGTGGGCGGTACGCCATCTCGACGCGCGACAGCCAGCCCGTCGACCGCAACAGCGTGAGGGCGAGGGCGCGCCCCTCGTCGACCAGCTCGTACTCGAGCAGGCCCTCGTGGGCGATGGTGAGGCCGCCGGCCTGGACGAACCGGCGCGACGGGAACGTCGGTAGCCCCACCTCGGAGGGTCCGCCCTCAGCGGTGAGACCGCGCTCGACGATCGCGAACGCGCACTCGGCGTTGGAGTGATCGGTCGGCGCGGGCAAGGGGAACCAGGCGCGCAGGCGGTGGTCGCGGCTCGGATTGGCGAAGGTGGTGTGCACCCGGACGAAGTCGTCGCCGGCGTGGAC
>Ga0075418_10004579_pt1 | contig 15709 bp, 19 predicted proteins | sample SoiMetdeltSBSDD2_FD_81776 | JGI IMG/M metagenome (GOLD analysis project Ga0075418, IMG submission 81776) | Bulk soil microbial communities from a Populus tree surrounding site in Tennessee, USA - Soil MetaG P. deltoides SBSDD2 | ecosystem: Environmental > Terrestrial > Soil > Tree plantation...
TACATCAACCGCTACAACCATGAACGGTTACATGAAGCGTTAGGGTACAAAACGCCGGCAGAGGTATATTTCTCTGACCCGCTACTACGGGATAGTTATCGTCGGAGAGTTATATCTCATTTTGTGTCTTGACAAACGGTACCACCTTATTCTTTCGCAATCATCGCTGGCTCAAATGGCAAACCATTCGTATCACGACGAATGGGACGAAGCGTAAGCGAATAGAGTTTCGCGCCCGAGACACGATTGGGTATCTGCGCTACGTGGGGCAAGTCCAATTGGTGTGCTCAGAACTTCGCAATCGACCGGATGGTCGCCGCAAGTATTTCGCCTGCAATGACCTGAGAGTAACGGCACGCCAGATCATTCTCGGCTATCGGCTCCGCTGGGCGATTGAGCTGTTTCATAAAACGGTCAAGCAGCACCTGGGCTTCGAGGATGTCGCCACGCATGGATTTGCCTCGGTGATGTCGCATGTCCACTGGGTGTATTGCTCCTACATCTTGCTGCACCTGTCGCCCCCGGGAGTCTCTGCGGAAGTGAAGAGTCTCGGCGACACACAGCGTCAACTCCAACACGTCCTTGCCAACAACGAAAAACGTCGTGTGCTCCAGAAATTGACACAGATTGGTGGAGTGCAACGCTATAAAGATGAGCTGCGACAGGCTCTAGCCGCCGCCTGATGCCTTGTCAGCCTGCTTTTATGCGGCTCGCAAGGGCTCTTTGGCTTCGTTAGAGCAACATTTAAAACGATAGATGTCCGCTGTACCGGCTGGGGCGCAGGGCATGAGGGAGAGTGCAGGGATTGATCAAATCGGCGCATCCGCATATCAGCATTGTACGGCAGTGCGACCTGGTCAGGTTGCCCCGGTCAACCTATTTTCTATTCCGATCATACTCGGACCCGACATTAGCGGACTGCTGTTCCTTCAACCTCATTCTTGGCCAAACGAGCGCGGACCGAAGTCCGGCTACTAGGAATAGCAATCCTACCATCTGTAGTAGATGAAAGATCCCATTATGATCAAATCCCCAAATGATCTTCATAGAGACAGCTTTACTCGACTGGATAATAGCTGCAATGATACTGATCAATATCCCGGAAGCCATAAGTGCTGCACCTGCTAACTTTCCTTGTTTTACTAACCAAAGGTACGAACCGAGCGCAAAAATAAGAGCTAAAGCCTCATAGGCAATAAATATGAAGAAGCTGCCCGAGAAAATACGGGTAAGAATATAAAATCCTACTGCTGCCACCAACATGATGGGTAGCGAACGATGGGCGATAGTGTAATTCCACAAATCATAAATGACACCAACTACGAACAAAGAAACTGCCAGCCCCAGCATGAGAAACAATGGTTGCCAAAGTACATACTTGACTACTTCAGATATCTTGAATCCATGGACTATGGTACCCAGTACAGCAGAAACTGCGATGAGTCCAAAAGCCCATGACCAGACCTTAGTTTTCCAAGGCTCATAAGATCTGATGCGACATAAATAGAAACTGCAGCCTAGAGCCAATAACGCTAAGACAGCATCTGTTATCGCCGTGGTCTGCTCTGTGGGGATGTCGATAAACTGCACTTTTGCGATTCCTTCAATCAGGGGTAGTGACAACGTTGCTACTACCAAGTATCGTATGAGGCCAGACAACTTATTCTGTAAGTCTCACAACTTTGAGGTGTCCAACGATACCTGGTAACAGGAACTTTGTACTAGGCAAGAGATTGTTGGTACAACCCTGAAACCTTTGTGATACATAGAGTTCCAGTACTTGCTGGCTGTTGACACGCGATTAAACTCTTTCCTACGGCGCATAGGTTTCGCGGAAAGAAGCCAAAATCAATAACTCTCTGATAGGTAAGCTCCTGGTTTGACCAGCGAAACTCTCAAGACTTGGCCTCAAGATTTAGTGTATGCTGGCATGACGCACGCGAAAGCCCTGTTAGTCGACGACGTGGGCATCTTCGAGTCTAACACATTCAACGGGCTACTAGCTGGAAGAATGGGAGAGATCAGAATCGCCACGGACAACCACTCCTTCGTATCGCACCTCGAGGAGTTCCTGTCCAACGACATGGCAGACTCCCTCAGGCAAAACTGACGACCCAGCGGATAGGAAAAGGCTAAAGTGTGCGTCTTTTGATCTCCCTAGGAATAATATGGATCTTGACGACAGGGGTAGCTGCGCTTGTAGCTATCATGACTGGAGCTATCAAGCGAGGTTACCCGACCCTTGACTCCAAAGCCCTAGTGTCAGTACAGGGCTCTGTCGTATCTATTAAAGACCTTGCCTTTAAATACCAACCTCTTCTGTTCATGCGTGAGGGTACCACGTCCCCTCCTGCACTCGGAATGTGGTGGGAAGCTATTGATGCGGGTGATACTATTGCATTCATTTACCATCCAGTTTGGCAAGATGAGGTGCATCCAATTCCATGGGTGGATAAATTGTATAGGGTATATCGTGCCATATATTACGGCACCCCCATACGGGATATCGAATACATCCAGGTGAACATACGACGAAGCGATGGATTAATGCAACGGATACGTTACGAGGATACTAGCGCTGATTCTTATTATGCACCAACGAGTGATCACCGGCCAATGATCATGAACCGAGACGGTTATGATTATATCGAGCAATTAAATCAATCTAAAAAAGTTTCAGTTAATGGTGCTCACATAATGTTTGGCATCGCTACTTGGAGTCATCAATTAACACTATTGGAAGATGATAATCGTAGTTATATCGTTCCGGTAAATATGCATCTAGAATACCTAGATGAAGAAGATTATAAGAGATATAGACTTGCGCGAAGAAGTCAAGGAGATTTCGTAACTAGTGAGGGTTTCTTTGGTAGGATAACAAAAGTAATACTAATTGTTACAGTTATGTTTCTGCCTTATATCATCGTTCTTTTACGTGGCAAAATCAAACGAGATAACTAATACCATTTCCGTTGAAGTTTTATGCGAGTCTTGATAAAGTACAACCTAAAAAAGCTATGTACCAACCATTGCTGAAGATCTGGACCTGTTACAGGCGCGCTTACGCCACGAACGTGATCCCCACTTACGCCCCCACCTGCATCTGTTAGTGCTCCACAAGTCTGGGCAGGTGCGGAGCGGCAGTCAAGCCGCCGCCCATTTGGCTGTGCACCGCAATACCATTAGCGGGTGGCTCCAGCGGTATCGACACGGTGGGCTGGCGGCGCTCCTTGCCTACAAAGCCCCTGGGGCGCCATTGGGGCAAAAGACTTTACCACCCGCCGTCTTGGTGCAGCTCCAAGCGAGACTCGCGACTCCTACCGGCTTCGCCAGCTATCGGGCTATCCAGCCCTGGCTGCACGAGGAATTTGCCCTGGACGTGCCCTATAGTACGCTCCACGGCATTGTGCGCTATCAGCTCCAAGCCAAACTCAAGCATCCACGCCCAAGTCATGCAAAAAAACACTGCCGCAGCAGCGGACTTCGTCAAGCAGTGCCCGCGTCGTCTTGGGACGATTGCGACCTTAGGTCGGCAGGTGCCCCCTCAGCCTGGGCGGCTCTTCGTACGCGATCACAGGGTTGAATCAGTGGCTCTTAATGCCGTGGGTCCGGACTCCATTTGCCCTTTTTCAGCTGCTCGTATTTCCGCCGCAAGAACCCTTCGTGCGTCCCAGGACTGAGCGCCGCTTCGAAGACCGCCACAGCCAGCGGGCGTTTACGCTTCTTGACAGCGCGATCCGCTAAGACGACAATCCGTTTCCAATGCCGCGTGCCCATGTGACGCGCCAGCTCTTCAAAGCGTTCAAAGCGATTCTGCTCGGCCACGATCTGTCCGAGGAGCGTCAACGCCTCTTCATATTGGTAGTCCAAGTCGTCGCCCCTGAGTTCCTCCATCTGCTGTTGCACATACGCGATGCACAGAGCACCCTCGTGAGGCGTGAGCCCTGCGAAGTACCCATCCGTTTGGTCATAGGTCAATCCATAATCCTCCCAGATCAGCAGCGTGAGCAGATCGTGGAAGAACACCGTGGCGTCAATGCCGGTCGCGTCGCGTGGCAGCGCCAGATACTTGGCGAAGCCGTCTCGAAAGCTGTCGCCGAGACACCCAAACGAATCGTCTGCCACCTCCATAAGCTCGACCACCACGGTGAGAAACGCACGTAGCATGGCTTGCGCTTGGGCATATTGGTCTTGCTGGAGCACGCTGGCCACCTCCTCCAAGAACGTATCCAGCTTCCGCGCCAGCCCAAACGATTGGTTCTCAGAAAACCAGCGGCGCGTGTGGACCTGTGTGGCGAGTCGTTCGGCAGAGGACGCAGGTGACACAGGAAAGCCTGGCCAAAACCCGCGCAGCGCGTAGGCGTAACGGCGTTGTCGAGGTGTGTACCGCATGGCGTCGGACCATTCCTCTTCACGCGGTTCTCGCGTGAGGACCTGATGGCGAGCCCGTCGTAACTCGACGGGCCGCTGATCGACCTGCGCCACAATCGCACTGATCGCCACATCGGCGTGCCGCAGACGCCGCTCCAACTCCCGCAGATGACTCAACTTGCGCTCTGCAAGTCGACTGAAGCCGCCCTGGTTTTTTGGCAGGCGGAGATACTCCACGAATCGATCCCAACTGCCCTCAAAGTCGGCATCTGCCACCAGGACGAACCACAGGTCCCAATACGACAATTCAAGAGCCTGTCCAGACGCCACCGGCAGCACCAAGGCACACGCACGCCCTACCGGCGTTGACTTCTTGACTACCGCACGTGACGGAGCGGATCGCTCCGTCGTGGGGGCAGGTCTCCGTGTAGGCATCTGTGCAGCTCCTCTTGGACAGCGACCTCAGGCGTCATGACCGCATCGACAGCGAAGAGGTGAGCGCTACTGCAACCAGGCGAGTTCGGGCTGCTGCCCAGTGAAGAAATGGGTCACAGCCTCCACGAGGACGTGATAGGTCGACACCGCTCGCAACCGACATGTCTCTTTCAGGGACAAGATGCGCTCCACCCACCGGTTGCCTTTGGCACTGGCGGTCCCCAGCGAGCGCTTGCGCCACTGGACCCCAAAGCGCAAGGCCCGCTCCGCCCGGTTGTTGGTCGGTTCGACGCCGTAATGGGACATAAAGACCCAGAGGGAGTCCATCTCCCGGAGGAGGCGGCGCACCAATCTCCCCGCATCGTCCTGACGCTCATGATACTGGTCGATGAGTTTACACACTCGCGCATACCACGCCCGCCACTCCCCACCTGTAGGTGGAGCCGTGGCCATATGACAGAGACGTTGCAGCTCCGCCAGTGCCCAGGCCCCACAGGCTGCCAGGTCTGGGTGAGGCCGCTCCGCCAAGCTGCGGGCCGTCCGGATGAGATGCGCCACGCACGTTTGTCGGGCCGCGACCCACCGTTGATACACCCCATACCCATCACTGACCAAGATCCCTTCCCAGTCGTCGATGAGGGCGGCGAAGGCTTCTTTGGAGCGACGCGGATGGATCATATAGAAAGCTACTCGCTCACTGGCCATCACCCAGAGCCATTCCAGCGTGTTGAGGCAGTACCAGGGGGTTTCATCAATATAGTTGACGGGTGCCTGGCGCGCTTGCGTGGCAATCACCGTGTAATAAGGAGCGATCGCCTGGGTCAACCGATCCACAACCTTCTGGAGGGCGCCTAAACTGATGGGCACGCCAAGGACCGAAGCACAGAAGGTTTGCACCATACGACGGCCATTGCCATAGGTTCCAGCCAACTCCCCCAACAGGGCACAGAAGCGGGGGCCATAGCCACTGGCATGCTCGTCTGGCACGTGGGCTTTACACCAGCGTCCACAGGCCGCACAGCACCCCTGATGTAATACCCAGTGTGTCACCTCCATCTCTATGGAGGGCAACTCGATCACCTGATGCGTATGGTACGCTGTGGTCAGCGCAAACGTGGTGTTGCCGCACGCACAGCGGTCGGGTGTCAGCTCCCGCACCGTTGTTGGGGGCAAGAGCACCTGGCGATGCCCCTGATGGCCAGGTTTCCCGCCTGCTTTGCGGAGCGTGGTAGTGGTGTTGCGCAGGCGAGGTTTCTTGTACGGATTGTCCGATGACGGTGGCCGGTGCGAGGTCGTGGAGTTCTGCCTGAGACGAGCCTCCAAAGTCTCCACGTGGTCTTGGAGCTGACCGAGCTCATCGCGCACGGTGCGCAGATAGGCTTGCACGGCAGGCGGAGTCTGTTCCCAGTCCTGGGGCGTAAAGGGAAACGGCCAGATGGTGTCGGTGGGGTCAGACCGTGGTTCCATAACGTCTCCACTCGGCATCCCACAGGGTCAGACTGCTAGACGTTTTATAGCGGAGATAGGCAATAGGGTCCAGAGGAAAATGCTCGAGGAGAAGGATACCGAGCGCCATGACACGCGTCTGCTACGGGTTGCTACCCTGTGACCGCGCACGGCTCTTCTGCCAGGATGAAAGTCGCCTCGGGCTCCACTTGCCCACGAAACGCCGTGTGACGGGCTGCGGGGGTGAAGCCCCATAGGCGCCAACCTGTTGGTTGCAAAGTGCCTATCATACGCTTACGCTGCCTGAGGAAGTGCATTGAGACTCTGCTGAAGCTCCACGACTCTGCGAGGAAGGCACTGGAGTTTGCGCTTGCGAGGCCGTTCCATCAACACGTGGAAGCACTCGTGCATTCTCACCGCCTTCCAAGCCCATTGGGCTATCAGGATAGCGTCAAGCCGCGCTTTCAAGAGTTTGTAGAAGCGCCACCACGTTCCTTGACGCTCCTGAGCCAAAGAGCCCCATATATGGCCAAACGTTGTGCGCATGTCGTGTTCCACGCTCAGCTGATAAATGATTTTGCTATACAAATAGACTTCGGCGAGTTTGCTGCGTTGTTTGGTGCGCAGCTTATCGATATGGATGAGGCTTTTCATTCTTTTCATCGCTAACTCAATTTGCCAGCGACAACGGTAAAGTGCGAGGGCAGTTTCTCCACAGAGGACTTCGGATGATAAGGAGGTAAAGACGCAAACAAATTGGCGCAGCCATAGCGTCTTGGCAGAGAGTTTTCGCTGCTTTTTCTGATGCTTTCGCGAGACTTTCTTGCGTGCGGCTTGGGCTTCCTTCTCCTGCATGCGATAGACATGGAGAGTGCCGTAGAGTGTCCTCTGGTCTTTCGTTTTGCTCGTCTCGGCGTATTTGAGCACGACTGGTCGACTCACAATCGTGCCGGGGGCTTGGGTCTTGAGTGTGGTACAAAAATCGAGCACGCACTCGGGGGCAGACGGATCATACAAGGCCCGCTGCTGATTCCAGCGGACGAGGACATCGGCGTGCTGCTGATACACCGTGTGCAGAATCCCTGCCTAGGAGCAGTAGCCTTGATCGCCGACCATCACATCGCCTGCTTGGAGCCGATACTGCCTCAAGCTCTCCCCGATCTTCGTCTCGGTGACCTGGACGCCATGCAAGCCAAGGGTGCCCAAGTTGATCACCAGGTGGAGCCGATACTCGCTGGTGGTGGCGCCTGGGCGCTGCACCGTAGTCCCATCACACGCCAGGAATCGCAGGTACTGGGGCACAGCAGGCAGGTCGTCCAGGGGAAGCATCCTTTTGACCAACGCTTTGAGAAACGGCGCACAGCGCTGTAAACGCTTCCAGACGGCTTGATCGGTAATCCGCTCGGCGTGCCGTGTCAGTGTCCCTGCGACTTCTCGTAAGGATTGATCCGGCCCGCCATAGAGAAAAAGGGCCCGGAGGAGCTCCTCAGGGCACTGGATCTTGCCGGCATATGTGAAGGCGCCCAGGTCCCGCATCATGTTTTCCCAGTCGGCAGGAAGGGCGTGGACCAATTGCTCAAACTCGTTCTCTCCCTGGGGTACTCGTCGCTGCATAGTGGTCTCTCCTCTCTTTGCACTACACAGCTATGCCATTCATGGTAAAAATGTGCAAATCGAGGAGACCGTGACGTCACGGGTTGGCGCCTATGGGGTGAAGCCCCGCCAGCTCGTCGCGCCGCTCTATGAGGATTACTGGCTCTATGCGGCGGTGGAACCAACCACGGGCGACGCCTTCTGGTGGGAGTTACCGCGCTTGGACGCCGAGTGCTTCACTATTTTTCTGCACCAGTTTGGGCAACAATATCCTGAGAGTCTGAACATTGTCTTCCTGGATCAAGCGCCAGCCCATGTCGCCCAGCGCGTGGTGGTGCCAGACAATATTGTGCTGGTCTGGCTACCTCCCTACAGCCCAGAGCTGAATCCTGTCGAGCGGCTCTGGGAAGACCTGAAGTACCGCATTGATGTCCAGAATCCCTCCCTTCGGACGAACCTGCCGGTATTTCGTGAGCACATCGCAAGTATTATCCGCGGCTACACGGCTGAAGCTATCACTTCGCTCACGGGCTACTCCTATCTGGTAGAGGCAGCGTATGCACTCTAATTACATGGAACTGGTATGAGTATCAGGAGCCGCGAGCGACCTTGGCGACCTTGGAGCTGTTTTTCAAGAGTGCGGATGACGAGGTCATCCAGATGATTCAGGTGTTTCTATCCCGCCTGCGCCTCTACTATCCAGATGCAGTGGAGGATTTCCTGGAGGAGCAACAGGCTCCAGAGGAGTTCCGCTTGCAGGTACGCATCCATGAGCCTGTTGAAAGTGTCGGGGACCTGATTGGAAAGAGAAGTTGGTTTTTCGTACGCGATGATGTACTGTAGGCTCGTCAGAGTTGCAGTCTCAACTGATCAGGGTTTTTGAGCAAGCGACTGAGTGTAAGAACATGCAAGCCTGGATGGAGTATATGATTCGTCACGTGGTCAATCTGATTTATAGCGACCAGATCTTGCGCCAACCAGAGTAACCTCTGAAGAAGGGTCAGTAAAAATGTCCAATGAAGAAAAAATAGGAATTCTTCAGATACTTTATGAGAAACGCTCTGATTTTCCATATTCACTCGCTAGAGAAGAGTTAGCTCATCGAGTAGGGAAGTCATGGTATGAGATTCAGCCCGATGTAACCGATTTGGAGAAAGAAGGCTACCTTGTTACAGAGCGTCGCGAAATAAAATCACTCATTTTTCATAGACTGAGTATTACCACCAAAGGTGTTAAGTTTGTCGAAAAACCTCCCTTAAGAAAGATCGACATCTTCATTTCATCGCCAAGTGATGTGTACGAAGAACGGCAGATTGCGAAACGCGTCGTTGAGCGCTACAATCGGCTCCCTTCCATTGCTGAGCGTTATGTTTTAAGACTGCTGGCCTACGAGGAGAGTGCTCCGGCAGAGGTGGGCAACAGACCACAAGACATCATAGACCGTTATATAAAGGCGGGTAGTTCTGATCTTTTTATCTGCATTCTTTGGCATCGTATGGGAACACGGCTCACTCATGAGAAAACAGGTGAGAGCTTTCCATCGGGGACCGCATATGAGTTTTTCGATGCCTATAATAACTACCAGAAGTGCGGAAAGCCCTACATGTTATTATACCGAGGCATGAAGCCTTCCCCACAAGAGACCGAGCCGCAGCAACTGGAGGCTGTTGAGGCCTTTTTCAAGCGGTTTGATGGAGAGCATGCAGAGCTCAAAGCGCTCTTTAAGAAGTATCAAAGTAACGAAGAATTCGAGAAGATGCTCGACCACGACATTGATCTCGTCCTCTCGACAAACCTTATTGTATAGGAACGACCCTGGTCGGATGGCCTCTCAAGTTCTCAGCAAGGAGATGGTTCGATGGAAGAAGCCGACCCGAACGCATTCATTCTGCACAACATGCCCTATTTCATTGCAGTGAATTACCAGCGCGTGCTGGAAGCTCAGCATCCACAAGAGCAAGTCAAACTGATCCTGCACATTTACAACTTAGGACTCCGCGCACTCACCAGTAGCTTAGTGAATCAGTATCTGATCCGAGATAGAGAGAAGGTCAATCATTCATACTTGAATAACCTCCTGTGGGAGGAGTTTGCTCAGTTAACGACGAGTGCCTGGAAGAAAATACTTTTTACGGTCTTGAGAGCCTACGAAGGCCGACAAGACTTATTCTTCATGCCCGAACTCCACGACTTCTACTGGGATACCACAGCATCGCCCTACAGGATGCGCAGCGAGGTCGAAGCCCATTTTGAGCGTTTGACGCAAGCTAGCTTGCAACTAGAACTAGAGGAAAAACGATCGGCGCCTCGAGATGAGGCAGGCTGGCAGGCGCTGGCCGAAGAACTCAAAGGCCACTTGCAGCACATCCTGCGTGGCTTATCCTTTCTGGACAAGTACGACCTCATCCGTGTCCTGAATCAACAAGATGATATGTATACCTTTGAGTTGCATAAGGGCACTCGCCTCTCCACCGCGCAGCAGCCTTCGCCCAAACAAAGGCTCACCCCTGGCTGGTTCTACCTGCGGGCAGTACGGGCAGGAGCCGAGGACTTCTTCCCCATGGATCCCTGGCTGATGTTTTGGGACAAGGACTCTAAGGGAAAGGAGCTTGTCCCCGCCTCTATCGGCGTGTACGATCGCATGTTCTATGAACAACGATTGCGCTACCAGTTGGCTATACCTGGTGAAATAGGGGATGATCAGCAGCATGTCGAAGACTTCTTTGTACTGATCTACGAGACGATTAGCAAGGTAAAGCGCAAGTACCAGGAAGCCGAAAAACTGACCTGGGTGCAACTCTGCGACATTTGTGAGGACATCACCCAGAAACAGGGGGCAACCGAGCAACTCAAGTACCAAAAAGAGCTGTACTTAGAGCGCGAGCATGTCCGTCAGCAATTTGAAACATTCTTAGCTGATCCTGCGAAGCGCGGTTTTGTCCTGGTGGGCAAATCCGGCGTGGGCAAAAGCAACTTCCTGCTCGCCTTAGGCAAAGAGCTTCAGCAGACACGAAGCGATGTATGTGTGCTCATATACGATGGCGCGAACCTGCGCATCTCAGCGACTGCGCCGATCACCAGCATCATCAGCCAGGACTTCAGTAGTCGGGTGCATCTGTCGGGACAGGAGGTGCAAGAAGTCTGGCGGGAGATCGACAAGATTGATGGGATCCAGGAGCGACTGGTCATCTTCTGTGTCGACGCGATTAATGAGAATCCAGTGGATCCGGCTGAACTGCTCGGGCAGTTGAATGAGTTAGTGCGGAGCTCCTGGAGGTGGCTAAGAATTGTCTTGAGTTCTCGCCCTGAGACCTGGCAGTCCATCAAGCGCGACAAGCGCGTCAAACTAGCTGAGACTTTGTACTATCGAGAGCAAGGCTCGGACAGCGCGGAAGTCGAATTGAAACCGTTTTCCCATCAAGAGCTTCCAGAGGTCTATACCAAGTACCAAGGCAAGTTTGACCTGCAAACACCTTACGAGAGCCTATCCAACGAACTGCGAGAGACGCTGCGAGCTCCCTTAAATCTCTGGTTACTGGCAAACGCCTATGAGGGGCAAGCTCTCCCCAAGACAGTGAAGACTTCAGAATTGATCGAACTCTATGTGAGCACCAAGGAGGTAAGGGACCTCTTGCAAAGAGAAGACCGGCAGTTTTTGGAGCACGAACTGGTTCCGTTGATGGTGGGAGTAGGGCACTATAGCAATGTGATCACCGCAGCCGATCTCGATGCCGCAGGAGGGGCTCTCTACCATCAGGTCTTCAGCGATCAGGTGCTCAGTGATGGGCAAGGCATGAACCAAGCGTTTCTGCGATTAGTAGATGCTGACATCCTCGTCCGGCAGAAACTGAGAGCGGAACGTCAGATTGCTATTCAATTTAAGTATGAGCGCTTCTATGAGTATTTCGTCGGGAAGCGGCTTACAAGTCTCAGTGAAACGCAAGCTGATCGTTCCGCCTTCTTTGTGGAGTTGATTGAAGAGATCGCTGGGAAGAAAGAGGTCCCCGGCGAGAAAAAGACGACGAGCAAGCCTTTTCTGTGGGGGGCTGTCAGAAATGCGTTGGTAGAAGAGGCCGAGAAGCCGAACTCTGCGACGATCCTGAAGCTGTGCCGCACGACAGAGCAACGCGTGAAAGAGATGATGGTGGATGTGCTCAGTACCCTCGGACTGGATGATCCAGAGCAGGTTGAGAGGATTCTCAGGGAGCTGGTGCCCCAGGAAAAGCCAGCCAGCGAATGGCAGAAACTCCGGCGGGTGATGAGAAAAGCGGCGAAAGAATCTGAGATTGTCTTTCGGAATGCGGGCAGCATTGCCATCGAGGTCGCTAGTACGCTGGGGATTGCCTGGGTCCTGCAGCAAGCCGCTCTGCGAGAGGATCCGTCCCTGCGAACAGCAGCCGTGCGCTATAGCTATTACCTGTGGCAACGCGATCGAGCCGCAGGCTTTGCCGTCCTTAAGTATGTGGCGGAGCAGGCGACTGCTGGTTTCATCCCTGATTTTCGGGCCTTTGAGTCGGCGTTGGGTTTATCGCTGATCATCTTCTTCGAACACCACCAGGATGCGGCAGTGTGCGACCGCTTGCAAGGCATTTGGCGGGCGATGATTGCCACGTTGTTCCGCATGCACGAAGGCAGCAGTCCGTGGAAAGCCAGGGTACGGACCTTCATCCGTGAGCGCATTATCGGCTTCGTCATTAGCCTTGTTTTCCGCATATTTCGTGAGCTTCCATCCTACAATATGGTGAGCTATGAGGCGCTAGAGGCATTTTTTCAACTCGGGACGACAGAAAAAGCACTCTATAGACGCCTGGTCCATTACTTTGCTGTCGATGGAGAGTATTCCCGATCACAAATGGAGCATGATTACCGCGAAGCGATACAGATCGACAATGTCCTGGTACTGCTGACCACCCTCATAGGGCTGGTCGCCCATGCCTGCGCTGCCCCTCAGGCCTTTTTGCCTTTCCTCAAAGAGCTCTTTGAAGCAGCGAAAAGCGAGGTCGCGACCTACCCCTACTTGACGATAATTTCGAATGTGGCCATGGAAGTATTATATCGCAATCCCAGGAACGATGAGATGTTTGACTTTTTCGTTAAGACAGCTGAGGTTTGCCAGGAGTATTATAAAAACTACCCACAGGCTGTCCATAATCGTCATTTGGCCGAAGCTCCGCTCACAGCAGCTATGGCACCATATATTCTTTTCCAATATCGAAGGGAAGGCACGGTCAAAACCGCTTGGCTCACAACACGCATTCAGGCGGCGCTTGCACAGAACAATCTCCCGTTCTTTGATCACCTGCTCCACATGGAATTATCGCAAGTAGGTATTGATCAGCAGGAATCACGAGCAGCGTTGGACACAATGGAATTGTTCTTCCAGCAGAGCTTTCATGGTTCTCTTGAGGAGAAAAATAAGAAGCTTCTTCAAGAGTATAGTATCGCGTTTCTGTCACGCTTGCGCATCCACAAGCCTGAGGAAGTAGATGCTTTTCTGGAAGAGCAACAGGCTCCAGCGGAGTTTCGCTTGCAGCTGCGCACCAATGAGCCCGTTGAAAGTGTCGGAGACCTGATTGGCAAAAGAGGTTGGTATTTCGTACGCGATGATATCCTTTTAGGCCTATCAGCATTGCGACCTCAATGGATGGGTCTTATTGAGCAGGCGGCTGATTCTAAGAACACAAAAGCCTGGATGGACTATAATATTCGTCTATTGGTCAATCTGATTTATGGCGGCCAGGTTTTGCGCCAACCGAAATCATAGACTCTCTAGAGAAAGAGAAAATAAGCCATGTCCGTCCAGGTTGACCACATAGTGGTCACTAGTTTTTTTGACCATTGATTTCATTACCTTTACGGCATCTTAATCCCAGCAATCGGCGGAACTTTTGGGCCCGTTTTGACAGCTGCTGCTGATGGATGCGCACCAAGGTTGCCCCGTTATGAGCCATCACCGTCATCCCTTGTTGCTGCACAGCGCCTGGATGACCTTTGTATCGCACCTGGCCGGCGCCACGGGCCAGCAAGCTGGCGATGTGACTTTCCACCACGGGACGTCCCGTCCGGACCCCAAAGTTCCGCATCGAACATCCCTCGGATACATGGGTAGGCAAACGCGACCGTACCCCCTTCCCCTGGCTGAGTCTAGGCGAACTCGGCCTCGCCGTCTACAGCAGCTACGGCACGTACCTCGCAGTGCACCAGGGGGCCTATCTCTTCCTCCCGTTTCTCCTCCTGTACGTCCTTGGTTTTGCCACCGTAGCCGGGCTCAGTCTCTCTGAGCACTTCCAGGCTGGCCATCCCATCTGCCCTCACGGACATACGGGTGCGGCCGCAGCCAGGCGTCGATGAGGCGAGGTTGCACAACGGTGCTTCTGCGACACCCCTATGCAGGAGCCACATATACTCTTTCCGATAACCGAGGTTTATTGGCAAGATCTCCATTATCGTCTCTTTGTGGGATTGAACCCCCATTGTGCCGCCAGTCTTTTGGTTATAATCGCCCGTTGCTTCCACACTCGCCTCAAGACCGCCTGTCGTGCCTGTTTGCGCCGAGCCACGACATTCTCAGGGGTAGCCACCCGTTGCATCTTCTGAAACCGTCCATAGGCTGTCATGACAGTAGTATAACCTATGGACACAGCACGCCATGCGTGTGCTATAATGCTGGTACTATGCAATCAGTTCCATCACAAGAACAGCTTACCAGAATTGAAAATCGACTCCAGCGCGTCACAGAGTTACTAGAGCTACTTGTGGGGAAAATTGCTCAGCAGGATGAGGATATCTTTGCTCAGCTTGTCCACAGCGACCGATTTCAAGAGGAACTTCAGGAGGCCGTAAGGGCACTGAAAGCAGACCCTACACAATTGACTGACCTGTACGAAGCCTACCGACAGCAAAAAACAGCATGACCTACCGTGTTCTGACTCACAGCCGCCGCATGAAAAGGACTTCCTGCGGATCATCACCGGCTTTAGCGAAGAGGAACAAAACACCATTTGGCAAATCCTTCGTACTCACCCCAAAGGAAGCGGGACAACCCATTGGACGATTAAAAAGGTAGATCGGGCAATCTGGCAGCTTGATTTGCCTTCTGGCTACCGCCTGGAATATACGGTTGTCGATACCGACCGCGTGGTGCTCGTCCTCTTCATTGGCAATCACGACGATGCCGCCGCCTATTTGCGCGGCAAAAAGTAGTTCCCTTCCCTCTCTCTGCACAATATGCTACTAGATACCGTATTACGGTAAAACATCTTTACGGTATTGCGCTGTGAGGAACAGGGCAGCGGCTATTGACAGTAATACCGTAAAACTGTACTATACGGTAAAGCGGTAAACTACCGTAGGAGAGGAACGTGCTTCCATGATGAGAATTATCGCCATTGCGAACCAAAAGGGGGGCGTCGGGAAGACCCCGACCACCGTGAATGTCGCCTTTGCTCTGGCACGGGCGGGATATAAAGTTCTCCTGGTGGATTTTGACCCGCAGGGGAGTTTAAGCGAGTATTTTCTGGCGGATCAAGCCGATCTGCAAGAAGTGACCGTGTATAATGTGCTCACCGACCTCCAGCGCATCGAACCGCTGTCTATCGCCCCCCAGATTGCCTTACTGCCCGCGCATGACGAACTCGCCGGGGCGGAGCTGGAACTGCCCAGTAAAGTCCACGGCCAAAAGCGCTTGGCCAAAGTGTTAAGTTTCTATCAGGCCGATTATGATTTTTGTCTCATCGATTGTCCCCCCAGCCTCGGCATTTTAACTGACAATTCCAAATTGGCAGATCTTCCCTACAATCCTTAAGTGATTGAAAAAGTGTGATGAAAATGTGCCGTCATGAAGTCTCGCAAATCGTGATGCCGA
>Ga0075418_10004582_pt1 | contig 15702 bp, 9 predicted proteins | sample SoiMetdeltSBSDD2_FD_81776 | JGI IMG/M metagenome (GOLD analysis project Ga0075418, IMG submission 81776) | Bulk soil microbial communities from a Populus tree surrounding site in Tennessee, USA - Soil MetaG P. deltoides SBSDD2 | ecosystem: Environmental > Terrestrial > Soil > Tree plantation...
CCAGTCGGCGTGCGAGTTCCTCCGCCACCTGATACAGGGTCATGGAGCGGCCCGAGCCGGTGGGACATTCGACCGTGAATGCATTGCCGTAATAGGCGTAATACTGCAAGAGCGCCCGAATGACGAGGACGTTCACCGGCATCCAGGTCGGGCCGCGCCAGTTGGAGTTGCCGCCAAACATGCCGGTGTCGGATTCGGCCGGCAGGTAGGGCACACGGAATTCCTGGCCCCCCACCTGGATGACATACGGGTGCTCGGCGTGGTAGCGGGACAACGACCGTAGTCTGTAGGGGCTCAGAAATGCGTTCTCGTCGAGCATCTTGCTCAGCACCCGGCGCAGCCGGGTTTCGTTCAAGATGGCACCGAGCCGGCGGTCAGCATAGCCAGGTCTGCGCGGGTCGTGGATGGCGGCCACCAGTTCCGGACGCGCGGCGAGAAAACGGTTGAAGCGCTCGCCGAGTTCAGGGTACTTCTGCACAGCTTGTCCCTCAAAGACGGTGGCCGCACAGAGTGGTAACAGGCCCACCATCGAGCGCACCTTGAGATGCTGGGCTTGGCCATTCGGCAAGCGTAGCACGTCGTAGAAGAAGCCGTCCTCCTCATCCCACATACCCGTATCCTCACCTACGTGAATCATCGCCGAGGCAATCCACAAGAAATGCTCGGTGAACTTGAGGCACATATCTACATAGGCCGGATTGGTCAATGAAAGGGAGATTGAGGATGCAATGTAATCTCTTCTTCTCTAGGAAGCTCTTCATACGTTATTTTTTTCTATATCATATTTGTTTGAACCTTATATGAAGGTTACATGTTTTGTTGACACAAAATTCTATGAGGTCTACAATAAGCAACACACGCAAAGTACGAGGCGCATCATTTCTCAGGCGCACAGATATTGCGGCGGTGTCTGCTCCTCTCAGAGTATCTTTCCGCCTTACATTATCCAGGTGCTGCTAATACCGCTCGTGCATGCGAACTGCTCTAGACGCTCGGAGGGGTAGGAACCGGTGCACGTATGAATATCTATTCCATACTTATAGAACAGATGCGGCAGCGCCCTGATTCTGTAGTACTTCTAGCTCTATGGCGCCAACCTCTCACCTATCGTCAGATGCTCAGGCAGGTCGAAGAGACCGTGAGTCGGCTACGTACTTTAGGGGTTAAACGTGGGGACCGCATGGCTGTGGTCCTGCCGCAGGGGCCAGAGTTGGCTGCAACCTGTCTAGCCGTAGCTGCAGGGGCCACGTGTGCCCCCCTCAATCCGACCTATCGGGCTAGTGAATACGCAACGTATTTTGCTGACCTCCACCCCAAAGCGCTGTTGGTGGCGTCTGGTATGGATACGCCAGCCGTGGCGGTAGCTAAGGCGCAAGGGATTATGGTGCTCGATGTGGTGCCCCATCATGATGCAGGGGCAGGGACTTTTACGTTGCAGAGCCCACAGGCAGTGTACACCTCCCAACCTGCCTACGCTGAGTCTGACGACATTGCCCTCTTGTTACATACCTCTGGAACCACGTCACGTCCCAAAGTCGTTCCGCTCACCCACGCCAACATCTGCCATTCGGCCCGCAACATCCAGGCCACCTTGGCTTTATCTCCAGAGGACCGTTGCCTCAACGTGGCGCCTTTGTTTCATATTTATGGGCTCGTTGGCATCTTGCTGGCTTCTATCGTGGCAGGGGCTAGTGTGGTATGCCCACCAGGGTTCTCTGCAGCGCAATTTTTTGAGTGGATGGCTGCGTTTCAGCCAACATGGTACGCTACGGGACCCACCGTGCATCAAGCTATTCTGGCGCGCACCGCCCAGTATCAGGAAGTCATCGCCCGCACACCGCTGCGCTTGATCCGCTCGGCCTCCGCGGCGCTACCTCCGCAGGTGCTGGCAGCACTCGAGCAGGTCTTTCAAGTGCCCGTCATCGAAGCCTATGGCATGACGGAGGCAGCGTCTCAGATCACGAGTAATCCCTTGCCTCCCAGGAGACGTAAGCCAGGCTCGGTCGGGATGGCTGCTGGACCACAGGTTGGTATTATGGACGCACAGGGGATGCTGCTGGCACCAGGCGAGACGGGCGAGGTGGTGATTCGTGGGGCTAATGTCATGCAGGGGTATGAAGACAACCCTGCCGCTAATGCGCTGGCATTTACCGCCGGATGGTTACGCACGGGGGACTTGGGCTTTCTGGATGCTGAGGGCTATCTATTCCTGAATGGTCGAATCAAGGAGCTCATTAATCGTGGTGGTGAGAAGATCACGCCTCGTGAAGTGGACGACGTCCTGATGGACCACCCTGCGGTGGTCCAGGTGGTTACCTTTGCGGTCCCTCATCCTACCCTTGGTGAGGACGTTGCAGCAGCTGTTGTGCTACGCGAGAACGCTTCTGTAACAGAAGGGGAGCTACGCGACTTCGTAGCTGCACGACTCGCCGACTTCAAGGCTCCGCACCAGGTAGTGATCGTAGATGAGATCCCCAAAGGTGCTACAGGCAAACTGCAGCGCATTGGTCTGGCCGAGAAGCTAGGCCTTATACCCAACCAGGAACGTCCCCAGCTGGAAGGAAACAGCTTTACGCCTCGGGATACATTGGAACTACAACTGACAAAGATGTGGGAAAAGATTTTGAATGTTAAGCCTATCGGTATAAAGGCGAACTTCTTTGAGCTGGGGGGAAATTCTCTGTTAGCCACGGAGCTGCTATTGGAAATCAACAAGCGATTCAGCAAAAATCTTGCCCTAGCGACTTTCTTCCAGGCGCCGACTATTGAGCAAATAGCCAGCACTTTGCGCCGTGAAGGGCTTTCATTACCAAAGTCTTTGGTAATTCCCCTCCAACCCTTGGGTTCGAAACCGCCTTTCTTCTGCCATGGAGCGAGTCTCGCCATGGCGCTTCACGTAGGTGTGGATCAGCCCTTTTATGGGCTCCAGCCGCATGGTCAGGATGGAAGACGAGCGCCCTCCACAATTGAGAATATGGCGGCTGACTACATCAAAGAGATTTACAATATCCAACCGGAGGGTCCGTATTTCCTCGGTGGCTTTTCCTTCGGGGGTTTAGTGGCTTTTGAAATGGCCCATCAACTGCAAAAACAAGGACAGAAGGTAGCCCTACTGGTCGTGATTGATCCGGCCAGTCCCAGAAACCCTGTATCCTCTCATCCCGCCAGCGTAGCCGTACATGGCACACCATTCCGTCATGAGAACTCTCAGCCTTTCTATAACTCTGTGCGTCTCGAAACTCGAGAGCGCCCTTCCGTGTTAGAGAAAGTGCAGTGGAGGCTCGACGGGATGAAGAGAAAGATCAAGATGATGGCTTGTAAGTTTTACCTAGGGATGGGCTATTGTGTGCCCTTTCCTCTACGTATGTTCTATTATTTTGAGGTCACCCAGCTTGCTATGCAAGAATATATTCCGTCCCTCTACCCTGGTCGCCTCGTCTTTTTGCAAGCTGAAAAATCTTCCTTGGCGTGGAGTGAAATGGCTGCTGAAGGATTAGAGCTCCACGAGGTGCCTGGCGGACATCTCGAGCTACTGAGAGACCCACACGCACAGGTGGTAGGAGAAAAATTGAGGGCTTGTCTTGAGTCGGCCGCGCAATGCCCACTGGAGCTATCAAAGCCAACCAATAGGGATGAGGATGGGTTCTGAGGGGAATGATTCAAAACAGAGTTTGGCAACGGAAAGGGTTCCGTCACCAATTTTTAGGTGTGGCCGGTTGGGGGAAGTCGCCTCGGTTGGGGCGAGCAGGAGGCAGCCCAGGCGGAGAACGGTGCGGCCGCAATAAGGCCCTCGTTTCCGGCCTTCCCTCCCTGCTATCGCTGTTTCAGTAGGTGCAGGAGGGCATCCCCAGCGCACGGGCCCTGCGCCGTGTTAACAGCCTTCACCCCCACCCTGCTAAGAAGCCTGTATGGGCCCAGGCGGAGCACGCTCTTGGTCGATCGCGGCTGGTATACGCCGTGGCTGTTTCAGCGCATCACCCGCCTGGGCGCGCATCCGTTTTTGCGCATCAACACGGGCGGCAGCTTTCGGCCCACAGGTGTGCCCTACTGGCGGCCCTTGTCGACGTTTACCCTACCCCCTGGCACCAGGGCGCGCCCCACACTGCCCTGCATTTGCCACCTGGGGAAGCTCTCACGGTCAGCACGCCTCCGGGCGGAGCACGAGTTTTTGCAGTTCCTGCCTGAGCAACGCGAAATCCTGCCGGATATTCTCGACCATATCCTCGCGATAAAACGACGCTGCTGGATGATAACCCGCCAGGTATTTGCGGTTGTTGTGTTCGATCACACGCCCTCGTACCTCCTGCGCGCTGTTGACGCCAAGCAGCTTCTTGGTGGCAACGCTGCCAAGCAACGATCCGGTATACGGCTCGCGGCGCGGTGGCCCTCGAGCGTCTGGCACAAGACGCCCATGGCGCTTTCCTCTCCACCTTTCCCCACCCGTGGTCGGACGGCACCACGGGCCTCCGGCTCTCACCGCTAGAACTGCTCGACAAGCTGGCCGCGCTCGTGCCCCTGCCGCGGGTCCATCTGGGACGCTATGGTGGATGTCTGGCCCTGCACAGCCCCCTGCGCGGGGCGATCATCCCCACGCCGCGCCAACCAGGGGTGGACGCGGAGGCGACGGACACGAGGGCGCCTCGCTGGAGCTGGGCACGGCTGCTGCAACGCGTCTTTGCACGGGCTATGGCACACGGCCTGTGGTGTCAGCGTGGGGTGCTGCGGAGCATCGCCGCCATGACCCAGGGCGAGGTGATCCGGCAGATGCTCCAGCATCTGCAGCGCACAGTCGACCCACCCCCGATTGCTCCGGCGCATGTCCACCAGGAAGCCGTCTCCGGGTCCTCTGCCTGACTGTGTCTGGTGGGGCACCGACGTGGCCCCGATCCCGCAGGCTTGGGAGGGCCCGCAGCCCGCGTCTGATCCTCCGCCTGCCGTCCCCGCCCACCCCGCCGATCGTTGGAAGCGGGCTGCACGCCCGCACGCGGGTGCACCCGTCTCAGCCGCCGCCCCGCCGCGCCAGCTGCCCGTCACCCGGCCCCCAGCCGGTCTGTGCTTGCAGGGCGGGGGGGCCTCTGGCGGGCCGGGGCGGCGGGGGCGGGCTCCCGGGAGCGCGGGGTGGGCACGGGCGGGCTGCTGGGAGGCACCGGTAGGTGTGCCGTGAAAAGTGGCCCCGTGAAAAGTGGCTTTATATTTCCTATACTCCGGGAGCGGTCTGAGGGGCATTTTTTGCTTATCCCTACAGGATGGATTGTCAATGCTCTCCTTTGGCGGTAGGACGCATATGCTATAATGGGTTAATTCTCTAAGCGATGAGTGGTGTCTATGGGCGAGCGTACGGAACACGGACAGGAACGACACCAACAGGACGATCGCCCAACGGCAGAGGCATTCGCAGATCGGGACACCCCCCGCGAAGTCTATCAGGACGTCGAGAGTGGCTACTTGATCTATGTAGGAGTGAACGGCCGCACACATATTTTCACACCCGATGGGAGACACCACACCAGCTTTCGTACCACCAGACGCAATCGGCAACAACGCGTCCACTCAGGGCGCTGGATTCGAGGACAAAAACAGGACTAACAATGGCAAAAAGAATCGCTGAGAAAGAAGTCGCAAGTGTGCGATTGCTCACCCTGGAATTATCCGAGGATGAGATTATCGTGTTGGCCTCAGCATTGACCACACTGCTCCACGAGTGCGATGACAGTGTCATTGAAGCCAAATCCGGTGCGAGTCGGGATGAAGTGGATGCCATTTTGCAGGATTTGCACACCTTCCTCCAACAACCTTCTCGCCAGTCTATGCATAGCTGAGCAAACGGAACAGATAGGAATTTCAAAAGGCATGTCTGCCGGCCCCTCGGGAGCACGCCCTCCGGAGCAGGGCCACCCGCCTGCGATACGCTCCCCTGGGTTATGCACGCATGCGCCCAGCGCGGGGCGGTGACACCCTGCGGGCACCCCGGAGCCAAGGCTGGAGCGGCGCAGCGCTGCTCGTGCTGGAGCTGGACACGCGCCGCAGGGTGGAAGAGGGGAGAACCATCAGGAATGCCCTGAGATGCAGGCCTCGGGCAGGGCAGTCGGAGAGATCCGGAGCAGATAGGAAATTCAAACGACCTAAGCAGCGCTCATCGCGTTTGAAGCCGGCCCCCCCTACCAGCAAACCAGCCGCGCCGGCTGCCCGTCACCCGGCCCCCTGCCGGCTGCCGGCAGGGCTGGTGGGCCTCTGGCGTGCCGGTGCGGCGGGGGCGGGCTCCCGGGAGCGCGGAGTGGGCACGGGCGGGCTGCTGGGAGGCACCGGCGGGTGTGCCGTGAAAAGTGGCTTTATATTTCCTATACTCCCCTCAGGAGGCGGAAACCGAGACTGCCGCGGCGATAGCCTGGCGCACTGCCGATGCGGTTCGCCGACCGGCAGTGGCGGGCGGTGTCGTACCAGCAGCCGCCCCGATCCACGCGGTACGAGCCTGCCGCAGGCCCTGCAGGATCCACAACAGCAGTATCTGTCGCGGCTCTCTTCGCATACTCCTGGCTGTTATACCAGTCCTGCACCCACTCCAAGACGTTGCCATGCATGTCATACAGGCCCCAGGCGTTCGGCTGCAGTTGGCCAACAGGATGCGTGGTGCTCCTGGCATTATCCTCATACCAGGCATACTGCGCGAGCTGTGTTACATCATCGCCGAAGCAGTAGTCCCCACTGGCCCCGCCACGCGCCGCATATTCCCACTCAGCTTCGGTCGGGAGGCGGTACAGCGTTCGGCCCTCATGGGTATTCAAGCTACGGATGAACTCCTGCACTTTGTCCCAGGGTACCTGTTCCACCGGATGCTCTGGACCCTGAAAATGGCTGGGATTGCTCCCCATGACGGCCTCCCACTGGCGCTGTGTCACAGAGTACATCCCCAGATAAAACGGCCGGCTGAGGCGCACTGTATGTACGGGCTTTTCGTCATCGTTCCCATGGTCCGAGCCTATCTGAAAGGTACCGGCTGGGATAAGTACGAACGCGATGCCAAAGCGGTCGACCAGCCGGGGCTCTGGGGGAGAGACAGAGACGACCGTAGACCTGGACGCCACCTCTGCCCTCTCCGGCGCTACGGTTGCCTGGGCGGGAGCCAGCGGAGCAAGCCGCACCTCCACCAGCGTACGGATGTTGTCCAACGCCGTGAGCACCGGGCTAGTGGTACTGGACGCGCTGGTCGCCATGTCCATCTCCAGCGCTTCGAAGTCGCCATCCTGCCTCTCCAGACGCTCCCACATCTCCTCCAGACGTTCTTTCTTGAGCTGGCCAGCGGTGAGAAACGTCAGCCAGCGCTCGTCCAGCAGCTCACTACCCGGCAGCGGCGTCAGGCGCTGCTGCACCAGCTGTCGGGTCAGGTCTTCAATCTCTGCCACGGCATGGTGGAGGTCGCTGTCCACACGCACCACCTGCTCCAGAATCCCCTGCAAGGGCCCCAGGTGAGCGCGCATGTAGGTTTCAAAATGCACTGCCACCTCAGCCATGCGTGCCGCATCTCGCACCGCCTGGTCGATGCGCTGACGGCGCAGGTAGGCCCGCCGATGCAGTTCCAGACGTCCGGTCAACTCACTCAGGACGCGCCGCTGCAGGTCCTGGTCTGCCACCAGCCGCGCCAGTCCTTCCTGACACAGAGCGATTTTTTTGAGGAGCAGCAGCGCCGCCTGTCCGAGCAGGTGTACCGCATGCATGAGGCGTACGCCGTCTTCATCTATCAGGCGCTGCAGTGTGGTGTCCTGCTGCACCTCAGGGTGCTGGGCATCGGCCAGGCGCTCCTCTTCCAGGCGCTGCATCGCCATGCTCTGACGTCCCAGTGCCTGCTGTACTCCGGCGGCAAGCTGGCCAAAAAACGCCGCGTATGCCTCCTTACTGGCGCCGAGTTCAGCAAGGATGGCGTCGTAGTTACGCACGAGCAGATCGAGTTCTTGCCAGCGTTCCTCCGGCGTCAGCGTGCGAGGTGGGCGGGGAAGCAGGCCCAACAGACGGGGCTGCGGGCGCAGCCCCGTCTGGATAACCTTTTGCTGCTCCTGTACTTGCTCCTGCAAGGCCCGAAAGTGCTCGGTGGCAATGGCCGGTAGCGCGTATGTCTGGTCAAGGATTGTAACGCTCGCCACGGATGCCCTCCTGGCAAGTCAGGCTACGGAAGAATGCCCACCTCTCCTCCTGACACAGATTTGCCTGCAGGCCCAATTCTGGCATATTCCAGACGCCTCTGGCAATGGGGCTATGCCTCCGCACCGCCGCACACATTTTTGAAGAGTTGCCCATTTTTCATAATCAGTAACAGGTGTTTGCCTTGCTCTTGCAGGACCGTGAGGTCGTCGAGCGGATTCCCGTCTACCACAAGCATGTCCGCCAGGGCACCCGGCACCAGCACACCGAGTTCACCAGGGCGATTGAGCAAGGCGGCGTTAACGGTGGTGGCACTCTGCAGGACTTCAAACGGCGATAAGACCTGGGCCCGTAATGACAATTCGAGGCTTTGATAGTGATGCGTCTCACCCAGCAAGTCCGTGCCAAAACCGATCTGGACGCCGGCAGTCTTGGCCCACTCCAGGGACTGCAAGCCGGCTTCGCGGACGTCGTAGATTTTGTCAATACTGACTTGCGGCAAGCCCCATTGTTTGCCTTCCCGGTGGAGTGCCTCATAGGTCACCAGGGTCGGTACCAGAAAAGCTCCCGCACGTGCCATCAGCGCCGCGGTCTCCTGGTCGATGAGATTACCGTGTTCAATAGAGCGTACGCCGAGGCGTACACAGCGCGCAATGGCCTCCGGCGTGTAGGCATGCGCCATCACATAGGTGCGCCAGGAGCGCGCTTCCCAGACGACAGCGCAGATCTCGTCTTCAGAGTATTGCAGATTCCACACGGGATCCGTCGGTGATGCCACACCCCCTGAGGCCATGATTTTGAGCTGCGTGGCACCACGGCGTAACTCTTGACGAGCGGCCTTTTGGACCTCGGGTACGCCATCAGCGATAACGGAGAATTGTGTTCCGGCCATGCAGCAGGCACACTGGTCCGCTTCTAAAGTCCGCGATCGAAAATCGCCGTGCCCACCGGTCTGGCTGAGGGCGCGTCCGGCATAGAACACCCGTGGGCCATCCATTAAGCCATACTCTATGGCCGCAGCCAGACCCCAATCCGCCCCACCCGCATCGCGGACCGTCGTGAAACCGCGCTGCAGCATCCCAGCAGCGATATGACGCGCACGTGCTATGGTCAGACTCACTGGCTCCTGTGCTAATTGGCCCAAATTGAGGCTCGTGGCAATGAGATGCACATGCGCGTCGATTAGACCCGGCATGAGCGTCTTACCCTGGCAGTCAATGACCTGTGCCTGTGGCGCTGTGATCGCGCGCTCCGAGATTTCACGAATTCTTGCCCCCTCCACCAGGACATGCATGTCCTCGCGGACCTCGGGCGATGTACCGTCCCAGAGAGTACAATGCTTGAGAACGATGAGGCTCATAGGGATTTCTCCTGAGAAATGAAGGTCTTGACGCCAGGCAATATACGTCCATCATTGGGTAAAAGCGAGAGACAGGGCACCAATGGACAGCGGAGTGGCTGCTGACCGAGAGTAGTTCAGCTCACTCTGTAACAGTGGTCGATTGCTGTGTAGAGGTCGTCTGGTCGTATGGGTTTGGCTATGTAGGCGTCCATGCCAACGGCGAGACACTGCTCGGCATCACCCTGCATGGCACGGGCAGTCATGGCGATAATGGGGACATGGGTTCCGGTCCCGCACTCCTGCGCACGAATGGCAGCCGTTGCTTCCAGGCCGTCCATCTCAGGCATCTGGACATCCATGAGCACCAGGTCGCAGGATTCCTGTGCCAGGGCGATGAGTGCCTCTTTGCCTGTGCTCGCCACTGTGACTGTGTGGCCCCACTTCTCCAGCAGGCGGACGGCGAGCCTCTGGTTCACCACGTTGTCTTCGGCCAGCAAGACGCGTAAGTGTCGTCGATGCTCCCGGACCATAGGTTGGGTGACCAGGGCAGGGGCAAAGGAGGAGGGGAGGGCTCCCAGCGTCAGCAGCAAGGCGTCCCACAGCTCGTCCTGGGTGATCGGTTTCGTCAGGTAGGCGGCAATGCCGAGCGCACAGCCGTGGACAGCGTCTGCGCGCTGGCCCCCGGCCGTGAGCATCATGATGGTGGTTCCGGCCAGGGTCGGGTCCTGCTTGATCTGGGCTGCCAGGGTGAACCCGTCCAGCTCCGGCATCATAGCATCGAGCAACACCAGGGGAAAGGCCGCTCCCAGGTCACGCGCCTGTGCTAGCATGGCCAGGGCTGCCTGGCCACTGTCGACGCTGGTGGGCCGCATGCCCCAGTGGGTCAGGAGTTCGTAGAGGTTGCGCCTGTTGGTAGCGTTGTCATCAACAATCAACGCCGGCAAATTGCGCAGCCGAGCGGCAGCCGCAGGCGCACGCTGATCTACGTCCTCGCGCTGAGAGCCGAAGCGGGCTGTAAAGTGAAAGGTGCTCCCCTGTCCAACCACGCTCTCTACCCACATCCGTCCCCCCATCAGTTCGATGAACTGCTTGGAAATCGTCAGCCCCAGGCCTGTGCCGCCATACTGGCGTGTTGTAGACCCATCGGATTGTGTGAACGGCTCGAAGATCAGCCACTGCTTGTCCTCGGGGATGCCGATGCCAGTATCGCGGACGGTGCCGTGCAGGAGAACAGTCGCATTGTCTTCGTGGTCTTGCGCACTGGTTGCCGCTTCCAGCTGCACGTCGACGGCTATCTCGCCCTGGGTGCAGAACTTGATGGCATTGCCAACCAGATTCACCACGACCTGGCGTAAGCGCCCCGGATCGCCTATAAGTGTGTCTGGCACTTCGGGTTGGACGCGGCAGGTAAGTTCTAGACCCTTTTCGTGGGCCCGCAGGGCCAGCGCTTTCAGCGTCGAGCCCACATTGTCGCGCAGGCGAAAGGCGATGCGCTCCAGGGAGAGTTTGCCAGCCTCGATTTTCGAAAAATCGAGGCTGTCCTCGAGAATCTCGAGCAAGGACTCGGCTGAAGTCTTGACGATGGTCAAGTACTCACTCTGTTCAGGGGTGAGAGCCGTACCAAGTGCCAGTTCCGTCATGCCGAGGATGCCGTTCATGGGGGTGCGGATCTCGTGGCTCATGTTGGCCAGGAATTCGCTTTTGACCCGCGTGGCAAGTTCAGCAGCACGGCGGGCTTCAGCTTCGGTGGTGTATAAGGCAGCGTTGCGAATGGCCACGGCGGCTTGGGCTACGAAGCTGTCGAGGAGTGCCTGGGCGTCGGGGCTGAACTGAAAGGGCTGCCGACCGGAGAGAACGAGCACGCCGAGAAGTGCGTCCCGGTGGAAGATGGGCACACCAAGCAGGCTTCTAAGGCCGTGGGCCTGATGCCACTCACAGGCCGCAGGGCTCACCCGTGCATCGTCGAAAATGTCAGGGATGTGGAGGGTCTGCCGGTGCTGAGCAACCCAGCCGGCGCTATGCTCGCCGAAGCGCATTTGCGTGAGGGAGGGCACCGCACGCAGCCAATCGTCTGAAGCGGCTCGGAGCTCCAACGTTTGGGAAGCCTCATCCGCGATCCAGATGCGCACCCGCGGCACGTCCATGAGTGTGGTTGCGGCCTTGGTCATTTCGCCTAGCACCTCGTCCATATCGAGCGAGGCGGAGATGAGCTGGTTCAGGCGCGTCATGGTATCGAGGCGCCTGGCACGGGCCTCGATCGCCTCGTAGAGCTGCGCGTTCTGGATGGCAATGGCCGCCTGGTCGGCGAACGACATCAGGTACTCCAGTTCGTCCGGGCTATACTCGTAGGGACATGTGGTGTGGAAGATCAATACCCCGAGCACCTCGTCACGGACGGCAATGGGGAGTCCAAGAAATGTGCAAATACCATGCTCCCGGTGATGTTGGACAAAGGGATTCTGGGGATGATTCTGGACATCGGCAACGAACAACGGCTTTCCGGTCCTGGCCACTATCCCTGACAACCCGCCTCCCAGAGGGGTTTCAAGCCCCAAGGGCAGCAGCCCGTCAGTCGATACCCCGACGCGCAACACCTGCGCTGCCTTATCGACAAGCAGCACTCTGACATACGTAGTCCCGGCAATGCGCGAGGCTTCCTCAGCGATGCGGGTCAGGATGCCCTGCAAATCCAGGTCGGCCATGACCGTATGTGTCGCCCGCAGGAGCGCTCCCACCTCCTCCCAACGTCGCATGGCAGTACTGTGGAGCCGAGCATTCTCGATAGCAATAGCCGCCTGGGCAGCAAAGAGCATCAGCAGGTTGCGGTCTGCTACGGTAATCGGCCTACCGACCCCAGGAGGGTTGAGTAGCACGAGCACCCCTACAAGTCGGTCCCGATAGAGTAGGGGCTCGGACAAAACCGCCGCCGCGCCAGTGCGTTCCTTCAGGTCAGGGTGCGCCAGTAGTGAAGTATAGTAGTCCGCAACGATCACACCTTCCCGGCGTTGGGCCACGGTCCCCGCGATACCCTCGCCAAGACCAAGGCGTACCTCGCGTATCCACTCCTCAAAGCCATGCCAGGCCTGGGGAATAAGGACCTGCGTAGCCTCATCCCAGAGGTAGAGCACGCCTGATTGCGTACCGACAAGTTCGACAGCGCGCCGCGTAATGAGGCCCAGCAGGGTAGTCAGATCAAGTTCCCGCGTGATCTCAACTGCCACGTCCCGCACCGCCGCGAGCCGCGTTGTCCGCTCCGCCAGCACCTCTTCCACCTGCTTGTGTTCGGCGATTTCCGCCGCCAATTCTCGGCTCCGTTGTGCCACCTTGGCGAGGCTTTGGGCATGCGCCCTAAAGAGCAGAAAGAGCACAAGGCACAACCCCAGACCACTCGCTAGAGCAATCGACCAGGCCATGTTCGTCCAGGCCCACTCTGAAGTGGCTTGAACGAAGAACGAGGAGAGCGTAAAGCCTATGAGCAGTGCCATAGCACTGATATAAAGGAAGTTCACCGTCATGAAGCGGTTGAAGAGCGGGACCTTCATCGCTCCAGCCTTTGCGAGAGATACATGCGCTGCTCCATGGGTTCTCCAGACTTTGGTCGCGCCTGCTTGCAGCACACAGTCTGGACGCCGAGGGGAATCTCTGGTGGCCAGGGCTTCTCCAGTTGTACACAACCTCTTTTTATATCGGACGTCCTGGAGAAGAGCTTGAGGCGAGCATGGGCGATCACGTCTTGAATACAGGTCGACCCATGGATAAGATTACACGATTATGCCGCAGGCATACACAGATAGGCACTCGTGGCAGGCTCTGCAGCAGTGGCAAGCATCATGGCACAGATCCTCGTGGAAAACCTCACGAAAACCTTTCGCGTGGCCAAGCGCCGTGCCGGCTTGTGGGGGGCTGTGACAGGACTCGTGCAGCGCACGTACCATGACATTCCGGCGCTGGCCGGCATTGACTTTACCATCGAGGAAAGCGAACTCGTGGGCTACATCGGCCCGAATGGCGCCGGGAAATCCACCACAGTCAAGATCCTGTCCGGTATTTTGGTGCCGTCTGCTGGACGCTGTGAGGTCAACGGGGTGATCCCCTGGAAAAATCGTCTTCAGCATGTGCAGAACATCGGCGTGGTCTTTGGCCAACGCACGCAACTGTGGTGGGATCTGCCGGTCATTGAATCGTTTGAGGTATTACGGGCGATCTATCGCATTCCTGCTGCTGTGTTTCAGAAGAATAGCGCACGCTTGATTGAGCTCTTGCAGCTTCAGGAGCTCCTCGATATCCCCGTCCGCCAGCTCTCCCTTGGGCAGCGCATGCGCAGTGACCTGGCAGCCGCGTTACTGCATGGGCCGCGCCTCCTGTTTCTCGATGAACCGACCATTGGTCTCGACGCTGTCTCGAAGCTGGCGGTACGTGAGTTTATTAAAATGCTCAATCGCGACGATGGGGTAACGGTGATTCTCACGACGCACGATATGGACGATATTGAGGCTCTGTGCCGGCGCGTGCTGGTGATCGGGCGTGGCAAAATCGTCAGCGACGGCAGCCTGGCAGCCCTGCGTGCCACGGTCAGCCACGAGCGCCGGCTGATTGTTGATTTGGTCAATGCTCAGGAGGTCGTCGAGGAACCTACCGCACGCGTCGTTGAGCGTCATGGCCGTCGTGTGGAACTCGCCTTTGATCCGCGTGTGATCTCACCGGCGCAACTGATCTCGCGTATTGCGGCAAAACATGCCATCCAGGATCTCTTTGTCGAGCATCCGCCCATTGAACGGATCATCGCTGACCTCTATGCCAAGCATGGTGAACTCGATATATGAAGCGCTTCCTCCCCTATAGGGCGGTCGTCAGCGCACGCTATCGCATGCTCCTGCAGTACCGTGCGGCGGCGTTCGCCGGCCTGGTCACCCAGTGCTTCTGGGGGGCTATCAGGCTGATGATTGTGGCGGCGTTCTATGCCGCCTCCACGCAGACCCAACCGATGTCACTACCCGAGGTGGTGGTCTATATCTGGTTAGGCCAGGCTTTCTTCGGCATGTTGCCATGGAATATCGACGAGGAATTCGCCCAAAAGGTCCGCGACGGGTCGGTCGCCTATGATTTACTCCGGCCTGTGGATCTGTACGCCTTCTGGTATAGCCACGCTCTGGCCTATCGCACTGCCCCCACCACCCTGCGGGCCATCCCTCTGGGGTGCCTGGCTATCCTGGTGCTCCCCCGCCTCGGTCTGGCGGAGTGGGCGTTAGGGGCTCCGCCGTCCTGGGCATCGGGAGTGCTCTTTGGCGTGTCTCTCGTGGGGGCGGCGGCGTTATCTACGGCCATCACGATGCTGACGCACATTTCCTTGCTGTGGACCATCTCCGCCGCTGGCATGGACCGCATCATGCCGGCAGTGGTCACCGTATTTGCCGGGATGGTGATCCCGTTACCGTTGTTCCCTGACTGGATGCAACTCTGCCTCCGCTTGCAACCGTTTCGGGGGCTGGTCGATGTGCCTTTCCGCATCTACAGTGGTAACATTCCACCAGACGTAGCGTTGCTCGAGATCATCTCTCAGGGGGTATGGGTGGGATGTCTCGTGTGGCTGGGCCGTGTGCTGCTCGCACGCGGCGCACGGAAACTGGTCGTCCAGGGCGGATAGGATCATGGCCATAGGTGAGAGTCTCAAGCTCTACTGGCTCTATGTCAAACTCTCTATACGGGCGCAGCTGCAATACCGCGCGGCGTTTCTCCTGGCCGCGCTCGGGCAGTTCCTCATTACTGGCATTGAATTTCTGGGTGTCTGGGCCCTGTTTGAGCGCTTTGGTCGCCTGCACAGCTGGAGCTTGCCAGAAGTCGCGGTCTTTTATGGTCTGGTAAATTGTACCTTCGCCTGTGCTGATGCCCTCTCCAGAGGCTTTGACCAGTTCGGCGTACTGTACATTAAGACTGGACATTTTGATCGACTGTTACTCCGTCCGCGCAGCACCATCTTACAACTCGCTGGACACGAGTTCGCCCTTAGACGCATCGGGCGCTTCGTGCAGGGGCTCATCGTGCTGGTCTGGGCGGCTTCTGTGCTCAACGTCGAGTGGTCGGTGGCACGGGTGAGTCTGGTGCTCTTTTCGATCCTCGGTGGGGCCTGTTTGTTCTTTGGACTCATTGTCATGCAAGCGACGCTGGCGTTTTGGACCACCGAAACCCTCGAAATCATGAATACGTTAACCTATGGGGGTGTGGAGTCG
>Ga0075418_10004588_pt1 | contig 15692 bp, 15 predicted proteins | sample SoiMetdeltSBSDD2_FD_81776 | JGI IMG/M metagenome (GOLD analysis project Ga0075418, IMG submission 81776) | Bulk soil microbial communities from a Populus tree surrounding site in Tennessee, USA - Soil MetaG P. deltoides SBSDD2 | ecosystem: Environmental > Terrestrial > Soil > Tree plantation...
AAAGGTCCCCCTGTCGTCGGCCGGTAGACCCTGCTTCCGACCCCCGATGAGGTCAATGATCAAGGTTTGCGATCAACTTAACCTAATGTTATCTCGGCACAATAGGAATTGCCTGCGTCCCGGACAGGTTAAGACGCCTATTCCCAAACGGCATCAATATGTTGGCGCAAACTGGTGCGCCGCAGGGCCTACGGGGGCACGAATTGGCCCGCCGCAGCGAACCCGTCCTATGCGCGGTCGGCTTTTACCGAACGTTGCATGGCTGTCTGCCCGCGTTCATGCGGCTTCTTCGAGCGCAAGCGCTCAATAGCGCGAACCACCCCCATAGCCGCCACCGCCGTAGCCGCCGCCCCCATAGGAGTCGGGCGAACGCGGCCCGCCACCGGTGTTGGCCGCACACGCACCGATGCCAAGACACACGATGATTGTGAGCAAAGTGATGATGCTGCGCATGCTCCCCTCAATTGCTGGCCTCAGCTGGCCGATCGATGGGGCATCCCCGCTGCTCGCATCATGGCAACAAAGATCATTGGCCCGAAATCCGGCAGCGTGAAGGCTTGCTAGAAGGCGTGCACGTCCTATGCCTCTCCTAACGCCACTTTTTGTGAAGCGCGTCTTGACTGAGTGCGGCGCGCGGGCTGCTCGCTCGGCGCGCCGGCGCGGCTTTCCATGTGGCCGCGCAACGAAGCGATGAAATGCTCGCAATAACTAGAAAGGGTCGCATCCTTGCGGTAGGCAATATAGGTTTGGAACGTGGTCGGCTCGATGATCTCGAGCGCGCGCAGCTTCGGCCAGTTGTCTGCCGCCAGCGTAAATTCGTCGATGATGGCGACGCCCAGGCCGTTGGTGACCATTGCGCACACGGTCGAACCAAAGCGCGCCCGGATCGTCATCTCGTAGGCCAGGGCATGGCTCGAGAATATGCCGGCGATGATGCGACCGTAGGGATCGTTGGGATCGATGCCGATCAGCGGATACTTGACGATCTGCCCGGCGCGGACGCGCTCGTGCCGGGCGAGCGGATGTCCGTCCGGGACGATGCATTTGAGGCGCCCCTTGGCCAGCGGCTCGAAGGTGAGCATAGGGTGCTCGACTTTGTGGCTAACCGCCACCACCTCGCCTTTGCCGAGCAGAAGATAGTTGATGGCCTCCTCGATCTTAAGGATGTCGATGTCGATCAGCAGGCTCGGATACTTGCGCCGCACATCGGTGATGGCGCGCGGCACCATGACGTTGGAGATGCTCGGCACCGAGCCGATCTTGAGCTCCGCGTCCGCCCCTCGCTTCAGGCGCGTGACCAGGAACTGCAGGTCTTCGACCTTGTCGTACACACCGTTGATCTGGCTGAAGAGGTCGGTGGCCTCGCGCGTCGGCGTATAGCGTCCGGCCTTGCGGCTGAACAGCTTCAGCCCGAGCAGGCCCTCAGCGTGCTTCATGACGCGGCTGATGCCGGGTGAAGACACGTTGAGTAGGCGAGCGGCGCCGCCAACGCTGCCGGTCACCATAATGGCCCGGATGACCTCGATCTGGCGAAGCGTAAGCATGTGCACTGCAGTGAGATTTTGCGGCGGCCGGAGGCTAACCGGCCCACTCGACAAATGTAACATGAAGTTTAGGGCAGCCGAAATCTGGTTATTGACGGCAACAGCGCGCGCGCGATGATTTGGCAAAAGGATGCGAGCCGGCTGCCAGCGCGTGATGGCCAAGTTCGACATGGGCACCACCAAGCTGAGTGGGCGTTCAGCCATGCGTGCCTTCTCATGGCCAAGCACTTTGTAGCGGCCTGCGCGGCGCCGGCACACCTGTCCTCTGCGGCACCTGAGGAAAACCTAGCAGGGAGTGTCGCCTTGCATGCCTGAGGAGAGCATCTTCGCAGCCAGGCGCGCGCTCGCAATTCGCAGACAAGCGACCCGGCCGGCTCATGTCATCTGGAGCGCGCGGTCGCTGGAGGAGGCCCTATGAGACTTGCCATTGCCACCGTGTGTTTGAGCGGAGGGCTCGTCGAGAAGCTTGAGGCGATTGCCGCCGCAGGCTTCAAGGATGTCGAGATTTTCGAGAACGACTTGCTGTCCTTCAACGGCACGCCTGCCGACGTGCGCAGGATGGTGGCGGACCTGGGCATGCACATCATCACGTTTCAGCCGTTCCGCGACTTCGAGGGCATGCCCGGCGACAAGCGAACCCGCGCCTTCGCCCGTGCGGAGCGCAAGTTCGACCTCATGCAGGAGCTTGGCTGCGACCTCCTGCTGGTGTGCTCCAACATCTCGCCGGACAGCGTTGGTGGCATCGATCGCGCCGCGGCCGACCTTGCCGAACTCGGCGAGCGGGCCAGCAAGCGCGGCCTGCGCATCGGCTTTGAGGCGCTCGCCTGGGGACGCCACATCAACGACTATCGCGACGCCTGGGAGGCGGTGCGCCGCGCCGACCACAAGTCGGTCGGCCTGGTGCTTGATAGCTTCCATACCCTGGCACGCAAGACCGACCTGAAGGCGATCCGCTCGATCCCGCGCGACCGCATCTTCCTGGTACAGGTGGCGGATGCGCCCGTGCTGGACATGGACCCGCTGTCGTGGAGCCGGCACTTCCGCAATTTTCCGGGCCAGGGCGACCTGCCCGTCCTCGATTTCATGGAGGCGCTGCAGGCCACGGAGTTCGACGGCATCCTGTCGTTGGAGATCTTCAACGACCAGTTTAGAGCCGGCTCTGCCCACAGCGTCGCCATCGACGGCCGCCGTTCTCTCCTCTACCTCATGGACGAATTGCGTGTCCGCACCGGCGTCACGCATAAATCGCTGCCGGCGCTGCCGACGCGGTCGAAGACCCTCGGCACCGAGTTCATCGAGTTCACCCTCGACGAGGACAGCGAGCCCCGTTTCGAAGCGCTGCTGCGCAGCCTGGGTTTCATCAAGGCAGGCGTGCACAAGTCGAAGGCAGTGACGCGATGGGCGCAGGGCACCATCAACCTCGTCATCAACACCGACAAGGAAGGCTTTGCGCATTCCTACAACATCACGCACGGCACATCCGTGTGCGCCATCGGTTTCATGGTCGATGATGCCGGCAAGACGCTCGACCGCGCGCAGCGCCTGCTCGACCAGCCCTTCCGGCAGGCGGTCGGCCCCGGCGAGCTGGAGATCCCGGCCGTGCGCGGCGTGGGCGGCAGCCTGCTATACTTTATCGATCCCAACAGCGACCTCGCCCGCGTCTGGGACGTCGAGTTCGAACCGACCGGCGAGGATGCCAAGAAACAAGGCGCCGGCCTCACCACCGTCGACCACATCTCGCAGTCGATGCACTACGAGGAAATGCTGACCTGGCTGCTGTTCTACACATCGCTTCTCGATCTATCCAAGACGCCGGAGCAGGACGTGCTGGACCCCGGCGGCCTCGTCAAGAGCCAGGTCGTGCAAGCCGGCGACGGCGCGCTTCGGCTGGTGCTCAACGCCTCGCAGTCCAAGCACGCAATGTCCTCGCGCTTCCTGTCGGAGGCATTCGGCTCGGGCGTGCAGCACATCGCCTTGGCCACAGCCGACATCTTCGCTACCGTCAAGCGGCTGAAGGCCAACGGCGTTGCCCTTCTGTCGGTGCCCGAGAACTACTACGACGACGTCGAGAGCAAAACCGACCTCACCGCCGAGCAGATCGACGCGCTCAGAGAACACAACCTGTTGTATGACCGCGACGCGAGCGGCGAGTACCTGCAGGTCTACACACAGACGTTCGAGGACCGCTTCTTCTTCGAGATCGTCGAGCGGCGCGGCTACAAGGGCTTCGGCGCCGGCAACGCGCCCATCCGGCTTGCCGCTCAATCGCGCCTTGCCAGCAGCTCGACGCTATAAGCGGCATAGTCAAAGAACCCCGAGGAGATGGCCAAGTGGACTTTTCCCTGTCCGATGAGCAGCGCCTGCTCATCGATACTGTGCGCAAGTTCATCGCCGAACAGCTGGCGCCGCTGGAGGACGAGGTCGAGCGCACCGGTACGCTTACCCCGGCCCAGGCGCGCTCGATCTTCGAGAAGGCGAAGGCTCTCGGCCTCTACGGCATGAACATCCCAACCTCGCTCGGGGGTGGGGGCCTTTCGGCGGTTGACACCATGCTGGTCGAGGAGCAGTTCGGGCACACGACGGACATCCTCATTCGCCGCGCCTTCGGCAATGTCTACGAGGTCCTGCTCGCCTGCGAAGGAACACAGAAGGAGCGTTGGCTGCTGCCGGCTGTGCAGGGCGAAAGGATCTGCTGCATTGCCATCACCGAGCCTGGAGCAGGATCGGACGCGGCCGGCATCACGACACGCGCCGTGCGCGATGCATCGGGTTGGCGCCTGACCGGCCAGAAGCACTTCATCAGCGATGCCGTGTGGTCCGACTTCTTCGTCGTTTCGGCCAAGACCGACACCAGCCGGGCGTTCTCGCTGTTCCTGGTCGACAAGAACCTGCCCGGCATTACGGTAGGACGCGACCAGCCGATGATGGGCATCCGCGGCACCGGTCACGTCGAGCTGGTGTTCGACAACGTGAAGCTCGACGGCCAAGCTCTGCTCGGCGGCGAAGGTAACGGCATGAAGCTGATCCTGGAGACGCTGGGCCGCGTGCGCCTCGCCCAGGTAGCGGCGCGTGCCGTCGGCAAGTCCGCCAAGGTGCTGGCTCTCGCTACCGACTACGCCAATGAACGCAAGCAGTTCGGCAAGGCAATAGGCGATTTTCAGTTCATCCAGCAGTTTATCGCTGACAGCGTCATCGAGATCAACGCAGCCCGCTACATGGTGCTGCGCGCGGCCTGGGAGATCGACCAGGGCAACGACGCCCGGGACTGGATCTCGATGGTTAAAGTGCAGGCAGCCGAGACGCTTGGACGCGTGGTCGACCGGGCCGTCCAGGTGTTCGGCGGCATGGGCTTCTGCAAGGACCTGCCGATCGAGCGCTACTACCGGGACGCGCGCATCTACCGGATTTTCGATGGCACCTCCGAGATCCATCGCGGCCTGGTGGCGCGCGCGGCGCTCAAGAAAGGTGCTCCGCTGTTCGACATCGGTGCCTGATCTGGTGGCCGCGCCGACCCGGCCGTGGCAAACGGTCCACAACATCTGTGGCCATTTGCGCGCCATGGGCGGATAAGACGCGACAGCCTGTCTTGACCAGGTGCGCCGGGTCCAGGTTGAATGAGCGTTTGCGAGAGTGGCAACCTGGAACCACCAGACAGATGTTCGATTTCGACCGCGTGATCGAGCGCCGCGGCACGCATGCGCAGAAATGGGACGGCATGACGCGGTTCTCGGGCATCGCGACGCCCGACGCCATCCCGATGTGGGTGGCGGATATGGACTTCGCCGCCCCGCAGGGCGTTACGCAAGCCATCGAGGAAATGGCCAGGCGCGGGGTGTTCGGCTACTACGCCGACACCGGCAGCTGGACGGAGGCCCTTGCCGACTGGATGGCGCGCCGGCATGGCATGCGCATCGAGCCCGCATGGGTCAGCCCGGCGCCCGGCGTGGTGTCCGCGCTCGGTCTCATCCTGCAGGCCGTCAGCGCCCCCGGCGATGAGGTGGTCGCCTTCTCGCCCGTGTATCACGCCTTTCGCAGAATCATCCTGGCCAACGAGCGGCGAATCATCGATGCACGCCTCGTCGAGGCCAACGGCCGCTACGCCATGGATCTCGATGCACTGCGCGGTCAACTGACCCCGCGCACCAAAGTCGTGTTCTTCTGCAGCCCACACAATCCCGGCGGTACGGTGTGGACACCGGCTGAAATCCGCGCCCTCGCCGCCTTTTGCACCGCGCACGACCTAATTCTCGTTTCCGACGAGATTCACTACGATCTGGTATTCCAGGGCGCCAAGCACACGCCCACTTTGGTCGCCGCACCCGAGATCGCCGACCGCCTCATTACCACTGTCGCCGCCACCAAGACATTCAACCTCGCTGGTGCACACGTGGGCGCGTGCATCACCTCGAATGCAACCTTCAAGCGCGCCATCGATGCGCGCGTCATGGCCGGCGGGCTTAGTTCCTACAACAGCTTCGGCATGATCGCCACCGAAGCCGCCTGGCGCACCGGCGAAGCCTGGCTCGACGCCCTCGTCCCCTATCTCGCCAAAAGCCGCGATCTGTTCGATCGGCGCATCGAGGCGGCCGCGCCGGGTGCGCGCTCCATGCGGCTTGCCGCCACCTACCTCGCCTGGGTCGACTTCTCCGGCACTGGGCTACCGGCCGATCAGGTGGCCGCCAGGGTGAAGGAGCGCGCGCGCATCGCCGTCAGCCCCGGCCCGCAGTTCGGGCCCGGTGGCGAGACCTGGCTGCGTTTCAATTTCGCAACGCCGCGCCCGATCCTCGAAGAGGCACTCGGTCGCCTGGATGAAGCGTTCTATGATCTGCGCAAGAAATAGCGAGCGCTGAGCGATGAAAAGACCCGTGGTCGGCGTGATCGGCAATGCGCACCGCATCGAGAACCGGTTCAACGTACAGGGCGTCGGCGAACGCAGCATGCGCGCGGTGGCCGAGGTGGCGGACGCGCTCCCCCTAATGTTCGCCAGCGCGGTCGAGATCACGGATATCAGCGCGCTGCTCGAGGTGGTCGATGGCATCGTGCTGACGGGCGCCCGCGCCAACGTCCACCCGACCCGCTTCCGCACCGACCCGCATCCCAAGCACGAGCCCTATGACGAGAACCGCGATGCGCTGGCGCTGGCCTTGGTCGAGGCCTGCGTGGCGCGCGGCATGCCGATCTTCGGCATCTGCCGCGGTCTGCAGGAGATGAACGTCGCCTACGGCGGCACGCTGCATCCCGAGATCCGCGAGCTGCCGGGCCGCATCAACCACCGCATGCCGCGCCTGCCGACCGGCGAGATCCATCCCGATCCAGCCGTCGTGTTTGCCGACCGCCACGACGTCAAGCTCGTCCCGGACGGGGTGTTCGCCCGCTTGCTCGGCCGCGAAACCATCCGCGTCAACTCCCTGCACGGCCAGGGCATCCTCGAGCCCGGCGAGCGCATCGTCGTGGAGGGCATCGCGGAGGACGGCACCATCGAAGCCATTCGCATCGCCGATGCTCCCGATTTCGCACTGGGCGTGCAGTGGCATGCCGAGCATGATCCGCAGCACAATGCCGTCAACCGCGCCCTGTTCAAGGCGTTCGGGCAGGCGCTCAAGGCCCGCAAGGGGCATTGACGCACACCGACCCCTCAACGGCGGCCATACTGCGATCGAGAACTCGATGCGCAGGCTCTGCGCAAGTGAAGGGCTTGTAACCCTCGGCGCAATCGGCAAGAAGGTGGACAAACACACCTTGGCCAAGCGCATCCAGCACCATGCCATCGATAGCTCAAAGGAAAGCCCGTAGTGCGCAGCCGGCGAAGGGCAAGTCGCGTGCGCGCGCCCCGACCGAACCTCAATCCGGCGATCCGCTCTATCTCCAGGTCGTCCGAGCGTTGAGGGACGAGATCATCAGAGGCGTTTTTCCGGTAGGCTCGCAGCTTCCACCCGAAGACGAGCTGCGCAAGCGCTTCTCGGTCAGCCGCTATACGGTGCGCGAAGCTTTGAGGCGACTACGCGAGGACTGCCTCGTCTCGTCGCGCCAAGGGTCGGGCACGACCGTTGTTTCACCACGCCCTTCCGATTCTTACGTCCATGAAGTGACCTCGATTAACGACCTGGTGACATATGCGACCGGCGTGCGCTTCGCTATCGAGAGCATCGATCTGATCGAAGTCGATCGCCAGCTGGCAGCCCGCATCGGCGTGAAGAGCGGCGAACAATGGCTCGCCGTACACGGCCTTCGCAATACTGAGGGCGGCGGTGAGCTGCCGGTCTGCTGGACCGACGCCTACATCAATCGCGAATTTGCGGCGGTCGGCCGACTGCTGCAACGCCACACCGGACCCATTTTTCATCTCATCGAGGACATGTTCGCGCAGCGTGTCGTCGAAGTGCACCAGGAAATCACCGCTGCGCTGATGTCGCCGACGATGGCACAAAGGCTCCGTGTCAAGGACGAGAAGATGGGGCTCGAAGTGCGTCGCATCTACAGACTCGGCTCGGGAAAAGTCGGCCTGATTGCCATCAACACCCATGCAGCGTCGCGTTTCCGTCATTCGATGATCATGCGCCGCGTCAAGGGGTGAGCGGCTGCGCGCGCGCCTCAGCTCGACTTGAGCGCTGCCGGCGCGAACCCGAAGGCGCTCTCGAACCGCTGCCGATATTTCGGCCAGGCTTCCGGATTGACGAGCCGCGGCGGCACACCGCCCTTCTTGATCACGATCCACTGCTCCGCCGCGGCAATCGCCATGCTGCGCATGGCCTCGTCCGTCATGCCGGCAATGTGCGGCGTCGCGATCACATTCTCGAACTTCAGTAGCGGATGGTCCGCCTTGGCTGGCTCCGACAAAAAGACGTCGACACCCGCACCGGCGATAATGCCTTCGGCAAGCGCGATCGCAAGGTCCTCCTCGACGTGTATCCCGCCGCGCGCGGTGTTGATGAAGTTCGCAGACGGTTTCATTTGCTTGAAGAGCGCAAGGGTGAACATCCCGAGCGTCTCCTCGGTGCGAGGACAATGCACCGAAACGAAATCCGATCGCGCAAGCAGCTCCTCGATGCTCACCTTGGTGGCGCCCTTTGCCTCTATCTGGGCGGCACTCAGGTAAGGATCATAGGCAAGAACGGTCATGCCAAGGAGGTCCTTGCACAGCGTCGCGGTGCGCGCGCCGATCTTTCCTATCCCGACGATACCAAGCGTCTTGCCACCCAGATCGGTCCCCTTGACGACGAACCGGTCGAGGTTGCCGCCACGCCGCATGATCTTGTCCGTCTGCGCTATCCGCTTGGCGAGCGACAGCATCATGCCCAGCGCATGCTCGGCGACGGCATTCGCGTTGGTCCCCGACTGGCTGCACACAATGACGCCTGCTGCCGTGCACGCCGCGACGTCGACCATATCGTAGCCAGCTCCGGTCGAGCTAATCGCCAGGATACCTTGGCACCGGTCGAGCAGATGGGCATCGCCAAGGTACGGCCCCAGCAGCTCGGTGCGCGGCGAGATCTGATAGGCCCGGGCCAAGCTCAACCTCTCGAACGTTGCAGCAACCGAATCGGCATAGGAAAGCCGATCAAGCTTGATGTCCGGTTGGCCGGCGAGAACCTGTTCTGCCGCAGGGTCGATCCATCGTTCGAAATAGGCCAGCCGCATTTGCTTCCCTTCACATTGGCGCACTCAGCTGAAGTCATTGAACCGCGCTGGATTGTCAACAAGGATCAGCCGCGCGCTATCCTCAGCGTGGAGCGCCCGCATGCGTCGCTTCAGTCGTGCACGCCGTGCCCTTGCTTAGGCACCAGCACTGACCGCTCAAAGCTCATGAACTGCAGCCCGTCGTCCTTCTTGCCCAATGTACGTACGGTGACGATCCCAGCGTTCGGCCGGGATGCCGACTCGCGCTTGGATATGACTGCCGATTCCGCGTAGATCGTGTCTCCCACGAACACCGGTGCAGTCAGCTTGATGTCGTTCCAGCCGAGGTTGGCGATTGCTTTCTGGCTCACGTCGCTCACACTCATGCCGACCACCATCGACAGAGTGAGGCAGCTGTTCACCAGCGGCCGCTTAAACTCGGATTTGGCCGCATAGGCGGCGTCGAAATGTAGCGGGTGCGTATTCATGGTCAGCAGCGTGAACCAGGTGTTGTCGGCTTCCGTGATCGTTCGCCCGGGGCGATGCTCGTAGATGTCGCCGACGTTGAAATCCTCGTACCATCGACCGAACTCCTCGCGGTAGCGCTGACTGCCGACTTGCCTGTGGCGCTGCATGCGGTCATTCTCCTCCAAAGCTCATGTCGACCCCGAGGAAGTGCCCGGTATGCTCGCCCAGACGCGGTTCTTTCAGCACCGGTGATGCGGCCTCGTCGCGAAAACGGATCGGCGGCCCCACATGGCGCCGGCCTTGCTCGTCGTGAAGCACCATGCCGCGGGCGCGAAGGTTCTCGTCGGCCAACGCTTCCGGCATGGTGTTGACCTTGCCGTAGCAGACGTCGAGATTCGCGAGGTAGGTGCCCCATTCCGCGAACGTCCTGCTGCGGAACTGTTCGGCGAGGAAATCCATGACGGGCCTTTGGTGCGGACCCGGCCCCCGCTCGCACAGCTCTGCGAGGTCCAGGCGCCCCAGTGCCCCGAGGAGGTTGCGAATGAACTTGGGCTCCTGCCCGGCCAGGGCTAGGAAACGGCCGTCGCGCGTCTCATAGACGCGATAGAAGGCTGCGCCACCGGTCGAGCGTTCGTGCGTTGGGATGGGCTGGCGGTTCTCCGCCAACGTGGGTCCCAATATGTTGAGCATCGCCCCGACGGTGGCGTCGTGCATGCTGATGTCGATGTAGTCCCCGACACCCGTCTCGTTGCGGCGCAGCAGCGCCATCAGCACACCGGCCAGTCCCTGCAGGCCAGCCAGCATGTCAGCCAGGGCGACGGGCGGCATCGCCGGCATGCCCGCACCGCCGGGCGATACGCTCAGCAGACCGCTCTCGGCTTGCAGCGCCAGGTCATGCGCCGGCCGGTCTCGGTACGGTCCCACCTGGCCGAAAGCGCTGATCGAACAGTACACGATGCGAGGGTTGCGGACCCGAACGGCCTCGTAGCCGACACCGAGCCGGTCGACCACGCCGGGGCGGAACGACTCGACAAATACGTCAGCGGTTTTGCACAGCTCGAGCAGACGTTCGCGCTGCGCGTGGTCCTTGAGATCGACAACGATGCTTCTCTTGCCGCGGTTGACATTACGGAAGAAGACGGTGCTCGCTCCGTCCGACAGTCCGATGTGACGCGCGGGATCGCCCTCACCGGGTGGCTCCACCTTGATGACCTCCGCACCATGGTCGGCCATGGCGAGCGTGAGATATGGGCCCGGCAGGAAGACCGACAGATCAATCACGCGCAGCCCTTGAAGCTTCATGGTCGGGTCCGCCCTACTCGGCCGCAAGCGCGCCGACGAACTCGGCATTGTTGGCGCCCAGCGGCGAGCAGGCGGCCTGATCCAATCTCCGGCCGTTGATCCTGATCGGGCTGGCCAGCACACGCAGGCCCTTGGAGGGATGCGGCAGGTCGCGGATCATTTCGGTCGCCTGCAGGAAGGGGTTGTCCAACGCGCCGGCCAGATCGAGGATGGGCGCGATCGGCAACACGCCGCCGAGCCGTTCAAGCCAGTACGTAGTCGTCTTCTTCCCGAACGCGACATCGATGATCTTGGCTAGTGCTTCGCGGTTAGCCTGCCGGCTGGCGATGGTCGCAAAGCGCGCGTCCGTCTTCAGCTCCGGCCGCTCAATCGCGTCGGCCAGTTCGCCCCAGAACTTGTCGGTCATGCACATGATGAAGACCCAGCCGTCCGCCGTCGGAAACGTCTGCACCGGCGCCACCGAATAGTGAGCGCTCCGACTCTGCCGCGTGGAGACATGGCCTTCGTTCAGATACCAGCTTGCCACATAGCCAAGCTGGTGCAGGGCCACCTCGAAAAGGTTCACGTCGACATCGCAACCCTTGCCGGTCGACCTCGCCCGCAGCACGGCGGCGAGCAGGCCGACAGCCGCGGTAAGCCCCGCCGAATGATCGACCATTGAGGGCGCACCGATACGCGAGGGCGGTCCGTCTGGCTCACCCGTCAAGTCCATCAGGCCGGATTCGGCCTGCATGAGATAATCGTAGCCGGGCCAGGATGCGCGCTCGTTGTCCCGCCCATAGGCGGAAAGATGGACGCACACTATGGCCGGCTCGATGGCTGCAACGGCTGCATAGTCGAGGCCCATCTTGGCCGGCAGGTCGCCGCGCAGGTTGTTCATCACCACGTCGGCCTGGCGAATGAGCCCGACAAGCGCCTTGCGCCCGTCGTCGCTGCGCAGATCGAGCGCGACGCTCTTCTTGTTGCTGTTGAAGACCTGGAAGTACTCGCTATCGTTCTCGCCCAGAAAATAGGGGCCGGTCTTGCGCGCGGGATCACCGCCGATTGCAGCGTTCTCGATCTTGATCACCGTCGCACCGAGATCGGCAAGGAGCATGGTCCCATAGGGTGCGGCGGCGAACTGCTCGATCGATACGATCTTCAAGCCCTCAAGCAGCTTCATGCGATGGGGTTCCTCTTTATCCAGTTCTTGCTGATGATGATGCGCTGCATCTCGTTCGTGCCTTCCCCGATGCAGGTCAGCGGTGCATCGCGGTACAGGCGCTCGATATCGTACTCCTGCGAGTAGCCGTAAGCGCCATGGATCCGCATCCCCTCGATCGCGTTCGTGAGGGCAGCCTCGCTGGCGAAGTACTTCGCCATCCCCGCCTCCATATCGCACCGCTCGCCGCGATCGAAGGCGGCCGCGGCATCGAGGGTCAGAAGCCGGGCGGCCCGCGCGCGCGTCGCCATCTCGCCCAACTTGAGCTGGATTGCCTGATGCTCGCAGATGGGCTTGCCGAATGTCTTGCGCACCTGCGCGTAGGCAGTCGCAAGCCTAAGCGCCCCCTCGGCAATGCCGACGCCGCGCGCCGCGACATTGATGCGGCCGAGTTCTAGGCCGCCGGTCGTCTGGTAGAAGCCCTGCCCCTCGACACCACCGATCAGGTGGTCGCGCGGGACGCGGTAGTTGTCGAAAACGAGTTCGGCCGTGTCGATCGCCTTGTAGCCGAGCTTCTTGAGCTTGCGCCCGACCGTGAAACCTTCCTTCTTCGGCGTGATGAAGAGGCTCAGGCCCGCATGACGCGGCTTGGCGTCCGGATTGGTCTTGACCAACATCGCAAAGCACGAGCCTTCGGCACCGTTGGTGATCCACGTCTTGGTACCGTTGATGACGTAGTCGTCGCCATCGCGGCGCGCTGTCATGCGGATGCCTTGGAGGTCGGTGCCGGCGTCCGGCTCGGTCAGCGCCAGACCGCCGCGAATCTCGCCCGAGGCGATGTTCGGCAGCCAGCGCGCCTTCTGGTCCGGCGTACCGAACTTCTCGATCGCAAGCGCCAGCATGAGATGAGAGTTGAAGATGCCGGTGATCGACATCCAGACCGATGAGATGGCCATCACGATCTTGGCGTACGTCGACGCGGGCAGGCCCAGGCCTCCGTACTCGGTGCCGACCGTAGCGCCGAACAGGCCGAGCTCTTTCATCTGGACGACGACGTGGTCGGGATAGCGGTCGGCATGATCGTATTGGCGTACGATAGGCCTCAACTCCCGTTCCACCCACCGCTCGATCGTGTCGAGCAGTTGGGTTTCATCGCCTGCGTCATTTGTCATAGCACCCATCGAAGGCTCGCTGCTCCCCAATTTCTGTCCGGACAAGTCAACAGCACTGCGATCTGCCGCGTCATTCCGTTATCGAGCATTGAACAATGCCGCGATAAGTTGTTAGGACAAGATCATAGCGACGAACGCCGACGTTTCCAACGGAGCATCTGTGCCACAGATATTCGAAGTCGTGCTTGAGCCTCGCGTTGCCGTGGCCATCGACATGGGCCACGACGGGCGACGTCCTCAGGAAGGGCTCGCCTTGATTGCCAGCTCGTTAGTCGGCACAGTGCGCCCGGCCATGCCGGGTCGCGCAGACCGCTTGCTCATCACATAGCAGCTTGTTCTTTCCAAAGCTCCAGGAGCCACGCCCATGCCCAAGAAAGCCAAGGCGTCATCCGGCGGTGTCGAGCCGGCGCCGAAGTCCGGACCCTCCTACTGGCTGTTCAAGACGGAGCTTTGATCTTTGCCTGTATTCTCAGGCTTTTCGAGCGTTAATTCCGCTGCCTGCCTAATTTCATCACGCGCTCATCACGCGGCAGTTCGGCATTTTAGTCTCTCTCGCTTCGTCTTGATGGAAACAGGAGGATGGCGCGTCGTCAAGGCTTACACGAGCAGTCGTGACCACATCTGAGACAGGATAATCGAGATGCACTAGTGTCTGTGAGTGAGTCGGCAAGTGGCAGCTGCCGCTCGGCGCTCGGCCCCTGGCACACTGCAGTAGTTCAGGACCGCGTCTCCGTCCAAGCCAAGACCTCTCGTGCTAGCCACGCCACTCGGCCGGACCCAATTCGACGGCGCGCGGGGAACAGGTTCAAGGCCGGCGGCTCCGGCGCGATGAAGCCCAGAGCCCCCGTCTCGCATGAGCGTGCGGTCGAGGACGCGCGTCGTATCGCGCTCCTGAAAGCTGGGCGCGATTCGCTCAGAGGCAAATCGCCTGGCACTACCACCGAGAGCCATCAGGTCTTCGTCGAGATAACGGTTTGGGTCCATCCATGGGACTCCGCAATTGAGGACCACAAGCGAAGCTGGTCAGCAGGGCTTTTCTGCGTGATGCGACCAGACATGGCTTGGATGTAAGCGGGGACCATCGCGTCGCAACCGCACGCCTCGATATTGTTCTATTGTCCGGACTCTTCGCTGTACGCCATCGCTCATGACCAACAGGCTGTGTCGTGCGGCGCTACGTCACTCTCCGTTGCAGGAAGGAGCGTGAGCGCCCGTCGCGCTCCTTCGAGAGCGGCGTACATCGTGCGGAACGCTAAGCAAGACAAAGCAAATTATGTTTCTGAGCCAAAGGCAATGCCAGAGGCGGCGAGGGAGGGGTACCGCTCGTGCGCCACGAGGGGTGCGCGGTCGCATTCCCCAATTTATGCAGTGAGTGTTAAAGTTGCACTGAAATCAAGTCAGCAGCTACGCGGGCACCCTGGTCTCGCTTGCGGGCTTGGTCATACTTGTTGGCACTAGCAAGGATCGCGATAGACAAACAATGAAAGCGCGCCAGCTTATTCAGGACGGAGTGCTGCAGCCTCACGAGTTGGGTCTGGTGTTCGTAGCGTTCGATGCGGCCTGGGACGAGGTAAAGGCGCACTACCACACGCCAACGTCAATCGGACTCGCTCGGCTTCGGCTGGCCAATCAGATGCTCGCTGCCTATCGCGGCGGCACGACGGATCCCGACGCGCTCAAGGCGGCTGGCCTACGGGGGATGCGGGAAGGCGCCTAGGCCGACCGCTGTGGCGTCCTCTAGGACAGTGCCCTGAGCCTGGTCTTCCGACCAAGCCTTGCCCCTTCATTCAGGTTTGGTTCGCCGGCTGCTTCACCGTTCTCAGCCAGGATTACGCTACCAGCGGTAGCGTCTCTCGCTGGGGCTGTTCCTTCCCGAGTCAAGGTGACTTGGCCGCGCGTGCTGGCGTGGTCAAGAGCAGAAAGGAATGGGAGACCGACGGCCACATCCGTCGCATGCGCATCGGCGGGCGTCACACAATGTTCAGCGCTGCTGCCCGCAAGAGATGATCCTGCACGATGAGGATTCTTTGCCGGTAAGATTGTGATCCATGCTGCTACCATGCAGCCTTGCGATCCTGCTGTGCGGCGTTTGCTCCGCACAGCCCAGTGCGTCGCAGTTCTTGTTTTTTACACTATGAGGTCAGACACCGCGGCGTTGAAAGCGGCCGGCTTGTTACGTGTTGTTCCGGGCGGCAATCCTAGCGATGCGCGCAACGTCATCACTAGCACACTGCGGTCGGTAGGGCTTTTGAAGGAATAGCTTCCTCGAATCCGCGGCCGGGCAACGTTGACTGCTTGAACGCAACATCAGGAAGGAAGGAATGATGCCACGCACATCTTCGCGCAAGACATCGAAGGGTCGGCGCAGCACAAAGACCCCTTCAGGCGTTGTGAGGAAGGTGCCTGCCGCAAAGCACGAGGCGTTGCGCGCGGCCAAGGCCGATCCGG
>Ga0075418_10004589_pt1 | contig 15686 bp, 7 predicted proteins | sample SoiMetdeltSBSDD2_FD_81776 | JGI IMG/M metagenome (GOLD analysis project Ga0075418, IMG submission 81776) | Bulk soil microbial communities from a Populus tree surrounding site in Tennessee, USA - Soil MetaG P. deltoides SBSDD2 | ecosystem: Environmental > Terrestrial > Soil > Tree plantation...
AGAAGGTCGAGCGCGACCTCGGCCTGCCGCCCTCGGTGCGGGCCAGCTTCCAGGGGACGGCGCAGGCGTTCCAGGCCGCGCTGGCCAACGAGCCCATCCTGATCCTGGCCGCCGTGATCACCGTGTACATCGTGCTGGGCGTGCTCTACGAGAGCTACATCCACCCCGTGACGATTCTCTCCACGCTGCCGTCGGCGGGGGTCGGCGCGATCCTCGCCCTGCTGCTGTGCCGGACCGACCTGAGCCTGATCGCGCTCATCGGTATCATCTTGCTGATCGGCATCGTGAAGAAGAACGCCATCATGATGATCGACTTTGCGCTGGAGGCCGAGCGCGAGCAGGGCAAGTCTCCCGATGAGGCGATCTACCAGGCCTGCCTGCTCCGCTTCCGGCCGATCATGATGACCACCATGGCGGCGCTGCTCGGTGGCGTGCCCCTGGCCTTCGGCTCCGGCACCGGCGCCGAGCTCCGCCAGCCGCTCGGCATCACGATCGTCGGCGGCCTGATCCTCTCGCAGATCCTCACGCTCTACACCACGCCGGTGGTCTATCTCTACTTCGACCGGCTCGGACGTCGGGCGCGGCGGGTGGCGGTGCGGCGCTCGGTCGCGCCGGAGCCGGCGCCGGTGGACTGATGAACATCTCCGAGCCGTTCATCCGGCGTCCGGTCGCCACGTCGCTCCTCAGCGTCGCGCTGTTGCTGGCCGGGCTGCTCGCGTACCGGATGCTGCCGGTGGCGCCGCTGCCCCAGGTCGAGTTCCCGGTCATCCAGGTCCAGGCCCAGCTGCCCGGGGCGAGCCCGGAGACGATGGCCTCCTCGGTGGCGACCCCGCTCGAGCGTCAGTTCGCCCGCATCGCCGGCGTCACGGAGATGACCTCGACCAGCCTGCTCGGGGCCACCACGATCGTGCTGCAGTTCGACCTCGACCGGAGCATCGACGCGGCCGCCCGCGACGTGCAGGCGGCCATCAATGCCGCCCGCAGCCAGCTGCCGCCGAACCTGCCGAACAATCCGAACTACCGCAAGATCAACCCGGCGGATGCCCCCATCCTGATCCTGGGCATGACCTCCGACGCGCTGACGGTCGGACGCATGTTCGACGCCGCCGACTCGATCGTGGCGCAGAAGCTCTCGCAGGTGGAGGGCGTCGGTCAGGTGGTCGTCGGGGGTGGTGCGCGGCCGGCGGTGCGGGTCCGGGTCGATCCCAATCGCCTCGCACAGCTCGGGATCGGGCTCGGACAGGTGCGGACCGCGCTCGGGGCCGCGACCGCGAACCGGCCTAAGGGCGAGCTGTCCGATGCCACTTCGGCCTGGGGCGTCAGCGCCAACTCGCAGCTCTTCGACGCCGATCAGTACCGGCCGGTGATCATCACCTACCGCAACGGCGCGCCGGTGCGGCTGGGCGACATCGCGGAGGTCGAGAGCTCGGTCGAGGACGTGCGCACCGCGGGCCTGGTCAACTCCAAGCGTGCGGTGGTGTTGATCGTCTACCGGCAGCCCGGCGCCAACGTGATCGAGACCGTGGATCGCGTGCTGGAGCTGATGCCGGAGCTGCGCGGGTCGATCCCGCCCGCGATCAACCTGTCGGTGGTCCTCGACCGCACCACGTCCATCCGGCCCGCGTTCCGCGACATCCAGATCACGCTGCTGCTGTCCATCGCGCTGGTGGTCTTCGTGGTGTTCATCTTCCTGCGCAGCGTGTCGGCGACGGTGATTCCCAGCGTGGCCGTGCCCCTGTCGCTGCTCGGGACGTTCGGCGGGATGTACCTGCTCGGCTACAGCCTGAACAACCTCTCGCTGATGGCGCTGACCATCTGCACGGGGTTCGTGGTGGACGACGCCATCGTCGTGCTCGAGAACATCACGCGCTACATCGAGCAGGGGGACACGCCGCTGCAGGCGGCGTTGAAGGGCTCGCGGGAGATCGGCTTCACGGTGCTCTCGATGACCGTCTCGCTGGTGGCGGTGTTCCTGCCCATCCTCCTGATGGGCGGGCTCGTGGGCCGGCTCTTCCGGGAATTCGCCGTCACGCTGACGCTGGCCGTCACGGTGTCCCTGCTGGTCTCGCTCTCGGTCACGCCGATGATGTGCGCGCGGCTCCTGAAATCCGCGCACACCGAGCGCCACGGCCGCTTCTATCGCTTTGGCGGCTGGGCGGTGGACAGTCTGCGACGTCTCTACGCGCTGACGCTGCGGGGGGTGCTGCGCCATCCGGCGCTGACCGCGCTGCTCACACTCGCCACCGTCGGCGTGAACGTCTATCTCTTCGTGCTGGTGCCCAAGGGCTTCTTCCCCCAGCAGGACACCGGACGCATCATCGGCAGCATCCAGGCCGAGCAGGATATTTCCTTCCCGGCCATGCAGACCAAGCTGGCCGACTTTGCGCGGCTGGTGCTCGAGGATCCGGCCGTGACCAACGTCATCGCCTTCACCGGCGGGGCCGGCAACACGACCAACAGCGGCCGGATGTTCATCTCGCTCAAGTCGCACCACGAGCGGGACGCCTCGGCCGATCAGGTCATCACGCGCCTGCGCGGCAAGCTGGGCCGGGTGCCGGGCGCCTCGCTGTTCTTGCAGGCGGTGCAGGACGTCCGGATCGGCGGCCGCCAGTCCAACGCCCAGTACCAGTACACGTTGCAGAGCCCGAACCTGGACGAGTTGAACGCCTTCGCGCCCCAGATGCTGGGCCGGTTGCGCAACCTGCCCGAGCTGCGCGACGTGGCGACCGACCAGCAGAACCGCGGACTGCAGGCGGCGGTCGTGATCGACCGTGACACCGCCTCGCGTCTGGGCGTGCCCGCCCAGGCCATCGACGACGCGCTCTACGATGCCTTCGGTCAGCGCCAGGTCGCGACCATCTTCACCGAGCGCAATCAGTACCGGGTCGTGCTGGAGGTCGCCCCCGACTTCCAGCAGAGCCCGGACGCGCTCGCCCGGATCTACGTCCGCTCGTCGACCGGCGCCCAGGTGCCGCTCAGTGCCTTCACGCACTTCGCGCCCCGCACCACCCCGCTGCTGGTGAGCCACCAGGGCCAGTTCCCGGCGGTGACGCTGTCGTTCAACCTGGCCGCGGGCGTGGCCCTGGGCGACGCGGTGAAGGCCGTGCAGGCCGCCGAGCGCCAGGCCGGCTTCCCCGCGACGCTTCGTGGGAACTTCCAGGGCACGGCCCAGGCCTTCCAGGCGTCGCTGGCCAATCAGCCGATCCTCATCCTGGCCGCGCTGATCGCGGTCTATCTGGTCCTCGGCGTGCTCTACGAGAGCCTCATCCATCCGATCACGATCCTGTCCACGCTGCCCTCGGCCGGCATCGGCGCGATCCTCGCGCTGCTCCTGTGCCGCATGGACCTGAACATCATCGGGATGATCGGCCTGCTCCTCCTCATCGGCATCGTCAAGAAGAATGCCATCCTGATGATCGACTTCGCGGTCGACGCCGGCCGGCACCAGAATCTGACGGCGCGGGACGCGATCTACGAGGCTTGTCTCCTGCGCTTCCGGCCGATCATGATGACGACGATGGCCGCCCTGCTCGGCGCCTTGCCGCTCGCGCTCGGCACCGGGCCCGGCTCCGAGCTCCGCCGCCCGCTGGGCGTCACCATTGTGGGCGGGCTGATCCTGTCCCAGCTCCTGACGCTGTACACGACGCCAGTCGTCTACCTGTACCTCGAGCGTCTCCGGCGGTGGCTCGGCCGGCGCCGGAGCGTGGTCCGGGCGGAGTCGATCGAGGCGCGGGCGTGACAAGGGGAACCATCACGATGATCCGTGCGCGCACTGGATGGTCACTGCCGCTCCTGCTGGTCCTGGCGGGCGGCCTGACCGCCTGCTCCGGCGACCGTGCCGAATCCAAGCAACCACCGCCGCGGCCTGTCGTCGCGGTGGCCGTCGCCCCGGTGGAACAGAAGGCCATGCCGCTGCAGATCCAGGCGATCGGCACCGTGGAAGCCTACGCCGTGGTCTCGGTGCGCGCCCAGGTCGGCGGCGAGCTGCAGCGCGTGCACGTCAAGGAGGGGCAGCAGGTGCGCAAGGGCGACCTGCTGTTCACCATCGACCCGCGCACGTACGAAGCGGCCCTCGCGCAGGCAGAGGCCAACGTCGCCAAGGATCAGGTCCAGGTCCAGCAGGCCCGGGCGGTGCTGGAGCGCGACGTGGCGCGCATCGCGCAGACCAAGGCCGCCCTGGCGCGGGACGTGGCGCAGTCGAAGAACGCGCAGGTGCAGGTGGAGCGCTACGCCGATCTCTATAAGCGCGAGCTGATCGCGCAGGAGCAATACGACCAGATCCGCACCAACGCCGAGGCGCTGGCCGCCACCGTGCGGGCGGACGAGGCCGACGTGCGGAGCGCGGAGGAGACGGTGCGCGCCGACCAGGCCGCCATCCGCAGCGCGGAGCAGACCGTGCGGGCCGATGAAGCGGCGGTGACGAACACGAAGATCCAGCTCGGCTACACCACGATCCGCTCCCCCGTGGACGGGCGCGCCGGGAGCCTCATGCTCAACGAGGGCAACATCGTCCGGGCCGGCGGCACCAGTGACTCGACGCTGCTGGTGATCAACCAGGTGAAGCCGATCTACGTCTCGTTCACTGTCCCGCAGCAACAGCTGCCGTCGATCCGGCGCTACATGCAGGAGGGCACGCTCGGCGTGTCGGCGGCGCCGGCCGGCGACCCGCGCGCCGCCACCGGAGTGGTGACGTTCGTCGACAACCTGGTCGACGTCGCGACCGGCACCATCCGACTCAAGGCGACGTTCCCCAACGACGAAGGCCGTCTCTGGCCCGGCCAGTTCGCCAACGTCACGCTCACGCTGGCCAGCGAGCCCGACGCCATCGTCGTGCCGTCGGCCGCGCTGCAGAGCGGCCCGCAGGGCGCGTACGTCTTCGTCGCCAAGCCCGACTCCACCGCGGAGAACCGCCGCGTGACGATCGCGCGCACCCAGGGCAACGAGACGGTCATCGCCAAGGGTCTGCAGGCGGGTGAGAAGGTCGTCACCGATGGGCAGCCGCGGCTCACGGAGGGCGCGAAGATCGAGATCCGTACGGCAGGTGGCCCGGGCGGTGGCGGGCGGCCGGGCGCGGCGGGTGGAGAACGGCCGGGGGGGGCTGAGCGGCCGGCCAGCGCCGAGCGTCCCGCCGGTGCCGGACGACCGCCTGGCGCGGACCAACGTCCTGCAGCGGACTCAGCAGGCGGTGCCGCGAAGCCGCCCGCCGCAGAGCGACCTCGCTCACCCTGAGGCGATCTCGGGGGGTGTCGATCTGGTCGTCAGTGTCGACCACGTCGTCGAGTTCGATGGTCTGCGCGCCACTGCTCCGATGTTCACGCGAACCTGGCGCACCGCCACGCGCCTTGACCGGACGTCCGGAAGCACCGTAGAGTCCGCGCACGGCAGACTGCGCGGCCGATCGGGAGATCCACCATGCCGTTAGCCCCGAATCCGGGACATGTCAGCCCAGGAAACCCCGCCGCGCTCTGACTCCGTCTCGTCGACCGAGCCTTCGGCACCGGCCGTCAGCGGCATCTGGTTGATGGCTGGCCCGGTGCGTGAGCCAATTCAGGGCTTGCTCCTCGATCTGCTCTCGCCGAACCAACCCAACCCGGGGCTTGCCGAGGCGCTCGTCGAGGAGTTGGGGCGCCCCGTCAAGAAGCTGGACGTGGCGCTGGAGTACCTCGGGCTCCGCCGGACCGGGCTGGATGGTGAAGGGGTTGTGCCGCTCCACCTGGTTGCCCCGAAGCCGGTCCGGGACCCGTGGCGCGAAGCGCTTGTCACCCCTGGGGGCGACTGTCCGCTCGGGTTGGTGGTGGCCACGAGCGACCACGGTCGCGTGGCCCTCGTCCACGAGGTGTTCGGCCACCTGGGCGCCGCCGAGCGCGACCTCGTCAAGCGCTACGCGGCCATGGTCCTCGCGGGCGAAGCCCACGAGATCGTCATCGAACGACTGCAGCGTGAGATCGAGGCCTTCGCCACGGTGCTGGCGAGAGCGCGCCAGCAGGTTCAGGTCCTGGATCCTTCCGTCCTGTGGAGCGCCGACGGCGGGATCCGCGTGCAGTTCGGCAGCCCGGCCGAAACCACGCGGAATCTCCTGCGAGAAGGCGTGGACGGCCAGCACCTGTTCGTGCTGCCGGCGGCGTTCGTCGATGACCGCACGAACTACGGCGACGTCGAGTTCGTCGTCTACCTGAACTTTTTCCTCCGCCGCGGCGTCCGAACGCGGATTGCCGGAACGGCGCGGCAGCGGGATGCGCTCGCCGACCTCTTGACCCTGACGATCTTCGGGGTGTTCGACCCGCGGGTGCCTGAGCACCCGTCGTTCGCGGAGCTCCACCGGCGCTATGGAGTGCCGGACCAGGAGACCTACAACTTTCTACGGCTCGCGCACGAGACCTTTGCGGTGCGGGCCGGACCTGAGCCGGATGCCGCCGTGCTTTCCGCCGACGCGTACTTCACCTACACGGTGCTCGCTGCCGACGGGGAGACCGTCGTGCCGGCCGGCAGTGGGAGCGAAGTCGGGCTCCGTCCCAGCCGTGGCGGCTGCCAAGCACGGATCGTCGATGCCAACGGGCGTGTCACAGCCAAGCAGCTTTCGGTTTCCCCGATACGCCGGCCGCCCGGCCTGATCCCGGGAGCGTCGTGCGACGGGGTGCGGTTCGCGACCGAGCGCCCGCGTTTTGGCGTAACGCCGCTCGGGACGAGCCACGGGTTCGATCCGGCCGGCGACGTGACGAGCTTCGTTGTCTGGATCAACGGCAAGGGCATCCTGGTGGACCCGTCCCCGGAGGCCCTGATCCATCTCGAGCGAATCGGGGTGGCGCCCGTGGACGTTCCCTACGTCTTCCTCACCCACGTGCACGCGGACCACGACGGCGGGCTCCTCGAGAAGCTCCTGAGCGGGCGCCGCACGACGGTCATCGCCTCGGATGTGGTGTACCGGGCGCTCATCGAGAAGATGCGGCTCATCACCGGCCACGACGTGGAGGGCCGTGGGCTCGTCCGTCATGTCCCCGCCAACCCGGGGCGGTCGGCGACGATCGAGGTGATGGGAGACTCCGTGCGGATCGACACGCGATGGAATTTCCATCCCATCCCCACGAACGGCTTCAAACTGAGCGTGGGCGGACAGACGTTCGGCTACTCCGGAGACACCCAGTACGATCCGGGCCGGCTGGCCACCCTGCGCGAGGAGGGGCGTCTGAGCGCCGACCAGTACGAGGCCCTCATGCACTTCTTCTGGGCGCCCGACGGGACCCCTACGGTCGACCTCCTCTACCACGAGGCAGGCATCCCGCCGATCCATACCGAGCTCGCGCACCTCCGGGCCCTGCCGTCCGCCGTCAAGGCGCGCACCCGCCTAGTTCACATCGCCGACGGGGACGTGTCTCCGGCGGACTCCCTCACGAAACCGCTGCCCTTGACGACTCATGTGCTGCTGGCCTCGACGCGCGCCTCCCGGGAACGCCTCCTGCTGGAGACGATCCGGCTGGTCGGGTATCTCTACGACACGCCCCTCGAGACGCTCCGCGAGCTTCTCCATCGTGCGGCCGTGCTCGAGTGGGCGCCGGGCGAGCTCATCATCCGGAAGGGGTCGGTCGCACCCGGTGAGCCGCTTCACTTCTTCGTCGTCGCCGACGGGGAGGCCGCCGTGAAGGACGGTCGGCGGCTCCTCGCCCGGCTCGTGAAGGCCGATAGCTTCGGCGAGTGGGGCATCAGCCACCAGCGTGGGTTCCGCGTCGCAGACGTCGTCGCCACGACCCCGTGCCAGTGCATCCGCCTCGGCGAGGCTGAATACTGGTGGCTGGTCGATCGGCAGCCGGTGATCCAGGAGCGGATCAGCCGGCTCCGACGCCTGCTACCGCACCTTCAGGTGGTCCAGGAACGCGGGCGCCTCCGGGCCGACGGGATGACGGAGGGACGGGGCATCCTAGAGTACCTCACGACAAGCCAGCTCACGGGGGTTGCGCTCTTCGGGGAGACCAAGACTCTCCTCCGCGGCGCGGTGATCGTGCGGGAGGGCGACTGGGCGGACGCCTTCTACGTGCTCGTGTCCGGCCACCTGCAGGCGACCGTCGGCGGGCGCGTCGTCCGAGAGCTCACCGAGGGTGACGGTTTCGGAGAGATCGCGTTGCTCCAAGGGGGGACGCGGACGGCGACGATCACCGTCGCTTCCGCGGACGCGGAGGTCCTAGTCATGCGTCGCCAGGAGTTCGAGTCCATGCTGGCAACCATGCCCGCCTTCGCCTGGGGGATCTGGGAGACCGCAACCACGCGAGAGGAATCCGGTCGGGCCTGAGCCGTTGGTCGTAGAGCCGCTGCGATGTCCAACGATCGCCGAGGCCTTGATCGGTGTGGGGAGCGCAGTGAGCCTTGAACGGGCCATGAATTTCGCCGATAATGCGGCCACTTCCGGTGCCTGGATGCGATTTCTACTAGCTCGAAGATTCGCGCGAGCGGCCAGAGGGCTGACGCTGGGAGCGGCTTGTTTCTCCAGCATGATCCTCATGCTGGTGCCTGTCGGCCCGGCGAAGGCGAATGAGCTCCCGGCTGCAATGCGCTTCGAGCAGGGCATGAAAGCCTATGCCCGCGGTGCTTTCGAAGAGGCCGCTTCGAGCTGGAGCGGCGCAGCCAGTGCCTACGAACGAGAGGGCAAGACCAGCGCGCGAATCACCGCACTCGTCCATCTGGCTCAGGCTCAGTCGGCACTCGGTCAGTACCGGCAGGCGGTCGGCAGTCTCGGAGCCGCGCTCGAGCTCGCCGAGCAGCTGGACGACCTGCGGCGGATCGCGTCGATCGTTGCGGGTCTCGGCAATGCCTACATCGCGCTCGGGCCCCCGGAGACCGCCGAGATGTATCTCGATCGCGCGCTCGCCGTGTCCCGCCAGACCAGTGACTCGACTCTCACCGCCGTGATCCTGAACAACCGGGGAAATCTCCTGGTGGCGCAGCAGAAGAACGCCGAGGCCATCGCCGCCTATAAGGAGAGCGCGACGCTCGCGAAGCAGGCCGGCCACCCGCTGTTACGAGCGCGAGCGCTGACCAACGCGGCGACCACGCTCCGTCAGACGGGAGCGGCTCAGGAATCCCGGGACCTGCTGGACGCCGCGTCGGACGAGCTTCGCGGTCTCGAGGCGACCCACGAGACTGCCTTCGCGTGGACCAATGTGGGGCTCGCCTATCGCGATCTGCGCCCCTTACTGTCGGCGTCGGGGGATCAGCTCTTGCTCCGGTCAGCGGGTGCCCTCACCGAGGCTTCGGTTCAGGCTGACCAGCTCGGTGATCGCCGGATTGTCTCCTACGCATGGGGCTATCTTGGGGGCCTGTACGAAACCGAGGGACGCCACGCCGAAGCGCTGGAGCTGACGCGCAGGGCCATCTTCGCCGCCCAGCAAGTGAACGCGCCGGAGTCGCTGTACCGCTGGCAGTGGCAGGCCGGACGCCTGCTCAAAAAGCTCGGGTCGGCCGATGACGCGCTTGCGTCCTACCGCCGGGCCATTTACACGCTCCAGACCATTCGTCAGGAGCTGTCGGTCGGCTACGGAACACCACCCACCTCGTTCCGTGAGACCGTGGGGCCGGTGTATTTCGAGCTGGTGGACCTGCTGCTCCAGCGGGCGGCGACGGCGCGGAGCCGTGACGAGATCTCGCCGTACCTGATCGAGGCGCGCGAGACCGTCGAGGTGTTCAAGGTGGCCGAGCTGCGGGACTACTTCCGGGACGACTGCGTGGACACGGTGCTGTCCAAGGTCACCAAGCTCGACGTCGTTTCGCAGACGGCAGTGGTCGTGTACCCCATCCTCCTTCCGAATCGGATCGAGCTCCTAGTCAGCTTGCCGTCGGGCCTGAAGCGCGTGTCGGTTCCGGTCGGAATCGACCGGCTCACCCTGGAGGTGCGGCAATTCCGTCGGAGGCTCGAGAAGCGGACGACGCGGGAATATCTGCCGCACGCCCAGCAGTTGTATGATTGGTTGATGCGACCCCTCGAGGCCGATTTCAAAGAGGCCGGGATCGACACCCTGGTCTTCGTGCCGGACGGGCCGCTGCTGACGATCCCCATGGCCGCGCTCCACGATGGGAAAGAGTTTCTGATCAGCAAGTACGCGATGGCCATCACGCCCGGGCTCAACCTGACCGATCCGCGGCCGATCAAGCGTGAAGGGGCGAAGGTCCTTGCAGTCGGCCTAACCGAGGCCGTGCAGGGCTTCGCGCCGCTGCCGAACGTGGCCGCAGAGCTCGAGGCGCTTCGAACGATCTTCCCGAGCACCACCCTGGTGGACCGCGAATTCGTCATGGCGAGATTCGAGGAGACGCTGAAGCAAGAGCGGTTTACGATCCTCCACGTCGCCTCGCACGGCGAGTTCAGCAGCGACTCGGGCAAGACGTTCCTCCTGGCGTTCGACGGCAAGCTGACGATGGATCGACTCGACCAATACATTGGTCTGTTCAAGTTTCGCGACGAGCCTCTGGAGTTGCTCACGCTGAGCGCCTGCGACACGGCCGAAGGCGACGATCGAGCCGCCTTGGGGCTGGCCGGTGTGGCCATCAAGGCGGGCGCGCGAAGCGCGCTGGCGACCCTCTGGGCGGTCAACGACGTGGCCGCGGCCGGGCTGGTCGCGGACTTCTATCGTGAGCTCCAGGACTCGACCATTTCGCGAGCGACTGCCCTGAAACGCGCCCAGGTGAAGACGCTGAGCGACCCCCGCTACGAGCATCCCGGCTTCTGGGCGCCGTTCCTGCTGATCAACAACTGGCTGTAGACCCGCCCGTGGGAGTGAGGGACTCGTTCGCCAGCCGCGCCCGAAGTCCACTCACGGTCTCCTGGCTGATCATCATCGTCGTCGGTCTCGGCGTCTGGACCCTGCGCACGGCGGGGCTTCTCGAGACCCTCGAGATGGCTGCATACGATTGGTTCCTCCGGCTGAGAGCGACGCCGCAGGCGCATGATCCTCGGGTCACCCTTGTCACGGTCACGGAAAGCGATATTCAGAGCCAAGGCGGCTGGCCGTTGCCGGACGGGGTCCTCGCGCAGGCAATGCTGAGGCTTCTGCAGCATGAGCCCCGCGCCATCGGACTCGACATTTATCGGGACGTTCCGGTGCCGCCCGGCAGCGACAAGCTGAACGAGATACTCACGCAGGACCCCCGCATCATCGTCGTGACAAAGTTCGGGGAAGGGTCGTCGGCCGGCGTTCGGCCACCAGCAGTCCTGCAGAACACCGATCAGGTGGGCTTCAATGACATCGTCGTCGACCCCGGGGGGACTGTCCGCCGAGGGCTGGTATTCCTGGACGACGGCCAGACGACGTTCTATTCGTTCGCGCTGCGGCTGGCGCTCTTGCATTTGCAGGCCGAAGGCGTGGCGCCGCAGGCCGATCCGTCCGACCCTCGATACCTCCGCCTGGGACGAGTATCCATACGGCCGCTCGAGCCCAACGATGGCGGCTATGCCGCGGCCGACACTCGCGGGTATCAGTTCCTGCTCGATTTCAAGGACGGTCCGGGATCGTTCCCGGTCGTTGACCTGGCGACCCTGCTCGCCGGGCGAGTCGAGCCTCGTCTCGTGAGGGGCAGGATCGTCCTCATCGGTGTTGTGGCCGAGAGCATCAAGGACCACTTCTACACGCCGTACAGCCGGGGACTCGAGGTCGAGCAACATGTCGCCGGGGTCGCGATCCACGCCGACATCGCCAGCCAGCTGCTGCGAATGGGCCTCGACGGTATCCCGCCGATGGCCATGCCGGCCGAATCACCGGAGGTCATCTGGATTCTCTTGTGGGGCGCGCTGGGCGGAATGGCTGGATACCGTCTGCGCTCCCCCGTGCGGCTCGCGCTCGTAGCAGCGGGAGGGCTCCTCACGCTCGGTCTCGGCGACTTTCTGATGTTCTCGAGAGGGTGGTGGATCCCGCTGGTGCCACCGGCGATGACGTGGCTCCTGTCGGCGGCCGCCGTCACCGCCTACATGTCCTACCAGGAGACGCTCCAGCGGGCGGCGCTGATGCGGCTCTTCTCCAGACACGTGTCGAAGGAAGTCGCCGAAGCCGTGTGGCGGCAGCGCGACCAGTTCGTGGAGGGTCGCCGACCCCGCCCTCAGGGCCTGGTCGCAACCGCGCTGTTCACGGATTTGACGGGTTATACCACGGTCTCCGAGGGGCTCTCTCCGGAACTCCTCATGGAATGGCTGAACGAGTACATGGAGGCCATGGCGGGGCGGGTGAGCGAGCACGGAGGCGTAATCAGGCAGTATGCCGGCGATTCGATCGTCGCCATCTTCGGCGTGCCGGTGGTGCGGCGCAGCGAGAGCGAGATCGCCCAGGACGCCGTCAACGCCGTGAATTGCGCTCTCGCCATGGAAACCGCGCTCCGCGAGCTGAACCAGCGCTGGCGGGCCGAGCATCGGCCGACGACTGGAATGCGCGTTGGGATCCACACCGGTCCTGTGGTCGCGGGCACTCTGGGCAGCGCCGAGCGCTCCGAATACGTGGTGGTCGGCGACACCGTCAATACCGCGGCGAGACTGGAGAGTCTCGACAAAGACCTCTTTACACCCGATCCCGACGTCAATCCATGCCGCATCTTCATCGGCGAGACCACCCTGCGGTACATCGCCGATCAGTTCGAGACGGACCGGGTAGGAGACTTCTCTCTGAAGGGAAAAGAGCATACTGTAGGGGTCCATCGCGTGATCGGTCGGTCCCGGGCGGATCGCCCGGCCCGGGCGAAGGAGGTCAAACGATGAAGGCGGCGAAGCTGTCTAGACTGATGTGGGTGGCGGTCCTCGCCATGGCGATTCCCACGTTCAGCCACGCCCAGGACAAGAAGGACTCGCCGCCGGCGCCGCGCGGCGAATCCCAACCCAAGGCTGCAACAACCACCGCCACAGTGCCGACCTACAAACCCCCGCTGCGTGGCGCACCGGGCGGTCGTGTCGGGGGGGGGACCCGCGGAAGTGGGCGGGAGGTATTCGTGCTGACGGTCCTCGCCCCGGACCACAGCGCGCTGACCGTCAGCGAGCAGCCCTCCCTCTTTTGGTTCATCTCCAGCACGACGTCCCTGCCCATCGAGGTGACGGTGATGGACCTCCGGACCACGCAACCGGTCCTCGAGGCCCGGCTCGCTCCACCTGTTGCGCCGGGCGTGCAGCGAATCCGTCTGGCCGATCACGCCGTTCGTCTCGAGCCCGGCGTGCCCTATCGCTGGTTCGTCACCATCGTTCCCAATTCCGACCGTCGGTCCAGGGACATTCTTGCCGGGGGCGCGATCGAGCGCGTCGCATCGCCAGAGGGGCTTGCCGCGAAGCTGGCGCAGGCGCGCAAAGACGAAACTGCCTCTCTGTATGCGGAGGCAGGGGTGTGGTACGACGCTTTGGCCTCGATCTCAGATCTGATCGACGGCGCTCCGAACGACGCTGTGCTACGCAAGCAGCGCGCCACGCTCCTGGCCCAGGTCGGCTTGCCGGCGGTCGGCGACGACGGGGCAGGCACATCGCCATGAACCAGACCATTCCATCGGATGCTTAGCGCGAAACGGACGGAGAAGCGTAGGGGGACGGACATGAAGGCTCTTGGGGCAGTAGTCGCATCAACGCTTATCGCTGGGCTCGTCACTGTCGGAACCACGGTCTTGCCGGGAGTTGCGCAAGAGCCGAAGCCGGGAACTCAGACGAAGCCGGGAACTCAGACGACGACGGGAACTCAGACGACGACGGCGACTGCCCCCGTCTACAAGCCGCCGTTGCGCGGGGCCCCGAGTGGTCGGGTGGGTGGCGGGACGCGCAGCGGGAGCGGGCGGGACATATTCGTCCTGTCGGCTCTAGTCCCCGCCGACAGCGGGCTTACCATTAGCGAGCAACCCGCGCTCTACTGGTTCATCTCGAGCGCGACCACCCTTCCTGTTGAAGTGACGATCTCAGATCCTCGGGCCATTCAACCGCTCCTGGAGACCCGGCTTCCCGGCCCGGTCCAGCCGGGTGTGCACCGGATCAAGCTGGCCGACCACGGTGTTCGCCTCGCCCCCGGTGTTGCGTACCAGTGGTCCGTCACCGTCATTTCCGACGTCAACCGTCGCTCCAGAGACATCCTGGCCGGGGGCGTGATCGAGCGGGTAGAAGCCCCAGCGGGCTTGCGGCAGAAGTTGGCGCAGGCCCCTAGCGAGGAATCGCCATTCATCTACGCAGAGGCGGGGCTCTGGTACGACGCTCTGGCCTCGATCTCGGATTTGATCGAGATCAGGCCGAACGATGCGCAACTTCAGAAGCAGCGCTCCGCTCTACTGACTCAGGTGGGTTTGCCGGAGATCGGAGACGCGGGGCGCTAGAACGCCCCGATGATGAACTGGAAATGAAGACCCTTGTCCTGGAGGTTCCCCCCTAAAGTCTCCACGTCCTTCAATTTGTGTCCCCAGTACAGCTCGAACTGGGACTGCCATGGGATCGGCCACGGTAGAGAAAAACCCCATCGAAGGCCGATACCAATGCTGTAGATATTGGTAGGCCCGAACGTCGGGAGGTGGCTGTTCCATGATCTTCCGTAGTCGAAGAAGGGCGCCAGCTGTATGTAGTCGGCCACCGGGACGTTGCGAATGATGGGGATCCTGCCCTCGAGCGAGACCACCAGGGCGTTGTCCCTCACCAGGGTGTTCTCTCGGTACCCGCGAACGCTGTAGCGTCCTACGACGGGGAACTGCTCCAGGGTCAGCAGCGAGTCCGGGGTCAACTGGACATCGGTACGGAAGATGAGCAAGCTGTCCAGCAGGCTCGGCAACCGGCGGACCCATTGAAACTGCCCGAGCCAGGCGAAGAATTGGCCATCCGGTATGTCTTTTTCGTCGTTGATGGTCGCCCCGAGCAAGTTGAGTCCAACCGAGAAGCGCGATCGCGCCGCGATGACCTGGTCCCGAGTTCGATAGGTGAACTCCTGGATCGGCCGGATCGCTGTCACCGTCGATACGCCGTTCTGGGCGCCCGGCGACAGGCTGAACTGCTCGCCCAGCAAGAACGTTCTCTCCTGGAGGTGTTCCCCCAGCACCCCGAGCGCGATCTCGGTCCCCGGTGTTCTATAGACGGGCTGTCGCAGCCCCAGGCTGAAGATTTCCGACTTGCTCTTGATGTCCAGCTGATCGAACGGTTTCTCGATGACCGTGTCGTTGATCTTGCGGTACTCGAAGCTCGCGGTCGTATCGCGCGCAGTGAACGGCAGCGAGTACTTGAAATCGAGCAGGGGGTTCATTCCGACCGACTTGCCGTAGTTCGAGTCCCAGAAGCTACCCGTCGGCAACGGAGACATGCCGTACTGCAAGGTCAGCACGTCTCCGTTGCCGGTCAGGTTGTCGTCCTCCAGGTTGACGAGAATCCGCTCTGCTCCGATCGACGGTGACTGGTAGTTGTTGAAGTCGAGCCATGCCTTGAACGGGATCCGGTCCTCGACCTGGACCTCGAGAGCTGCCTCGCCCTGCCTCAGGCCTGGCTTCAGCTGCGCATTGAGCCGCTGGATGCGTGGGTCCTCCAGGAAAAGCTGAAGTCGCTCCTGCAGCGCGTTGACGTTCAATGGTGGGCCGGCATCCAGCGAAAATCGCCTCGTGAAATAACTGGAGCGAAACCACCGGTTGCCTTCCACTTCGATGGCCGTCAGGCGCCCCTCAATGATCCGGTAGGTGATCACGCCCTCGGTGACCGGCTGATCGGGCAGGATCGCGCCTGAGCTCAC
>Ga0075418_10004592_pt1 | contig 15683 bp, 15 predicted proteins | sample SoiMetdeltSBSDD2_FD_81776 | JGI IMG/M metagenome (GOLD analysis project Ga0075418, IMG submission 81776) | Bulk soil microbial communities from a Populus tree surrounding site in Tennessee, USA - Soil MetaG P. deltoides SBSDD2 | ecosystem: Environmental > Terrestrial > Soil > Tree plantation...
CGCTTTGTGTGCGTTGCGTTCGCGGATGGAACAGCGGAAGACACCTGGAACCCACCGCTGAGAATTGAAAGGCCCCACATCCAATTCAGAAGTGAGGCCTTTGTGCTGGAGCTATTGCACACTTCTCAACCAGACGTCGTAGACGATCCCCCTCTCCCCATCCCTCCACCGCAGCGAGCCTTTCTGCCGGAATTCGTTGCCGTATCTATCGTGCTTCTGCTTCTCCTTGTAATCGGTTTCGATGACCGAGATGCTGTCAGCGACCGGAGTCAGCTCGCCAGGGTCGGAGATCCCGTTGTGGTTGGCGTCGTTCCACAGGACCAATTGCCCGAAACTGGCAAAGGAGTTGTCGATTTGCGTCCATATGCCCTGGTCCAGGAACTTCAACGCTTCGAAACCGTTCAGCGCCTTTACGCCAGCCATCGCCATGGTGTGATTGCCGAACAGCTCCCCGCCGTTATCGATGCGACCGTTACCGTTCCGATCCATCGCCAGCCAGGCGTCGTCGCTCCCCGCCTCCGTCCATGCGATCTGCTCTGGAATCCCGTCGCCGGTGAGGTCGAAAAGCACTCCATCCTCGGCACTCGTGAGCTTGAACCCATCGCGCGCAGGGTCCACGATGATCGGGCTCCCCACCCACTCCACGCACGTCTGCGCTGAATCGCTCCAGACGTAGTACACGCCACCGCCATTGAAGACGGAGCAGTCGGGCTCCGGCGGTGCGATGACATTCACCTCGTCATGCCCGTACGAAAACAGCTCGTACCGCTCGCAACACCAGACGATGAAGTGCTTGCTTTCGGAGTGTCGGGTACCCCACTCTGGCACGCCGATCTGGAAGTAGATTGGGGCGGAATAGGCACCCTTGTTCTTGCTCGCCCCCCCGACCCCGACGACCCACGCTTCTGTCTGCACGACAATCGGACAAGGTGAAATTGAACGTGTCGTGTTCGCCTGCAGTGCGACCGCCTTCCGCGAATCGATTTGATAGATGTCGTTCGTGGTCTTGACGTCGCCGCAGCCGGCGATCTGCGCCCGCGCAGTCGTCGCGGTGCAAATGAGCACACTGATAGCCAGAATGACACTCTTGGTCATATCGCTCTCCCACCCCTTAGCGGGGCACGTTGCCCTCTAGCGGGGCAAACTGAAAATGTCGTAGTGGTTTTTGTCGACGAGGATCACCGTCTTGGCACGTTTGCTATCGATCCACTGGATCACACGCGCCCGCGTTTCCGGTGAAAACTTTTCGAGCAGCGCGTCCGCTGCATCGAGGTCGGCCTGGCGACACGACAGGGTCAGTTCCCTCCAGGCCCGGTTCTGATCGTTCGGGGGCGTCGTAGCGAGCATCCGCTCCAGCCGCTTCTCACATGCCGCATCGCGCTCGACCTGTCCTTTCGCTGCGGCGTAGAGGACTGCGTCCTCCTCCTTGGTCAAGGGCAGTTGCGTGTGGAGCGCCTCGGTCGGGATGACGCGCAGATTCTGCAAGGCCGACTGCCAGAGGGCATACTGAGGAATCAACTCGGGCGTCTTCGCACCATCGATCTTGACGTACCCAGGTGGGATTCCTGTGGCCTGTTGCTCCGGGAAAGTCGCGAGAAGAAGGAGCAGCACCGCTAACATGGATTGCCTCCGTCGGATTTGGCGGGATCGTGACCGCCGCCTGCCGGTTGTTCCGGCACAGTCGGGGAGTCTCGCGGGCCATCGGTACCAAGCACGGTTGCAGGACGACTGACCAAGGGTGATGCCAGCTCGCGATTCTTCGGAATGCTCGACATCTCGGCTCGTTTCTCGTGACGTTACGTGTGCCGTTGGTCGCCGATGGGTAGCAGGTGCTCGCGGATCGCGATTCCTGCGCTTTCGCACGTGCAGTTGCTACCCGCGTCGGGCGCTTCATTCCCGTTCTGCGAGCCGCAGTTTCCGATAGCCCGTTGTTGTGCGTCGTGGCGTTCGAAGAGGGAGCAAACGCCGGACCGCGAACGGCGACCGTCACCGCTGTCGATGAATCTCATTGATTGGGCAGGAGTTCACGCGAGCGTGGACACGCCGCGCGGCCGGGGCCAGGTTCCAGGACGCCGCGGGCGACAACTCGAGGAGACACCGGGTCGAGCACGCGGCACTCGGGTGACTGAAGTGGCCCAGCGCTCCCTGACTGGATCGAGCGATCAGAAACGACGGCTCGGCGAAGCCGTTCGAACAATAGACGCACTACTCGAGGTGGTGAAGCGTCGGTCGACCCGAATGCCGTCGATCGACTGATCGGTCCGCGCGTCAGTGAGTTCGAATCAGTCTTTATCGCCGCGAGTCCGGCGGCGGCGAATGGCCCAGAGTCCGCCGAACACGGTCAGCGCCGACACGCCGATCGCGCCTGCCCTCGCGTGTCTCATCAGTCGCGGAAAGGTATCGGTGATGCGTCGATGGGGAATCGCCAGACGGGACTGGGCGGTCAGGCGGCGATCGGGATGATGCTCCGCCCAGGACCACCCGGCACTCCACGCGGCTGATCGATCCGAACCAGCAGGATTCGGATTGGTGTCGGCCGAGAGCCCCGACCATCGGGCATCCGCGCCGCGACGCCACTGCCGTTGCCATTCACGGATCCGCTGATCGGTGTTGGGAGAGGCGAACCTGCCGAACGAGCGGAAGAGCGAGCCGGGAATTTCGAAGGTCATCGGAAACCGGAGTACGTTCAGTGCCCTGCCTGGGAAACCGTGACAACAAATGTACTAAGACTCGGCCGCGAATCCACCTGAGCCGTCGAATTTTCTTCGCTTCTGCTACGCTCTCACGGCTGGGCTTCGGGGGCCGCGGTGTCCATGTCTTCGGTCCACCTTGCCCTATACTTCCTCAATCTCAAGCTCACCATGCCCGAGCTGTGCGCCCACAAACCGTGCAAGTGCCTCGTTGAAACCGACGAAATTTTTTGCAGCGAGATCTGCGCGATGCTCGGAGCGTCGCTAGTGAACCGAGTCGAAGTGTCGACCAGCCTGCCTCTCGAGCCGGATGATCGAGTCGTCGCGCGCTGTGCCTGTGGGCACAGCGGCTGTGGGGACAGTCAGGTCAGCGGCCGGATTAATTGAGCTTTCCGCCCCCGCCACTCGCGCACATTGCCATTTCGGCGGTAGACGCTCACTGGAGAGCGACGCAATGCAGATCAAGTTTCAGATCTTCAAGAGCTACACACAGTCGTGGGAGAACCTCTGCGCTGAAGCGGCCGCCTTCGCAACCTCGCAAGGCCGCGAGCGACTGATCAATATTTCTGTCTCTGAAGACGACAACCAAGGCGTGATCGTCGTCTGGTACTGGGAGTAGCGCCGGCGTATGATGCACGTTGACATGAGGACGGCCTGGACGACGCTCCCCCTCGCGCTGGCCGTGGCCGCCGGTGCCTGCGCGACTGGTGCGGTCCGTCAGAGTCCCGACCGGGGCAAACTCACCGTTGGTGTCACGACGAGCGGCAACTCCAGCCCGTCGATGTTCCATCTGACGATCGAGCCAGCCGGGATCACAGGCGACGTCAAAGCCGACGCCGGGGTCTTCGTCAACGACCATATCCCCGACGGGGATCAGGTCGTCCGACTGGCGCTGCCTGCGCAGTGCCGCGCGGATTCCGGTACGGAGAGAAAGATCACGCTCTCGCCGCAACGCCGGAGCGCGGTGGTGCGTTTCGAGGTCCGCTGCTCCTGACGGGAGCAGCTCCACCGCGCCCATCAACCACACGCCAAGATCAAGCCGGGGAGTCGACACACATCGAATTCTGGCGCGGCCGCGCATGCTCGACTATCCCACGCGTGAAATGGTAGCCTCCGGCAACCGTCAGCCGCATGCTCCTGACTATCCGAATCCCATACCAGGCACCGATCTCGATTTTCCACGGACCAGGCGACTCGAGCGCGATGTGGCCCGGGCCTGCAACGTCTCACGCACGTCTCCGTCCTGATCCTGTTTTCCCGAGCGAGCCGGCCGCACATCCCGTCGCCGCGCAGGAGTGAATAGAACATGACCCGCCATCACGGATTCGTTCGTTCGATTGCGATCGCCGCCGCGTGCACGTCCAGCCTAGTGCTCGGCGTGCGTGCTGACGATCCACCGAACTTCAAGCCTGACGGAGTCTTCAAGGGCTCCGCGCTCACGGGCTGGCGCACTGTCGGTGACGCGGACTGGACCGCGCAGAATGGCGAGATCATCGGCAAGGCCAGGCCCGGCGCCAGCGGTGGCTGGCTCGTCATGGACAGGAGCTTCCAGGACGTGCAACTGCACCTGAATTACAAGTGCACCGGCGAGTGCAAGTCGGGAGTGCTGTTGCGGGCGAAAAAGGCAGCCGACGGCAGCATGACCGGCGTGCTGGTGTCACTCGTTCCCGACGACACCGGGTACTACTCGCTGGCGCTCGATGCGGGCGGCAAGGAGACGTCGCGAGACCGGCTGTCCGCGCAGGGGCGTGGCGGCGGAGCCGCAGCGCCGGCGGCCAACGCCGCTCGCGGTGGCGCGCCGCCGGCTGATGCCGCGGGTGCGGACGCAGGTCGCGGCGGCGGGCGCGGCGGGCGCGGCGGAGAGGCGGCAACGGGCGCAGCCCAGGCCGCACCGCCTCCGGCGCGTGGAACCCAGGTTGGCAGTGGCGGCCGCCCGCGGCCGACCCTCAAGGCCGGCGACTGGAACGCCGTGGACATCACGATCGGCCAGGAAGGACCCGCGTCGGGAAGTCCGGCCGGCACGGTTGGCCCGAATAGAGTGCTCTCCACCTTCGGTCCCACGGCCACGGCGACGGTCGACGAGAAGAACGCCACGTCGTTTGGCGCGATCGCGCTGTACGTCGGCGGCACTGGCGAGGTCCGCTTCAAGGATCTTGCGTGGAAGGACCTGATGCGGGTCGTCACCAACCCGGAGCAGGTCTCTCCTCGGTTCACCGTTCGCCGATTGAGCACGAGCTACTACGGCTGGGGGGCGACCACCAGCGACGTCAATCACGACGGCGCCCTGGACGTGATCTCGGGCCCGTTCTACTACGTCGGCCCGAACTTCACGGAGCAGCGGAGATATCGCGACGGGCCGATGTTCAACCCGGAGAGTTCGTTCGCGCCGGACATGGTGAATCTGGCGGCGGACTTCACCGGCGATGGCTGGCCCGACGTACTCTCGTCCCTGGGCAATCGTCACATGGACTTGTATGTGAATCCGGCCGGCGAGTCGCGCCGCTGGGACAAGTTCAGCGTTCTGCCGACGATCTCGAGCGAAATCGTCCTGCTGAAGGATCTCGATAAGGACGGGAAACCGGAGGTCATCTTCGGCCAGGCTGTCGGTAACGGCGGCTACGCCTGGGCGAAGCCCGACCCGGCGAATCCAACGGCTGTGTGGACTCCGCATCCGGTCTGGGCGCCCGGCCAGGCCGTCAACGGTCACGGGCTCGGCGTCGGAGACGTCAATCGCGACGGCCGTCAGGACATCGTCGTGCCGACCGGCTGGTACGAACAGCCTGCCTCCGGCCTCACCACCAGCCCGTGGCCATTCCATGACGCGGAGCTGGCCGATCCCGCCGTGTTCGGCAGTGGTGGCGGCGAGATGGGCGTCTACGACGTCAACGGCGACGGCCTCACCGACGTCGTCGCGGGCACCGGCCACAACTGGGGACTCAACTGGTTCGAGCAGAAGAAGGACGGCGCATTCGTGCGCCACAATATCGCGCAGGACTTTTCGACGGCTGCCACCAACATGGCGGGCGTGGTGTTCTCGGAGTCGCACGGCGCACGGTTTGCCGACATGGACGGCGACAAGATCCCCGACTTGATCACGGGCAAGCGTTACTGGTCCGAGGCCGGGAACAACGTCCTGACGCACAACGATCCGGCGGGCGATCCGGTGCTCTACATCTACAGGACCGTGCGGGATCCCAAAGCGCCCGGCGGCGCCCGATTCGTACCCGAGTTGGTGCACAACAAGTCCGGCGTCGGTTCGTCATTCGACGTCGTCGATCTCAACAAAGACGGCAGGCCGGATATTGTCGTCGGGACCATCTTCGGGACGTTTGCGTTCACCAGCAGGACGGCCGCACCGGCCCCCGCACCGAACAAATAGACGGCCGATCGGCGGGAATCCAGATTGACGATTGACGGTCAGGAGAGATGACGTGAACAAGATGACGAGGCGGGAGTTCCTTGGCAAGACGGCGGCTGGGGCCGGCGCTGCCGGGTTCGTGCTGGCGACTGCGGAGACGGCATCGGGGAATCCGCTGGGCCTGCCGATCGGCAGCCAAACCTATCCGCACCGCGCCATGATCGCGGAGGGCAAGTTCGTCGATCTGCTCAAGCAGCTCAAGAACATCGGGGTCGATCAGATCGAGCTCTGCGGCTATCTTGGCGGCGCGGGCTATCCGGAGTTCAAGAGCCTCGCCGACGGCAAGGCGACAAGGAAGATCGTCGAGGACAATGGCCTGAAGGCCGTCAGCTGCCACTTCCTCTTCCCCGAGCTCCGCGACAACCTCGCCAGGGCGATCGCCTGGTCGAAGGACTTGGGCCTGGACCAGATGATGGTGCCGACCGTGAAAAGTGGCGCGACCACGGGCACCCTCGAGGAAGCCAAGATGCTGACCGATCAGTTCAACAGGATGGCGGTGGACATCAATAAGGCCGGCATGCGCGCGGGTTCGCACAACGAAGCGTTCGATCTGGTGAAGCTCCCAGACGGCACATTCATCTACGATCACATCATCGGGATGACCGACCCGAAGCTCATCGGCTTTCAGTTCCAGATGTCGACGTACAACAGTGGCCTGATCGCCGTCGAGTACTTCGCGAAGTACCCGACGCGGTTTTTCTCGATGCACCTGCAGGACCTCGACATCAAGGCGGGCCGGACGCCGGTCGTCAACGGTCGTGGCGGTGGCTACCCGCAGACGTCGATCGGCAAGGGCGGTCTCGACTGGGCGGCGACCTTCGCGGCGGCAAAAAAAGCGGGGGGGATCAAGAACTACTTCGTCGAGCAGGCGATGCCGTTGACGATCGAGAGTGTCGCGGCTCTGAAGGCGATGAAAGCGTAAGCGCGTCGGATAGGGCCTGTCGCATGGCCTGTAGAGTCGGGTCGCATCGATCTTACGACCGCTCGGTGAACTCTCCGTCGCATACTGGGCGTTCCGACAACGCCCTAGTCCTGCCAACCTGAGCATAAGTTCCTTTTACAAGTGGGCCATCGGCGGAGGCGTTCCGTTCCTGGGCCAAACTCCCTTGGTCTTCTTGTTTGGCGGTACGGGGGGAAGCTGGAAAGCCTGGGCAACTGGTACGCAGGTGATCGTGGGATCGTTTGTCGTTGACCCGAACAAGGTCCGCTTGTCGAACGAATTCCACGATGCCACCCAGCCCGGCATTGGCAGGGTCAGAAAGGGGCCGTGCAATTTCACGGCTAGCGGAGGCGGGGCCGGAGTCTCTGGAAGTACCATTTCCTTTTACTCGACCAAGGGAGCCTACTGGGGGACGTTGTCCGGCTCCGCGCCATAGTGGGAGGGTTCAGCATCGAGGGGCAGCTCGAACTGGTCTGGCAGGGCTGGAAGTAGTCCGTCCGCGTGAGCGATGTGCGGTGGATACCTGCCTGGTATCCACCGCACAGACGCCGGAGAGTGTCGGTTACCGCCGGTGACCTGCCAGCGCCGCGAATGCCGCGAAGAACACCTCGTCAGGGCACAGCTCCGGCGTCAGGATACGTTGCCATACGAGCCCTTCGATGAGCGCATGTATCACGCGCACGAGCACGTCGGCCGGAAACGGCAACTCGCGCTCATCGAACGTGCGCAGCCACTCGGCGCCGAACTCGTAGCTGTTCCTGGTGATCTCGTGCACGCGCGCACGAAGCTCCGGCGTCTTCAGCGCGTACGCGAGTCCGGTCAGTCGTCCAACCGCCGCTGACCTCCGGTCGTCGACAGCGGCGAGCGTCGCACGCGCAAGCGCCTGCATCGCCTCGGCGAATGTCGCGCCCGGCTTCACCTCCGGTTTCACCGGCGCCCAGAACTTCTGTCCAAGCGCGATGAACAGCTCGTCGCGGTTCTTGAAGTTTCCATAGATCGCGCCAGTCGTCATGCCGGCGCGCTCTGCGACCGCGGCCAGCGTCGTTCGTTCGTACCCCTCCTCGCGAATCAGCGCCCGAGCCGCATCGAGCAGGGCGGCCCGTGTCCGATCGCGCTTGTCGCCTTTCGGCTTACGGCGGGCGTTCCGTTCTTTTTCTCTTGTCATTACGAATAAAATAGTATATTTATTTAATAATTTCAATATGCCTATCGACACAAGTCCCCAGAATTCCGTTGAAAAGATGCTCAGGAGGCTGGTCGACGCCGGTCAGTTGGCGGGAGCCGCGACGCTCATCTGGCGTAATCGCCAGGCGCACATCGAGACCGTCGGCACACGCAATCTGCTCACGAACGCCCCCGTCGAGCGCAACACGATCTTCCGCATCGCCTCGATGACCAAGCCGGTGACGACAGTTGCCGCGCTGATGCTGCACGACGAGGGCCGGTTCGATCTCGACGAGCCAATCACGAGCTCCGCACCGGAGTTCGCGCGGATGCGCGTTCTGCGCGATCCGGATGGGCCGCTCGCCGAAACCGACGAAGCGGTGCGACCGATCACGTTTCGCGATCTGCTCACGCATCGGTCGGGCCTGACGGTCGGAGAGTTTCACCGTGGTCCGATTCGTCGCGCTTACGCCGAGACGCTCGGCCCGCACATCGACAACCCGCTCACGCCGGACGAGTGGATCGCGCGTGTCGCGACGTTGCCGCTCATCGATCAGCCCGGAGCCGGCTTCCACTACAGCATCTCGACAGACCTTCTCGGCTTCCTCGTGGCGCGCCTCCACGGCGAATCGTTGGGTGAGGTGCTCGCAAAGCGGATCTTCGCGCCGCTCGGCATGCGCGACACGGGCTTCGTCGTGTCACGCGATAGACGCGATCGCCGCGCCGCATTGTGTGGCTTCGATGATCAAGGTCGCTTGACGACGCTGACGGCCGCGCCCGGTGGTCACGCGCTCGAGGAGCGGCCCGGCGACATGACCTTCGAGTCAGGCGGACAGGGCCTGTGGTCCACGGTCGATAACTACCTTGCGTTCGCTCGCATGCTGCTGGGCGATCCCGACCTGCCCGCGCTCCTGCGGGCGGAGACGCGCGCGCTGATGGCGTCGAACCAGCTCACACCCGAACAACGCGCCGCGGCTCGCATGTTTGGTCAGCCAATCTTTGCCGTGGGCCACGGCTACGGCATGGGCGTTGCCGTGGTGCTCGAACCCGAACAGGCAGACCCGATGCGGTGCCAGGGCGGCATCGGCACGATTGGCTGGCCTGGCGCGTACGCGGGTTGGTGGCAGGCGGATCCAAACGATCGATCCGTGCTGATCTTCCTCTCGCACAACATGCTCGAACTGTCGCAAATGGCGCAGGGGATAGGTCTTGGCGCCTGGAGCGCGATCGCCGGCTTTCACGCGATCGCCACGTCGTGAGCGCGGCCCGAGGGCGCGAATCAGCTGTCAGCCGGACGCGCATGTCCCAGATACATCAATTCCCACAGCGCCGGCTCGCTCACTGACGCAACGGCTACACCACGCCGATAGTGCTCGAGCCTCATCTCGCCCGTGAACCTGAGATACGCACCATCGAAGGCCGCGGCTTCGGCATGACAGTTCTGTAGTTTCAACACCATTCTGGCAATCTGTCGCGAAGTATGGAGACAGCCTTTTCGGGATCTCGGGTCTGACAGCCGGATCGGGGGTTGCAACTCGAGAGCGTCGATGGACTATCTGCGCCTTGTGTTCGGTTCTCTTGGCGTTGCATTGTTCGCGGTGCACATGTTCGTTGGCGTAGGCCCGGCGAGCGACGCGCTCTACGGAATCGGCCTGTGGCCGGCACGCACTCTTCCCGAGATTCAAGAAGCCGTCTTGCACTCCTTCCCCGAGAACGCCGTCGCCTGCCGCAGCGGCGAGAACGGCTGGGACTATATGTGCGATTTGGTCCGGTCGCAGGCGCCGCTGCCCCCGCTGCGACGCAAGTTCGGCATCGCCTGCGGGGCGTCCCAGCCCGTTCTCTCCATGATGGAGATGCGCGCCGACGAACCTACACGACCGCGGCCCGATGGGCCACGGATCTCGTTTCACGTTTCTCCAGTGCTGGTGTTGTTGCTCTTTGGGGCTTTGTCACGGCTCGCGTGCGGCGCGAGCTCGGAGGTGGGGAAATCTCCACGCGGCGGATGGCGCGCTTACTCGCTCGTTCGGGTTCGCACGAACCTTAGTTGGATCAACCGCTGCACCGCTTGCAGCCAATAGGAGCGCGACTCAGGCACGGCGAGCGCGTAGACCTGCCGATGCCGCCGCAGGTAGACCGCGAAGATCACCGGTGAACATCTTCCGCTCGGGACCCGCAGGCCGCCACCGCGGCTGCGCCCACGACGCTCCCCGTCGCGACGGGCCAGCCACAGGCCAAGCTTCACGACGTGCAGCGCGCGTTGATCGCGAAGGCGCTTGCCGAAGCCAAGGGAAATCGCTCACACACCGCCCGCCTGCTCGGATTGTCGCGCGGTGAGCTGTACACGCTCTTGCGCCGCTACTCGATGTGACGCGCGACATCGTTGATCGATGTCACCAGCTGATCTCGCTCTCCTCCGGACTCGGTGCGTAGCGGCAGGCGACTGGCAGCGCGTCTCGACGAGTATTTCCACGAAACGCCCCCGTCGCGTCCCCGCGGCCTTCTTCGCGAAGCACCAGCGGTGAGACTGGCGACGACACCTCCGTAGTGCCGCGGGCGGCGTTCGGTTAAGCTCAGACAATCGGATGCCCCTCGGCGCAGACTGGGTCACTGTCTGCGACTGCTTATGTCTGACGCGCTTCCTTGGGCCCGTTTGTTCGCGCTTCTCTGGGCGCCTCCCCTGGTCCCATTGGCGGCCGTTCTTCATTGGGACGCTTCTGCTTCTCTACCGGTGCCTTTCGGCCAGGCCGGTTCGCCGCGAATTGTTTGTGTGACACCGACATGGTCAAGATGCCAGACGTAGAGATCGTCTGCGATACCGGCGACCAGCACCCGCGAGTCGCGGGAGGCTGATGGCCGGAGAGATCTGCTGCCTGGGGCCTGACAGCCCACCCGAGTACTCGCAGACGGAAGGGCGGCATGAGCTGCTGGATCGGCGCCGCCCGGAGTATGTGGGGGCGCCGGGCGGCACGGCGATGCGCCCTGACCTCCTGCTCGCCTGATGCCGCGTCTCCTGGGGAGGCGCGCTAGGACATAGACCCTGACGGCGCCTGGAGCCGACCCTCAACCGTAGTCTTCGACGCTGACGAACGGCACCCAACGTTCATCCCCGTCTGCCGCCTGACAGATGGGGCACGGCCTTCCCCGACTAAGGCAGTCGTCATGGGGCCACCCCAAGACGTCCGGTCCACGGATCACATGCATGCATGGTCAGATTCTGACCATTGTGGCACCGGCTGTGCGTCGGTATCTCGAGCGCCGAAGATCGTGGCAAGGACTAGGCGTGACCCTCAACGCCGTTCTCAAGAACGCCCTGCCCGTAACCGACCGTCTCCAGAACATTCCGAAGGCTGCACGCTGTGAGCGGAAATTCCGTGGACGTGACCGTCAAATGTACCGACAATGCAGCGCTTCCGAAACGTCAAGGATTCTTTGGTCGAGCCCTTCGCGCGCATGTCGGGCCTGGCTTGCGGCCGCGTCGAAACACGTCGCCCGTTGGTAATCACCGCATGCCAAAGGACGGTCGTTGATTCCGCCGACCATTGGCGAGGAGTACGACGGTCGCGGCGGCTAGCCAGAATGGAATAAGCGCACTAACGGCGCACTGATTTCGAGAGAAGTCGGGGTTGGCCCGATAGGCTCGCGGGCTACTTGAACCGAAGGAACGTGCTCGATCCGCGGCGGCACACCTGGAGGCAGCGATGGGTTCGCGATGCTTGCTTGTCAAAGGTCAGCTGATGGTTCTGGCGGTGCTGGTTTTCGCAGCGCAGACGCGATCATCAGCAGCGCCCGACGCACAGGGACCTTCCGCAAGTGTTTCTTCGGCGCCGACAGTTGGACCATCTGCGCCAGCTTCGCCATCCTCCAGTAGTGAGGCAGCTAAGGTGCCGACTTCAGCTGCGCCAACTGACAACGATTCAGCGGCACCGATTGCGCCAGCATCGGGGTCGATTGCTGGCGCAACAGGCCTGATACCTCAGACGGTCACGAGCGCGTTTCAAAGCCGCATTCTGGCAGGAGGGGCTACCAATGCGCTGGACGTTGATGTGCAGGCGGCGGACCTTCCACGCCTGCCAGGCGTCGCGCTTCGGTGGCGGCAACACGCTCAGAGTCGGGGCTGTCTCGATGGTTCGTCGACTGTGCCCGCGGACGTTTTGACGAAGGCGCCAGTGGAAGGGAACAGCTCAAAAACCCGCCTGACTCTTTTTATCCCTCGACCGCCATGTTGGTGGCCGGTCTACCAGTATGCGCAGGTCACCGTATTGGCAAACGCCGCCGGAGCAGGCGGCGTTCAACAGGCGCGTGCGTTCTACGACGGGTCTGTGCGCGTCAGTGTGCGCTGGTTTCCGCTGCTCGTCACTCTAGCCGCCGTCGGATTTATCTATCCTGGATGCGCGATGATCGCGTGGCGAGCAGAACGTCGAAGGGCGAATCGTGGCCTGACTGCCAAGACGATCATAGATGTGATCACCACACCGAGCTTATGGAAGAAGCTCGATCCTGTTCAGATCACCGCCAACATGTATGGCCGTGCAAGCCTGCCAAAACTCCAAATCTTTGCCTTTAGCCTGATCATTTTCGGTCTCCTCCTCTACTCGCAGCTGCGCAATGGCCTCTTGAGCGGACTGTCGACTGATGTGCTGCTCCTGCTCGGCATCAGCGGCGTTGGCACAGCCGGCGCACGCTACACGTACTCGGCGAAGCGGCGAATCAGCCTCGAAAGCTGGGCGTGGCTCCGCTCAAAGCAATGGTTGCCGAACGAAGAGACCGAAAAACGACGATCGGACATCGCCTCGCAGGCCACCTGGGCCGAACTGGTCACGGACGTCGATAACAAGGAATTCGATATCTACAGCTTTCAGATGGCGATCTTCAGTGTCGTTGTCGCGACCGCGTTACTGAGCACAAATCTAACTGGATTGGCGACCTTCGAAATCCCGGACGAGTTGCTGGGGCTACTCGGATTGAGCCAGGCGATCTTCATCGGAGGGAAAGCGGTGGAGAAAAGCCCATTCGCAGAGCTCGACGAGAAGCTGGTGAAGATTCGTGAGCGTGAAACGAAATGCCAAGAGGCACGGGCAAAGGCCCTTGCTGCGCCCGCGGACCTAGATGCGCAAGCGAGGGCAAAGGCCGAAGCCGATGCGTTCAGTACGGACGTAGTTCAGGCCGCTGACATGTTCTGGGCCTTATACGCGGACGTGCTCAAGTCGAAACCAGCCGCGCTCGCAGCGGTCGGCGACATGCAGCCCGGATCGGCTGCGAACGCTAATATTTGACACCTAAGACCTGCGGACGGCGCCGCCATCCTCGCAAATGATCGACGATGGATCATCGCGCCATATGGCCGCAGCGGTCCAGATCTGGGAACTGGAACGTGAACAGCTGACTCATGACCTCATCCGCCACAGCGCTGAGGCCACGTCTTGCGCTAAGTTCAGACCGCGAGCAGGTGCTGACGGGAAGCCTGGACGGAAGCGCTAGTCGCGCCGGGCCGTTTGCGGGAACCCCATGTTTGATCGTCGTCGCGGCCGCGATCTCGGCAGACCGTCGGTTCCTGACGCGGAGTGATCCCGCATGAGAAGGCTTTACCTCGGTGGGAGCGCGCGGACGGTCGTTTGCTTATCCAGCGGTAAGCGAATCATCTCGCGCACGGCCTGCCCCGCCAAGAGGAAAGTACACGCTCGTGGAGACTCGGCCAAACCGACCTCGAGCGATGGCACTTTGCGTGGAACTGTATTCCCAGCGAGTTGGAAGAGCGTCGGCGCCGTGACGATACCGCACAATTTGCTGGTTGGCGGCTCGGAGCCGTGAACGTACGCCGGTAGATGAAGCGTACGCATCACATGGCCATCCCGGGCTCTAATTGATGGTGAGACTCTCCATGCGTCGAGAAGGACACGTCGCGATCGGTTTTCTGCCTGGCGCCCTTGTCGCTGCCCTCGTCCTTGCCACGGATAAGCAGCCGCTCCAGCCAATCCAGGAGACGCCGATCCAAATACCTGCCGTCACTGCGTCGGCACCGGATGAGCCTCTTGTCGGCTTGCAGGAGCTCCGGCCAGTGATGGAGCTGATGGCTGAATCACTGGGGATCTCCGCTGGCACATCGGCAGATTACCGGTTGTCATTGGCATTGCTCGGTGAACTCAAGAACCCACATGCCCTCGACGCAAGTGATAGGACGCGTCATCTGGGACGCCTCGAGTTTGCACGATCCGTGCAAGACCGGCACAACACGGAACTATTCATGGCCCTATTCCGGGCGGGGAATTCGGGATCATCCTCCCCAGCAGCCGCGAAGGTCCGTTTCCTGATCGCTACGATACCTGATTACGCCGATTCGAACAGCGGATGGATGGCCGATTCAGTCCTGAGCGGTATACAACACGCGATGAGTAGAGGAGGATACAGCCTTGACCGATTCAGGCTGGTCGACTGGTCTCCCACGGAAGCGCGGCCGAACGTCGCCGCAACGGAGAGCCGCGCCCATGAGCGGCAGCCCGGTGCCTTGATCTTCCGACGGGTGCAGTTATCAAACAACACTGGTCAAGACGTTCACGCTTCGATAACCGAATTTTATGTCGTGCTACTGGCGCCCGAGACCGCGACTGCGGGAATCCACGCGGTTGCGCTCAGAAACGCAGTGGAGTTTGTAGGCCGTTGGAACCGCAAATCGAACGACGCAGGCTGGCTGCAGATCGTTGGGCCTACCTTCTCTGGGTCTGTCCCATCACTGGCCCAAGTCGTCGGAAGCGAGGGAACGAAGTACTTTCCAGCCTCGAAGATCATCGTCATCAGTGGTGCGGCCAACGCCGACGCCAACCGCAGCAAGTTCACCAGCTTGGCACGATCCGCGGAGATCCGCTACGCGACCACCGTTCCAAAGACATCCGACATTTTGGCGACCGCGCAACACTTCTTGAGTAGCAAGGGATTCGACTCCGACAGGACGGCGCTGTTGATCGAAAGCAACACCGCGTACGGTGAGGACGCCACCAGCGGACGCCGAGAGAACATTTTCAGGTTCCCGTTGCACGTCTCTCAATTGCGAAACGACATGCCCGCCGCGCCCGCTACCGCGGTCACGTTCAGTCTGGCGCCCGCCGTGCCTTTGTCCCTCCGGGAGTCAAAGCCACCCTCCGACCAGCTGCCCGCCCTCAGACCGATCCTGACATCACCCACGGTCGCGGTGACGATCAAAAGGATATTCGACGCGGTCCGCCATAAAGGCATCCACGCAGTTGGCATCGTAGCGACGGACGTCCGCGACGTCCTCTTCTTGTCGCGAGAGCTAAAACAAACCGCCCCTGACGTTCAACTCTTCATACTTGGCAGCCACGCCCTATACCTGCATCCCGACTTCCGCCCGTACTTGCGAGGGGCGCTCGTCGCCTCACCATATCCGCTCCATCTGGCCGTACAACAACCGAGCAACCCAGCCGCTGAGCAAATCGCGTTCGAGAGCATGGAAGCCGAA
>Ga0075418_10004594_pt1 | contig 15675 bp, 9 predicted proteins | sample SoiMetdeltSBSDD2_FD_81776 | JGI IMG/M metagenome (GOLD analysis project Ga0075418, IMG submission 81776) | Bulk soil microbial communities from a Populus tree surrounding site in Tennessee, USA - Soil MetaG P. deltoides SBSDD2 | ecosystem: Environmental > Terrestrial > Soil > Tree plantation...
ACGAGGTTGATAGGCCGGAGGTGTACGTGCGGCAACGCATTCAGCTTACCGGTACTAATCGGCCGTGAGGCTTGACCATAGATTTGTACTCATCGCGATCTGTGGTGCGGCGTGGTGGACGCCGACCTGACTATTCAGTTTCCCGGTGATCATAGCGAGGGGGCCACACCCGTTCCCATTCCGAACACGGTCGTTAAGCCCCTCAGCGCCGATGGTACTGCGTGGGCAACTGCGTGGGAGAGTAGGACGTTGCCGGGACTTTCTTGAGAGGCCCGCCACCCGGCGGGCCTCTTTTTTTCCCCCCGCGGTCGAAACGCAGCAGGGCGGAATCATCAACCTTGACGCATTCCGCGGGCGCAAGGTATAACCGCCGTTCATTCTCTGGCTAATGTCGGAACGACCATGACGACGCCGGCGGTGGGGGTCCAAAACGGTGACTAGGAGACGTGCGAGTTGGCTGGGAGTCGCACTCGCGTTGCTCGCGATTACGGGTGGCCCCGCGCTCCGAGCGGAAGAGGTCGAGAAGAAGTTCCGGCTGGGATTCGCGATCGAAGGTTATAACACCTCCGACCAGCTCCACAGCCCCTCACCCAATGTCCGCACGCTCTTCTTTCCGAACGGCGACTTCGCAGACTCCGTCTTCGATCCTCGAAACGACTCCGGCGCCATCTCCGACTTCGGTATCCAGCCGCAGCTCGGGGGGGTGCTCTCCGCGTCCTATGCGTTCAACCGCATGTGGTACATGGAGGCCTCCGCGGGATACCGCCGCGGAACCGTCGGCAACGTCGAAGTGCAGGCGGAATTCGATCTCACTCCGATACCCACACAGCAACGCTTCGGCTTTCGCATCTTCAACCTCGATGGTGGGACGATCACCCAGATTCCGCTCCAGGTGACGGGCGGCATCCGGTTCCGCCCCAAGGCCGCGCTCAATCCCTACCTGTGTGCGGGCGTCGGGTATACGTTCAACTCCTACGAGCCGAGTGACGAGATCAACCTTCTGTCGTTGCGGCTGGATGAATCGGTAGGCGGGTTCCGGGCGATCAGCGGCACGGCGTCGGGCGGCGAGCAATTCGAGCCCGCGGCCTCCTTTGAGGACCTCAAGGGGATCGAGGTCGATGCCCAGAACGCTCCCGAGTGGCATTTCGGCGGCGGCATCGAGTACTCGTTCAAGCCCAAGTGGGTCGTCTACGCCGACGCGCGCTATACGGTTCACAGCGGCGAATTCCGAATGACCGTCAACGGAAGCAACGAGCTCGGGATCTCGGTCCCGGCCGACCAGAAGCGATTGGACGAGGCCGACGCGCTCGGACCGTTCGGAACCGTCCAGATTTCGAATGGCGGTTTGATCGACGGCGGATCGCTGGAACCGCTCCCGGGGAGTCCCGCCGACACGGATTGCAGCTTGACGCCCAACGCGTGTCAGCTGACCGGGCCGCCCGACGGTATCCCGGATCCGGGGAACTACTACGTTCACGCCGGGAACGTGCGTTACGACGGCGCGTCGCTCCGCATCGGGGTCAAGTTCACCTTCTGACCGCTCCGTCCCGCGTTCCAGCACTCCCGGCCGACGCGAGCTCATGTGATAAACTGCCCGCGGAATTCAGGGGAATTCGTATGTCCGGACATAATAAGTGGAGCACGATCAAGCACAAGAAAGCCGCGCTCGACGCCAGGCGAGGCAAGACGTTCACCCGCGTCATCAAAGAGCTCACCATCGCCGCCAAGATCGGCGGTGGGGATCCCGACGGTAACCCGCGGCTCCGGTCGGCGATCGCGGAAGCCAAGGCGGCGAACATGCCCGCCGATAACATCAAGCGCGCGATCATGAAAGGCACCGGGGAGCTTCCCGGCGTCACCTACGAGGACGTCGTCTACGAGGGGTACGGTCCTGGAGGCGTCGCGATCTACCTCGAGGTCCTGACGGACAACAAGATGCGGACGACGCCCGAGATTCGGCACTTGTTCACGAAGCACGGGGGCGACCTGGGACAGCCGAACAGCGTCTCATGGATGTTCGAGAAAAAGGGGCATTTCTCCATCGCTCGAACGGCCGCGTCGGAAGAGAAGCTCATGGAGACCGTCCTCGAGGCGGGTGCGGACGACCTTCAGGCGACCGGCGACGTGTTCGAGGTGGTGTGCGCACCAGGGGCGTTCGGCGACGTCCAGAGCGCACTCGAGCGAGACGGGATCGCGACCACCGAAGCGAAGCTCGCGATGATCCCCACGACCATCGTCGAGCTCGACGCCAAGAAGGCTGCTCAATGCATCAAACTGCTCGACGTTCTCGAGGAGCACGACGACGTCCAGCACGTCTACGCGAATCTCTCGTTCGACGAAGCCGCCCTCAGCGAGGAGGCGTCCTGACGGAAGACCGGTGCGTTCTAGGGGTCGACCCCGGATCCCGACGCGCCGGGTGGGCCGTCGTTGCCGGTTCGGCATATCGGCCGCGTCTCATGGGATGCGGGGCGATCGATATCACGCAGGGGCAGTTCGCGGTGCGATTGGCGCGCCTCTACCTCGAGCTGAGTAGGGTCGTCGAGAGCTTTTCCCCCGTCGAGGCCGCCGTCGAGGCGCCATTCCACGGCGCGAGCGCACGCTCGGCGCTCCTGCTCGCCCACGCGCGAGGCGTCGTGCTCGCGGCCGTCGCGCAGGCGAACATCCCGGTCTTCGAATACTCTCCCGCGGCGCTCAAGAAAGCCGTCACCGGCAACGGCCGGGCCGAGAAGGAGCAAGTTCAGGCGATGGTCTCCCGTCTGATCCCCGGCTGCGCGGAGATCCGGAGCACCGACGCCGCGGACGCCGTCGCGGCGGCGCTGGGCCATCTGTTCACGTCCGGAACCAGCGCGGGACTCCGCGCCCCTGCCCGCGCTCAACGGTAGCCGGCCGCAGCGGCGACAGGCCCACCGGCGTCCTCCCCACGGCGTGTTACCATCGGCCGCGCCGTCGAAGCGTCCAACATGGCCCCATGATCGGTCGACTCTCCGGACAGGTCGTCTCCTCCCGCCCCGACGAAGTCCTCGTGGACGTCGGGGGGGTCGGATACCGCGTGCACATCCCGTTGAGCACGTTCTATCGCGTCGTCGAGGTGAAGGGTGCGATCGCGCTCTTCGTTCACACCCACGTCCGTGAAGATGCGATTCAGCTCTTCGGTTTCTGGACCGAGGGCGAGCGCGAGGCTTTCGAGCGTTTGATCGCGGTCTCGGGCATCGGGCCGCGAATCGCCCTCGCCGTGCTGTCCGGGATCGACACAGCCGAGCTGCAAAGCGCGGTCGAGCGGGGTGACCGCGCGCTGCTCGAGAGAATCCCGGGGATCGGGCGCAAGACGGCGGAGCGGGTCCTGTTGGAGCTCAAGGATCGCTATCCCTCCAAGGTGAAGGGCCGCACGCCGACGGCCGCGAACGCCTCCCGGATCGCTTCCGATTCGCCGGAAGGGCCGGATACGGACGCGGCGGCGGCCCTCGTCCACTTGGGCTACGGGGATCGGGACGCTCGCGGCGCCGTTCTTGCCGCCCGGCGGGAGCTGGGTCCGGAGGCCTCGATCGAGAGCCTGCTCCGCGCGTCGCTGCGGGCGCTCGCTCGATGAGGACGGCGTCTTGAGCGACGACGGCCGCATCCTCGAGAGCGCGCCTTCCGGAGACGACGAGGCATTCGAGCAATCCCTCCGGCCGAGGAAGCTCCGTGAGTACATCGGGCAATCGCGCGTGAAGGAGAACCTCGGGGTCTTCCTCGCCGCGGCCCGTCGGCGCGGCGAGCCGCTCGACCACGTTCTCCTCTACGGCCCTCCGGGGTTGGGGAAGACGACTCTCGCGCACATCATTGCGCGCGAGATGTCGGGCGCGATTCGCGTCACCTCCGGCGCGTCGATCGAGCGGGCCGGCGACCTCGCCGCCATCATGACGAACTTGGAGCGCGGGGACGTGCTCTTCATCGACGAGATCCATCGGCTCGGGCGGTCGCTCGAGGAAGTCCTCTATCCGGCCATGGAGGACTTCGCGCTCGACCTCGTCGTCGGCACCGGTCCGGGCGCGCGCACCGTCCGTCTCGAGATCCCACGCTTCACTCTGGTCGGCGCCACGACGCGCGTGGGCCTGCTCTCCGGTCCGCTTCGCGACCGGTTCGGGATCGTCCACCACCTCGAGTACTACGGGGTGGACGATCTTGCGACCGTCGCTTCACGCTCCGCCGACATCCTCGGGATCGGGCTGGCGGAGGAGGGCGCCCGGGCCATCGCCCGGCGCGCTCGCGGCACGCCGAGGATCGTCAACCGTCTGCTTCGCCGGATTCGTGATTTCGCCGACGTCGCTTCGGAGCACGCGATCGACGCCCGGCTCGCCGAGGACGCGCTGGAGCGCCTGGAGGTCGACCGGTTCGGCCTGGACGTCGTCGATCGCCGGATCCTGGGGGCGATCCTCGAGAAGTTCCGCGGGGGTCCGGTCGGGCTTTCCACGCTGGCGGCCGCGGTCGGCGAGGATGGCGAAACCCTGGAGGAGATCTACGAGCCGTACCTGATCCAGATCGGATTCCTCGAGCGGACACCGCGGGGCCGGCGCGCCACGCGGGCCGCGGCCGAGCACCTGGGCCGCGGGACTCCTCCCGGCCTGCTCTAGCTGTGGTTTCTAGAGACGTTGTTCACGGGTCCCCGGAGTCTGCTGATTGACGGCAGTCCGTCCAGCCCTCCGTGGGGGCGTCGCTGATTGTAGTAGCGAAGCCGGGCTTGAAGGGCGCACGGGTTCGGGATCGTGAGTGGGTGAAGGGCCTGCGTAGGCTCAGTCTGCGGACGATAGGGTCGCGTCCTTGAGCACACGGATCGAGCGGTGAAGGCAGTAGCGTTCATCCGTTGTCGAGGCGAGAGCTCGTTGGAGAAAGGCGACCGTCGCGAGGCCCTTCTCGTGGGCCAGGACCTCGACGTAGGCCAAGCGCGGGGCGTCGTCGATCGCGACATGGACGAATTCCCGGCCGGCTCCTGAGATCTGTTTGGTTCGGTCGCCGTGAATCCGATGGCCGGCGTGACCGGCGATGCGAGCCAGCCTTTTCAGGTCCAGATGAAGCAGCTCGCCCGGGGCGTTGCCGCTCGTGGCGGTGGGGCTCTTCCGGCGGCTCGAGCAGACGGCGATGCGGCCCCCCCTCGTGTCAAACACGCGAGCGACGGTCGCCGTCGGCATCCGCAGCCTTCGAGCGGTCTGAGGGCCGGTTTGGCGGGACCGGCGCAGTCGAACGATCAACTCCTCGCGCTCGGCGGAAGTCTTCGACGGGCTCCGGTGCGGCCGCGACGCCGCGCCGCGCGCTCGGCCCAGCGTCCGAAACCCATAGGACACAAAAAAAGGGGAGGGGCCGAAGCCCCTCCCCCGAGGGATTCAGTGTTGAGCTGCCGAGACTACGGGCAGGTTGCCGCGATCCCTGCATCGCGTCCGTTGTTGGTGTCCTCGCGGACCGCACCTTCGGCGCTGTACGAGAAGACAGCCTGGTTGCAGAACTGGATCACCGTCGGCCGGACCAGCCAGTAGAACAACTGTCCGGTGGAGGCGGCGGTGTTGTCGACGATCGAGGCCACGTTTTGGTTGTCCGCTATGCACGTGGCGCCGCTTCCGGCGAAGGTGCCGTTTCCGTCGCATGGTCCGTTCAGAACGCAACCCGCGAGCGTCTGGCTTGCACGCACCGTGCCGAGGTTACCTCGTACCGCGTCGACCGAGGTCGCAACGCCCCAACTGAGCGTTGAGTTCTGGTCCGGCTCGACCCCGGTGAGGGTCGGCTTGCTCACCCTGAGGATGTTGGTGAACTTGGCCAGCGCGTTCCCTGTGCTCGGGCACGTGACGGTCACGAGAGTGGTCGTCGCGTTCCCGGGTGTCGCGGAGTCGCAGGCCGGATCGGTGGAGCACCGAACCTTGACCCCGTACGTCGTGGTGACTTGCGGTGCATCGACGAACTTCGAGTTGTCCGTCCAATCGCGGAGCAACGTGTCGGTGCCGTTGCCTACGATGTCATCCCCGTCGTCGGTCCAGAACTGGAACTGCGGGGTTCCATTGAGGCAAACGTCGATCGTCGACGTCTTTGCATCGAGCGTGACGATCTGACCCGGCCCGGACAGTGGCGGCGTCGGTGTAGCGACCAGCGCCGGCACGATCGAGGAGCAGGTCCCGCAAGCGAGCCCCGTCGCACTGGCGGAATCCACCGACAGTGCTATCGGGCTCGAGAGGGCCGTGTCGATTCGGACGTCGTCGACGTACCAGCCGTCGTCCGAGGTGAGGTCGTCACGCTGAACGGCCGCGTCCCACGTGTTCGTGGTTCCCAGCTCGATCGTCGTGGCGACGAAGCGGATGCGGACCCGTCGTCCGGAGAAGCCTGTGAGCGAGAACCGCGGCTTCACCCAGGTTCCGGGGAACCCACCCGTGCCGGTCAGACCGGGACCGTCGAAGGCAAGACCGATGTTGAGGTTGTCGGCCGTGCAGGTCCCCGGAGGCGTGCCGGATGGCAACCGGTAGTCGGTGCAACCGCTACGAGCGTAGGTGAACTCGGGGAAGCAGGTCGAGGACGGGCCGAGCCGCCGGCCCGGATCGCTCGGGCTGAAGAAGCTGTCCTCGTTGTTCCCGTCGTCCGTCGGGTCGAAGGTGCAGTTGAAGAAGTCGTCGGTCCCTTGCTGGTCGTACTCGTTCTCGTACGGAGTCAGCTTGATCCAGGGGCCGAGCGCGGTACCGGCGGTGTCCGCCAGCTGGAGCTCGACGACACCGCGGTCCGTTGCCTCTCCGATGCCGATGTTCGTGATCAAGCGGCTGTCGACCAGCGACGCCTGGTGAGCGAACACGAGCTCCGGGTTGGCGCTTGTGAGCGGCAGGTTGATCGAAGCGGTGGTCCGGATCGCGTCGAGCTGTCTCAGGCGCGTCGTATCCCGCTTGGCGGTCGTCCCGACGTGGACTCCGTAGTGGAGCGACTGGGCGCCCAAGTACGCACGGCCCACGTTCCCGTTGGCCGGGTTGTTCTTGTGGACGTGCCAGTCGTTCACTCCGCTCGTCGGATCGCCGGCGAACCCGAGGAAGCAGTCGGGGTTGCCGGGGCCGTTGGTGTTGATGAAGTCGGGGTCGTTGTACTGGCACCGCATGCCGTTCACGGCCACCAGGTTGTTCTTGCCTGCGTCGAGCGTGTCGATCGTGAACAACCCGAAGCCCGAAGCGGCCTCGAAGCCCTCCACGAACGCGGACGTGGTGCCAGGCGCCGCTGCGTTCAGATCCAGGTCGAGCGTGAGGCTCATGCTGCGCGTGAGCACGTCGAACCGGTTGGAACGTAGCGTGAGCGTGAAGGCGGCCCGGAGAACCTGGTCCACCGTCGTACGGCTGACGTTCGCCACCTTGAAGCGGAAAGGCGGAGCGGTGGCGACGCCCTTGTTGAGGAGCGATCCGACGCTGACGATCGGCTTGCTGATGCAAGCGATGTTCGGGTCGGTCGTGCCCAGCGTCGCGATGAGATCGTCGACATCCACGCCGCTCTTGTTGGTGAAGGTCACCGCCAAGTCCAGCGTTTCGTTCGCGTCGGCGAAGTTGTCGTCGTCGCCGTTGACGCCCGGCGTACCGACGAGCGTCATTGTGTAGCCCTTCAGGGCGATACGACCGGCGGTGATGTTGACCGTCGCCGCCGCCGCGATGAAGCCCTGCTGGGTGGGATCGAGTGCGTTCTTGCAGCGGTTGTTCGTCCCGTCGTTCCGGTCCTCGTAGCGGGCGGTGACGACCGGGTTGGCCGTTCCGGTCCGCTGCACGTAGAGGCTGCCCGGAGAGTTGTAGGACGAGGAGTAGGGGAACCGGGTCTTGTAGACCGGGCTGCCAACGGAGATCGCATCGAGAACCGCGATCTCGCCGGTCGGCTCGGACAGCGAGGTCAGCTTCACGGTGACGTCGAGGGCGCCGTTGTTGTTGCAGTCCTGGTCGTCCCCGGCATCGGCGAAGCTGCCGTTTCCGTCGCAGTCGTTCTTGTTGTTGACCGCATCGTAGGGCGTGCGGTCGGTGACCGTCAGTTCGACGAGAGCGTTGCCGTCGTAGGACAGCGTGCTCTTCACCTCGAGGTCGGCGCACTCACCGCTGCCCGCGCAGCTGTGGGTATCCGCGTCGAGTCGGGTCTCCTTCCACTTGATGACCATGTCATCGACGGCCACACCGAATCCGGCACCGCCGCCGAGGGTCCCCGGCGTCGGCTCCGCGTTGTAGAGGCCCAGGGCCGCCTGGAAGTGAGTTCCCGTGTCACCGTACAGGTCTTCGAGAGTCGAGAAGCGCATGTCGGGCCCGTTCGGAACCGAAACGCCGTAGTTCCGGCCGGGGCCGTTGCGCTGCACGAACTCGTCGATCACGGCGTCGGACGCGTGGCAGATCGTGTACGGAGCGCCCACGTTGGTGCAGGCCTGGTTGCTCCCCACGATGCAACGCACGCTCTTGTCGACGCCGTTGAGAGCGTCGGACCGCTCGCAGTAGCTGTTGGCGACGTCGTCGTCCGGCGGAATGGCGAGACCGTACGGCTGCTGAGCCTTGATGACGCCGGCGGTCTTGCCTTGGAAGGCGCAGTTGTTCGCGCTTTCGCGGTTGTTACCACTCGAGAGGCGAGTGGGTGACAGGTCGTTCCCCGTGCAGGGCACGTCATCGGTGCAGGCCGTCCCCGTCGCGGTGCCGCAGTGATCGAGCGAGCCGTTGTCATCCGTGTCCACGCACTTGCTGACCTGCGCGAACATGTTGAAACCGCCCGTGATCGGTCCGTTGCCACCGCTGATGGCGCCTTGATTACCGAAGATCGGGATGTTGGTGAGGATCCCGTCGTTGAAGAACTCGGCACCTTCGATCTTCTCTGTATCGGTGTCGAATTCCGCCAGCAACGCCGTGTTCAGATCCGGGAAGTCGATCGACATGTTCCAGGCCCAGTCGAGGATCGCGACCTGGTACGTGGGATCGTTCGGGAGATCTGCGCGCGGGCAGTTGCCGCTGACCGCGGGGCACTGATTGACCTTGGTCAGGACCGGTGTGAGGAGGACCTCCCACCAGTTGTTGTCGCCCGAGAGGTTGCCGTTGGGCGTCCGCTCGTAGTTCTGGCAGCGTCCGCCGGTCGCAGCGATGCAAGCCGTCGGAGTGAGGGTCGAGATCAGACCCGTGTGCCACACGCCGCCCGTCGTCTTCGTCGGGTCCTTCGTCTGCCAACCGCACCCGCCGAGCGTGTTCCAGCCCTTGTCCATCTGGCTGTTGCTGGCCGTATCACGATCTTCGCCGAGGGCGAAGTTGCAGGTGCCTCGGTCGGTGCAAGCGGCGGCGCCGACGCAATCGGCCGAGGTGAAGCACGGCTTCGAGCTGTCGTTCGCGCACCGATCGCAGCCTTCCGAGATCCCGTTGTCGTCGGAGCACGGGAGGGTGGTGGCGAGGGTGCAGAACCCGTCAAGGATGCCGTTGTAGTTCTTGTCTTCGCTCCACTCGGCGATGGTTCCGGTGCCCGGGACGCTGGTGTTCTGCAGCCCGCCGCGGAAGCCGCCGTCGTTGGTGTCGAAATTCCACGGAATCTGGAGCGCGGCGGTCGAATTGAATCCGCCGGCGGTCAGATCCGAGTAGGACTGGGTCTCCTTGACGTAGTCGAGGAGGAAGTTGTTGGTGGAGTTGGTCACCGCCTCCAACACTTCGTTGTTGTTGACGTCGACGCCGCCCCCCGGCTCGGATCCGCCGGTCGGGAAGTCCGTCGAGTAGTAGAACGAGACTTCGTCGGCATTCAGCGTCTCGCGCTGAACCGCGAAGGCCTCCACGCCCTTGCCCGCCGTCTTGGCCGAAACGCCGAGGACCATGTCGGCCTGCTGCACGCCGGTGATCGATCCCGCCACCTGAATCGTGAAGGACGGGGTCAGGACCTGAGCGGCGGGAAGCGTGCCGAGGACCTTCGGAGAATCGAGCACCGTAAGGAACGGACTCGGTGCGTTGTTGGTCCGATTCGGGTCGGCGCAGATGACGGCGCCGGGCTTGCAATCGGCCGGACTATCGGCGTCGGTTGCGACCGCCCTGAGGCTGACGGTGACGTCCTGGAGGGTGACTCCGACCTCGGCGGACTGGAACACGACGAGGTAGCCCACCAGCTCGCCCTCGTCCATGTAGCGGTCGGGGAAGCCGAAGGTGAAGTAGCCGCGGTCGTCCTTTTCGCAACCGCCGCTGACGAGCGTGAAGATGTCCTCACCGAACTGGCCGAAGACGAAGCCGCCGGCGGAGATCGACGTACGGCAGTCGACCGTGCCGGTGTTCACGCGCTTGGCGTTGGCATTGATCGTTCCGTTGGGCTCCTCGTCCTGGTAGGTGACCCGGATGGTCTGACCCGACCGGACATCGAGGACGCCGTTCCCCGGATCGGGAGCGGTGCCGTCGGTGAGGAGGATCTTCTTGGAATCGAACCTCAAGCCGCCGACCGCGGTGAAGTCGGAAGCGTGCAGCGTCTCGGTATCGGTCACCGTGACGCCGTCCGCCGCGATCACCTGGATCGTGGTGCGGCTGGCGATCTCGGTCGTGGTGAGGCCTGGGGCCGGATCGCCCGCGGTCGCGATCTCGTTGACCGTGACGACCGCGCTGTCGTTGCAGACGAAGGTTCCACCGCCGAGCTGGTTGCCGGCGAGGGCCTTCTGGATACGGACCGACGAGCCCAGGCACACGCCGCCGGAGATCGCGATCGCGTAGTTCTGGTTGCCCGTGTTGGTGCCGGGAGCGGTCACTTCGATCGACCAGGTCCCTGTCTCGACCTGGTTGTCGAGGGCTTCATTGACGCCCGTCAGCGGATCGTCGGTGATGCCGTTGAGGCGGGAGTCGGGGGACAGGAACACGGCCTCGACGTTGTTCTGAGTGTCCACGTGGGCCGCCGCGCTGGTGCAGCTGTCGGTCGGAAGGCTCCACGGTCCCGTGTCGATGGCGCCCGCGATCGAGTCCACCGGCCAGGGAGCACCCGTGTACGTGCACTCTTCACCGGCGTCGATCGTGCCGTTGTCGTTCTTGTCGTCCTGGAAGAAGTTGCCGATGTAGTGGCGAGTCGACGGCGACGTGACCTTGAGGTCGAGGTCGCGCGACAGGTTCGCGCTCGCCGTGCTGGGATCCAGCCAGGCGATCGACACCGTCAGCGGTTGGGTGTTGTCGCAAACGTTCAGCGCGTAGATGCCGCTGCTCGCCCCGGGCGCGAGATTGGTGGTGAGCGTGGTGCTGTGGATGATCCCGCCGGGCGGGTTGAAGCCGCCGTCGTCGACGATCAATCCGGTCACCGCGCCCGCGAAGGTCTGGAGCGGAAGCGCGTTGGACAGCTGGATGCGGCCGAAGCCCTGCTCGAAGTTCCCGCGGAACTTGCGGGTGAGGCCGCCTCCGGGAAGGTTCGAGTTGGCCGCGTTCATCCAGTCGGCGGACGCCACGAGCACCGCCTTGACGAGGTCACCCGAGATATTCGAGACCTGATCGGTCGCGTTCGCGGGATTGCTCGCCGTGCCGTCCGGATAGAAGCCCTGCGCGAAGTAGTCGCGGACCAGCAGCGCCGCGCCGGCGGCCGCCGGGGAGGCGAAGCTCGTTCCCGCGAGCCCCTGAACCACGTCGCACCCGACGGGGTCGTTCTGGTCGTTGTCGTTCGAGCGGCAGTTGAACTCCGAAGCGAGACCCATGCCGCCGGCGTCGGCGCCCGGTGCCATGATCAGGGGGGCGATGCGGTTGCTCCCTGTCGTGGCGGGGCCGACGCTCGAGAAGCCCGACCGGTTGTTCGGGAAGTTTGCGTTGAACTGGTCGTTGGCGTTGTTCGAGGAGCCGACCGCAACGCCGTTCTTCGTCGTCGCCGGGGCGCCGATCGTTTGCGCGTCCGGGCGGCCGTTGAGGTCGGTGTCGGTGCTGTTGTTGCCCGCGGCGACGAAGACCATCGCGTCGCCCTTGTCCGACAGGAACTGGTCGATGTCGACTGCATTCGCGTCATAGACGGCGCCGACCGATCCCCAGGAGAAGTTCACGACCTTGGCACCCTGGGAATAGCCGTTGCCGAGGGAGCCCGACGTCCCGCCGCTGTACAGATCGCCGGCGAGAATGCCGCCCTGACCCGGCTCGTCGCAACGGCCGGTCAGCGGTGTGACGTTACCGTCGTAGGCCACGAGGCGGGCGCGCGGGGCGACGCCGTCGAGGTCCCACGGGTTGCCGTTGATGTCGGTCCCCTGAAATCCGGTGCCGTAGGAGGCCGCAACGCGGCTGGCATTCCCGAGGGCCGTCGCGGCCACGGTGTGACCGTGCGTGAACCCGCCCTGCGGACCGTTGTCGCAACCGAGGAGGTCGCCGGCGCCGCTGAACGCGTTCGTCGTTCCGTAGAACAGGACCTTGCGGTGAGACGCCCCCGCGGTACCGGAGAGAACCCGGGTGTCCGAGAGGTCGCCGGCGTCTTCCTGGATACCGCTATCGAGGACCATGAGGAGCTGGTCGTCGGCGAACGACGCCTTGTTGAGGCCGCCGCCGTCGATGCCGGCGTCGGTGTACGGCGTGGCGCCGTTGTTCCACTTGCCGGTCTGGATGGTGGTCGTGGTTTCCTCACCCATCAGGAAGATCGGCAGCGTCTCGTTGATGATCTGCACCGGCTCGAGGGCCGCGATCGCGGCGAGCTTCGAGCGGTCGGCGTCGACGAAGACGGTGTCCGGATAGGTGTTCGTGACCTTCACGCCCAACTTGGTGAGCGCGGCGGAGACGACCGCCGGATCCTCACCGGGGAAGAGCCTGAGAGAGAGGGAGTAGACGTTCGAGTTGGCCTTCGCCGGATCGGGCAGCGGGAGCCGGCCGATCTCGGGCGAGAGCTTCAACGCCGGGTGATAGGGCTCGAGAGCGATGACCGACCCCATCGACTGGGCCGCCTGGAGAGCTCCAGGGGTCATCCGGACGATGAAAGCGCCGACCGGCATTTCGCCGACGATGGCGCCGCCCTGAGCACCGATCGCGCTCTTCATCTGGTCGAAGAGCCCGTTCGTGAACGCCTCGGGTTGTAGCTGCAGCAGGAAGTACTGCGCGCCGAGCTGTCCGAGCTTGTTCGTGGTGCGCAGCTCGGTGGGGAAATTCGGCATCCCGCGCGTCAGATCGAACGATCCGACGGCGGTATGCAGCACCCCGCCGGCGTTCCAGCGGGAGGCGTCCACCTCACCGTAAACAGGTCCCGAAGCGAACGGCCAAACGTAGTTCGACCTCGGGTACAGAATGGGTTGCCTGATCTTAGCGTCCTCGGTCGCGGCGCCCGGGGAATCCAGGGACACGCCCTGTTTCCCCTTCGACGTCGGTGCCGCGCCCGCGGGGGCGAAGACCAAGCTCGCTACGGCTGCCGCCATCAGTAGGCGTTTACAGCCTGCGAGGATGCGAATCTGCATACCCTCCTCCTGCGTGGGAAAAAAAGTGGTGACAGACGACACTAAGAGACGAATCAGATACACACACGCCCCCAAATGGGTTGCAGTGATGTACGGTGAGCCCTAGGGTTTGTCAACCGTGATCGCCCCCTCCGAATGCGGTCGCTCGGACCGCAAAAACGTCGAGTTTCTGCATGCTACGATGCTGATCGCGAGGACGAGCGATGAGCATCTCGGAGGGGCTTCTCGAGCGGCGAGGGAGGGTCGTTTCCGACCTCCGGCGCCATCGCAGGATCATCGTCGCGCTCTCCGGTGGAGTCGACAGCGCGGTGCTCCTCGGGCTCGCCCGGAACGCGCTCGGACAGTCGAACGTTCTCGCGATCACCGGAGTCTCCGAGTCGCTCGCGCAGGCGGAGCTGGAGGACGCGAGGCGCGTTGCGTCCGAGCTCGGGACCGATCACGAGATCATCACGACGCACGAGCTCGATCGTCCGGCCTATCGCGCCAACGAGGGGGATCGGTGTTTTCATTGTCGTTCCGAGCTTTTTGAGCTCCTAACGACTCTCGCCGAGAAGCGCGGATACGACGCCGTGGCCTACGGGGCGATCGTCGACGACCTCGGGGACGTTCGACCGGGGATGGAGGCTGCCCGGCGGCTCGGAGTGGTCGCTCCTCTGCTCGAGGCTGGAATAGGCAAGAGCGACGTCCGTGAATTGGCACAGTGGATGTCATTGCATATCGATGACAAGCCTGCGTCGCCATGTCTCGCATCCCGCATCCCGACCGGAACCGAAGTCACCCCCGAGCGCCTGCGACAGATCGAGCGCGCGGAATCGGCCCTAAGGTCGCTGGGATTGCGATTGTTCCGCGTTCGGCATCACGGGGACATCGCTCGTATCGAGATGGGGGAGCAGGACTTCGGCCGCATCCTCGAGCTCCATGCGTCGATCTCCCGAGCGGTTCGATCGGCGGGATTCAGATACGTGGCGGTGGATCTCGACGGATATCGAGCCGCTGGCGCGGCCTCTGCCGATCCAGCCCCCGTGACCCTCTACTCGATCGCCCCGAGCCGGGAGAGCGGCCAGTAACGCCACGCGACTCTCCCTCGAACCCGGTTGAGGGGAACCCGACCGAACTCCCTGCTGTCGCGACTAGCCGAGGGATTGTCCCCCAGCACGATGTAGGTGGGATCCAGCCCAGGCCCCGGCGGGAACGCGCTGGGCGGAAGCTCGAGCTCGCCGGCCGGCGGGTCGCGGACGACCCGCTTCACGAGAGCGTCCCCTTCGGGACTGCGGAGGAGCACGATCTCGCCGGGGAGCGGGGGACGGCGCCGCGGGGTCCATAAATCGACGACGACTCGATCTCCTTCGTGCAGGGTGGGCTCCATCGAGGACCCTTCGACCACCCACGGCACTGCGACCCAGGTGGTGACGGCCCAGATGGCGAGCGCGATCCCGCCGAGAACGATGCAGAGATCGCGGAGGAACCGCCGGCTGATCACGCCGGTCGGATCGGATCGAGCCGGTCCCGGATCCCGTCGCCAAGCCGGTTGCAGCCGAGCACGAGAAGGAACAGCGCGCCGCCGGGGAACACCGCCAGCCACCAGGCTCGTCCGGCCTGATGGAGCGCCTGTCCGAGCAGCTCCCCCCAGCTTGCTCGGGGTGGCGAGATCCCGACTCCGACGAAGGAGAGCGCCGCCTCGGCCAGCGCCGCCGACCCGACACCGAACGCCAGGCTCACGACGACGGGAGCGAGGCTCCTCGGAAGCAGGTGGCGGAGGATGATCCGCGGATGCCCCGCTCCGGCGGCGCGTGCGGCGATCACCGCGTCCGATCCGCGGAGGCGCCGGAACTCCCCTCGCATGTAGCGCGCCGCCGGCGTCCACCCGATCAGTCCGAGGGCGATCGCGATCCGCACCGGCTCGGACAACGCGAGGAGCCAGGGAGGTCCGACGCTCAGCAGCGCGATCGCGACCACCAGGCCGGGAAAGCACATCACCGACTCGATGAGCCGGGAGGCCGCGGAGTCCACCGCACCCCCGAAATAGCCCGCCGCCGCGCCCAAAGGGAGTCCGAGCAGGAGTGACAACGCGCCGGTCGCGAAACCGATCAGGAGCGAGGTTCGCGCGCCGTGGAGGAGACGGGCCCCGACATCGCGGCCCAACCCATCGGTTCCGAGGAGGTGCGCGCTGCTCGGGGGCCGGAGAACGGAATCCAGATCGATCTGTGCGGGGTCCTGCGTCAGCCACGGGGCGAGAAGCGCCGCGAGGACGACCAGTCCGAGAAGCGAGCCGCCGGCGACGACGGGGGAGACGCTAGCCCGCACGGCGCACTCGTGGATCGACG
>Ga0075418_10004599_pt1 | contig 15665 bp, 11 predicted proteins | sample SoiMetdeltSBSDD2_FD_81776 | JGI IMG/M metagenome (GOLD analysis project Ga0075418, IMG submission 81776) | Bulk soil microbial communities from a Populus tree surrounding site in Tennessee, USA - Soil MetaG P. deltoides SBSDD2 | ecosystem: Environmental > Terrestrial > Soil > Tree plantation...
ATGAACCGCTGGCTCTCCGGCGACATCCCGGGCGCGATCACCGCGCTCGAGCCGGCGATCACGATGCTCAGGGCGGTGGGAGACCGCCGCGCGGAGATCGCCGCCCTCGTGTCGCTCGGCGCCGCCCGGACGTTGAGCGAGGGTATGGACGCCGGCCGGCCGCCGATGGCGGCGGCGCTCGAGGGCGCCGTGGCGCTGGGGGCGCGCTCCGACGAGGCGTTCGTTCGGGGCACCGGCGCGTACCTCGCCTTGGCGTTCGGTCTCTGGGGCGAGGCCTATTCCGAAGCCACCGCCGCCCTCGCCATCGCGCGCGACTTGCAGCATCGCGAGTGGACGGTTTACGCGCTCAGCAGCCTGGGTCGTGTCCACGCCCTCTGCGGCGACGCGGCCCAGGCGCGAGCACTGCACGGCGAGCAGCTCGAGATCGCCCGCCAGCTCGGCGCGTCCATCTGGATCGCCGAAGCGCTCGGACGACTCGGGCAGGCCCTGTTCCGGGGCGGTGACCTCGCCGCCGCCCGGCCGCTGCTCGAGGAGGCCGTCGCGGTCGCCGGAGAGTGTGCGGAGCGGGCCGTGTACCCGCTGCTCACCCTCGGCGAGCTGGCCCTGCGAGAGGGGCGACCGGACGACGCCCTGGCGATGATCGAACGCTTCCACGCGGTGGGCTCGGTGTACCGTCCGCTCCGCATCGAGGCCGCCTGGATCGCCGCCGCGGCACGCGCCGCCCGAGGCAATCCGACGGCGGCGGCCGAGGCGATCGAGTCGCTCGGCGCCGTGATCCGTGACGCTGACGCGTTCGGGATGCCTGCCGCGCGGTGGCGAGCCGCCCTCGAGCGCGTCCGCCTCTTGCACAACCACGGCCGCACGGAGGCAGCCGGGCGTGAGGCCCGCGAAACTCGGGCACTCCTGGAGCGGTTTGCGAGCGCGCTGCCCGAGCCACTGGCGCAGATGTTCCGTCAGTCCGAGGCGATGCGCTGCGCCTCCTCGCTCTTCGCCTCGGCGGCGACTGTCGAATGAGCTACGTGGGCCAGCGCCTCAAGCGGCGCGAAGACGAGCGCTTCCTGCTGGGCCGCGGCGCCTACGTCGCCGACGTGCGGCGCCCGGATACGCTGCACCTCGCCGTGGTGCGGAGCCCTCACGCTCACGCGCGGATCCGCGCCATCGACGTGGCCGCCGCGCGCGCCTGCCCCGGCGTCGTCGACGTGGTCACCTTCGACGACGTGCCGGAGCTGGCCCGCGTCATCCCCATGCGTCTGGCCGAGCGCGGCCAGATGCGCCGCTTTCTGCAGTGCCCCCTGGCCTACGACAAGGTCCGCTACGTCGGCGAGCCGGTGGCCGCCATCCTGGCCGACGACCGCTATCGCGCCGAGGACGCGCTGGCCGTGATGAACGTGGAGTACGAGCCCCTCGCCGTGCTCGTCGACGCGCGGGCGGCCGCCGAGCCGGGCGCTGCACTGCTCTTCGAGTCGGAAGGGACGAACGCCGTCGCCACCTACACCGTCGCCTGCGGTGACGTCGACCAGGCCCTGCGCGGCGCCGATCTGGTCTTGCGCGAGTCCTTGTACGTGCAGCGACACGCCGGCGTGCCTCTGGAAACTCGCGGCGCCCTGGCCGACTGGGATGGGGGCCGCGGGGTGCTCAGCATGTGGGGCATGACCAAGGTGCCGCACATCAACCGGCGCATCATCGCCGAGCACGCCGGGCTGCCCGAGCACGCGGTGCACTTTCTGCAGACCGACGTCGGCGGCGCGTTCGGCATCCGCGGCGAGGTGTACCCGGAAGATTTCCTCGTCGCGCTGCTGGCGATACGCACGCGGCGCCCCGTCCGGTGGATCGAGGACCGTCGAGAGCACCTGCAGGCCGCCAACCACTCGCGCGAGCAGCATCACGAGATCGCGATCGGACTGCGTCGGGACGGGACCATCGTCGCCATTCACGACCGCTTCTGGAACAACATGGGCGCCTACGTCCGCACGCACGGGGCCACCGCCCCCAACAACACCGCGGCGTACATCCCCGGCCCCTATCGCGTGCCCCACTACCGCGCCGAGGTCATCTGCGTGGTGACGAACAAGACGCCGTCCGGCACCTACCGGGCGCCCGGCCGCTTCGAGGCCACGTTCGTGCGCGAGCGCATCGTGGACATGGCGGCGCGGGCGCTCGGGATCGACGCGGCCGAGATTCGACGGCGCAACTTCATCCCCGCCGACGCCATGCCGTATGACCTGGGCACGACGACCCACGGCAGCACGGTCGTGTACGACAGCGGCGATTTCCCCAAGCTGTTCGACTGGGCGCTCGACCGCATGGGCTACGCCTCGCTCCGCGATGAGCAGGCTGAAGCGCGCCAAGCCGGCCGGCACGTCGGCATCGGTCTGGCGTACGTCGTGGAGAAGTCCGGGCTCGGCCCCTGGGAGTCCGCGCGCGTCCTGGTGGACGGCACCGGCCGGGTCGTCGTTCACACCGGCATTCCATCCGTCGGCCAAGGCGTCGAGACCGTGTTCGCGCAGCTCGCCGCGGACGTCCTCGGCGTGCGCTACGAGGACGTGACCGTTCGCTATGGCGACACCGACGCGCTACCGGACAGCGTCGGCGCCTTCGGCAGCCGCGGCACCGTGGTGGGCGGTAACGCCGTGGTGCGCGCGGCCGAGCGGGTACGGGAAAAGATCCTGATCGTGGCGGCCCGCGAGCTCGAGGCCCATCCCGCCGATCTCGAGCTCCGCGACGGCGCCGTCCACGTGCGCGGCGTGTCGGATCGCGCATTGCCGCTGCGCGAGGTCGCGCGGGCCGCCAGCGTGAGTCGGGCGCTGGCCGCCGGGCTCACACCCGGCCTGGAGGCGCTCGACTACTACGCGCAGGAGAAGATGACCTACGGTCACGGGCTGCACCTGGCCCTGGTCGAGGTCGACGGCGAGACGGGCTGCCCGCGCATTCTGCGCTATGCCGTCGCCTACGACGTCGGCCGGGCCATCAATCCGATGCTCGTGGAGGGCCAGATCGTCGGTGGCCTCGCCCAGGGCCTCGGCGCCGCGCTCCACGAGGAGCTCGCCTACGACGACAACGGCCAGCTCGCGGCGGGGACGCTGATGGAGTACCACCTCCCGGCGGCCGCGGACATGCCGCCGCTTCAGCTGTGGGTCCGCGAGGAGGATCCCTCTCCGACCAATCCGCTGGGCGTGAAGGGCGCGGGCGAGGACGGCATCGTGGCCGCCGGGGGAGCCGTGGCCAACGCGGTGGCGGATGCGCTGGCTCCGCTGGGGGTGGAGATCCGGTCGCTGCCGCTTCGCCCGTCGCGCCTGCGTGAGCTGATCCAGGCGGCGGCGACGCGCCCCTGATGGAGCGGCGGATCATCCATCTCGACATGGATGCCTTCTACGCGTCGGTCGAGCAGCGTGACCGGCCCGAGCTGCGCGGCCGGCCGGTGGCGGTGGGCGGCAGCTCACGCCGCGCGGTGGTGGCGGCGGCCTCTTACGAGGCGCGGACGTTCGGCGTCCGCTCGGCCATGCCGATGTTCCGCGCGCGCCGGCTCTGCCCCGATCTGGTCGTCGTCGATCTCCGGATGGAGCACTATCGCGCGGTGTCGCAGCAGATCCGCGCGATCCTCGAAGCCCACACGGACCTGATCGAGCCGCTGGCCCTCGACGAGTTCTATCTCGACGTCTCCGCCGGGGCGGCGTCGATCGGCGACGCGGGCGCGCTGGCCCGGCAGATGAAGGACGAGATCCGGCGTGGCACCGGGCTCACCGCGTCGGCCGGCGTGGCGCCCAGCAAGTTCGTGGCGAAGATCGCCTCGGATCTGCGCAAGCCGGACGGGCTGGTGATCGTCGAGCCGGACGCCGTCGTTGCCTTCCTGGCGCCCCTGCCTGTATCGCGGATGTGGGGGGTCGGCCAGGTGACCGAGCGGCGGCTGAAGGAGCTCGGCATCCACACGCTGGCCGACATCGCGGCGACCGATCCGGCGCGGCTGGGCGACTTGCTCGGCAAGCACGGCCCGCGCATGGTCGAGTTCGCCCGCGGCGCCGACCCGCGCCCGGTACAGGTGTCGCGCCAGCCGAAGTCGGTGAGCAACGAAACCACGTTCGAGGAGGACACCTCCGACCTGCTCCAGCTGGGCGAGCACATCGCGCGCCTGGCGCAGCGCGTGTCGGAGCGGCTGCAGCGGCGGGGCCTGGCTGGTCGGACGGTGGTGCTCAAGCTCACGTACCGCAACTTCCAGCACGTCACGCGGCGCACGACGCTGACGTCGCCGACGAGCGACGCCGAGGTCATCACCACCGCGGCGCGGGCGCTCCTGGATCGGAGCGCCGCGGCCTCCCGCCTCGTGCGCCTGGTCGGGGTTGGCGTCGGCGCGCTCGCGGCCGGCGGCAGCGCGTCACAGCTCTCGCTGCCGTCGGGCGACGCGTAGGCGGTCGCGCGCCCGCCAATCGGCGCCGCGTCGCGGCGGGATCCGATCCGCGATCAGTCGATCAGTGACGAGTAAGTCAGCACGCGAAGCTCGCGGCCCAGCGGATACGACGATGCGAGCATGAGCTGCGTCATGAAGATGCAGGTGAGCTCCTCGACGGGATCGATCCAGAATACGGTACCGGCGGCGCCGGCCCAGGCATAGGCGCCGGGGCTGCCCGGGACGTGAGAGCGCGCCGGCGACTGCACAACGGAAAAGCCGAGCCCGAATCCCAGCCCCGCGTAGGGGATGCCCGTGAACACCCCCGGCAGCGCGAGCTGGGCCACGTCTTGCCCGTCGGGCAAGTGATTCGCCGTCATCAACTCCACCGTCTTCCGTCCGAGCAGCCGCATGCCGTCCAGCTCGCCGCCGTTCAACAGCATGCTGGTGAAGCGGTGGTAGTCGAGCGCCGTGGAGACCAGCCCGCCGCCGCCCGAGAGGAAGCTCGCCTGGGCGTACCCGCTCCGGGCGGGGGCGTCGACGAGCTTCACGCCGCCGTCGGCCTGCCACGCGTAGTTGGCAGCAAAGCGGGGCACCTGAGCGTCGCGGATCGTGAAGCCCGTGTCGCGCATCCCCAGCGGGCCGAAGACGTGCTCGGCCAGGTAGGCGTCCAGACGCTGCCCGGAGATGACCTCGATCAGGTAGCCGACGACGTCGGTGGCAATCGAGTAGTTCCAGCGCGTGCCCGGCGAAAACTCGAGCGGCAGCTCGGCGAGCGTGGCGATCATGTCGACGAGGGTGTAGCCGCGCTTCGTGTGGTCGCCCACGCCCAGCTTGCGGTAGGCGGCGTCCACGTTACTGCGCTCCTCCAGGTAGCCGTAGGTCAGGCCCGACGTGTGGGTCAAGAGATCGCGGATCGTCATGGGTCGCGCGGGGGCGCTGGTGACGAACGCCGGATGGTTGCCGCTCACGAAGACGCCGAGGTTGCTCCACGACGGGATGAACCGGGAAACCGGATCGTTGAGCTGAAACCGGCCCTGCTCGTAGAGCATCATGAGCCCCACGCTCGTGATGGGCTTGGTCATCGAGTAGATCCGCCAGACCGAGTCCGGCGTGACCGGCCGGCGGCGCTCGGTCTCGAGGTGGCCGAGCGCCTCGCAGTACGCCACCTTCCCGCGGCGGGCAATGAGCGTCAGGGTGCCGGCGAGCTTGCCGGCGTCGATGTAGCGCTGCCAGTGCTCGCCGATTCGCGCCAGGCGCGCCGACGACAGACCGACTTCCTCCGGCTTCACGATCATGAGAGCCTCCTCGTTCGTCACCGAATCTACCCTGAAGCGCGCCGCACACCAACCGGGCACGCCGGCGTTGTAGACTTCCGCGCATGAACCAGCAGACTGGCAAGACCACCGTGACCATCATCGGCGCGGGCCTGGGCGGCATCGCGCTGGTCGCGAACCTGGGGCTCCTGGGCTATCGACTCCGCCTGCACGATCGCGACCCAGCCCGCATCGCCAACGTGCGCGAGCGTGGCGGGCTCGACGTCGAAGGTCTGGCCAAGGGCTTCGCACCGCTCGAGCTGGTGACGGACAAGCTCGCGCCGGCGGTGGAGGGCGCCGACGTCATAATCGTCGTCACCGGCAGCCACTTCCACGCCGACGTGGCGCGCGACCTCGCCGGCGTGCTCCGCGATGGCCAGTCGATCCTGCTCATCCAGGGAGGGACCGGCGGCGCCCTCGTGGTGCGGCGCGAGCTGAGGGCGGCCGGGTGCCGCACCACCGTCGACGTGAGCGAGATGGACAACTACCCCTACTCGCTCGGATGGCCGGAGCCGACCCGCGTGAAGCTGACCATCGTCAAGCGCTTCCTGCAGGTCGCGTCGTTGCCGGCGGCGCGGATCGAGGCGGTCCTCGCCCCGCTCCGTCCGGCGTTTCCTCGGGTGGTCGCGGCGCCCAACATTCTCACCACCGGGCTCACCAACATGAACGCGACCCTGCACGTCGCGAACATGGTCGGCAACATCGGGCGCCTGGAGGGCGGCGGCAACGCCTATCGCTTCTACGCGGAGGGCTACACGCCGAGCCTGGTGACGCTGCTGGAGGCGCTCGATGCCGAGCGGCTGGCCGTGGCGAAAGCGTACGGCGCGCGGGTGCCCGGCATTCACCAGTGGCTGCTAGACACCTACGGGCTGGGCGGTGACTCGCTACACGAAACCTTCCATCGGCTGACGCACGAGCGCACCGGGCCTTACCAGTGGACGCCGACGCCGCCGTCGCTCCAGCACAAGTATGTCGTGGAGGACGTGCCGTGCGGGCTCGTCGCCATGTCGGAGCTGGGGCGGGCGGCCGGCGTGGCGACGCCGGTGATCGATGGCCTCATTGCGCTCACGTCCGCGATGCTGCGCCGCGACTTTCGCGCAGAAGGCCGCAACCTCGAGCAACTGGGTCTGGCCGGCAAGGGCGTGAGCGAGATCCGCTCGATCGTGGACACCGGGTCGGCGCTCTGAGGGATGCCGCCCCGCGGGGGGCTACGGCGATCAGGCGCTACGTTGGGTTAAGCGCAGCCGGAGCGTGGGGTGCCCGGAGCCTGGCGAGGGACGAGCGTGCAGGCGAAGGTCGCGGGCTGCTTGCCGTACTGGTCGAGGGTGGCCGAGAGCCGCGCCAGGGTCCGCTCACGCTTGGCGAGCCCGATCCCATAGATGGCGAGATCGTTCACCAAGCGCGTGTAGAACACGTGCTCGGCATCACCGCCGGTGCCCATGCACGGCGTCGGCTTCTGGGCCACCCGCAGCTGCGGGCCGAATGCGTCGACGTAGAGCTTCAAGACTGGCTCGTCGCGGAGATCGCGGGGTACCTCGGGGAAGCGCGCGAGGAACTCGTCGACGCTCAGCGGCGCTGCCGCCGCTCGGGCACAGGCTTCGAGATTCCGGGCCAGACGCACCTGCATGCCGACAGTATAGCGCGACAACCGGGTCTTGAGCCTTTGTGGCTCCCGACTACGGCAGCAGGTCGGCGACGAGGACGGCGGAGTCCGGAGCGGCCAGCGGCGCGATCGACGACCCCGGCCTGAGCGTCTCGTGCGACGCGTACCGCCACCCGAACGGCGCCGAGGCGTTCACGAGCGGCTGGCGATAGACCTCGAGCACGCGGTCCACGAGGTTGACGATCCAGTAGTCCTCCAGGCGGGCCCGCGCGTACAGGCTGCCTTTGTGGTTCCGGTCGAGTGACAAGCTGGATACGGCCACCTCGACGATCAGCACGGGTCGCGCCGGGTGCTCGTGGCTGTAGTCGCGCAAGCTCCCGGACGCCACGGCCACGTCCGGCTCCGGCTCCGATTGAGCATCGAGCGCGATCGGGCCTTGCGTGCGAATCAACCATCCGGGGCCGAACGCGAGGCGCAAGGCCTCCTCGGCCAGACCTATGGCCGTGTAGTGGGGACTGTTCTGCGGCTCGGCGACGATGATCTCGCCGCCCAGCAGCTCGACCGCGTCTCCAGGATGGAACACGCCGATCTCGATCAACCGATCGTATTCGGCCCGCGTCCACTGGCGAGTTCGCATCGGATACTCCATGCTGGGAGCCTACGGTTCGCGCACACGCGCGTCAACGTGACGAATTGATGACAGCAATCCGTCGCTGGTGGCTGACAGCGATCGAGCCCCGGGGTCAGGCCGGGGTGCTGTCGAGTCGGCGAACCTCGCAGAGCGCGGAGCGCAGCGGTACCGTGCCACTGAGCGGATCGGTGACCTCGGTGTCGATCAGCGCGTTGTAGTTGGCCGCGCCCGGCCCTTCCGCCGCGTACCCCGGCAGCCCCAGCGGCTCGCACGCCTGCCACCACCCGAACTGCGCGCTCACCACGTCGGGCGCCAGGCTGCTCACCAGTCGCGCGCGCGCCCGCATCGTGGCCCGGGGCGTCTCGATCGTGACCCAGTCGTCCGTCGCGATGCCGCGCGCCTGCGCCGCGGACGGGTGGAGCTCGACCTGCGGGTCCGGGCTGTGGCGCCGCAGCCGTGGCAGGCTCCGATGCTGGCTGTGGCAGAACTGCACGACCTTGGCCGTCGTGAGCACGAGCGGGTACCGCGCGGCCAGATCGGGCCGGCTCACCGGGCTCGCGGCCGGTTCGACGTACGCGGGCAGCGGCGCCTGACCGATCTCGAGCAGCGCGCCGGCGTAGATCTCCACGCGCCGGCTCGGCGTGGCGAATCCCACCACGCTGTCGCCCTGCGCCGTCGCGTAGCGACGGTAGCGAAGCTCGACCGGCACCGAGATGCCTTCGGGCCGCTCGCGGAGCGCCTTCAGCGTCACGCCGGACGGCTCGAGCATGAACGCGTGACCGGCGTCCTCATCGCCGCCGAAGAAGCGATCGCCGAAGCCGAGCCGCTTGGCCAGCTCGCACGTAATCCAGATATCCGAGCGCGCCTCGCCGCGGGGTGCGACCGCAGCGCGGCGAAGCTGGACGTGGCGCTCGCCCGCGTGCGTGGGCCCGAAGCCCACGCGCAGGCCCTCGCGCTCCCACGCGGTGGAGACAGGCAACACGACGTCGGCCAGCGCCGCCGTCGGCGTAAGGAAAAGATCGGCGTAGACGAGGAAGTCCAGCTTCGACAGCGCCGCACGCGCCACGCTCGCGTCCGGCTGGGAGAGCAACAGGTTGGCCCCGAATCCCACCATCCCGCGCACCGGGTACGGCGAGCCGTGCAGGATCGCGCGGTACAGATCGACGCCGGTCGCCCAGCCCAACCGGGCCGGGCCGAGCGGCCGCTCGGCGAGACCCAGCGCCTTCGCGCGCTGGGTCTCGGAAAGCAACGTGAGCGGCGCGAGGTCGTTGGCGGCGGGCCGCGTGGGCCGGACGTTGCCGCCGGGCGCGTCCCAGCAGCCCGTCAGCGCGTAGAGCAAGGACATCGCGCGCACGGTCTGGCTCGCGTTCGTGTGCTGCTCGAGCCCCGTCCAGTGGAAATACGCCACCGGACGGCGCTCCCAGAGCAGGCGTGCCGTGTCGACGATCTGCTGGGCGGGAACGCCCGTGATGCTCGCGACGCGCTCGGGTGGGTAGTCGCGACAGAGCGCCGCGTAACGCTCGAACGCCGGGCGGCAGTCGACGGGGCCGCTCCGTGTGACGCAGCGAACGCCGCCGAGCATCAGGGGGTCTTGGAGGCGCTCCGCGTAGCGTCCGGCCACCGGATCGTAGATCACTGGCCGCCCGCGCGCCTGGTCCCATGCCACGTGGTGCACGGCAGCGCCGCCAGGGTCGAGGTCGGCGGCAGTGAGGAATCGACCGGAGTCGTCGCGTACCAGGAGTGGGCCGTTGGACCAGTCGTGGATGAAATCCCGGTCGTACCAGCCCTCGGCGATCATGACGCCGGCCAGACCGAGAGCCAGCGCGCCATCCGTTCCCGGCCGTACGCGCAACCACTGATCCGCCCGGCTGGCCGCGCCGGCGCGCCGCGGGTCCACGACCACGAGCGCGGCGCCGCGCGCTTTCATCTCCGCGATGGCGGTGGCCTGGGCCAGATAGGTATTCGCCGGGTTGTGGCCCCAGAGCAGCAGGCAGCCGGTGCGCTCGAAGTCCGGGGTGCCGATATCGGTGCCGAAGGTGTACGCGGTCGCGAAGTCACGGTGCCAGGCGCACACTTCCTCGCCCCAGACGAGGTTCGGGCTCCCGAACATCCGCACGAGCCGGTTGATCCACGGAAAGCCGTCGGACACCGCGGTGCCGGCCGGTGTCGTCAACGCGAACGCCACCGCCTCGGCGCCGTAGCGGTCGGCCACCTCGCGCATGCGCGCGGCCGTCCAGTCGAGCGCCTCGTCCCACCCGATCCGCGTCCAGCCGCCATCGGGATCGCCCTTGGGTCGCGTGCGGCGCATCGGGAAGAGCAGCCGATCGGGGTCGTAGACGAGTTCGGGCGCCGCGCGTCCCTTGACGCAGAGGCTCGCTCCAGTGGGATGCGAGGGATCGGGCTCGACGGCCATCAGCGTGCCGTCCTCCACGACCGAGACGCAGCCGCACCGTGAACGACAGAGCGCGCAGAAGCCTGGGATTCGCTCGATAGTCATCGGACCTCTTCGTCCCGCCGGATCACGCGCCCAGCCGTCCCGCGAGGTCGAGAAAGTCCTTTGCGACCACGCTCCAGGCCCCTTCGGGCGCGAGATCCGTCTTCTGAGCTGGACCGTACTCGGCGGGCCGCGGGACGAATGCGGTGCCGAGGCCGTGGCTCTGGGCCGCGCGCAGGTCGTAGTTGTGGGCGGCCACCAGCATCACCTGCTCGGGGCGCAGCCCCAGCAGGGACACGGCGGTGCGGTAAGTCTCGGGATGGGGCTTGTACCGGCGCGCATTCTCCGCCGTGATGATGCAATCCCACGGCAGCCCCGCAAACTTTGCCAGCTGCACCATGCCGATGAAGCTCGCGTTGGACAGCGGGCTGATGACGTAGCGCTGCTTCAGCCGGGTCAAGCCGGGCACCGAATCGGGCCAGGGTTGAAGGCGCCAGCGCGCCAGCACGAGCCGATCGATCTCGTCGTCGGTGAGCCCGGTCACGCCGTAGTGCGCGAGCGGGGTCTCGAGCGCCAGCCGGTGGACATTCTCCATCGTCATCCACGGCAGCTCGCCGGTGTTCACGCGGTCGAGAATCGCTCGCGTCTCCCAGAGCGCCAGGAACGCTTCCCAGTCGATGGCGAGACTCCGGGACCGACCCAGCGCGCGGAGCGCCTCGAGCACGGTCGTGCGCCAGTCCACCACGGTCCCGTACGTGTCGAAGATCAGCGCCTGGATTCCCGTCGGAGATGACGTGCTCATGATGGCTGGCCCGGATTGTGCCACAATCCGGGCAGCAGACCGCTCGTCCCGAGGAGACGCTGATGCCCATCCCCAAGCAACCATTCGAGCCGGACCGTGAGGGTCCGCTGCGCGGCGTGCGTGTGCTCGATTTCTCGCGGCTGGTCGCCGGCAACATGCTGAGCCTGCAGCTAGCCGATTTCGGCGCCGAGGTGGTGAAGGTCGAGTCGCCGGGCACCGGCGACACGCTGCGCGACTGGCGGGAGGCCGGCATCAGCGTGCACTGGAAGGTGTACGCGCGGAACAAGAAGAGCATCACGCTCGACCTGAAATCGCCGGAGGCGCCGGGGATCATCCTCGACCTCGCCGCGCACTTCGACGTCCTGATCGAGAGCTTCCGCTACCGCTATCTCGAGAAGCTCGGGGTCGGCCCCGATCAGCTGCACGCGCGCAATCCCAAGCTGGTCGTCGTGCGGGTGTCGGGGTTCGGGCAGACGGGACCCTACGCCAAGCGGCCGGGCTTCGGCACGCTGGTCGAGGCCATGTCGGGCTTCGCCTCTCGCAACGGCTTCGACGATCGCGAGCCGGTCCTGCCGCCCCTGGCCATGGCCGACATGATCGCCGGGCTCTCCGGCGCCATGGCCACCGTCATCGCGGTGCGCAACATCGAGGTCAACGGCGGCCGCGGTCAGGTGATCGACGTGAGTCTCTTGGAGTCGATCTTCTCGATCCTCGGGCCCGAGGCCGCCATCCACAAGCTCTCGCGCAAGATCCGAAAGCGCGTGGGCAGCGCCTCCGAGGGCACCTCGCCGCGCAACGTCTACCCCACCAGCGACGGCGGTTGGGTCGCCATCTCGGCGTCCACCCAGGCCATGACCGAGCGGCTGTTCCGCGTCATCGGCCGCGACGATCTGAACCGGAACCCAGACTTCCGGACCAACACCGAGCGAGTGAAGCGTCGACCGGAGGTCGACGCGATCGTCGGCGGCTTCATCAAGCAGCGCACGCTCGCCGACGCCATACGGTTCTTCGAGGAGGCGGAAGTCACCGCCGCGCCGGTCTACGACATCGGCCAGTTCCTCGACGATCCGCATGTGCAGCAGCGCGGCATCGTGGTCGAGGCCCCCGACGACGAGATGGGCGGGGTGCCCATGCACGCCGTCGTGCCGCGTCTCAGCGGCACGCCCGGGCTGCTGCGCAGCCCGGCGCCGGCGATCGGCCAGCACAACCGCGAGATCTTCACCCGCATCGGCTACTCCGACGAGCGCATCGCCGCGCTCGCGCAGAAAGGCGTCATCTGACATGGCTGAGGCGCGCGCCCGACGCTCATCGCTGATCCTGCCCGTCAACCAGCCGCGCTTCGTGGAGAAGGCGTACACGCGCGGCGCCGACGCGATCGTCCTCGATCTCGAGGACTCGGTGCCGCCCCAGGAGAAGGCCAACGCGCGCAAGCTCGTCCGTGACTCGCTGGCTGTCGCGGGCCGCGGCGGCGCCGAGGTGCTCGTGCGCGTGAACAACGAGCCGGCGCTGCTGGCCGACGACATCGACGGCGCGGTCCACCCCGGGCTCGACGGGCTGTCGATTCCCAAGGTGGAATCCGCCGCCCAGGTCCACGCCATCGTCCTGCAGATCGACCGCCTGGAACGCACGCGCGGCCTGCTCCCCAAGCACCTGCGCCTGTCGCTCGCCCTCGAGACCCCGCGCGGGCTCCTGGCGGTCGACGAGATCGCGCGCGCCAGCGATCGCATCGCCACCATGAGCATCGGCGTCGAGGATTACTGCCTGGAGCTGGGCGTCGAGCCCTCCGCCGACGGCCTCGAGCTCCTCTACCCGGTCGCCCGGCTGGTGACGGTCTGCAAGGCCGTGGGGGTGCAGGCCACCGGTCTGGTCGGCAGCATCGCGGGCTTCCGTGATCTCGCGACCTTCGAGGGCGCCGCCCAGCGCGCGCGTCAGCTCGGCTGCGAGGGCGCCGGCTGCATCCATCCCGACCAGGTGACCGTGCTGAATCGCGTCTTCACGCCCGATCCTGCCAAGGTGGAGTACGCGCGGCGAGTGGTCGAGGCGTATGAGGACGGCGTGCGGCGCGGCACGGCCTCGGTGAACCTCGATGGCAAGATGGTCGACGTCCCTGTGTACAAGCGGGCCCAGGTCGTGCTGGCCCGGGCCCGCGTGGTGGCCGAAACCGAGCGCCGCAAAGCCGACGCTCTCGGGAGGAACGCATGAGCACGCAACGTCGCATCAACGTCGCATCCGGCCGCCAGCTCGAGCAGACCGCCCACTACTCGCGGGCGCTCCGCGTGGGCGACACGGTCTTGCAATCGGGCACCACCGCGATCGATCGGCAAGGCAACGTCCGGGGCGAGGGTGATGTCACCCGCCAGGTCGACGCCATCATGACGATCGCCAAGTGGAGCATGGGCAAGGCGGGCGGCAGCCTCGACGACGTCGTCCGCAGCCGCATCTACGTGACCGACATCGGCGTGGCCGACGCCGCGGCGCGTGCGGTCGCGCGCTACTTCCAGACCGCCCGCCCGGCCGCGACGCTGGTGCAGGTCAACGGCCTGGCCCGCCCCACACAGCTCGTGGAGATCGAGCTGGATGCGGTCGACGGCGCGCGCAGCGGGGCACAGCGCGTGTCCTCGGGTGGTCCACTGGAGGCGGTCTATGCCTACTCGCGGGCCCTCCGCGTGGGCGACCGCATCTTCATCTCGGGCTCGACCGCGCTCCGGTCGGACGGGATCGAGGGGCCCGGCGACATGTATCGCCAGACGCGCGCGACGATGGAGACCATCCTGCGCGCGCTGGCCGAGGCCGGCGGCGCGGCCGGCGATCTCGTTTACACCAAGACGTACCTGACCGATCTCACCAAGAGCGCCGACTACACGCGCGCGTTCGTGGAGGCCCTGGGCGACGTCCGCCCCGTCTCGACCCTGCTCGGCGTGCCCGCGCTGGTGCGCCCAGAGCTACTGGTCGAGATCGAGGCCGAGGCGGTGCTGGGCGCCGCCCGGACGCGTCGCGATATCTACACCGAGCACATGCGTGAGAAGCCACGGGGCTATGCGCGGGCGGTGGCGGTCGGCGATCAGGTCTATGTCAGCGGCTGCACCTCGATGTCCTCCCGGGGCGAGCCGCAGGCCGCCGGCGACTGGGCCCGTCAGTACGACCTGGCGATCGACACGATCGCCGGCGCGCTCAAGCAGGCGGGCGCCTCGATGGACGACGTGGTGCGCCGGCGCACGTTCACTGTCGAGGGGGCCAAGCAGAACCGCGCGTACGGCGAAGGCCCGACGCCGTTCGCGAAGAGCCACCCGACCTCGCTCGGATGCCGCATCAGCGGTCTGGCGCAGCCCGAGTTGGTGGTGGAGGTCGAGGTCACCGCGGTGAAGGGTGCCGGCGGAGGCATCCAGTGGATCGGCCCGGACGCCGTGGACCCGCTCGACGCGAGCTGATCAGCCTCTGGTGCATGGCGACGGGTGAGAATACTCTTGCGCCAGCGGACCGACGGTACCGATGGAGGATCCCATGGACAGGACCGGAGCGTTCCTCTGGAGCGTGGCCCTCCTCGCTCTTACCGCCCTCGCCCTCGTCGCGGCTCCGAACCGGATCCCCGCGCAGCAGGCTCCTCAGGTCGCTATCGACAACGACGATATCGGCGGCGTCGTGCGCAGCCCGAGCGGCCCGGAAGCCGGCGTGTGGGTGATCGCCGAGACGACGGAGCTGCCGACGAAGTACGCCAAGATGGTCGTCACCGACGACCAGGGGCGCTACGTCATTCCCGATCTGCCGACCGCCAACTACAACGTCTGGGTGCGCGGGTACGGCCTGGTGGATTCGCCCAAGGTGCGTGCCAAGCCGGGCCAGCCGATCAATCTGACCGCCGTACTGGCGCCAGACGATCGATCGGCGGCGCACTACTACCCCGCGATCTACTGGTACACGATGATGAAGATTCCGCCGGCGAAGGATTTCGGCGGCACCACCGATATCCCGAAGAACGTCACGCTGGAAACCTGGCGGCAGCGGATGAACAACACCGACTGCATCGGCTGCCATCAGCTCGGCCAGGAATCGACGCGCACGATCCCGGCCGCGCTGGGCCCGTTCAATTCGGGGGCAGAAGCATGGGGCCGCCGCATAGCCTCGGGCCAGACCGGTGAGACCATGATGAACCGGCTCGCCGTGCAGCTCGGTGGCGTGCCGTTCAAGTACCTCGGCGACTGGACCGATCGGGTCGCCCGGGGCGAGCTGCCCAAGAACAAGCCGCCGCGGCCTGCGGGTGTCGAGCGCAATGTCGTCGTCACCTCGTGGGAGTGGGGCACGGAGAAGGCGTATCTCCACGACCTGATTTCCTCGGACCGGCGCTATCCGACCGTCAATGCCTACGGGCCGCTCTACGGCTCGCCCGAGTACTCAAGCGACGACATGCCGATTCTCGACCCGAAGACCCACAAGACGTCGTTCTTCAAGATGCCGGTCGCGGACCCGAACGCGCCCGAATCGTTCGGGCCTCCGTTCCATG
>Ga0075418_10004600_pt1 | contig 15665 bp, 10 predicted proteins | sample SoiMetdeltSBSDD2_FD_81776 | JGI IMG/M metagenome (GOLD analysis project Ga0075418, IMG submission 81776) | Bulk soil microbial communities from a Populus tree surrounding site in Tennessee, USA - Soil MetaG P. deltoides SBSDD2 | ecosystem: Environmental > Terrestrial > Soil > Tree plantation...
GTCCCATACAGCAAGACGACCAGGATCAGCACACCAACGAGGCTTTGCCGTCCCCATACATCGACGCCGCGAACGATGTCGTGCGTCACGTGAACAGAGAGGAGGAGGGTGGACAGGAGAGACGTCACGGTCAAGAGGACGTTGTGTTTCATGTTAGGCAGCCTAACGCGTGCCTGCTGAACGGATGCTGAACGGCCCGTTCAGCATACGTTCAGCAAGGCTCCCCGAGCCTGCTGCTGTTCGGAGCGATGTTCTATTGGTTATGGAGGGTGCGCCGCCGCACTCCACCTCAATACCCTTCCCCCTTATCCACCACATTCTCCAACGACTCCCCCGCCTGAAACCGTCGCAGGTTCTCGAGGAAGAATTGCATTGCGCGCGCGTGCGAGTCGCTGGTGCGATCGGCGGTGTGCGGGGAGATGAGGACGTTGTCGAGTGGCCAGAGTGGATGGTCGGGCGGAAGGGGCTCGTGCTCGAAGACGTCGAGCGCGGCGCCGCGGATGCGGCGATGGCGAAGCGCGTCGATCAGCGCGTCCTCATCGACGGTCGCGCCGCGACCGATGTTGATGAGCACCGCCGTTGGGTTCATCGCGTCGATGCGCTCGCGCGACATCAAACGATGCGTGGACGGCGTGAGCGGCGTGCTCATGACGATGTAGTCGGATTCGTGGATCACGTCATCGATCGACGGATCGCCGAGCTCGCGGTGGCGGCGCACGGGAAGAATGTGCATGCCGAGGGCGGAGGCGCGGCGGCCGGCGGCCTCGCCGATCCCGCCGTAGCCGATGATTCCGACGGTGCGACCTTCGAGGCGCTCGACGGTGTAGGGCTCCCATCTCCGTTCGGCCTGATTGCGGATCATGCGACGCAGATCTTTCGCGAACCACAGCATCGCCGCGATCGCGAACTCGCCTAACGCATCGGCGTAGAGTCCGCGCGAGTTGGTGACGACGACATCCGAGCGCCGCAGCAACTCGAACGGCAGAAACTCCACGCCCGCCGCGAGCGTGTGAATCCAGCGAACATCGGCGAGCTGTGGCCAGAGCTCGGTCAGCAGAGCTCCGAACCGCGGGGCGATCAGCACTGCATCCGCACGCGCTGCATCATCGCGCAGCGACTCCGCAATCGTTCCGATCGACAACTCCACGTCCGGCATCTCGCGGCGAAGCATGTCCAGCGGAGCGAACTCGGGTGGAGCAATGACGAGGAGTCGCATCACGACCCGCCGCCGATCACCATCAGTCCGCCCCACGTCTTCGCCGACTCACCCCTGCGGATCGCATCGAGCTGCGCATCGCGTACTGCGTCGACGACCGGCCTGCCGCGCGCGAGGTCGCGATGAATCGAGGCGAAGATGCTCGAGGAACGATCGTCGTCGACGTCCCACAACGTTCCGATCACGCTCCTCGCGCCGGCAGCGAGGAACGAGCGCGCGATGTTCGGCACGCCATCGATGTGCACGACCTGTCCGCGGAGCGTTCCGCACGCGGCCAGGACGACGTGCGACACGCCGCGCAGGCTCAGATTCGCGATGTCGCGCGAGTACAACATCCCCGAGTCTCCGTCCTCTTCGTCCGGCGCGAGCACGAGAAACGACTGATCCTCGGAGGTCTCGGAGGAGACGGCGTGCGCCGCGAAATGCAACACGTCACGACCCTGCGCCTCGCGCGTCACTCGCGCGACTGTCGCGTCGGCGCCGAGAAGAACCGCGGGCGCGGAGTAGAAAGCGGCGATCGACCGCGCCTCCTCTTCCGCGCCGCGCAGCACCGGAAGGTCGACGAAGCTCGCGGCGATCTTCGGATTCCCGACGATCAGCGCGTCGCGCGTGCGCGAGACTCCGGAGGATGCCGAACGCGCGTAGAGCGTCGCGCTCGGAGCGGATTGGATGCGCGAGTCTTCCACCAGGTATCGCCGCTGCTCGCGGTCGTACAGCGTCGACCACGGCACTCGCTCGAGACTGCCGGTGGCAACGAAGACGAGCGTCGACGCATCTCCAGCGACGGCACCGGCCGGACGCAAAATCGCGTCATACAACTTCGCCGCAGCCGCTTGCACGTCATTCGGTGATGCATCGTCGAGAATCGCATGCGTCAGCGAATCGACCATCGCCTCGATCGCGTCGCGGCGGATGTCGATCTCCTTCATCCGAAGCTCGCGATCGACGGTGAAGACGAGGAGCTTCTCGGGGAGGCTCATCAGCTCCACGATGCGCGTGCGGGGCTCGACTTTTGTTGGCGCGAGCGCGTCCGCCGCGCCGAGTCGCCTGGCGAGGGCTCTTCCGCGCGAGCGCTCCGACAAGCGATACGCGCGCTCGACTTCACCGCGGCGCGCCGCGAGCCGCACGGCTTCGATGTAGAGATCCTCTCCGACGTCGGCGGCGGTGCTGTAGAGATCGAAATCCGACGCCGTCGCGCGTTGCTCTTCGAGGCGATCGATCCCGCTGCGGAAATCCGACGCCGCTTCGTTCTCCGAACGGCGGGCGAGATGCGCGCGGCCTCGCTCGAGATAGAGCTCCGGCAATAGAATCGTCGAAGTGCTCTGATAGAAATCGATCGCGCTCGTGAACAGGCGCACGCTCTTCTCCGGATCCGATTCGCGTTCGACGAATCCTTCGGCCGCGTCGACCGTGGCCACGACCTGCGCGCGCAACTGCACGTCCTTGACGCGGAGCGCCGCGCTTCGCGCCGCCGCCACGTCCTGCCGTGCTCTTGATGCATCGCCGACGGCCGCTCTGGCGCGCGCACGCCGCGCCAACACATCGCCGAGCAGAGACGGATCGCCGGCGCGGCGCGACTCGCCGATCTCCAGATCGAGCAGCGCGACCGCTGCGGGCCAGTCCCTTCGCCGGATGCGCTCACGCGCCGCGGCGCCGAGGGAGACTTGCAACCGCTGCGCGTTTCCGGATGCGCTCAGAAGATCGAAGGCGACGAGACGATGCCTCCACGCACGCTCCGGCTGGCCGAGATAGTCATAGAGCTCCGCGAGCATGTTCTCCATGAAGCCGGTGTTCTGCCGCTCGCCTAACAATCGAAATTCGTTCACAGCCTCCTGGGCCGCCTCGAGCGCAGCATCCCAATGCCCGCGAATGCCCTCGGCTCGCGCGACATGCCACGCGAGCTGCGCCGCGAAACCGCGATGGCCGCTCGCGCCATGCTCCGCGCGGACGAGCGCGCGATATCGCGCCGCGGCTTCGTCGACGCGATTCAGCTCGAGGATCGCGGTGGCGACGCTGTACCGCGCGACGTTGGCCATCGGACTGTTCGCACGTTCGAAACGTTCCGCCGCCTCCGCGAGCTTCGTCTCCGCCGCGTCGCTGTCACGCGATCGCAGTGCACGTCCTTCCGCGTATGCCGAATATGCGGACGCAAGCTCCGCGGCCCGACCGTTCTTCGAAGCCTCGTCGATCGCGTCGATCGCCTCGGCGGCGAAGGTTTCGCCGGAGCGGTCGCGGAGCGCGAGAGCAAGCGCTCGCGCTACGCCTAACATCCTGGCTGCCGTCGCTGCATCACCTTTCGCCACGGCTGCGGCCCATTCGACCGGCAGGAGCGCTTCGGCATAGCGCCGCGCGTCCTGCGGAAAACGCGCAACGGCGTCGCGGATCGCCGCGGAATCATCCGGTGCGAGCGCGGCGAAGGTCGGCGGCGCCGGCGAGTCATCGCCCGCGGACGAGAGCACCTCCATGCGCGCTCCGATCTCCGCGCGCCACGCGGGATCGCGCTCGGCGACGAGCGCGACACGCCACGCTTCGCGCGCGTGCCGCCGCAAACCCATGTGCTCGAGGATCGCAGCGCGGTTGTACAGCGCGGCCGGGAATGCCGGATCGGCTGCAATCGCGCGGTCGATCGCGACGAGTGCCGGCACAACCTCGAACGACAATTTTTCGGTTCGCCATCGCTCGAACCGCGCCGCCGCGAGATCGTTCCACGCCGCGGCATCGGGCGTCTCGGCGACGAGCTTCTCGAGATCGCGCACCGCGAGTCCGAACTCCCCGATGCAGTAATGCGCGACCGCGGATGCGCGCGATGCGTCCCGCGAGTCGACGAGCGATGCCCGGGAGAGCACAGCATCCGCTGCCGTGTAGAGTCCGATCGGCTTCGATGCGCGAGTGCCGGATCGCATGTCGATGTGTCGCGGTGCACGAGACCCGCTCAAGCGCGAGCGCACGATCGATTGCGTCGACGCGACCTCGAGGAGCCGCGACACATCACGCCGCAACGCTGCCTCTTGATACGCGCGACGCGCACGCCCGAACCCGAGCGCCGCGCCGAGAAGCACGACGGCGGCGACGAGGATCGTGACCGCTTTCTTTGGGCGTGCTCTCATCGACGCGGCGCCATGGAGAGCGCCGCGTCGCTATCGTACGGCACTTCGATCGGCCGCGGTCACGGCCACTGACTATCGGAACATCCGATGCCGAGGCCGAGGCCGATCTTCGGCTCCGGCACCGGGTTCGCCGGGCGCGGATCCGCGAGATCGTAGTAATGCACGAAATGACCACTCGCGCCGGCCTGCCCGTGGATGTCGAGCAGCGTCTGATTGCCGATGGTGATGAGGTCCGCGCCGTCTTTGAGGACGAGCTGCCGGACAGTGCCACTCTGCAAATCGGTGACGCGCAACATCGGCGCAGTGCCGCTCACTTCGACGTCGAGCTGCGCCCACTGACCGAGGTGACGTACCGGCCAGTTTCTCGGCGGGTCGAAGACCGTGCGGAACCCTTCCGACGGTCCCGACGAGAGCACGCCGACGTTCATGTCGAAGTACGAGACGTTCTCGCTCGCGGAGATCGTCGGCTTCAGCAACGCCTGCTTGACGGCGTTGAAGCGCGGCTCCACGTCGCGAAGCCTCGGAATCCGCTGATCGAAGGAAGGAAGAACCTGGAACGTCGTCGACGTGATGTTCAGCAGCTCGATCTTCACGTTCCCGATCGGAACGTGGCGGAAGCTGTCGTTGAATCGGGGGTATTGCGAGGTGAACGTAAAATCCGGATTCGCGGCCGAGTCGATGTCGTTCGTGTATACCTCGATGTAGCGAACGTGATTGTGAATGTCCGGCAGAACGGCCCGCCGCTTCACCGTGATCGGCGATCCGCCCGGTGGATTGATGTGACAGCAGATTCCGTCGAATCGAATCGTGACCGTGGGCATGGGTGACTCCTCTCTGTTTTCTCTCGATTGCTACGGACAGGTAGAGCGACCACGGTACAGAATTCTCGGTCACAGCGAGAGAAACTCCGGCACACGTCGCTCCAAGCAAAGGGCTCGAGGAAGGATCGTATGGCCAGAAAATTTCGGACGAAGGAATGGGCCGTGATGATGTTCGTCGCGAACGACAACAATCTCGGGCAGTTCACGGCCGCGAAGCTCGAAGAGATCGAGACCGTCGGCTCGACGCTCTCCTCCGATGTCATCGTTCAATTCGATACGCGAGGGCCTTCGCTCATCCGCCGCTTCCGTTTCTCGAAACGCCGCCGTTTCCGGCTGCGCAAGCTGCAGAGGGAAACGAACACCGGCGACAAACGGACGCTCATCAAGTTTCTGAATCTCACGCTCGAGGACTTTCATCCGAGACGGCCGATGCTCGTGATCTCGAATCACGGCTCGGGGGTGGAGATCGCCGGCGACGAATTCACGCGGCGACCGATCTTTCACAACGCGGCTGGATCGCCGCAAGCGCCGGCGCAGCCCGTCGACACCGGCAAACCGCCGGACCTCGGCAGCGCCGACGCGCTCGACAACATCGAGTTGAAGGCAGCGCTGACGGCCGTCACCCGCAAACACGGCCCGCTCGATCTCCTCGTGTTCGATGCGTGTCTCATGAGCACGCTCGAAATCGCCTACCAGCTTCGGCGCAACACGCGATTCATGGTCGCGTCGCAGAGCAACATCCCGGTGCCGGGCTGCCGCTTCGCGCCGACGCTCGAGTTCATGCGCGACGACACCCTGCCTACGGGCGAAATCGCGCGCGCGCTGGTCAAGCACAACGTGCCCGATCTGGTGTTCGACGAATATTCTTCGATGGCGGCGCTCAACCTCGATCATGCCGATGAGGTGGCGCAGGCCGTTTCTACGCTCGCCGAGGCTCTGATGAACGCACCAGCGGATCAAGCCGACGCGATCACGCTCGCCCATCTCAGTGCTCTGGCGTTTCTCGATTCCGAGACCGTCGACCTTTTCGATTTCTGCCAACGACTCGAGGAGTTGGTCGAGGACGACGACGTCATCGACGCGGCGGCGGATGTCCAGGAGGCAATCGATGCATTCGTGATCGAGGTGAATCCGCAAGGCGCGGTCGTCGAAGGCGCGCGCGGCGTCTCGATCACGTTTCCACGAAGGAACTTCATCTCCGATGCCTATCGTCAGCTCGACTTCGCTCGCGAAACGTCATGGGTCGAATTTCTGGAGTCCTATTTGCCGCAGCGTTTCCCATCGATCGCGGACGAGCCCGCAGAGCTTTAGGCGTTGCGCGGCTCGCGTATAGTTCACGCCGCGTGAAGTGGACCGACATCACCGGATGGTTCAATTGGCGATCGGCGCAGGAGGAAGCGGTGCGGCACTTTCCTGCCGGCAGTCGCTTCGTCGAAGTCGGCAATTTCCTCGGCCGGAGTCTCTGCTCCCTCGGTGAGGTCGTGCAGCAGAGCGGGAAGCGCTTCACGATCATCGGCATCGATACCTGTCGCGGCAGCGGCATCGAAGGACCGAAAGGGAAGGACTATCACGGCGCCGCGGTCAAAGAGGGCGGAGGCACATTCGCGGGAACGCTCCATCGCAACATCATCAAGTGCGGCCTCGGCGATCTGATCTCGCTCATCATCTCGGACTCGATCACGGCGTCGACCTTCTTTCCCGACCGCTCGATCGAGTGGGTGCATCTCGATGCGCTCCACGACCGCGAGCATCTCACCGCGGACATCGAGGCATGGCTGCCGAAAGTGAAATCCGGCGGCTGGCTCTCCGGCGATGATTACGATGAGATCAAATGGCCCGAGGTCGTGAACACGATCCGCGACGTCCTGCCGGGCGCAGAGCCGTGGTCGAGCAAACAATGGCGATGGAAGGTGGTGTGACCATGCATCCTCCGCTTCACGAGTGGGAAGCGTTCTACGTCATCATCGGATCGTCCGCTGCCGCGCTGACCGGCCTTCAATTCGTCGTCGTCGCGCTGCTTTCGGATTCGGAGGAGATCGGCGGCAGCGAGGAGGAGATGAGCGCGTTTGGCACGCCGACGGTCGTGCACTTTTCCGCGGTGCTGCTCATCTCCGCGATCTGCTCCACGCCGCGGCAGTCCTCCGCGTCGCTCGCGTGGTGTCTGATGATCAGCGGCATCGCCGCGGTCCTCTATCAGGGGATCGTCATCGTGCGTGCGCGGCGGGCGCCGCACTACACGCCGGTGCTCGAAGACTGGCTCTTCCACGCGATCCTTCCGATGATCGCGTATGCGACGCTGCTCGTCTCCGGCATCATCGAGATGCGCGCCGCGGACGTCGCGCTCTATCCCGTCGCGGGCGCCGCGCTGCTTCTGCTGTTCGTCGGCATTCACAACGCGTGGGACACGGCGTCGTACATTTCGGTCATGCGCCGGCGATCGAAAACTCGCGAAGCCGAACCTAAAGCTCCAGAGTCATCTCCACCATCGTCTCCCGAAACCCCAACCGCTTGAACAGCGTCTGCGCGGCGACGTTCTTCGCGGCGGTGCCGAGGACGACGCGCGGCGCGCCGTGCTCGCGCAACCACGTGAGCGCGGCCTGCATCAGCGCGGTGGCGATTCCGGCGCGGCGCGCGTGCTCGACGACGACGAGATCGTGAACGAATCCGGCCGGACCGCGCAGCTCTTTCCACGACATCGGCTCGAGCGCAGCGAACACGTATCCGGCGATCCCGCCGTTTTCCTCGGCGACGAAAACGACGCTCTCCGGATCGCGCAGCATCGATCCGAGGAAGGACGCGTAGCCTTTCGCGGCATCTTCGTGCGGCGTGATGAAGCGCAACGGATCGAACGCGTAGTGCACGCGCATGAGCGTCGCACCGAGTTGGCCGAGGGCGGAGAGATCCGCGGGTTGCGCGGGACGAATCATCCGGCGCGCCACCCTACGATGGTTCGCATCATCGCATCGGGATTGCGAATGCCCTGGTCCACCATCCACGCGCGGCTGGCCGCAGTCAGCGTCGCACCTTCATCGCCTCCGATGATTGCGCCGAGCGACGCGCGTGCGCAGGCGACGTGGAGAAACATCTCGTGCTCGTTGCCGAGCGACTCGACCTCGCGCAGAAGCTTCACTGCCTTCTCGGGACGCTCGCGCAGGAACGCGCTTCCCGCGCGCAGCAGTTGCGAGAACACGCGTCCCCATTCGGTGCGCTGTTTGTCGATGCGCTTCGCGGCGCGATCGGCCATGTCGAGAAGACGCGCTTGCTCATCGGGCGACGCCGCTTCCGATGCCGCGGCCAGCGCGGCGCGTCCACGCAGTTCCTGCAGCACGATGCCGGTGAATTGGACTCTCGCGACTAAAGAACCGCTCGCGGCGCGCCAGCTCTGGGCCATGCGCGTCCACGCCAGCATCCCCCGTCCTTCGTAAATCGCGTTCTCGACGCCGGCGCGCAGATGCCACATGTGCTGCACATGAAATCCCGCATGCGACCAGCCGCGCATCGCCTCTTCGATCACCTCGGTCATCTTCAGCGGATCATCGGCGGCGAGGTTCACGTAGTGCGAGAACAAGACGGTGTTCGTCGCGAAGTAGCGATCGCCGCGCTCCTCGGCATCGCGCACGAGCGCGGGGAAACGCTCCGTGATGACGCGAATGTCGCCGCGGAATTGATGGCAGCGCAATCCGAACGATCGCGCCGTGCCGAGCTCCCACGTCACACCCGTGCACGTTTCGAGAAACTGCCGCTCGGCCTGTTCGCACAACTCCGCGCCGATCCGCCAGCGTCCTTCCAGCGACGCCGCGATTCCTTCGACGAGATCCGCATTCGCGACCACGTACGGCGTCCCCACGCTCGCGGCGACGCGCCGCATCTCCGTCATCAGCTTGTGCGTGCGCCGACGCGTGCGCGAGCCCCCGACCGACGAGTAGCCGCTCTCCATCGCCAACGCATGCGCGACGCGGAACGGCTCGCCGACATCCAGGGCCGCGAGCAGATAGCGCGTCTGAAACACCGCGCCGCGAATCGTGTCGACGGAGCTCAGTCCCGTGCCGACCGCGCGACACGTATCCACGCGCAGCAACTCGCTCGGCGGGATCTCCTCCGCTGCGCGCGGTTTGAATTTCAGTCCGCGGAATTTCAGTTTGAGGCGCGCCTTCAGCAGCGCGAGAATCGTGTCGCGCCGCGTCTCCGGAAACGGCTCGCCTGTTAGGGCGAGGATCTGGCGCACCGCGGCCAGGCCTTCATCGACGTGACCGCTGAAGAGCAGTTGCTGCGCGGCCTTGCGCTTCAGCTCCATCTCGTCGGCGAAGTCTTTTCCTTTCGCCGCGAGATACTCCATCGCGGACTCGCGTCCGCGGCCCGCATTCGCGAGCACGTCGCCTAACTTTCGACGAATCGCGTCGGCGTCTTCGTGGGGCGGGTCGCTGACCCGCCGTCCTGCCGCCGGCCCGGCGGCCGGCGGAACGGCGGGCCGGCGGCCCGCCCCACGAGTGCCGTCATCGAGCGACAGCGCGCGACGATAGAGACGCGCCGCGCGATCGAACGCGAGCGCGCGCGCCGCGCGATCCGCCGCGCGCACGAGATACGTGATGCCGCGATCCACGACCCCTGCGGCGATCAGGTGATCCGCAAGCAGCTCGTCGTCGATCTCTTCGAATCCTTCGAGGGCGCCCGCGAGCACCGCGTGCAGCAAGCGCTGCTCGTCCTCGTCGATGAGTGTCGCGACCGCGTCCGCGAGCCGATCGTGATACACCTCGAGCTCCTCGCCGTGATCGGTCTCGCGCGTCCGCACGAGATGCTCCGACACGAGCGTCGCCGCGGCGGCGCCGTAGTCGACGATCTCCTCCACGCGACGCAGCACCGCCGCAGGCAGCGGCTGTCGATGAATGACGCAGAGCCGCAGCAGCATGTGGCTGTCGGCGTCGAGTCGCGCGAGCCGCAGCCCGAGGAGATCGCGGATGTTCAACTCGCGCGCATCGCTGTCTTCCGCGCCGCGGCGCGCCGCCTCGCGCACTGCGGCTTCGTCCGCGAGTTGCAGCGAGCGCACGAGCTCATCGATGAAGAACGGACTGCCGCCCGATTCGTCCGCGATCAGGCGCGCCATGTCGGGCGTCGCATTCGGAACGGAATCCAAGAGCTCCGTGACCAACTGCCGCGATTCCTCGGCGTTCAACGTGCCGAGTCGAACCTCGCGCACGTTTTGCTTCGATTCGAGGAACGTGCGCAGGAACGGACTGCTCGCCTCTTCTTCCGCGCGATACGACGCGAGGAAGAGCAGCGCCGGCGCATCCGGCGGACGAAGAATCTCGCGCAGCAACTCCGCGCTGTCGACGTCGCCCCACTGCAGATCGTCGATGGCGACGACGACCGGGGCGCGGTCGACGAGCCGCAGGAAGAGCTCGCGCATGGCCGCGAAGGCGCGGCGCCGCAGCTCCTGCTGATCGGGCACGACCGCGATGCGGCGTCGCGCACGCACGACATCGCCGAGGTCGGAGAGCACGGGAAAGAGCTGCTCGGCGGCGAGGATGTCGCGCGGAAGAATCGCCTCGAGCTCCTGCGGCGCGACGCGCGAGAGCACGCGATGCAGCGCGTCGATGAGACTGTCGACCCCTTTGTACGGCACCGACTCGCGCTGATAGCAGCGGCCGGTGAGGATGATCGCGTCGGAATTTTGCTGTCGCAGTTGATCGAGGAACGTGCGCAGCAGCGAGCTCTTGCCGATCCCCGACGGTCCCGCGACGCACACGGTCGTCTGCGCGCCGCCTAACGTGGCCTTGAATGCATCGTGCAATGCGCGCAGATGACGTTGCCGTCCGATGAACGGGGACGACGCGGAAGGCACGCGCCGTCGGCCGCTTCCGGTGGTGACCAGTCGCGTGCGGCCGAGACGTTGGAGGATGTCGTCGCCGGTCGGACGCTGATCGGGATCGCGGCGCAGAAGATCGCAACAGAGCTCATCGAGATGCGATGGGATTCCGGGCACGAGCGTCGACGGCGCGGGCGGCTCGCTCGTTTGTTTCTGCGTGAGGACTTGCAGGTACGGCCCGTGGAACGGCACGTCGCCGGTCAGCGCTTCGTACAGCATCACGCCGACGCTGTACCAGTCGCTCGCCGGCGTGAGCGGCAGTCCCGCGGCCTGTTCCGGCGACATGTATGCGGGCGTGCCGGCGATGCGCATGCTTTCGAAGGTGCGCTCGCTGTCGGTGTCGGTGACGAGTCCGAAGTCGAGCAGCACCACGCGCGGCTCGGTCGTGACGAGCACGTTCGACGGCTTGATGTCGCGATGCAGTTTTCCCGACGCGTGCAGCGCCACGATGCCGTTCGCGAGCTGGATCAGCGCGGGGCCGAGCAACGTCATGTCGGCGGGCGTGCGGTCGAGCGCCGCAGCGAAACTGTCGCGCTCGCGCACGGGATGCAGCTGAGGATCGGAATCGCTGCTGCCGACCTGCGTCTCGACGTCTTCCGTTCCGAAGAATCGAAACGGACCATCGCCCCACACGTACTCGACGAAATTCTTTCCGCGAATCAGCTCCATCGTCACGAGCCACTCGTCGCCTTCGGCGATGAGCTCGTACAGCTGCACGAGATTGCGATGGGCGATGTCGGAGAGCGAGCGGAACTCGCGCTTGAAACGGCGCAGCGCGTCGGAGGAGTCGGCGCGAAGCGCTTTGATGGCGACCGTCGCGTTGCGGACGCCATCGAATGCTTCGTACACGACCCCGAATGCGCCCGAGCCGATCCGCCTGCGGACTTCGAATCGGGTGCTGCCGATGAAATCTCCGCTCAGCACGCTAGGATGATAGTGCAGCGATCAGCGATTCCGTTTCCGCCACGCGCGCCCGCGCCACATTCGTGACTGCAGTGTGGTTTTCAGCAAGATCAGAAGAAATTTGCGAAGAAGGTCTCCGATCTCCCGGAACTCTTCCGGCGCATCGAGGCTGCTCTTTTTGAGGAAGGCACGCCACTGCGTCTGTTTCTGTGGATCTTCGTAAAACTCCGGCGTCAATGCGAAGGGCGCCTCCGGAATCCGAGTCTTTCGCCGCGCGAACGTGCGCCGCACGGCTTTGGCGAGCACTCGTTCGTCGAATTCACGCCCGCGCGCGAGTGCGTACAAATCGAAAAAGTCTTTCATCCGGCTGTTCGCGACGCCGAGCTTCACGAGCGCGTGCAGCTTCTCCGCGACGATGGTCTCCGGCGGGTAGACCTTTACTTTGGGCGGCGAGAATTCGTCGAGGAGCGACGGCAGCAAGACCGCGGGCGGAGCGGGCGTCACCACGTCACCCAGACCGATGTCGATTTGCAGACGGATTCTGGCGGTGTCGAGCGCCGCGGCGAGATGAACACGCGCGCCACGGTACTGACCCGCTTCGCGAATCGGCTCGGCCGTTACACTCAGAGGATCGAATGCGATTCCATCGTCGGCCACCGGAAGGGCGACGATCTCACGAATGACTTCGATCGCGTCTTCAGGCTCGAAGCGGCCATGCCCGAGAAAGTCGAGGTCGCGAGTCGTGCGATGAACATCGACCCACAGCGAGAGGACCGTGGCGCCCTTGAGAATGAGCCGGCTCCGATGAGGCGACGCTGTGAGGCGTGCGAGGAATCGCTCGCGAGCGTAGAGCGAAAGAATGTAGTCGAACGATTCGCCGCGCTTCTTCGCTTCATTGAGCAGACGCTGCCGGACCGAGGCACCGATGTTGGTTGGGCGCCGGGTCATCCCGCGAGCGCCTCGAGATAGGGCCGCACGATGGACGTTACGCGGCAGATCCGCGCGTAGCGCCATAGTTCATCGACGCTGAATCGTTCACGCGCGAGGCCCTCGCGAAGCGCAGCGATCGCGACGTCGAGTCCGACCACGCTGCGAAACTTGAAGCAGTCCGCAACCGTTTTCGCGGCGGAGAACACAGGGAGTGCGACTCCGTGCTCGACATGCGTTTCGACGCCGGCGGTCCGCGCCGCTTCGGACAGACGGACGACACGGATCGGTGGAGCATCGAGTGCGGGCATTCGCGCCTTCAACGCGATCGCGATCCAGACCTCGTGCGGCATCTCCGTCGTCAAACCGTGCCAGGCCAGTGCGGTCAGAAGGCAAAAGACGCCGTTCGGTACGCGGGCAGCGACGATGAGAAGGTCGCGATGCGCGGAACGAGCCGCCGCCGGGGTGAGGTAAACGCCACGTGCCGCGCGCTCGAGAGCGCCATTTCTCGCGAGCTCGCGAATCTGTTCGCGCGATACTCCGCCGGCCGTGAGATCGCGGAAGCGAGAGACGCCGTGACGCCCGCGTACCATTTCGTCGGATATTCTACGTGATGTCCGACGGTTTGGTTGGGCGGGCCGGCGCACCGTTGTACGATCGCTCCACCGGAGGCCCATCATCCGATCGATCTCAATCGCACTCCTCGCGACGTTGCTCGCGGCGACCGGCGCGCTCGCGCTCGATCCCGCCCGGGCATTGACGCAGGCGCGTCTTTCCGTATGGACGCACGAGACGGGACTGCCGCAGAACACGGTCGATGCGATCGTGCAGACGCGCGACGGGTATCTATGGATGGGCACCGAGGAGGGACTGGTCCGGTTCGACGGCGTGCGGTTCGTTGCGCGCGACCGGCAGAGCGCGCCGGCGCTGCGCAGCGCATTCGTGTCGTCGCTGTTCGAAGGTCCGGACGGAACGCTGTGGATCGGCACGTACGGCGGCGGTCTGGCGCGATTGCGCAATGGCCGGTTCGAGGCCTTTCACCCGGAGATTCTCGGCGCCGACCGGCTCCGCGAGATGCGCGCGACACCGGACGGACTCTTCATCGGCACGGCGGGCGGCGGTCTGCTTCGCATCAATGGAGAAACGATCACGCGCTTCACCACGCGCGACGGCCTAACCAGCGATCGCATCTGGGCACTCGAAGACGACGGCCAGGGCGGACTGTGGGTGGCCACGCACGGCGGAGGCGTCGTGCAGTGGCACGGCTCGCGCGCGTTGCGAACCATCACGACACGCGATGGTCTCCCGAACGATCTCGCACGCGCTCTGCTGCGCGACGCGGACGGCACGCTCTGGATCGGCACAGACGGAGGCGGTCTCGTGGCGTGGCGCAACGGCGCGATCGTTCGCACGGTGACCACGCGAGACGGCCTGCCGAACGATTTCATCCGCGCGCTGCTTCGCGACCGCGACGGCAGTCTCTGGATCGGCACCGACGCCGGACTGGCGCGATGGCGCGGCGGCCGCGCGGAGTGGATCGGCATCGCCCAAGGTCTGCCCAGTCCGATCATCCGCGCGCTCTTCGAAGATCGCGAAGGGAACATCTGGGTCGGAACGACGGGCGGACTGGCGCGCCTGCGCGACACGCGATTCCTCTCGTTCACGCGCAAGGAAGGAATCTCCGCCGACGCGGTTCGTCCGATTCTCGAAGACCGCAGCGGCCGGGTCTGGGTCGGGACCGACGGCGGTGGACTCTGCGAGATCGAGCGCGTACCGGCGCAATGCCGCACCAAGGCCGACGGACTTCCGCATGACACGGTGTACGCGCTCGCGCAGAGCAGCGACGGGAGTCTCTGGGTCGGAACGGATGGCGGCGGCGTCGTTCGTTTGCGCGACGGGAAGTTCGTCGATGCGATCGACGCCCAACGCGCCGGCCTTTCGAACAATCGCGTGCGCGCGCTCGTCGAGACCGCGCAAGGATTGTGGGTCAGCACGACGGCGGGGCTCGCCCTCGTTCGCGATGGACGAGCGACGCGCGTGAACGAGCTCGAGGACCGGCAGCTGCGTCCGCTGCTCGCATTGCCCGACGGGAGTCTTCTCGTCGGAAGCGACGGCGCGGGACTCTGGCGCGTGAGCGGTGACGGTGCGCACGCGACGCTCGTCGCCAGTACGACGCACGGACTGCAGAGCGATCGCGTGTTCAGTCTGGCCTTCGATTCCGGCGGCGGCGCCGTGTGGATCGGAACGTCCGGCGGCGGTCTGGCGCGCCTCGCTCTCGCGAACGGATCCGTGCGATCGCTCACCCGACGCGATGGTCTGCACGACGATGTCGTGTTCCAGATCGTCGATGACGGCACGGATCTCTGGCTGACGAGCAATCGCGGGCTCTATCGCGTGCGGCGCGATCATGTGCTCGCCGCGATGAATGGCGTCAAGAGCGATCTCTCCGGAACGGTCTACGGAGCGACGGACGGAATGCCGTCGTCGGAGTGCGACGCCGGATTTCCTTCGGCGACGCGCACGCGCGACGGGCGTCTCTGGGTCGCGACGGCGATGGGCGTCGCGGTCGTCGATCCGTCGACGAACACGCGCAATCCCATTCCGCCGCCCGTGCACGTCGAAGAGGTGCTCATCGACGGTGTGACTGCACCCGACGGTCCGCTGCGCATTCCACCCGGCACGCAGCGTCTCGAGATTCGCTACACGGCGGCGAGCCTGCGCGCACCCGAGCGCGTGACGTTCCGCTACATGCTCGAAGGCTACGATCACAACTGGGTCGCCGCGGGCACGAATCGCGTCGCGCACTTCACGCGACTCGCTCCCGGCGA
>Ga0075418_10004601_pt1 | contig 15664 bp, 14 predicted proteins | sample SoiMetdeltSBSDD2_FD_81776 | JGI IMG/M metagenome (GOLD analysis project Ga0075418, IMG submission 81776) | Bulk soil microbial communities from a Populus tree surrounding site in Tennessee, USA - Soil MetaG P. deltoides SBSDD2 | ecosystem: Environmental > Terrestrial > Soil > Tree plantation...
CGACGATCTTCCGGATCTGCGCTGCCGCAGCCGCCGCGGCGATCCCCTCGATCACCGCCGTCGCGACGCGCTCGACGCGGTTGTACTGGACGAACAGCGTGCCATCGCCCAGGTCCCGGGACCAGAGGACGTTTTCGGCATCCGAGAGGTAGAGGACATCCGGGTCGTCGGGAAGGTGGAGGCCGTACGGCCCCGCCCATGCGTTGTAGTCGGCCATCGAGACGGGTTCGATTGAGGTCTGGTCGATCTGCTCCGGGCCCGTCGCGAGGCCGAGCTCGACAGGCCCAACCGCGTCGATCAGCTCGAGCCCGTGGAGCACCTCGGGGATGAGCAGGAACCGCGGGGTCAGCAGCGTGACGGTCGCGGGGTTGTCGCGCGGGATCAGCGGGGCCAGGGCGGCCAGGACATCGGCAATGGGATGGCCCGCAACCGTCGCGATCTTCGACCCGACGAGGTCTTCATATGGCGGCAGGGCGTCCACGATGTAGACGCCCTCGGGGAACAGCCACAGCCGCAGCGGGAGGCTGTGCACCGGGTACGTGCCGGTGCCCCAGATGAACGCGCCGGTGTGCCCGTCATGCCCCGCGGCGCTGACCATCGCGACGATCCGCAGCACGCCGACCATGAGCTCGTCGTCGTTCGACGCCTGAATCCTGTCGATCAGCGACTCGACGGCACTCTCGAGCTCGGCGACCGGCGTCGAGTGGCCAAGGTCCGGGTGGATCTTGTCCATCTCCGGGATGAGCATCTCGAGGTCGTCGATCCAGCCGGCGACACGCTCGGGCGCCGCGCTCGGCCCGGTCGAGGCCGGCGCCTGCGATTGAGCCGGCGACGCACTCGGCGGCCCGATCGTGGCAGCTGGCGTGCACGCCGCGATCAGGACTGCGACCGCGAGGGCTCGAAGCCTCACCCGCGCTGCTCGTTCGTCTGGGGCAAGGTCAGGCCCGGGTCTTGCGTCGCCAGCGTCGAATCGAGCGCCAGCCCGTCGGCCACGAGCGGCGCGGAAAGCTTGATGTCGATGGCGCGCCGCATGAACCACCCAGGGCAGTCGACCGGCCAAGCGCCCTCGGAATGGGATCGCGCGGTGATACCGCCGTGGGTCAGCACCAGCTCCGTGACCTTCTCGCACGGCTGGCTGTACCACATGAACCGCAGGACGTCGGGGTGGCCGGCGGGATTCGTGAGGCCGAACGCGGCTCCTCGGATCGACGCATCAATCCCGACGACGAGTCCGGTTCGATCGATGACAACCAGCTGCAGGCGATCTCCCCCGTGATACGACGGCGAGAGCGACAACTCATGGCGCCGCCCGACGGCGCCGCACGTGGCCGCGAGCGCCGCCAGGCCGATGACCAGCGCGAGGGTCCGCATCCGCCTCACGTCGCTGGTCCTTACCGCTCGAGCCGGCCCGGGGTTCGGACCGCTTCAGAGAGCAGCGACAAATTCCACGGTCTCGGGCGCGATCGGCGTGGACAGCCGGATCGCCAGCGATCTCCCGATGGCCGCGAGAAGACAGGCGTCCGCGCGCTCGGTGTGCTCCACGAAGCGGAAGCCCGTGGCGGTCCGCTCGAAGACGAGCTCGGTGGTCTGGTCGCACATGCCGCCGACCCACGTGACGATCAAGACGGCGGGTTCACCGGGCTTCACCGTGACCGCGCCCTCTCGGCCAGGGATGTCCGGTGGAGCAACTGCGACGCCCGCGATCAGGCCAGTGCGATCCGTGATCGTGACCGCGACCGGGTCAACGAGCTCGCGACCCGGGTATTCGAGCCGAAACTGACCGCGGCTCGGAACGCAGGCGACAGCGAAGATGACCGCCAAAAGCACCGGAATGGGGCCGCGCATCTCGGCCGGAGTCTAGCCCGCTCCGCTTCGCATACCCTGTCGCGATGTCCGAGACGACGCTGCCCAACGCCGCCCCGGAAGCTCCGAACGCGTCGCATCTCGACGACGGGTTGTGGTCCGCAGGTCGCCGCGGGCTGACGATCGGGCTGGTCCTGACGATCACGCTCATCGCGTTCGAGGCACTCGCGATCTCGACGATCATGCCGCTCGTCGCGCGCGAGCTGGGCGGCCTCCAGCTGTACGGCTGGGTCTTCACCGCGTTCTTCCTCGGCTCGCTGCTGGGCATTGCGATCGTCGGCGGTGTCATCGACGAGCGTGGGCTCGCGCTGCCGCTCGGCGTCGGCCTGGTCCTGTTCGGTGTCGGTCTCATCGGCGGTGGGCTCGCGCCGTCGATGGAGGTCCTCGTCGTCGCTCGGTTCGTCCAGGGCCTCGGCGGCGGAGCGATCCCACCGATCGCCTACGTCGCAATCGGAAGGGCGCTACCGGAGCGGATGCGACCGGGCATGTTCGCGACGCTTTCGACGGCCTGGGTCCTGCCCGGGATTGCCGGCCCGGCGATCGCCGGAAGCGTCGCGGAACTGTCGAACTGGCGGTTCGTGTTCCTCGGCCTGCTGCCGCTGATCGTGCTGTCGGGCGCCATGGCCCTGCGTTCGCTACCCGCGACGGCGGGTCGCGATGAGGCGTCGGCCGGCGACCGTGCGGGCCGGCGTCGAATCCGTGACGCCGTCCTCGTGGTCGTCGGCGCGGGACTCCTGACCGCGGGGCTGACGTCCGCCACCCCAACGCTCCTCGTCGCCCTCGTCGCGATCGGGATCGCACTCCTGTTTCCAGCGATGCGGCGACTCACGCCACCCGGCACATTCCGATCGGTCCGCGGCGTGCCGACGGCGGTCCTCCTGCGAGGGTTGCTCACGGCGGCGTTCTTCACGATCGACGCCTACGTCTCGCTGGCCCTCGTCGAGGTCCGCGGTCTGAGCGCAACCGGCGCCGGTCTCGCCCTGACGGCCGCGACCGTGTCCTGGACCACCGGCTCGTGGACGCAGGCCCGCTTCTCGCGGCGGCTCGGGCTCGAACGCTTCGCTCGGATCGGCTTTGCGGTGGTCGCGATCGGCATCGCCCTCACCGGTCTTGTCCTGAGTCCGAGTGTGCCGGTGTGGTTCGCCGTCCCAGCCTTCGCGCTGACCGGCTACGGGATGGGCCTCGCGTACTCGCAGTTCGCGCTGATCGTGCTTCGTGACGCTGGCCATCAGAGTCAGGGCACCACGACAGCGGGCCTGTCCCTGTCGGACGCGCTCGGAACGGCGCTCGGCACCGGGGTCGCCGGGGCGATCATCGCCGCGGCGCCGCGCTTCGGGCTGCCGCTCGCCGCCGGACTCGCGATCGCGTTCGGCCTCGGGGCGGTGCTTGCGGGCCTCGGCTTCGTGCTGAGCCCGCGCCTCCGCACGGTCGGTGCGGCGACCGACCTGCGCTAGACTTCACCAGCCCAATCGATCAGGAGACCGATCGCCCGATGTCCGCCGAGGACCTGCGCGCCAAGATCCGCGAGATCCCGGACTTCCCGAAGCCCGGCATCCTGTTCTACGACATCACGACGGTCCTCAAGGACCCGGTCGCGTACAAGGAGGCCATCGATCTCATGCTCGAGCCCTACATGGGCGAGCAGATCGACATCGTCGTCGGAATGGAGTCGCGCGGCTTCATCTTCAGCGCGCCGATGGCCTACCAGCTCGGCGCGGGCCTCGTGCCCGTTCGAAAGCTCGGCAAGCTCCCGGCCGAGACGATCTCGGTCGAATACGCGCTCGAATACGGCTCGAACACGCTCGAAATCCATCGCGACGCGATCCAGCCCGGCCAGAAGGTCCTCATCGTCGACGACCTGCTCGCGACCGGCGGCACGGTCCAGGGCACGATCGAGCTCGTCGAGCGCCTCAAGGGTGACGTCACCGGGCTGGCGTTCCTCGTCGAGCTCGAGTTCCTTCACGGCCGCGAGCGGCTGCCCGGCCGGCGCGTCACGAGCGTGATCAAATACTGAGCCCGTCTTGACGCCCGAGACCGACCGCCGCCGCTTCTTCCGGACGTTCGCCGCGCAGATCATCGACGCCGCCGCGACCGTCGGGCGCACGGCGGGTGAGCTCCAGCGCTCCAGCCAGGACGCAGCCCGCTCGATCCTCGAGGACGTCGAACCCGCGGCCGCCCCGACGGGCTTCCGGACGCCGTTCCGATGGGGCGACAACGACATCCTCCTCGTCATCGACCAGCGCCGGCTGCCCGAGGCCCTGGTCGAGCTGCCGGTGAAGTCGGGCTGGGACGCGTCGCGGGTCATCAAGCAGATGGCGGTCCGCGGTGCGCCGGCGATCGGCCAGGTCGCGGCGATCGGACTGGCCCTGACCGCGAACCTCACGCGCAAGATGCGGCCGCACGCCCGGCAGTCGAGCATCCTCGGGGTCGCGGACGCGCTGCGACGGGCGCGGCCGACCGCGGTGAACCTCGCCTGGGCCGTCGACCGGGTCTTCGCGCATTACGAGCGGCTCGGCGGCCTGGAGGCCGATCCCGACGAGCTGGCCGGCGCGATGCGCGCTGAGGCTGATCGGATCGTCCATGAGACGACGACGGATCACGGGCGGATGGCCGGCTTCGGGATGGCCGAGCTGCCCGATGTCGCCGATCGAGTGCTCAATGTCCTGACCCACTGCAACACCGGGCCGCTCGCGTGCGGCCAGTACGGCACCGCGCTGGGGGTCGTCCAGGCGGCGCACCACGCCGGCCGGCAGATCAACGTCTGGGTCGACGAGACGCGGCCGTGGCTGCAGGGCTCGCGCCTGACCGCCTGGGAGCTCGCGCAGGCCGGGGTCTCGCACGCCGTGATCGCCGACGGCGCCGCGGGCCATCTGATGGCGCGCGGCGAGGTGGATGCCGTGCTCGTCGGCGCGGACCGGGTCGCGGCCAACGGCGACACCGCGAACAAGATCGGGACGTATACGCTGGCCGTGCTCGCAGCTCGCCACCGGATCCCGTTCCTCGTCGTGGCGCCGCTGTCGTCCGTCGACCTCTTGACGCCGGACGGCGCAGCGATCCCGATCGAGGAGCGCCCGCCCGAGGAGGTCCTGAGCGTCCGCGACGTACGGATCGCGCCGCCCGGAACGGCCGCCCGAAATCCGGCCTTCGACGTCACCCCGGCCGAGCTGATCACGGCGATCGTGACCGAGGAGGGCGTCCTTCGGGCGCCCTTCGGACCGGCGCTCACGGCTGCCGTCGATCGGCGGACGTCACGCTGGGCCGCGGAAGCCGCGGCCAGCGAAGCAGCAGCCATCGGCGATGCCACGGCAGCGAACCCAAAGCCGCCCGTCCCGACGGCCGTGGCCGGCTGATGGCAACCGTCGCCGTCTCCCGGTCCGAACGAGCGGTCGTCGCCCGGGCATCGTCAGATCGCGCGCTCCTGCGCGACTTCCTCGAGCGCGACCGCCTGTTCGCCGCCTACGCGCTCTGCGACCTCGACGATCGCGAGTTCCGGCGGACCCGCTGGGCCGTCGCGTCCAACGGCAGCGGTCCCGTCGCGGTTGGGCTCGAGTACAGCGGCATCTCGCCGCAGCCGGTGTTCCTCATGGGCGATCCGGACGGCATCACGGCGATCCTGCGCGACGTCATCCGGCCGCGGGCGGCGTTCGTCGCGGTCCTGCCGGACCAGGTCGCGGCGGCGAGCACGCACTACCGCCTGGACGCCGGCCCGCAGATGGTTCGGATGTGGACGAACACCGAGCGCTTCAAGCGCTATCCGTCCGCCGCGGTCGTCCGCCTCGACGCCTCGGACGCGCCAGACCTCAACCGCCTGTACGGCCTTGGCTTCGGGGCGTGGCTGCCGCCGCGGGCCGTGGCAGAGGGCGTGTACTACGGCATCCGGATCAATGGCCGGCTCGTGGCCGCCGCTGGCACGCACGTCATCAGCCGCATCGCGCGGCTGGCCGTCGTCGGCAATGTCCTGACCCACGTCGACTTCCGCGGCCGGGGCTACGCGACGGCGGTGACCGGGGCGGTGACGGGGACGCTGCTCCAGATCTGCGACGCCGCTGTGCTCAACGTCCGCGCGGACAACCCGCCGGCGCTGAACGCCTACCGGCGGCTGGGCTACGCCGAGCACGTCCGCTTCGAGGAGCGGCTGGCCAGGAGAATCACACCGCCGTGGTCCGAGGCGATCGCCTCGCTGTTGCGGCGCTTTGGAGGGGGCAAGGACGCAGGATGACGACCGTCGAGACCAAGCAGGCTGGAGCCTCGGCACTGCCCGCGCACGACGTCACGGACCTCGGACTGGCGGCCGAGGGCCTGCGGCGCATCGAGTGGGCCGAACGCGAGATGCCGGTCCTGCGGCGCATCCGCGAGCGCTTCGAGCGCGAGCAGCCGCTGAAGGGCTTCCGCGCAGGCGCCTGCCTCCACGTCACGACCGAGACCGCAAACCTCATGCGGACGCTCGAGGCGGGCGGCGCCGAGATCGTCCTCGCCGCGAGCAACCCGCTGTCGACGCAGGACGACGTCGCCGCGGCGCTCGTCGCGAAGTTCGGGATGTCCGTCTACGCCCGCCGCGGCGAGGATCGCGAGACGTACTACGCGCACCTCAACGCGGTCGCGGATCGTCGCCCGACGCTCACGATGGACGACGGCTGCGACCTCGTATCGCTGCTCCACAGCGAGCGGCCGGGTCAGCTGAGCGAGGTCGTCGCGGGCACGGAAGAGACGACGACAGGCGTCATCCGGCTCAAGGCCATGGCCGCGGACGGCGCCCTCCGCTATCCGGTCATCGCCGTGAACGAGGCGCTGACGAAGCACCTGTTCGACAACCGCTACGGCACCGGCCAGTCGACGCTCGACGGGATCATCCGCGCGACGAACCTGCTCATTGCCGGCCGCCAGGTCGTCGTCGCCGGCTACGGCTGGGTCGGTCGCGGGATCGCGTCGCGGATGCACGGCCACGGCGCCCATGTCGCCATCGTCGAGGTCGATCCCGTGCGGGCGCTCGAGGCGTTGATGGACGGCTATTCGGTCATGTCTGCCGCCGATGCCGCCCGCTGGGGCGACCTTTTCGTCACCGCAACGGGCAACGTCAACGTGTTCCGGCGCGAGCACTTCGAGGCGATGCGCGACGGCGCAGTGCTGGCGAACTCCGGCCACTTCGATGCCGAGCTCGACCTCGCCGCGCTCCGCGAGATGGCCGAGGGCCACGTCCGTGAGGTTCGCGAGAACGTCCAGGAGTTCGATCTCGGTGGGAAGCGGCTGAACCTCGTCGCCGAAGGTCGGCTCGTGAACCTTGGTGCCGCCGAGGGCCACCCGGCTGCGGTCATGGACATGAGTTTCGCGAACCAGGCGCTCTCCGCCGAATACCTCGCGAAGCACCACGGCGAGCTTTCGCCGCAGGTCTATGTCGTGCCCGACGCGATCGACAAGGAGGTCGCGCGCCTCAAGCTCGCGGCAATGGGGATCGAGCTCGACGAGATGACGCCCGAGCAGGCCGAGTACGTCTCCTCGTGGAAGCACGGCACCTGATGACGACGACCGCGCGACCGAGCATCGTCGAAGCGCCCTACGGGGCCTGGTCCTCGCCGCTCGAGATCTCGCGCCTGACCGACGGCGTCCGCTTCTTCGGCGAGAACCGGGCCGCCGACGGCGTCCGCTGGTGGCTGGAGGGCCGGCCCGAGGAGTCCGGCCGGCAGGTCCTCGTCCGCCTCGACCAGGACGGCACGATCACCCGCCTCACGCCCGAGGGCTTCAACGTCCGCAGCCGCGTCCACGAGTACGGCGGCGCCGCGAGCCTGGTCGAAGGCGAGCTCATCGTCGTCTCGGACTTCAGCACCGGCCGGCTCCAGCGCGTCCTGCGGCCGGAGGTGCTCCAGCCGCTGACGCCCGACAAGGCCTGGCGTTTCGCCGACCTCGAGCTCGACGCATCGCGCAATCGCCTCCTCGGGATCCGCGAGGACCACGAACCGGACACGCTGAAGCGCCACGGCGAGGCCGAGAACTCCCTGGTCGCGATCAGCCTCACCGACGGATCCGTGACCGTGCTCGCCGAAGGCGTGGACTTCTACGCGGCGCCGCGGCGATCGCCGGACGGGCGCCAGCTCGCGTGGCTGCAATGGCGGCACCCGAACATGCCGTGGGACGGCATGGAGCTCTGGCTGGCCGACCTCGAGGCCGACGGCACCATCGGCGCTCAGCGCCGGATCGCCGGCAGCGCGACCGAATGGGTCAGCCAGCCGCGCTGGTCGGCTGACGGTGTGCTCCACTTCCTCGCGGAGCCGTCGGGCTTCATGGGCCTCTATCGCTGGCGCGACGGCCAGGCGGAGTCGCTGACAAGCGACGCTCGAGACGACGACGGCAACGAGATCGACTTCGGCCACCCCGACTGGGTATTCGGGATTGTCACCTACGGGTTCCTGCCGGACGGATCGATCGTCGCGATCGGCCGAGGCGGCGGCCGTGACCGCCTGATCCGCGGCGCTCCGGATGGCAGCTGGACGAGGGAGCTGCCGGTCCACTGGACCGAGATGTTCGGCCTGGCGTTCGACGGCTGGCACGTCGTCATGCGCGGCGCGTCGCCGACCGTCCCGACCGAGGTCGTCGACATCGACGTCCGGACGCTCGACCAGCGGACGCTTCGGATGTCCGGGCCGAGCCGGCCAGACCCGGCGTTCATCTCGACCGGCGAGCCCGTGGCGTTCCCGACGACCGGTGGCCAGATCGCCTACGGCATCTTCTACGCTCCCCTGAACCCGGCCCATCGCGCTCCGGACGGCGACCTGCCGCCGGTCATCGTCACGAGCCACGGCGGCCCAACCGCCCAGGCCTACACCGGCTATGCCACGACCTACCAGCTGTTCACGTCGCGCGGCATCGCCGTGCTCGACGTCGACTACGGCGGTTCGACCGGCTACGGCCAGGCCTATCGGAAGCGGCTCAACGAGCAGTGGGGCATCGTCGACGTCGACGACTGCGTGGCCGGGGCCCGATGGCTCGCCGAGCAGGGTCGCGTCGACGGATCGCGCATGGCGATCCGGGGCGGCTCGGCGAGCGGCTACACGACGCTCTGCGCGATCACGTTCCGGGACGCCTTCGCCGCGGGCGTGAGCTACTTCGGGATCGGCGACCTCGAGACGTTCGTCAAGCAGACTCACAAGTTCGAATCGCGCTATCTCGAGAGCCTCGTGGGTTCGTACCCGGCGATGAAGGAGCGCTACCGCGAGCGCTCGCCGCTGAACTTCCCGGAGCGGATCCACTGCCCGGCGCTCATCCTCCAGGGCGCGGAGGACCGGATCGTGCCGCCGGCCCAGGCCGAGCAGATCGTCGATGCGCTCTGGGAGCGGCGCCTGCCGCACGCGTACCTGCTGTACCCAGGCGAGGACCATGGGTTCCGGAGCAAGGACAACATCATCCGCTCGTTCGAAGCGGAGCTCTCGTTCTACGGCCAGATCTTCGGCTTCGAAGCGGCCGACAAGTTCGAACCCCTCGAGGTCAAGTTCCTCGACGAATGGGAGGCCAGGCAATGACCAGCATCGTCGACGACGCCCACTACCTCTTCACCTCGGAGTCGGTGACCGAGGGCCACCCGGACAAGCTCTGCGACCAGGTCAGCGACGCGATCCTGGACGCGATCCTTGCCGCCGATCCCGCCGCCCGCGTGGCCTGCGAGACCGCGACGACGACAGGCACGGTCTACGTCCTCGGCGAGATCACGACGCGGACGTACGTCGACTTCCAGGGCATCGTCCGCGAGACCGTCCGCGAGATCGGCTATACGGACGCGCGCTACGGCTTCGACTACCGCACGTGCGGGACCATCGTCAGCGTCCACGAGCAGTCGCCCGATATCAAGCGCGGCGTCGACGAGTCATTCGAAACCCGCGGCAAGGGCGACGTCCACGATCAGGGCGCCGGCGACCAGGGCATGATGTTCGGCTTCGCCTGCCGCGAGACGCCCGAGCTCATGCCGCTGCCGATCGCGCTGGCGCATCGCCTCGCGCGGCGCCTCGCCGAGGTTCGAAAGAGCGGCATGTTGCCGTACCTCCGCCCGGACGGGAAGTCGCAGGTCACCGTCGACTACGAGTACGGCGTCCCGACGTCCGTTCGAACCGTTGTCATCGCGGCCCAGCACGACGACGAGGTCGCGAGCGACCGGCTCCGCGAGGACGTCATCGAGGCGGTGGTCCGGGACGTCATCCCGGCCGAGCTCCGGACCGTCGACCCGACGATCCACGTCAACCCGACCGGCCGATTCGTCATCGGCGGGCCGATGGGCGACTCGGGCCTCACTGGTCGCAAGATCATCGTCGACAGCTACGGCGGCATGGCCCGCCACGGCGGTGGCTGCTTCTCCGGCAAGGACCCCTCGAAGGTCGACCGGAGCGCCGCGTACGCCGCCCGCTGGGTCGCGAAGAACGTCGTTGCAGCCGGCCTGGCCGACCGCTTCGAGATCGAGCTCGCCTATGCGATCGGCGTCGCGCGGCCGCTCTCGATCTCGATCGAGACGTTCGGCACGGGCCACATCGACGACGACCGGATCCTCGGGCTCATCGACCGCCACTTCGACCTGCGACCGGCGGCGATCATCGACGCGCTCGACCTGCGTCGGCCGATCTACCGCCAGACCGCCGCGTACGGCCATTTCGGCCGGCCGGAGCTGGACCTGCCGTGGGAGCGGACCGACCACGCCGAGCTCATGGCCTCGGACGCCGGCGTGACGATGCCGGACGCCGCCGAGGCCGCCCCAGCGGGCTGAAGCGTCAGCCGAACGCGGCGGCGGCCGCCTCGACCGCGCCTTGATCCTGTGCTGAGTCGCCGCCGCTGACGCCAACGCCGCCGACGAGCACCCCGTCGCGCAGCAGCGGCAGCCCGCCGGCGAAGATGATTGTCCGGCCGCGGGCCACCGTGTTGTAGCCGAAGAACTCGGTCCCCGGCTGGCTGATCGGCGCCAGATCGGCCGTAGGCATCCGATTGACGAGCGCGGTCCAGGCCTTGTCCTGAGCCAGCGAGACCGTCACGAGATCGGCGCCGTCCATCCGCTCGAACGCGACCAGCTGGCCGCCGCCGTCGACCACAGCGACGGACATCGCGACGCCGAGCGCCCGGGCCTCTGTCTGCGCGGCTGCGATGCACGCCCGCGCCGCCGCGAGCGTCAGTCCCGCCGCCTGGGAGGCGGTGGGGCCGCGGAACGAGTCAACGTTGTCGACTGGGAACCGGTCGGTCATGAGGTGAGCGCGACGAGCTAGGCCTGCTGCTCGGTGATGATCCCGGCCATCGAGCTCGACTCGCCGCGGACGCGGTTGTTCCGGTTCAGGACGTATTGGCCGAGCGCCAGCATCGCAAGCGTGAACACGAGCATCATCGTGGCGACCGCGTTCGTCTCGGGCGTCACGCCTTTCTTGATCGCCCCGAAGATGTAGAGCGGCAGCGTCGTCGAGCCCGGGCCGCTCGTGAACGTCGTGATCACGTAGTCATCGAAGCTGAACGTGAACGACAGGAGGAAGCCGGCGAAGATCGCGGGCAGGAGCTGCGGCAGCGTGATCTGCTTGAACGTCGGCCACGGCGGCGCGAAGAGGTCATACGACGCTTCGACGTGGGTCCGGTCCATGGTCGACAGTCGCGCCCGTACGAGCAGCAGCACGAGGCTCGTGTTGAAGAGCACGTGCGCGGCGATGATCGTGTGATACCCAAAGCCCGGCCTCGCCCCGCCGGTGAAGCTCTCGATCGCGTCGAACGTCGTGGCGAACAGCACGAGCGTCGATAGCGCGATGACGATCTCGGGCACCACGACCGAGACGTAGGTCAGCGCGTCGAACGCGAGGCGGACTCGCTTGCCGACTCGCTGCAGGCCGAGCGCCGCCATCGTCCCGAACAGCGTTGCGAGGATCGCGTTCGGGATCGCGACGATGAAGCTGTTGAGGACGTACGACTGGACGACCGGGTCCCCGAGCGCGATCCCGAACCACTTCGGCGAGAAGCCACGCCACAGGGTCACTCGGGTGTCCGTCGCGTTGAACGCGAACAGGATCACGATGACGATCGGCAGGTAGAGGAACGCGTAGACGGCGCCCGTGTGGAACCGGAAGTAGCGCTCGACGATGCCGTCCCACCGGTCGATCGCCTTTCGTTTCGGGCGGCGGCTGTCGGTCCGGGCGCCCGAAACGGGTATCGCGGGCGCGCTCACAGGACGCTCGTCTCGCGGACCTTGCGCCCGCGGTTCACGAACCACAGGTAGAACGCGATCGTCACCATCATCACGACGATCAGGAACACGGCGCGCGCTGAACCAGCGGGCCAGTTTCGGGCCTCGAGGAACGAGCTGACGAGCGCGCTGCCGGCCATGTAGTACGTCCCGTAGCCGAGGATCGCGGGAATGACGTACTCACCCATCATCGGGATGAAGACGAGGATGCTGCCGGTGACGAGGCCGGGCAGCGCCATCGGCAGGGTGATCTGGCGGAACGTCGCCCAGCGCCCGGCCCCGAGGTCCTTGGACGCCTCCACCAGCGTCCGGTCCAGCCGTTCGAGGGTTACGTAGAGCGGGAAGACCATCAACGGCAGGTAGCCGTAGACGATGCCGATGAAGACGGCGAACGGCGTCCCGTTGATCTTGACCCGGGTTCCGAGCAGCTCACTGAGGATGCCGTCCAGGCCGCTGTCGCTGTTGAAGATCAGCAGCCACGCGTACGTTCGGATGAGGAAGCTCGTCCAGAACGGGATGACGAGCAGGAGGATCAGGAGGTTCTTGCGCTTCCCCGCCCGCGTTGCCAGGAAGTAGGCGAGCGGCAGCCCAATCAGGAGGCAGCCAATGGTCCCGGCCCCGGCCATGATGAGGCTGTTGATGTAGGGCTCGGGTCGGTTGAACAGATCGGCGTAGTTGTCGAGGACGAACGCGGGCGCATACCCGCCGTTTCGGGCCCGCACACCGAACGAGAAGACGAAGATGATCGCGAGGGGCGCGACGAGGAGGAGCCCGTACCACAGCGCCGTCGGCAGGACGAGCAGAGACGTCAGGAGGGCGGAGCGACCCCGCCCTCCTGAGGCAAACCGACCCGGTTCGGCCGCGACTGCGGTCATGGCACCCTCAGGCGCTGAAGGCGCGTGGCTCGGCGAGCGTCAGCCGCCGATCTTCGACTTGAACTCTTCCCAGATCTCGAGGCGCTGGTTGTTGCCGGAGGTGTCCTCGGCGCCCTCGAGCTTGGCGAAGACGTCGTCCGGCGGGAAGACGGCTGGATTGTCGAGGATCTCCTGGGGAACGAGCTTCTTCGCCTCGGTGTTGCACGTGGCGTAGTAGTTGAACTCGGTCTCGGCCGCCTGGATCGCCGGCTCCTGGATGAAGTCGAGCCACTTGTAGGCCGCTTCCTTGTGGGGCGCGTCCTTGAGCATGACCCAGGTGTCCATCCAGAAGAGCGAGCCTTCCGACGGAACGACATAGGCCGCGTCGGCGGTTGCTGCCTCGCCCTGGAGTCCGAGCAGCGGCCCGGTCCAGCCGAGGACCATCGAGGCCTCCTCGGACGCGAGCTTGTCCTGGTACAGGTCCGAGTCCAGCGCAAGGATGTGCGGCGCGACGTCGAGCAGGATCTCGCGAGCCGCCTCGAGGTCGGCCGGCTCGTTCGAGTTGAGCGACTTGCCCAGCATCTTGAGCGGGAAGACGAAGACGTCGCCCATCGAGTCGACCATGACGACCTTGCCGGACTCCGAGCCCGTGGTCAGGTCATAGAAGTCCTGCCATGACGCCGGTGGCGTATCGAGGAGCTTGCCGCGATACATGATCCCGGTCGTGCCGAAGTCCTTCGGGACCTGGTACTCGTTCGTGGGATCCCACCAGAGGCCCTTGAACTTCTCGTCGATGTACTTCGTGACGTTCGGGAGCTTGGTGAGGTCCAGCTTCTCGAGGAAGCCGTCGTCGACCATGCCCGGGGTGTACTCCGCGGTTGGCGCCGCGATGTCGTAGCCGGATGCACCGGCCTGGAGCTTCGCAATGAGCTCCTCGTTGTTCGCGTACGTGTCATAGCGGAAGTCCGTGATCCCGAAGCGCTTCTTGAATTCCGTGATGTTTGCGTCCGCGATGTAGTCCGACCAGTTGTAGATCCACAGCGATGTGCCGATGCCGGCGCCGCCCGGTCCGCAGGCCGCTGCGAGCGCCGCCGCGCCGCCGGTCAGCCCGGCCATCGCCAGGAAGCCACGGCGGTTGATCGGCTTGTTCGCCGCCTGCTTCAGATACCAGTCGAGTCCTCGATCAGACACGCGACTCCTCCTCTGTGCCCGGAGACCCGGGCCCGCAATCGAACCTCAGCCAACGAGGATGAGGTTCGCCTCCTCATGCCATCGGACGACGACCGGATCGCCCGGCCCGACGCCCTCTCCTGCGTCGACGCCACTCGCATTCTGGCGTCGGATGATGAGCTCCCCAGCCTGCTCGGTTGTCACGCGGTATTCCGTTTGGTCGCCCAGGTACGTGCCCTGATGAACGCGGCCGGGAACGGACACCCAACCGTCACCGGACGGCGGCGCGCCCTCGGCCGTCTCGACCGTCAGCCGCTCCGGCCGCGTCGCGACCGTGACGCTGTCGCCGACTGAAAGCTTCGCGTCGGGATCCGTGATTCGTCCGGCGAGGCGGAGGCCGCGATCTGTCTCGACCATCGCGCGGCGGTCGGCCCCGAGCTCGGCGATCTTGCCCGGGATCGGGTTGCTGACGCCGATGAAGTTCGAGACGAAGCGGTTGACGGGCCGCTCATAGAGCTCCGTCGGGCCGCCCATCTGCTGGATCCGCCCTTCGCTCATGACGACGATCACGTCGCTCATCGTGAGCGCCTCTTCCTGATCGTGGGTGACGTACACGAACGTGATCCCGACCTCGCGCTGGAGCGCCTTGAGCTCGAGCTCCATCTCCTTGCGCAGCTTCAGGTCGAGGGCGCCGAGGGGCTCGTCGAGGAGCAGGACGGTCGGGTGGTTCACGAGTGCGCGCGCCAGGGCGACACGCTGCTGCTGGCCGCCGGACAGCTCCCAGGTGCGCCGCGCGCCATAGCCGGACAGCCGGACGAGCGCGAGGGCTTCATCGACGCGCCGCTTCTCCTCGGACTTGTCGGCGCCTTTCTGCCGGAGCCCATAGCCGACGTTCTCGGCGACGTCCATGTGCGGGAACAGCGCGTAATGCTGGAAGACCGTGTTGACGTTGCGCCGGTACGGCGGAACACCCGCGACCGGCTGGCCGGCGAGAAAGATCTCGCCTTCGGTCGGCTGCTCGAAGCCGGCGATCATGCGCAGCGTCGTCGTCTTGCCGCAGCCGGACGGGCCAAGGAGGCTGTAGAACTCACCGGCTTTGATCCGGAGCGTCATGTTGTCGACGGCCGTGACCGGGCCGAACCGCTTCGTGACGCCGACGATCTCGACGTCGACGACGCCTTCCCCACCGCTGGCTCGACCAGTTGCCCCTTGGCGTTCGTGAGCCTCAGCGACAGCCAATGCGTGCTCCTCGCAGCCGGCGATTTCGACCAGGACGCAGGATCGTGACGCTGGGATCGCGCGATCACCGGCCCTGGGGATCACACGACCGGCGCGCCCTCCCGCGCAGGTGGCGAGGATGGTACGGGCGACGTTCACGGCGCGTCAACGATCCCGAACGCCTGCCGAGACCCTAGGATTCAGGCGATGTACGCGGTCGTGCTGGCCGGCGGCGGTGGCACGCGGCTGTGGCCGCTCTCGCGCGCCGAGACGCCCAAGCCGTTCCTGCCACTCCTCGGCGGTGAGCACGGCGAGCGATCACTGCTCCGGATGACGGTCGACCGACTGGTTGGGCACCCCGAGCTGCCGCTCA